>Ga0126337_10003727_pt1 | contig 10046 bp, 7 predicted proteins | sample DipCmetagenome_FD_92527 | JGI IMG/M metagenome (GOLD analysis project Ga0126337, IMG submission 92527) | Coral microbial communities from La Bocana,Puerto Morelos, Mexico - Diploria C A metagenome | ecosystem: Host-associated > Invertebrates > Cnidaria > Coral | place: La Bocana,Puerto Morelos... | reverse complement strand
TTTTTTTTTTTAATTTTAATTGGTTTTTTTTTGTTTTTTTTTTTAATATTTTTTTTTTGTAGGAAAATCCTTTAAAAGAACAAGGGTGCACTCGTTCCTTTTTTTTTTTTTTTCTTTCCTCTTTATTTTTATTTTATCGTACTTTATTTTTAATCTTTTCTTCCATTTATTTCTTTCATTGTTATCATCTCTTTTTCTCCTTTTTTTTAATTTTTTTATTTTTTATTGATATGATGTTTACGTTAAGCCCTTTAAAACTGTTTTCTTTTCTATTTTATTAATGTCTTTTTTTTCCCACAACATTAAGATTAAGTTTAGGGTTGTTTCACGACGATTTTGAAAAATAAAATCTAGAAATCCAATATTAACAGAAAATGAATATGTGATTATCTTGAAGCAAATACCACGTGATATGCGTCAAATGGCTTTAGACATACTGTTTCAAAGCAATCTCGACTTAAAGCTACTTGACTTTCCCGCGCTGCCTTAAGATTTTTTTTAGGTGCAGCGTGATTGGTCAGGAGAGTGACTAATGTGCAAGCCTGCTAGCCCGAGCCGGAGCCGCAAGTATATTTTTGCGATCCACTGTTTTCAGTTGTTTTTTGTGTTATTAATTCCTTTTTTTTTAATTGTATACACTTGGCAGGAGAAGCCAAAAAATCCGTGTGTGAAATTCCGGGCGAGTAATTTTGTGTCTGTGAATTTATCGAGCGTATTATAAGTAATATCGAAAGCACAAATTGGCCGCCGGTTGCCCGTTGTTGTTTTTTTGTTTGTTTGCTTTTGTTTTTCGTCTGGCAACAGGAACGACAACAAAAAATAGTTCTTTGGTTCTTGCGAACTATTTAAAGATTGGAAAAAAAATGGTTCCGCCGGGCAATTAACTGATAATAATCTTATATTGGTTAAACACATACAGTGCACGCTCAGCTCACGACACAAATATACCGACCTTTTTCTTCTAGTAAGCAAAAAACTGTAGACTTAGCCTATGTAAGATTGAAACAACTGCGTGCAGTCAGTATGCTGACTCTTTATGGTTGCTACTGATCAGTTTAGTTGAGCATTTACTTTAATCCTGCTGAGTTGTAATTTTCCTGATATTTCGGCTCGCTATAATTGCGATAGCAGTAGTATAGATTAGACTCAGGAATTTAGAAAGAGCAACTCTTACGCGTTTATTGCTGCGTTTGCTACAGCCTCTGTGTGTTAAAATCTAGTGTGTTCTTTTTAATTTTTCTTTGGACTGAGCCTCCAGCTATTGCCTTAGAGTAGGGCTTTGACCTGACCACTCTATACTCTCTTCCTGTATTATACACTGCTGAAATATTATATTGTTATAGCCTTTGAACAAAATATTATGGTTACGTTAAACCTAATCTTACAGTATGACAATATTCTTATTATGTGCATGGATATTTCGGAGCGTATTACAACATGAATCATACGTCGTATTGTCTAATAGACCACTTCCGAATATTTAAATTCAACCTCAGCACGAGGCTCTGGAGAATAAACCCCACAGATTCTGTAGTTATTCCCCCGTGTCTCGTACTGACGTCTCTTGTTTTAGGCTGGATTTTAATATATCTAAATTGGTCTATTTTGCAAGTTAGTGCTGTTGCCCCCATTACTCTGATTCAACATTTTTGATGGGTATTAGATACATAAGTAAAAGCTTAGTTTTTATTGTTCACTCGATTACCCTAATCAGTTGGAAGGTTTTACTTCTCGAATTTGTTATTGATTTGTTTCGTTTTGTTGTGTGTTTGATAAGTGGTTTTATACATGTATACCAGATAAATTCCGCCTTTTGTAAGTCGCATTTTCTTATTTGAATAAAACAAGTTTAGAGATACGGTACATTTTTTCCTTTTTGTTGTTATCCAATCAGTTTACTCCTGCATATACCACTGTATTTAGAACACACGGGTTAAACGTCAAATTGCTAAAAGATCCTTTGCATTAACGGCGCCTAAAGCTGAATAACAATACTTAGAACATAACTTATGTTAAAAATCCTTTGCCTTAAAAAGCAAGTACGAGGCTCTGGATGGACAAAGTATTGCTGCTAAAATTTTAGGCTCCATTTATGCAAAGTGTCTATTCATGTCGAACCAGTTGTACAAGCCGCTGATTGGCTATTGGCCTCGTTCTTGCTTGTGCGTCTGTATGGCCAAGGAGGATATTATAAGCCTGTTTTCAAAATCGAACGAGCGCCCAGCGCGTTCGATTTGAAATCACAAGTATGATTTCAGTCCAAAAGTGCCATTATATTACATCTATTTTGAAATTGTACAATTTCATAGCCTAAATACAAGAACTTGTTGTGAATTCCTTTAATGATATTTCAAAACTTATCTGCTACAATTTTATCACTCAAAACTAAAAGCTCCACGTGTACTATTCTCTCGTTTCGAAGAAGACTCCTGTCACAAAAAACCCTCGTCATATGATCCCTTCGCGTCACAACATCCCGAAATAAGCAATAATTACTGCCACACCTATTGCGTAACATCAATTTCCGACAAACTACAAGGTTTTGGTCACTACCATTATTTATTGAACCAGTAGCCGGTTTGTCAAAAAGCGGAACCGAAAACGCGTTCACGTCTCATTATAATATGTCAACCTCATGTCAGTGTGATGTGATTACATCAGGTGATTTGTTGTTTTGTTTTACTGTCTCATTCTCATTGGCCGAGAAACAGATGCGATTTAGAGCAAAAATAATGCGATTTGTGAATAAATCTCACTGCTGAGAGCCAATCAGATTAAAAGGATAACCAGCGATTTCAAAATGGACTTAACAAATATATCAATCATATTTCAAGTTCCAGTTTCTTGACTCAATTTAATCGTTAGCAATGGTTAATCATGTCGTCCACTCATGTCAGTTAACTAAAACATCTCTGTTTTACGTAATATACACAGTAAATGACAATTATTAAGAATACATGTACACTGCCAGGTTTGCAAAGACGTCCAAGGGATGATTATAACAATACCTTAGTCTGCAACTGATGTTTTCCTTTGAACTCTATCATAGGCAGGAAACATGGCTTCATCCACAACGTAAGTCCACCAGATCGATCACGTGGAAAAGGTGTTCACTGGTTTGACTTTTATTTGTAAACATCGCCCGCACAGGTACAAAGAGTCCTAGCATTTAATGCTCCAGTGCATCAACAGATCCAACATTTTCAAGACACAAAGACCCCAGTTTTTCTTAAGAACCTCATCATCAAACAAGATAAATTTATCAACACCTTGGAAAATCTACTTCAGCAGGTGTCGTAGGCGACTTTGCAAAACAGCACTAAGAAGTGGTAGAAACGATGCCTAGTGCAAGCAACATTCTCATCACTATCGATCCTCAAACAAATGTCTCAAAAATGCAACATGTACTAAGTTCAGACAACCAAACTCTGGAAGCCGCCAATGATAAAAGAGCAACTCATGACAGTGAAACAACTTCTGGAAATACAGCAACTAATGACAATGAAACAACGTCTCAGTCTGGTAATGGAGGAACTGATGACAACTGGCTTTGTGTCAGTATATACAATGAAGCAGCTGATGACACTTGACTTGATTCCATATATGACAATACAACATTTGATGACAGCTACTAATGATAATCAACGTTGCTTTAAACAATATCGCACAACTATTAAAACGTTACGTTGCAATTCGTGTATCAAAATTTTGTGCCAGTTCTCAAAATAATGATATCGCCTCATTAGAGAAAAATTTCACTCAGTTTTGATGCCATTTCAATACACCATTCACACACTCGATCCATCTTGTAAATTACTCGGAAAGAGGAAATAGGGGCCTAGGAAGGAGACCCTGCACCCAAAGTAATTTTTCGCCTACGTTCTTTTCCACTACAAACCCAGCGACGGTTTCTTCAACACTCAACAATGATTCCTCTGGCAAATCTAACTCAGTAATTGTGGCCCTTCTCTCTAACTTCACAATTTATTCGAATGCTACGCTCAAAACGCAAAGCATCCCACGGAATCGCCTTTAGGCGTCATGTTATTCGATGTTTACGGAGATATCAATATCATTTATTTATTGGCCTTGTGATAAAATCCTTTCATGTAGTAGCCGTCCACTAACAAATATTGGGCGGAAAGGCCTAGGACTATTTTATTATTACATTAGGGTATTGTGAGGGGGTGCCCCCTTAAACGTTTTGCAAAACAAGGATCCAGCAAATCTAGCAGAATGAGGCTCCTGGTAGGAACGCTATTTATAGCACGTTGGTATTCTGCAAGGGTATGCTGCGCACAAAATGAATCAACCTTGAAAGGGAAAAATGTCTATTTTTCTAATTGTAGAGAAAATCTGATGAATGTTTAATCCACCAGGACCAATGAAACCGCGGTATAAAGTGACCGCCTAGTTGTCCGGGGTACAGTTATGGGCCCAACAATGCAATTTACTTTGCCGGAGGTTTTTTTTCACTTCTTGTTTGCCTATTTTTTTTTTTTTCTAGTCAACATCCCTTGCACGATTTTGTTTTTGTGTTTTTCCAATCCGCTCCGCCCTTCCTCTCTAATAGCCTGTCCCTTATTAACGCCTCAAGAAATGCACTCATTGGTAGTTGTCACTGATCATAAGCAACGCCAGCTGCCCCTCCCCCCCCCCCCGCCTGGGCTGTGTGTGTGTTTTGGGGGGGGGGGTGCCGTCCACAGGGTTAATATGGGTTCTCACAGAATTATTAAGTAAATCTTGCTTAAAAGGCCAAGCACAAGAATCACCGGTATTTCTAGTCCCATATCTCATTTCAGTTTCAACCGAATGTGGTCAAATTCTCAGGATGGGTAGAGATCACAACTATCTCGAAGGTAAACCTGAAATATCTCCAATTTGCAGAATCGTTGTTCTGTTATTTTGTTAATACTAGTTAGTATCAGCTAATATTGGTTCAGTAATTTTGTCGCATCATATTTTTGTATTATGTTAAAAAAGTTGTGAGGCGATACATTCCTTTCGAATTTCTGGGAGGAGCATTTCAATATACAGAGCTATTATTTTAGTATCTGGAACACAAGCTAATACCCTTTTGTTAGCGAGGCATGTACCGTAAAGATTCACCTTTCAACGGCTATTAAGATACTTATCACTCCAACACATAAATAGGGCGCATATTTTGTACGCTGTAGGTGTCTGACATATAGATACGCAAAGAAGCATGAATCAAGATATTTATATACGTTTATTTTTACATTAAAAAAAGAAAGCTGTCATTGATACGATTGACAATTATGACTTCTTTTAAAAATAATCGATTAGAACTAAATAATATTCTAAAATATGGCCCTCTACTAAGTCAAATTGCCTAGATTGTAGCAGTTATGTAAGGTCAAACTGTTATTTCTTTCCAATTTGCAGCTCGTTTACTGCTTTAAATGAGGGTATGTTAAGGTTGACACAGAACCTCCGCATGCATGATCAGTGTACAATAAATCATTATATATGATTGCTAACACGGTTCACTTTATATATATATCTAAAAAAAAAAAAAACTTTCATACTATATGATGGTACGAAAGATGTAGTTTCAAGCATCGTTATTCACTTTTAATCATACAGTACTGGCCTGGGCGTTCTTTTTTTTTAATTTGGACACAGTGAGAAAGTAGCAAGAACATTCTGCTGACAAATTAAAGAGGGCAAATTAACTCATGAAACCATCGTTAACAACAAATATTATCTTAAAAAGTAGTATGAAAGCTAGTTGTTACTAAATAAAGAACATACTACCTTCGATGTTTGCTACCAAAAAGATAAAGATAATAATAATAATAATAATAGTAATAATAATAATAATAATAATAATAATAATAATAATAATAATTAAGCTCGACCACGAGGGTAGGTCACTACGCTAACTACATCTACTGAAGCGTGTATGCAAAAGCTTGTAAATTATCTTTTTTAATTGGTGACTAAGATCCTTGTTGCCAGAATGTGCACATCATCGAAGTGCTGATTTAATTGTAATCAGCAGCAGCATTCTGAATCCCTACTTCTTCAGTGGGAACAGGCTCACCCGAGAACCCGGACATTCCGTACAGAGCACATTCTTCTTTTAACTCGATCTCTTGTAATTCATATTTTTCAGGACTTGGGAATGCAACTTCTGTTGGCATTGTATCCCCAGAACCCCTGTTTTTGAATTTAGTCATTTGCTGGCAATAGCGAACCAGAAAAATCGCAATGAGAGTAAGGACAAATACACCACCACAGGAGACACCAATGACCAATGGTAAGGAGACCTTTTCCCTGCCTTCTTTTGTTGGTTCTAAACGAGGAAAGGAAAATAAATCGGGAAAAAAAGAAAAAAAAGAATAAAATATATTTTAACGTGCAAAATAAAGTATATTTAATTTTTCAAATAAATACCTTACATGATGGTCAGTCAACGAAGGTATGATAAAAAACACTGTATATTGGTGTTTGCATCATATGAGGATTACGGTTCAGACACTATATATTCGTATTAGGTTCTCTTTCTAGATTGTTAGACTATACCTTCATCCACCTTCACAATTTTCAGGGATTCTGGATACACGTTCAGAGAGCCCATACTGCCATCCTCTAACCCTTTTCTCAACGGGGCCAGTGCTTCATTGTCCTCCACCTTAGTTTTGAAGACGAGCTTAAATTCAACCATGACGCTTCCTGGCCTAAAAGGGGAAAAGGAAAGATCAATGATTAAAACCTTCAATTGCATAGTTTATTAAGTGCTGTAATGTCACATAATACTTACTTAAATAATATGATTTTTACTCCAAGAAAGTTCTCGTCTTGAGAATAATGTTTCCGGATCTGTAATTTTGAACGATAGAGAAAACAACACAACAAAGGCATGAACCCTAATTTACACAATCATAGTTTTCTTAACAAATAAAAAGACCTAAGCCGTGTATTACACTGCGATAAAACACGACCGGCATTTGAGATCTTCAAGAAGCACCACATATTCTCATATCGCAAGGGAAAATCCCTAAAAGACGTCATAGTTAACGTTGAATCTAAGTTATGAAGGCTTTAAAACTCATTCTCCTGCGAAGTGCAGGAGTTGTGCAGGCTTGTCAAAACTTTTATCACTCTGAGATCGTGAGGGAAATGTAGGAAACACTCGCTTAAGGATCATGTTTTCGGAGTGTTTGATTAGAGCGTAATGCACGGCTTGGGCTTCTTTATTTGCTTTTGATATGGAGGTAATGTATCGAAAAACAATAAAACACGCTTTTATTGTTGTTTTATGCTTTGATAAAGCATGCGTTTTTGACCAATCAGAGCGCAGTCTGTCCTCTTATTGATGATAAATTGCGTGATAACATTTTCAAAGTGACTGTGGAACCAAGAGCCGCGGGCGAGTAGTTCCACAGCAAACTTTGATAGTGTTATGATGAAAACTATCTTCAATAACACGACAGACCCATAAAAAAACTGATGTAATTTGTTTGCTTGTTTGTTTGTTTGTTTTTTTACAGTAACAAGATCCAAAACTAGCCAAGCGCCGGGAAGAAATAAAGTTTTTGAAAGGGAAGTCTGACGCGTGCAAGTAGTTCATTTGCATAGTGCAGCGCGTGCAAGTCCGAGTTTTCAATTGTCAACAAATCTTGACAATCTTGACAATCTTGACAATCTTGACAAAGATTTCTTTCGTTATCTCTGATATTGTGAATCCACAACATTTTTACCACTGTGATGGCGCGTTCTCGTTGTCGATAAGAGGACAGACCACGCTACACCAGCGGATAAGTGTTTTAAAACAAAACAAACCGCGCTATCCGCTGGATAGTGATTTATCCGGTGGATAGCATTATCCACGTTCTGAACAACCCGGGCCCCTACGAGAAATTGGACAGTTTCGAGAGCAAATTGGACAGTGTAAAAGTTATAATTGATTATAACAGTGATGCTAAGTTAATGACCCTTTAATAACTGATGAACACATTTAAATATACTAGTTCCGTCCTCTTTATAAGGAATCTAGCCTCTCACGCACACTTTCGTATGGCTTGTCACGAACTCCTTTCAAAGGAAAACGATACTGTGTGACCAGACACAGGAAACACTGTACTTATGAAGTCATCTTAACCACTTGATTGAATGAATGAATGAAACAAAGTACAATTCTTTTGTTGTTAAGTTTTTTTTCTTTCGTGTTAAATATGAGACAAAATGATCGGACGGATATCATCTATTCCCATTTGCAATGTTCCCGTCGGCCTTGAACTGTTGACAGAACCCATTAGAATTAAATAAGTTGCATATGATATGATCGGGATCTTTCCTCATTGACCAGTTTAACAGTAGGTCTTAGTGTAAGTCAATCTTACCTCTTTTTCAAGGAGATCGGACAACAATTTAAAGGCTTTGCTGTTTTTATCCTCCAGCTGATTGTCCCATGTCCTTTGCATGCGTAACTCAATGACAAGCTCTTGAATGAAAAAATATATACTAATACTTGTAAAAATAAAATAGCTTAGATTTGTTTTTTCTCCATATTAATCCAGGAAATCCTAAATTCTTGAAAATGATTGGCTAATCGCGCACGCTCTAGCGGTCAGGATTTTCCATCCGGACCCCGAATTACGGACCGTCCCTAAATTTCGCTCCTAAACGTTAGCGGTAATCGTCAATCTTTTGCTTTTTTTGCACTTCTGTCGACGATTAATCAACACAATTTATCTCTGTTTACCTTTAAATGGCAAGGGAGGTCACTGTAAGTAAATTAAATTGAGTGTTTTGAAGTTGTGAGAGCTTATTTGGCTGTATGCAGCTCGGCGCTCTACTGGCGCGTAATTCTGTATTTCTTTCTCCGTAAAATTTTGAGTGAAAATAAATCAGTCTCAGTCGGCTCAACCAGTTTAGCCTTTCTTACACTTCCATCGACAATTAATCAAATGACTTAAGCTTATTTCTGTTCTTTTTTTTTCTGTTTTTCTTTAAAACAAATGTTTTTGACTGCTTCAAAAGTATTTTTTTGTTATTTTGAGATTGTTCAAACTCAAAACAGAGGGTCAAACAAAATACAGAAAATCTTATTGCAAAGTTACGAAACTCAACCCAAAGTTATTGCTTATCCTAGGTTAACTTAATCGGGCTTTGAACAGCCCAACCCAGGAGCACCGCTCTTAGGGTTGGCGAAATCTTTATATTAGCCCCTTCACTACCTGTCTCTGGCTGTTCAGTTGTTGGATGGGTTGTGATAGCTGAGATATACGTGGTCGTCTTATCCGTGGAAACAATAGGTGTGGGTAACACTGCAATATAGATTTAAAACTACTTTAGCAAAGGATAGTGCCTCTAAACGTCTTGTAACGTACACTTGAGCAAACGATACTGTCTCGTGACGTATCTATCGATAAATTTTGAGAGAGTTATCTGGGCACGATCCCACTTCCAACAGTTGCCGACTTTTTTTCCGTTGTCACCGGCGGAGAACGTCAGCCAGTGCAATAATTAAAGCTAATAGCTAAATTATGAAATTATAAACAACTTCTGTAATGGTCATTCCCTTGTTAATCTCAGCTGGTGATATAATAATAAAAGCGAAGTCCACAATGTGAGGAGTGCCAGCTTTCTTAGTAATTAATTATCTTTTGTTCATGTTCCAACTTGCTACAACTTTCGCCATGATACCACCAGGTAATAACAGCCTTATGTTGGCCTCCAGTATAATCATGTACCCATGTAGTTACACTGGCAACTGGTAGCATCATCTCAGAATCAGTTGCATATTGAAACTTGGTCAAAAGATCAACAGCAAACTTACCAGCCTGGCAGTGATCTCCGGTATATCCCGCTTTGCAGTTGCATGAAAAATTGTTGATACCATCAACGCAAGACCCACCGTTGCTGCACGTGATGTTAACACAGTAGTCTATGTCTGTTAATAAAAATGGTGAGAATCCATTGGCCTAATTATAATAGATGCGTGGGGGGGGGGGGGGGGGGTTGAGAGGGTGGGAAAAATTTTTTTTTTGTTTTTTTTTCTCTTCTTTATAAGGGTG
>Ga0126337_10003724_pt1 | contig 10047 bp, 12 predicted proteins | sample DipCmetagenome_FD_92527 | JGI IMG/M metagenome (GOLD analysis project Ga0126337, IMG submission 92527) | Coral microbial communities from La Bocana,Puerto Morelos, Mexico - Diploria C A metagenome | ecosystem: Host-associated > Invertebrates > Cnidaria > Coral | place: La Bocana,Puerto Morelos... | reverse complement strand
TACCTATGGGAGGCGCACGAGCGACAGAAAGGATTGGCAGGATCTATGGCCGCTGCCGAGGGGCAGCTTTTGGCTCCAAGGAAGACCAACGCTGAGGAGACCCCTTCGAGGAGAGCAGGAGGAGGACCGCAGGCAGAGGATAAACCGAGCCTTGGTGAAGGGCACGCTAGTTGCGTCAGCCACACCATGAAGAAGCGCACCAATGCCGAGGTCGAGATTACACGAGAGATCGACGAGCTCTACCACGAGACCAAAAGGGGTGGAGGAATGGGCGAAAAAGGGGAGGACCCAAACATGTCGAGGCCCCAAACGCCACACGAAAAAGAGAGTCTTCAGCATGTCTTTCGTAAGTTTGGCACTTGACGTGAAACTAGAACCCTTTGAGTCTAGGAAAAGGTAGGGTTTCAGGTTGGTGGCAACAGCGAAGCTGTCCATGCTCAAACCAAAGAGCCCACCCTGGCCCACCCTGGGCGAAAAAGCGGAGGACCCAAACATGTCGAGGCCCCAAACGCCACACGAAAAAGAGAGTCTTCAGCGTGTCTTTCGTAAGTTTGGCACTTGACGTGAAACTCATCATTATCCACAACACAAACCGCCGGCAGACCTGCAATAGACGAGACTCCATCGTTTAACCCTCCGACATGGAGAAACCACACAAGCCTTTCACATATGACATTAAGCCAGGGGAGTTAAAGTGGATTTGGTCACCTCATCTCAGATGTTACCTACACAGATGCTCAATGCTTGGAATGATGTTTACCTACACTTAATTCTTGTGCTTCGCAAAACGGCGATGCTGCCAGGCACAAGATGGTTGTTGTTGTTGTTGTTGTTGTTGTTGTTGTTGTTGTTGTTGTTGTCGTTGTCGTTGTCGTTGTCGTTGTCGTTGTCGTTGTCGTTGTGGTTGTTGGTGTTGTTGTTGTTGTTGTTGTTGTTGTTGGTGTTGGTGTTGTTGTTGTTGTTGTTGTTGTTGGTGTTGGTGTTGGTGTTGTTGTTGTTGTTTCAATGATTTGCAAGGCCCTCCACCACATGGCATCCTTTTCTTCTGGATTTTTTGGGGAAGGGGCACGGTTTGATGCATTAAGCATAGGTGAAGTCCCGGGTGAGGCTTTAGGCCCCGCCACTGGTGGTTCTCTTTCAGAGCTCCCCCTCGACCCTGAAGGTGACAGTTCCAAGGTAGGTTGTCTAGCAAAAGATGCTAAGTCTTATGAAAGGATGAAAGGCTCCGAGCAACTGTACTTGGGATAGCTGGGGATGCCGGACTGAAAACCCTGAAAACAACATACCATTACTCCGCTAGAATCATTCACATCGAACATGTGTCCCAGCTGCGGATGCACCAGTGGCAGGTACGCCAATTATTGGAGCTCCTAGGCAAGGACGGTTGTGTCAAAATGGAGGGTTCAGTTTTGAAGCAATGTGAAGTAACGGTGTGAAAATGGAAATTGTAGATGGCAGTATAACTTTCTGGGCATTCCTGGCACATCAACCGCAGATTCGGGAATTTCTTCGTCAAGTTCTGCAAGTCGCTTCGTCATGTTCTCATCTTTTTCTTTGTAAGCCTTGGCCTAAGAATTCTGATATCGGATCGACCAAGATATTAGATCAAGAAGGATGATGGATCAAGAATCAAGACACTAAACCGTAAATGCCGCTAGTAAACTTTTATCACATCCAAGTCCATCTTCATTTGGTCCCCGCAATTGGCATCAAGGAGGGAAGTTCCAGCAAGCAAGGACTCACAGGAATGGGTCTTACCGGTGGGCATGACTGCTTACTTTTTGGGCCAAAGACACTCTTTTTTTCAAATTGGAAATCGCTTGAATTGACAGCTTCCAACGGTTTTTTTTGCAAATTTCCACTTTTTGCTACATTGATCGCTATATTCATGTATGTTGGACGTATATTGGACATGAAATGAATAGATTTTAGAAGTGCACTCGGTTGCAGAATTTCAACAGGGTTCACCTTCAGGTACTTCTTTGGCACCTGTTCAGATGAGGTAATGCAATGACCCTGGAAGTTGCGGCTTTTAAAGAGCTGGATGGCTAATTTGATGCCACATACCGATGCCTAAATTTGGACACACTTTGGCAACTTATGCAAAAATTGCACCCGGGAGATACAAGAATTAAATCTGCAACTGGAGCGCAATTTTCCGCAACTCGAAGTGGAATGAAGATCCCTTCTGAATTCTGCCATGGTTTCCTTCCACTCAGGGATCCTGCAGAAAAGGATTCCATGGCGAATTCAACCGTATGACAACTGGCCAATGGGAAGGTCCTGCAATGCTTATTTTTAGCTCCCGGTCTGTTAGGCCACCATCCACAGGGACCCTAACCCTGAGTGCCTAAGTTGCAACCAAAAGTTTTAAAGTCCGGATACTTAGATTGGCCAATACTTGTCACCCAAGGACATGAACAAAGCAATGAAATGCTTCACTGGTACGAGTGCCCTTGTTCAACCCATCGTAACCAGATTTCCCATTTCTCAGAAGGAGAACCCCAATGCATCATCCAGAACTTGATCTCCTATACCTTGCAGAGGCCGCTTGCTAGAAAATGGCTATATACTTAAGGTCCATTAAAGCACGCAGCGTGAAAACTAGAATGAACAGTTGGCCACCAAGAAGCAAAACTAACACGATTGGCCAACCATTGCCATCGCATATGCATATATAAAAGGCTTTGGTGAAGTTGCTCAACCACATATAAGCAGTTTGGCGATAGGACAACCTTAGATTGCCAGTACCATCTTTAGTGAGCTTCATCAGCAAGAAGTCCCATAAGTCTGAGTTTCCGTGACCTTCTGCAAATTCCCTTTGGAGACAAACTCACTTTGACGTTCTGCATTTTTGAAGGATCTCATGCTCGTCCCTCGAGCCGGTATCCCCCAAGACGAACAGTCGGGTGCAAATACTCCCAATCCCATTGGGCACAGATTCATGACGGCGAAAAGTGTTAGCCTCGAGCGTAATCAGCGTAACTGCATTGGGTTCTGGGCCTGCAGGTGGAGCTCACTTATAGGTATAGATGAACTGCCATTTATAACCAAACCAGCCAAATTTTGAAGATTTCCAGAAATCCCTCCTGTGTTTGTTATACTCAGAGTCGATTGAAGCAACCTTGTACCCCAGCTGATGCCTAACAGTGACACATGCGCTCACATGGTGCGTTCTCTTAGAATGACACACTCGCAGCTATGCGTTGCTCAAACTTCTTTATTCCTGGAGTGTAGAGACAGGGTGCCATTGTTTTGGACACGCATCCCTTTCCTGCAAACACCTCCACCAAGGAATGGTTCCGGTTGAAGTCAAGGTTCTCGCACCATGATAGCAGTGATAGCAATAGAACCTAATAGAACCTTAAGTAGGACGATAGCTTTCGATGTTTGTCATGCAATTGGAAAGCTCAATGAAGACCGTTCATTTTTTCCGAGGATCAAAACACATCTAAAGCATTGTGGTTAGTTGGAGGTATGGAAATATCTTGAAAGTCTGCAGGGGAAAGTTGAAACTGACATCAGAGCTTGAACTTGCAAAAGGCTTGTCACACGTGAGCGATCCTTCATGGCTTGTAGGATTGGTTGGGCTCCAATAACTGTCAACAAACTAAAGTATACATCTTGGCCAAACTGACTGCAATAACAACTGCAGTAGCAAACAAATCAGCTTAGTCCCTGAGTCCCTGATAACCTCATTCGTTCACAACCAGCGAGCGTGCGATGGAGCATGGGCGGAAAGCACCTTGAAGGGAAGCACGTAGCGCACCATCGCAGCCTCCCAGCAATGGTTAAGTATCCGTTTATCCCCACGTGTGACTACAGTGAGTGTACTGCCCCAAGTTGTCGTAAAAGACAGATGAATTGTCGATGTAACAATGCAAGAGGAATGTTTTGGTGGGTGGGTGGGTCTGAATGGCTTGAGCCGGCCATTTTGGCTCAAGTGCTCCTGCTTTTTCTTTGAGAGATTGCAGGCGGGACACAAAGTGGCGTATGCACGCGCAATCTGTGGAGGAGCCTAGCCCTGAAACGGACCTCTTCACACCTACACTTTGGCTGGTGTTTGGTGTGGGGGTATTGTTAGGGGTGAAGGTGACTCTACTGGTGCTGCGGTGGCATTGCTGGTTGTGTGGTGGGCCTGAGGTTGCCAAGACCACTTGGAAACCCCAAGAGGATCTCTATATCCTCCAGGGTGGTCCTCGATTGTGGTTCGAGCACACGTCTTCTGCGACTCCTGCCCAATTGAACGCCTGCTCCAAGGTTGTGATGGCATTAGCCTCTTCTTCTCATGGGTCCATCTCTGATCGCTGGTCCTTCTTGGAGGATGTTTCCCCCTCCAGGACCTGCTCTCTTCAACCACCCTTGACTCGGCTGATCCCAACCTTTCGGATCAGAGGGCGAGGTTGAAGGCTAGGGAGACCCTTCGCCTTTTCCGGATGAACCACCTTAAGCGAAGCTCTTGGCGGCCCAGGTCTCATCAGGGATTTCCTTTATCCCCAGGGACGATTGGGACAGAGTGATCGCAGGTTTGAAAGGACTTGGACCTCGACCAGCCGAAGATGAAGAAAGACCACCTCGGGACCTGTCGGTTGTGGATAAAGCTAGGTTGGAATCGTTTCGCCGGGCGTGCTTCCGTAGAGTTGGTGCAGTTCCGGACACCCCGGGGACGAGACCTCCCGAAGCTCCTGTAGTGGCAGCAGCGGCCCCAGCTCCGTTGACGAACTCACCTACATCCAGGAAACTGAAGCTGAGTGCGGTGGTCGACCAAACTCTGGAAGCGGAAGTGACCATGCTTTCGCCAGAAGAGGTTGACGCCATGTACCAAGAGTACAAAACGAAGTACGGCGATGTGCCTTCCCCAGGGCCTGAGCCTACAGTGGATCAAGTATCAGCTGTACGGATGCTTCTGACATCCAAGACGGCACCATACATTGACTTCGCTGTTTTCGGCCCCCACGGGCTGAGACTTTTGAGGAGGTTGACGTTCTCGACCTTCGCCATGAACTCCCAGGGTGAGTGGCAAAGGAGAGAGTTGCCGGGTCCTCCGTCCTTTGAAGCTTGGTTTGAAATCTTCAGGGTGGTCAGGACAACTTTCTTGCTCCTTAGCGCTGTGACGGCCGAAAGATTGGATTCATACTGTGAGCACATCAGGTCCCTTCATTCGAGGTTCGGTGCAGATTGCTGGGACCTTGTGTACATGGCAGATGTCCACATGAGGTCAGAGCAGTTCGAAAGGATTCGCAGGAAGTTGGAAGCCACCCCGGATTTTGGATATACATCCCGAGCTCCATGGTCAGCGGTCTTCGCTCAAGCCATCAGGGAGGACGCCTTCTGGACAAAGGAGGTCATTACACCTGCAACGCTTAGATTGGCCGAGGGAAAGGCATCCCGACAACTTCTCGAAAGCAGTGGGTCAAGGCCTAGGGGTGGAGGGGACAAGTCACCCGAGGGACCCCGAAAGCCAGGGAAGAAAAGGAAGAGAGGCGAAGATGAGTCCAAGCATGGCGGATCAACTTACACCCACAACCGAAGAGGTGTAGAGATCTGTCTGAAATGGAGCGAAGGTCGTTGCGGAGTGGACAGGCCTCAAAGCAAGTGCCTGGCCAAACCGGCTAGGTCGCATCAGTGTTCGATTTGCCTGGGTCCACAGCAGGCAAGAGCATGCCCAAAGAAGTGACCCTCGGGGTCTGGAGGTGGTGTTTCGCCCGAACCGCCTCCAAAGAGCAGCAAGGGCGAAGCTGAATCTGAACCAAGCCGACGATCACCGCTGAAGAGGACGAAAGCTGAGAAAGGAAAGAAGGAGAAACCTGATTTGAGGAAGCCGGCGGAACCTTCAAGGAGTCCGAGGAGAGCCACCAACAATCAGGAACTCTATCCGAAGTTCAAAGCCAAACCACCCCAGGGTACGAAAGATACACCCGAGGGAGCGGTAGGCGACGTCAAGGAGGATCTACCTGGTCAATTGCCTGGGGAGAGGTGTGGGAGTTGGACACACCCACCCAACAGCCTTGGAGAAAGACCGCGTTGCCTCCACTTCTTTTCAGGACCACAGAGGAAAGGAGACCTGGCAGATTGTTTAAGCCAACTTGGCTGGGCGGTCTGTTCAGTAGACATTTCGCAACCTCATCGTTCTGATCTCTTGGACATCAACGTTAGAGAGGCTATCCTGGAGGACGTGGAGAGGGGAGAGTTCGACCATGTGATGTTGGGGACACCGTGTGAAACCTATAGTCACTTGAGGAGAGAACCGCCCGGTCCACGACCACTTCGTTCAAAGGAGGAGATAGCTGGCATCTCTTCAGGTTTGATCGAGGCGGAAAAGAAACAGCTCAGGGAAGGAAATGAACATACGAGTTTCTCTTGTCGAGTAATGGGTAAAGCCATCGAGGCGGGAACATCGTTCACCATGGAGAACCCGGAGCCCATCTATGACGTGAGCATTTGGAGGATGCCGGAGGTTGAAGATATCTGCAAAAGGCGAGGGGTAGCTACGGTGGATTTCGACCAATGCAGGTACGGTTGCGAGTCGACCAAGCCTACAAGGTTGATGTACCACAAAGTGAAGCACTCAGCCTTTGATGCAGTCAGATGCCACAAGAAGAAGATGTTCAAAGATTCCTCGGGAAAGGAATATTGGGCGGCTCATGAAAGGGTCAAGCACAGGCTCCGAGTATCAGCTGATGGAAAGAAGAAGGAGTGTGCGTCCAAAGCTTTGGGCAACTACAAGCCGGAGTTTTGTAGAGCCTTGGCAGCGGATATTTCTAAGGTGAAGTCGGTGAGGGCGGGGAGGGCCATGGATTTAGGTCCAAGCCTGTTCCCTGACCCGAACCATCGTATGAAGGGTCTGGTGATGGCCCCACCGAGAAGGAGAAGCAGGATGAAGAAGCCCTAGGAGGAATGCGCAATCCGGCAAAGTCGATTGGGCGACTCCCAACACCCAAAGAATTAGGATCAGTTGTGAGGGAGCTCATTGATACATGTCTTTCGAAGTACCCCGAGCTGAAACAGACAGCCAGGGATATTTTGGAAGGAAAAGAGAAGATCACCACATTGGTCCCGGAGGTTGCCAACAAGTTGAAAGAAGCCACGAAGAAGATGCTGCATGCAGACGACCTCCCCGAGAAGACCACAGTGGGAAAGACTCCACTTCAGGCCGATGTTATATGGGGCTGGGGGGACAACTCCGATGATCCAGATGCAGCAGTCTTGGCCACTTGGCTTCGCATTGGAGCCCTGCTTGGTTTTGACGACACACTAAGCGAATTGCAGCTTGCCTTACATTGGTAGTGGCACTTTTGGAAGGAGAACATGGAGAGATGAGGAGAAGTTTCAGCCCAGTGCTAGAAGACCAGGGCTCGGAGATCATCACTGATGCCTGCCCTTGGGGCATTGGTGGTGTTTTGTATCACCGCAAGAAACCAGAGAGGTGGTTTGCATCACATTTGGTGGCGGAGCTTTTGCAAAAGTTTCAAGCAAGTGCCGGCGACCCTGCCCACAACACACTGTGGGAAGCCATTGCACTCCTGGTGGCGATGCGATTGCGGTTGCCGAAGACGGACCGCAAGCTCAGTGTCCGCATCAAGAGCGACAATGTTGGAGCTCTACGGACGTTGCTGAAGATGCCGTCCCCATCGCAACCCATGGGATTAAATTAGTAGCCAGGGAGATCGCTTTGGACGTGGCCGCCGGGAATTACCAGATGACCGAACTTCGACACGTGGCTGGAATCTCCAACGTGGTGGCAGATGCTCTGAGTAGAATGTGGTCACCTGAGCCCCTAGAGTTTCCGCTACAAAGGCGAAGAGTCGAGGGACCCGGTCCCAGACTTCGGATCCAGATACTGGAAGGCAGGGTGAAGAAAAACAGGAGCGCCTTAAAGCAACCTCGTTTCACTGGGAGGTCTAGTCTTAGGGTCGACTTCACTTCCGAAGATGGTGAAGCTCAAGAAGGTGGTGGGCAAAAGCCCCACAGTTAGAGCAGTAGGCCCTAGGAAAGTTCCGGAGCGTCCCGAAAACCATAAACAATGGTCGGAGGGTTTCGCACTGGGGACCAATGACCTAGCACCTCCAGAAGTAAGAGAGGCTTACGAAGGTCATCGTCCATATGCGAGAGGCGACATCGGCAGGGCGCTGTCTTTAGCTAGATCATCAGCCGAGGCTTGTGCCGAGGTTCTTTTGGTCGAAGCCGAAGCAGAATCCACGAGAGCCTCGAACAGATCGCTGCTCAACACATGGTCCAAGATAGCTCACTCTTGTGGCATCAAGGATCCTTTTTTCCTCACACCAGAAGTTATCTTCCAGGTGGTTGGGGTGTTGAAAGCAGCGCAGTACCGATCAGCGGCCAACTACTTGGAGGCAGCCAAGAAGGTACACGTCGAGCGGGGTAATCCATGGACGGAGCAACTGAAGCTAGCTTGCCGCAAGGCGGTACGAAGTGCTGCTAGAGATTTGGGGCCAGCCAAGCAAGCTCAGCCGATTCCTTTGGAATACATGGCAGCCCTCGACCCGTCGACCATTGTGGAAGAGAAGGGCGCTCCCTTGGTTCCAGGGAGAGCATGCCTAATCTCGTCCTGGCGGTTGTTGAGAGAGATTGAGGCAAGCCACGTGAGACTACCTTGGATAGGTTGAAACAGGAGGTCTCTCTGGCCCTTCCGAACTCAAAGACCGACATCACAGGTCTGGGGGCCACTCGCAAACACCGATGCAGCTGTTCCTCGACAGGTTTAGCCATATGTCCGTACCATGCTATGGTGGATCAAGTTTCCCTGGCCAGCACTTTGTCCGTCAACCAGGAAAAATGGCTCTTCCCGACAAAAGAAGGTCTCAAACCCACCAAGGTTGGGTGGTGTCGAGCTTTTGAAGCCGTGGCCTTTCACGCCGGCGAAGAGTTACATACCTCTGAAGGCATGCCTCGTTTTACAGGTCACAGTGCGAGATCATCGGGAGCTTTCCACCTAGCAAAGGCGAACCTGGGCCTTTGGCGAATCCAACTGTTCGGGCAATGGCAATCGGCAGCATTTTTGCGGTATGTCCGAGACTCACCTTTGGCAAATTTAAACGAACTCGCCACCGAAGCATCACTGGCACAGTCCATTGAGAACGCTAGGAGGGAGCTTCAACTGCTAAAGCAGGTCTCTCTTGAAGACCCCAAGCAATTGGCAGTGGTCGATCTAGAGTCAGTCGAAGAAAGACCCGTACCCAAGACTCCGGAAGTCGATGAGCCAGCCAATTACGTATGCAACAACAACAGCAGGGGCAAAATTCACCGAATTTGGGTCATGTCTGAGGCAATCCATCCACGACACTGGAGAGCTAAGTGCGGATGGTACTTTGGCCGAGGACTTACTGACTACCAGACCTTTCTTCAAGTTCCTCAGGGCACCAAATGCAAAGCATGTTTTGGTCTAAAACGGTGCCCGAAAGATCATTCAGATTCCAGTTCCTCCACCAGCAGCTCATGAGCGCTAAAGCATGCGGGACAATTGGCTCATGAGTCAAACGAGAGCAGATGGGCTGTGAGTGCCATCCAATGCTCACTAGGATGTGTAGCACAGTCTGTCTTTGACACTCACTGCGACTCACCAGGCCAATTGTGAAAATTCAAAGTGTTAGCTGCTGGGTGGGTGGTGGACTGAATGGATCGTATACCATTGTTGTAAAAGACAGATGAAATTGTCGATGTAACAACGCAAGAGGAATGTTTTGGTGGGTGGGTGGGTCTGAATGGCTTGAGCCGGCTATTTTGGCTCAGGTGCTCCTGTTTCTGTTCGTGGCTGGCGCAGTACTTGGTGAAGATCAACGGTCACTTTTCGTTGCAGGCGCAGTGGTTGGTGAAGCTGAAGTATCACTTTTCGTGGCAGGCGCCGTACTTGGACTAGTTATTTGTAGTACAGGGTAGTACTCTAATTGTATAAAGTAGTACTGGAATCGTTTTTTGTAATACAAGTTCGTACTGGAGGAGTACTTTGTAGTAGAGAGTAGTACTGGGGTAGTACTTTGTAGTAGAAAATTTTACTGGAGTACTACTTGGTAGTACAGAGTAGTATTG
>Ga0126337_10003722_pt1 | contig 10052 bp, 4 predicted proteins | sample DipCmetagenome_FD_92527 | JGI IMG/M metagenome (GOLD analysis project Ga0126337, IMG submission 92527) | Coral microbial communities from La Bocana,Puerto Morelos, Mexico - Diploria C A metagenome | ecosystem: Host-associated > Invertebrates > Cnidaria > Coral | place: La Bocana,Puerto Morelos... | reverse complement strand
TTCGCCGAAATCGGCACGGTGTTTTTGCACAAATTTGACCCATTGCGACCTCACTGACGGCTCTGTGGGAAATGTGTGCATAGATATACCTGGTGTGTAGCTGGTATTCTTGCAGCTTTCTTTATTCGGCGCTCCAGCTACACAATATCGCCCTCCTGCTTTCACAGCCATCTTTCTTTCAGCCATCTTTGTTGAATTCATCAAACCAGCTGACGTCACAGAGGCATATCATGTGACAATTTGACCGCGCGATCATGGCGACAATTATGAAGTGAAATTAGCGCGTATTTTGAACGAAAAAAAAGTAGGTTCTAAGCGTTTACACCACCAAATAACTTTGAAACCCTCTTTCTTACTACATAAGCTCACAATTCCGGCCAAAAAAAAAAATTGTGTCATATACACTTTAAGATAATCATGTGATTTCCCTGACCTGAGTTTTCCTCGAACAAAAATCCATGACTGGTAATTGTCGTGTTTTTAAATATCTCCGGGGTATAGTGTAGATGGAAAACATTTGATGCCTTTCAGAGTAAGGTCTAGCTCCCGCATCAAAATCGGGAGATCTCAGTTAGCTGCTAATGTTAACGCCAATACATGTATTAAAAACTGGTTTTCAACTGTGACGTCAGCAAAACAACAGCATTGATACTATCAGTAACTACCTTCAGTACTACCTCAGTACTACTATCAGTACTACCTTCGAGCTTCCTGTGAATTTAGTCGTTTACGGTGATGGTTAAGTTTTTGCAATGAAATATTCACATACTAATAAAGATTTGTGCCAGGTGAAATTATACTAGTTATACTTGTATATTAATACTATGGCATAAAAGCCATGACCTGTTCACTAGTTTTACAACGACAAAATATTTGCTTTATAGTAATGCACTTTGATCTGATTGGCTAAAAAAGGGTTCATGTAAAACCAGTAAAAATTTGACACACCAGTGCAAATTACAACAAAGATATCCGAAATTATATAGAAGGATATTAAACACAGAAGTCTCTATACTATTTGGTACGCGGAAAATATGCTCGGATATTTGACCTAAACTTATACCACACGTTTGAATTTGCATGGGGCGCCCGAGAAAGCTGTCGAGTACGTCAAACGATGAGCTATCATTTATTTTCTCTTTTGATTTTGTTTGCTTGTACAGCTTGCTTATGCACTTCGCAACTTTACACTAAACCACAACAATAAAAGCTACATACATTATTAACAAACAGAGCTATTAACACAACTTACAGTACAAGACAGCTTCTTTACTCTATTTACTAAGCAGTATCGGTTAAAAAAAATTAAAGGAACTTAACGTTCGTAACAGCGATATACACATTTCAAATTGAATATCCCTTAAATAGTCTAAAATTTATCTATAGCACACCTTTCTTTAAAACTACATATTCTTTTATTAATGTAAAAAAAAAGCATAAGCCAGGACGCCGGGGAAATGCAAAAGAAGCAATATAAAAGAATACCAGAAACTTACTTATCTTCTAACTGAATTAGAAGAAGCGTTCATTTCAACGTATCGTGTCTCTCGAGTAACAACGTTTCGCTTTAATAGGAAATCCAAATGAGAGATATTTCTGTTGTGTTAATTTTCCTCAGCCATGATTATTAATCACATGAGCGCCAGCCTAGATACAACAACATTGCGTCTCCATAAAACAAATTAAAAAAACTTTTGACCCTGGCTGAAACATTTTCACTAATGCGTATATGAAAAACCTGCTCAGAAGTAAATTTTCACATGTCGATCATAGCACTATTTTAAAGATTATTGACCTTATAATTACATTCGATGACATAGTGTAAGCCATGGCGTAGTGTAAAACAACTTGAAGAAAAAGTTCTCAACTCGTTTAGGAACTGATTTGAACGGGATGCCTTAATTCCACTTTACATTTCGTGGGTTTTAGTTCCACTAGCCCTACTGGGGAATCCACATTACCCTGCCCCTGCGATGCGTCTTCGGCTTTGCAACTGATGAAGGGTGCACTTTCCTTTTAAATGGCCACAGCTGAGGAAGGGCGTGGCGAAAATTGGTGCTAAATGTAAATAAAATTACCGGATTGATTGCTGTGCTAAACGATGGCAACACAAAAAAAGCAAAACCAAAAATTAGCTTACATCTGTCCTTGATAAAAAGATTAGGGGATGTGATTTTGAGAAACAAATAAATGCAATAAAATGAATAAGAAATAAAGTAGGCTACAACAATAGACTTAAAAATCCTCATGATGGTTTTGTTTTGATTATTTCTGTTTTGTTCAGAGTTATATCTTGCTGGCCAATCGGGTTTTAGTCTTTTGCTCAAAACACGCATGATGTAGGAATAAAGAATGATTATTATGATTAACGGTATGACTTCGAAAAAAGCTAAACCGGTAATATAATACACCATTCGAGCATGGCTATTCCAAGAGAATCTGCAGAATGTTTCCCGACCAACTTCTTCTACTCTGAAATAGTAGACCATGGGGATACAATAAAGTATTGATATCAACCAGGTTGCACACAGCAAAGCTGCCCTTTGTCGTTTTCTGATCAGCCGCACTTTTAAGGGAAAGACTGTAGCTACGAATCTGTCGACAGCAATCAAAACCAGGCTTAGAATGGATACAATGGCTGATAGCATTTTGAAGTATACTCCAACTTTGCAACCAATTGTCGCCAGAGAGCCTTTCAACAGACTTCCACTGCTTGTTACGATCTCATCTGTGAGGTACAATGGCCAGGTGATGAGACAAGAAAAAAAGTCGGAAACCGCCATGTTGACATAGTAGTAGTTGGTGCTTGTTCTCAGAAATGGTGTTTTGTACACTGCGGCTATCACCAGAATGTTTCCAGTAAAAGCTGCTAAGCTGATTATGGCCATAACTGTTGTAAAGAAGACAGAGACAGCGAAGCGACACGACGCTTGATCCCCAAAGCTGGTGGAGTCATTCATGGTTTAGAGATTTCTTGCCAAGCGTTTCCAAGACAGATCAAGTAAAGTAAGTTGATAGAAACCTATCAATAAATGAAATGCATGTTTTACTTGCAATTTCTTTGAATGTGAATGATGCAAATGAATATATGAAAGATCATATATTTGAACTGCGGAACTGAAAGATATGATCATTCACATTCTACGGGTATATTACGAACTCACAAAGTGACCAGCTCCCAGATTTCTTCCACTCTGTCTGTGTCACGGATAAGCAAAAATATAATTAAATAGCTGCTTCTGATAAGCCAGAAATGAATGGCTGCGTAAGTCCATGGACAGGAAGTCTCCTTGCATACTCTTCACTCGGCTTCCTAAGTTAAATTATTAATTAAACGCTTTTTTGTGTTTCTACTAATTTCTTGCACTAGTCTTGACCTTTCCCGCGTATTTCCTTTTTCTTAATAGTAATATATCGAGGGTTAGAGAAATAAAAAAAAGAAAAATGAAATATTTTATGCTCGTAATAACCGATTTTTTTTCCCTCATTTGGCGGATCACCATCCAGAAAACACACAGAGACATGGTACTCAGCACAGAGACATCACATCACAGTAAACAACCCTCTGTACAGATTGAATTTTACCTACTGTATTCTTACAGGGATATTTTAACAGCTCATTCTGTTGCTAACTTAATTTTCATACTTTTTTCATATTTTTCACATTGACAAAAAAAAAACACCTCCATGTGTGAGTTTATCACACCATATTTAGTACATTCTAGGAAATGTATATCTGGCCCAATTTTGCCCAATTTTCCAAAGGAGTACCTACCAGCTTAAAAACACTTTCATCTTAGCATACATGCATTTCTTATTAAAATATATGATTTTATGATTGATCATCGCAGTTAGACACACAACTTAAGCAGTTGTGAAATTAAAGCCTGAAAAAAATTCAGGCCTGAACGGGATTGTAATATACCCGTAGAATGTGAATGATCATATCTTTCTGCGCAGTTCAAATATATATATGATCTTGCAGTTCAAATATATGATCTATTAAGCCATGTGGGAGCTGGTCACTTTGCGAGTTCGTAATATACCTGTAGAATGTGAATGATCATATCTTTCTCCGCAGTTCAAATATATGATCTTTCATATATTCATTTGCATCATTCACATTCTACTACTGGTATATTACGAACTCACAAAGTGAGCAGCTCCCAGATGGCTTGATAGCTCATTCGGTAGAGTACTGCACCGGTATCGCAGAGGTCATGGGTTCGAAACCCGCTCAGGCCTGAATTTTTTTCAGACTTTAATTTCGCAACTGCTTAAATTGTGTGTCTAACTGCGATGATCAATAATAAAATCATATCTTTGTCCGCAGTTCAAATATATGATCTTTCATATCTTCATTTGCATTATTAAAATATACTTGGCAAGTTTGAGTGAGGTCCGTTATTTCATGACCTTTCAACGTTTTTTTTTTCAATTCCGCACATTTACAATTTTGGCGTAGAACGATAACCTTATTTTTTGATTAAAAGGAAAAAAAAGAAGAAAAAAAAAAAGAAACACTAAAAAGCGTGACATCCCCAAGTGGCCATTGTCGTCAGCACATTAAATCGGTTTGTTAGCACATTTAATCCATTTTTTTTACTCGACATTCAACTGAGTCCTTAGTCCTTAGCCGAAGTGGAGTCGCGTAGAATGTAATGAAAGCTACCTGAATGTAAAATCACAAAAAACCCATGACGTATAATATTAAAAAAAAAGTTTTTGCGTAAAAAAATGCAATTCATTGATGATTAGTTTCGACCACTGACACAAAACATCATGCCCAATTTTACTCTATTTACATTAGAGATAATTGCTTTTTGTTGCAAGTCATACAGAGAAAAAACTCAAAATTTACATTGAGGGGTAGGATTTATGTTGCTTTAGTCAGCAGTGTTCGTTCATATACTGTTTGCTGAAAAAGACTATAAAAATAAAAAAAAAGAACAAAATAAGGCGTTCGTCGAGACTTTCGAGGGAAAGAACGTCCGAACAGCTGAAGTTCGTAGCCAAACAAGACATTTAATTGTTATTCCGTCAAAGAGTCAATCGGAAATAAAAACCTTTTCGGTCTGAAAACAAGGTCATAATTTAAATCATGATGCAGTAATAAGACTGTAATTTTGGTTCAAAATGAGAATATATATGAAGAATCTTCGACTCATTATATAGGAGGTAGGTTACCTTATCGATATCAGTTTCTCATTAACATAGGATCATAATACTTGGTCTAATTTTAATGCATTTTGGTTATTAAAATGAAAGACCAAATTTAATTTAGCAAGGCGCCTTCTGGTGACTGATTTCATCAACGATTGCTAGTGCAACGAAGTAATTTATAAGTCAGTGAAAACATTACCTTGCTAGAGGTACGTGTCCGGGTGATCAGGAAGTATATTCTACAGATGGGAATAAATGTCGAGCGAGTCGTGAACAATATAACATCTCTGTATTCTTGTTCAGCAGATATAAAGTCTATAAATCTCATTGATAAATTGAAATCAGTTTCTAGATTGCAGCTATAATTGTGGAGGGAATTATAATGGTATTGAAAAAAAGGGGGGGTTGCATCATTAAGAAAGATGAAGAGAAAACGACAGCTTAGGAACTCACCTTGATGCTTCAAAGAACCAAACACCAATATGCTGTTGTTACCACATGCTAGTACTTATCTGATGCTTTTGGCATTGATGAATGGTGAAGATACCATCAGTCGTATGATCAGCAAACATCTACAAAAAAACTGACCACGTTTAATAAAGACAACACTTTAATTAAAACTGTCAAAGCTGTTTTTTCTTCCGACTTCTGTAAACACTATTGCGTAACCCAAAAATTTCAACTTTCCAAGTTTTCTAGTCTTAACTGGCCTTATTTCTCTCTCAACAAAATAAAGAGCGTATAAAAATGACATTAGGATTAAGGAAAAATAAGGGTGAAGCTCTGAAATTCAACAGATGTTTTCCGCCTACGGCTATGCCAGGTACTCTACGCCGGAAAAATATGAAAACGCAGCTTTTCTCTACGGTTAGGCCACATTAATCCGTCACGAAAATGGGGGTTTTCGAAAACTCTCTACAAACCGGAGGAATTTTAAAATGCTGGCTTTTTTTTTTCTCCTGGACAGAAAACGTTTTGAAAACGTAGTTTTTTCATCGGCGGCGATGGCGTCACGATAATCTATTTCCCTGACTGCGTTTTCCGCACGACACAAATCCAAAATGACTGGTGGCTGTAACGTTTTTACATGCTTCCGGTGTAGTGGACAGAAAACATTTGAGGCGTTCTCAAAATTCTCAAAATTGGGAGGTCCTTGGTAACGCCAACATTAAAAAAAAAAACTTGTTTTCAACTTCGGCATCAGCACAAGAACAGCATGGATGCTACGTACCACCTTCAAGCTTCGTGTGAGTTTAGCTGTCTACGTTAATGTTTTAATTTGTGCAATGGAATATTCACATGCAAAAGTTTATGATCTGAAATGAAGGAAGCGCTTTTAGATTTCAAAAAACCGAAAATAACATTCCGAATTAAGTCATGTTAATCTTTTGATGACACCTTACGTGATGAGCATTTTAATGTACAAAACTATTAGAATTTCTGTCCTACGTCAAACTGTATATAAATACAATGCGTACGTGCTGTAAACTAGTGACATTCTGAAGAAACAGACATACATGTGAATTTGCAAAATGCGTTGGCTCAGCTCCGTGATACATTTCATGTGTCACATCAGGTGTTCTTTTTAACACCAACGGTAGAGGAGAGCCCACTTGAAAATAACAAACCGAAAGATGTACTACATTATGACGTCGGTACAAATTTAATGCTGGACTTTTTCTTTTCTTGATTTAAAGGTAATACTGTTACTATAGTATCCTTTTGGATCCCCAAAAAGGCCATAACTTGTTGACTAGTCCGGATTAGGCATTTGGTGAATACCATCATTTTGGCCTCAACTAAAACATGAGAGAAGCATGAAAGGTAATTGGCCTCAAAACTCTTGACCATAAAAGAAGAGTAACTTTTTAACTACACTTATACCAACGTAACAGATTTTAATGGAGAATTTTACCCTGTGCACGAGAAGAGAATTGTCAACTAATGGCAACAATTGCAAATTAAAGTGTAAAGAAAAACGTGAAGAGCTGTCATTTAATCAATTTATTTGACAGCAATAGCCAATGGGTGTGCTGTGTTATATGCTAATATGTAATATTTACTGATTAAAAAAAAAACGATTGTAAAACGGTGACTCGAATTAGTTTCCTTTTTATTGTCAGATCTGCAGCTCTAACGGCTGTGGATCAACAGCAGACGTCCCTTCACAGTGTAACAGTGACTTGTCCACATACAGGTACATGGTAGATATTTATTTCCATCCCTAACCAATAGAAGTCGCAGTTAATGTTCGGAAGACCATCCTTCATTTTAAATAATTATGTTCACTTTGTCCTGTCGGATATATCATAGCAAAAGAGCAAAGTCTAACTCATTTAGATTCACAGGTTAGTCTTACGAGCCTGATATGCGTCAGTTGATTCGCGGTTTTGTTTTCATACTATATCGCTAGCGAGCAAGTCTTCGTGCTTCGAGATGTTTGACTTGCTTCCTCTTTCTTTGAAATATCAAGTTCTTGTGAGAGAGCCCAAGTTTTAACAGTTTTGTACGATTTACTAAAATGATTTTTTACCTCTAATAACCATTTTTTCGCGCATCGTGCGCACGAAATGAAATGTTATTTCATTTGCGCTTATTGAATACGTTGATTATATTCGATCCTCGCGTGGCCTGTTGCTACCATTTTTCCACAACTGGGAATGGTGAAAACAGTAAAGGAATAAGGAAAGAAAATAATCCAGATACATGTTAAATTTGAATGATTTTTTAAAAAAAATGCGCAAAATAATGAAGGCTGCCATCATTTGCATGTGGAAAGCAAACGTATTAGATTACAAGTAATTCGATTTTATCACGTAACGGAGTTCATTAGCTCTCATCAATTACGTGATGATCATTGTGCAATACGGAAGATATTTTGACGTCACGTATTGTCATAAATGTGCCAACCAGAGCCTCATTGGCTGTCGAAACAAAGAATCTTTTGTTCTTGTGGTTGGCATATTTGAAAAGCAGTGTTTGTAAGCAGATATCTTCCCCCTAGCTACGAGTTCGTAAAAGAAATATATTATTCATTCATGGCATTAAGAATTTTAATGAGAAACCGTCAGGTGTTCATCCAAACTCCTATTTCTATTTGCTAGGTAATCGTATTAAGTAAATATCGCGTTGGTGGCGAGCTGTACGGAATTGCAAGGTGAGTTCCTTAGTCAAGGCTATGTCCTTTAAGTGTCGATCTTTGTTCACTTAGATAGAGAAATATCATTGACAAAGTTTACTTCTTGACTTTTTTTTTCAATTAGTTTCGGTTGCATACGTTTAGTGCGCGTCGTATTCCCTGCTTTCCATTTCGAAGAGTTCTGTGTTGTAAGACTGTCGGTGTTCTTCACAGGTAGAGAGCAGAGAGAGAAAGTATGATGAGATAATAAGCACACTTCGGTCCACATAATTTTAAAACTCGGAAAAGTTTAACATGGAAATAAATTTCATTGCTTTCGAACGATACGACATGATCACGCAATGCTGTCTTTTAATGTGTCAAAAATCCCTTTTAAGTAAGTCCCTGCTTATATTTGACAACCGTCAGAAAAGCGTCAAACAAGCATAATACCGGCGGCAACCGGGAAATCAATGATATTTACATTTATATTTAACCGGCCAAATTGCTCAGAAAATATTCATGCTTTATAATTCAGATATTACGCAAAGGGTGCTAATAAAATGAATAAATTTCTTTCAAAGCTAGAGCCTAGCGTTGAAAAAGGTAATGATTTTGACACTGTGCTGAATATAATCTTATCCTTTCTCTAAACCTAAAATTGCTCTCTTTTCCCCTACATGAAGACTTTGATGAGCAAAGCATGTTTTTCTCGTAGCATAATTACTTTTCTCCATTTACCAATTAGAGCAAATTTATGAGATGTTATCTTAATAATATACTCCTTAAAACATTTTTTTTTTCTCTCTTTCTAAATTTGGTTTCAAACTTTGCTATTTTACAGCTACTTTCCGAATAATATATCAGCGAAATGCATCTTAAAACTAGACGCCTACAGGCGTTTACTCGGGCTACTTTTAATGATAATAGCATAGTAATTTGTGTAAAAAGTACTACTGAAACAGGTAGAGTTACAAATAGGCAGAGAACCCAACCGCGACTAGGGTTAAAGCTGTCGTCACGCAATTTCGTAATTTCCGGTCATGAATAATTCTACTTGTGTTTATTTTTGTCTGCTGGCAGGGTAGCTTTCACTGTATTGAAGTTCATAGTGAGCCTCGAGCACATTTAAAAGTGTGGGCAATTCTGTCTGCATTAAAGATGATTGTCTGGTTAACTGAGACAAACTTGAATACAACTGATATCCTGAATATTCATTATTGACACCAGATGATTAGCAGAATTGATTCCTTGTTTGTTATTGTAAATCAAAGGGCTTAAACTCGTTGGTGCCGTTACTGTTTTTCTAGGGTCAAAGTACACTGGAGTAGGACCAGGGTTTTTCTTTATGTGTGAACTCAGTTGAAATTTACAATAGTACTTGATACGTGTGTCTGACGCTTATAAAGACACATCGGTTTATTACAAGAAAACATATGTGATAAATACTTCAGTTTAATTATCGTTTGATATATCCTCACAGAACAATTCAACAAATACTTCTTCTAATGTTCTGCAACTTTATTTAATCTTACCCTCCTCGTATGAAGCTTACAAACATTCTTTGTAACTCTTCTAACCTTCACATAACTACGTAGCCAAGAGGACTTAAGTATGTTTAGACGAATACGCTCATAAACAAATTCCGTTAGTTTCCTTCCCCTCTTCTGAGACGTTTCAGAGTAGCTTCTGGTATTCTACTGGTTTCTCGATCACGTCTAAATACACGGTTGTGTTTACATGTGCAGGTACGCGGTTTCGCTTGATATTT
>Ga0126337_10003718_pt1 | contig 10060 bp, 7 predicted proteins | sample DipCmetagenome_FD_92527 | JGI IMG/M metagenome (GOLD analysis project Ga0126337, IMG submission 92527) | Coral microbial communities from La Bocana,Puerto Morelos, Mexico - Diploria C A metagenome | ecosystem: Host-associated > Invertebrates > Cnidaria > Coral | place: La Bocana,Puerto Morelos... | reverse complement strand
TAGCCGGGCGGAATCGCTCCGTGAGCGGGCAAGATCGAAAATTTCCGCCCGCTCCCGGAACCAATCAGATTGCAGGATTTAGAGAATTCCGCCCGCTCACAAGCCAAGAAAAAAATAATATATAATAATATTATGCAAGGAGGAAGAGGAAATAAGAGAGCTATTCTTTTACGAAATGAACAAATTATGGGTCACCAGGAAAATTACCAGTAAACAAGGCACACAGTACTTGTTAGAATTTACATTGTATTGATGTAAACTACCATGACATTTCTACAATAATATTTACAAATACCAACCTACAGTTCTGACTCAGCGTTAAAAGATAATACAGTTGCTTTACTGTGAATTACAGACCTATCTGTATACGCACAGTATTTCGCTTACAAACTTATTAAACTTATGAAGTTAGTATATACTTTTTCACATGTAATTGATTACCAAGTGTAAAGATAAACTTTTGCAACCACCAAGAGTATATTACTTCTGTGGCAACCATTTAACTGTAACACTAGACGAGGTTATAGAAACTGACAGCAAATAAACTTACGATTGACTAAGCGCGGCAACTTGGTTTAATAAATATGGATTATATCTATATGCTTTTAATTCGATGCGATATAGTTCTTTATGAAATGCTTAAAGAATTGGGCCCTACGATTGGTAGCTTCGAGTTCATTGCCATTAAGCGCGTGCCTTTCGTCACATAAGCACTTGTCGTGAAGTTTGAGAACATTTGCTATTTTCTCTAAACACTGATATCTGGTTCTTAAAAATTTCTGTGCCCTCACACAACCCACCAAATTCGCCACTTTAAAAACAAAAAGAAATTTGGAGCGAGTATCATCTCACAGTGGGATCGTCACGATAACTGTCCCACAAGCAAGTGCGATATGAGACTTGCCCAAGGCACGCAACGTGATGTTTCTTTAACCACCACCTTTATACACTTAACTGAAGTTGATCCGGCCAGCAAAACATGAAAACCGGGGCTTACTTTTTGTTCCTCGACAATAATACTTTAACTGATTGTTACTGAATGTTATTAGAATAAGTTAGGCGGACTTTGTACCCTACAATTAGGGCCTTTCCAAAAGGTCCCCTATTTCCTTTCAATACTCAATCTTAAACCTTACCCTCACCTTCAAAAGAGAGAGGTCGTAACAAGTGTGTTGATCAGCGGGAGCGGCAGTGTGTGTGGAATCTAGGATTCCAGATCACTATTGACGCTGACGCAAATTCAATTCAGACAGGAGGTACGTGTCTCACTAGTTTTTACAACTCCCCCGATGAGTTATGTTGTCTGAATAAATCAACTCGTGCATGGAGTCGACGACTAGGATTGACGAACAAGAAATACTTGTTCTCTTGAATAACAGTGAAGGACAGAATACTGACTACTACTTCATACATGTATAATACAAATGGACCAAATAGTTTTATTGAGTATACGGACTGCATGTAAGACGGCATGTTACTTGCAGATGCTAACCTCAACCCGCCTCTGGCACTGGCGACACTTGACGTAACAGCACCAGACGAACTTGCAGTCACAACGCTCAGATCTGGGTTCCACTCGAGTGGTGTAGCCTCGATTGCAGCACATTAATTCACATCCATCTATAGCTTGAGAAGTGCGATTACAAAACCTTCCCTGTGTTCCGAGGGAGCCGGTATTGGGATTTGCCGAACAGAAATCCGGCGACCGATCAATGTACACCAGGTCCGCAATGGTGTGTGGCTTATAGGTAGGGTTTTTTGGAACCAGAGCCATTCTTGATCCGATAAGTTTGACCTCCACTTCGGTAGCCCCGTCGAATTTTTCTTTGATGTGATCCCCGACTTTTCTGAAATTCGGTAGTGAACGCCAGCAGGTTTTTACGTTACATGACCCTGACACACCATGGCATTTGCACTGACGTTTCATGAACTGTTTAATAGCCTGTTGAAATCATGATGCACAAATAAGCAAAAATATGAGTACAACGTAATTTGTAATTACTGATTGGAGCAAATTTGAATAAACTAACTAGGATTATTTCTGCAATTCTAAACAACAACAAAATATTCTTACCCCGAAAAGCTATTTTTATGCGTGCTTTTCCTAATGAATTTTAAAGAAAATCCCAACAAATAAAAAATGATAATCACATTAAGTTACTTTTTGACTAACTGACAGATAAACAGACAGACAGATAGTCTGAATGTCTCAGACGGACCGACTGACTGACTGACGACCGACCGACCGACCGACCGACTGACTGACCGACTGACTGACTGACTGACTGACTGCCTAAACGTACTGTTCAATTTGGAAATGAATTGAAAAGGAAAGTTGTAACAGTTACTAAATCAGAACTTCACCGTCCATTAGAGCGGCCCAGGGGACGGGAAGAAGAGAGATTCCAGGAACGAAGTTGCACATCAGACTGACAAACTGATTCCCAAAAGTAAGTCTGTCTGCTTTACTTACCCACCTACATAAACTATTTCTAAAATTTCGGAAATATGAAAAGTTAAATTCGAAGGAAGTGAAGAACCGTTAAGTACAACTCACCCTTCTCCCTGCACCATTATTATGTACATTCATCAGAACACGAGCAGGATTCTCCTCTTTTCGTCCACGTTCTCTTGCATCCACAAATTTCTTGGAGAAATCGATGCCATATTGGATATCATCACTACACCCCGCCCACTTGAATCCCTCGTCAGACATCCCATTGTAGGCCTGGTCACAGCCACATTTTCGTCCCAGTTTCCCCTGGCTGCATGAGCGAGTTACAGCATATGCTACACCGGCTGACGAAATGGAATGAACAAATGCAGCTTCCCTGGTCCCTACAGAAAAAAAAGCACACATACAATGAAAATCTATGATATTTGACTTGCAAGATGTTTAATTTTTCTTCTTCTTTTGCGAGTACATTTGAGAACTTGAACAATTGAATTTCGAGATAACAAAATAAAAGGATTGAACTGGTCCCTTACCTCCGTTAGCAGAATTTCCAAAGACAGGGGATTTCTCGAACTTCACGGTAGTACAGTTCCATCTTCTGTAACGGAACTGATGTTGACACTCCTCCAAAGCGATGGAAGCTCCAAACTTCACACTATTCATGACGTCAATGTACCTCTTACAGACTTGAACCTGTCTTGTGTTGAGATGTGCGCCGACTTCATCACAGCTTCCTTTAGTTGCGAAGCTGATTACAGAGCTACTGAGTGCTAGAGATCTGCGAATATTAACAGATAGATACATCATTTAAACTTGTAGTGTAGTGCAATTTTGCATGTATCGTCGTGTACTTAGGTCAAAGCTCTTTTCCCGATTTGCCACTCAAACGGTAGACTAATACATGTATTTTAAAAACAAAGTAACTAGGTATTTTTCCTGTTACAACCAACCAAAGTGATGAAGATGATAGCTTTAAGATGAATGAGAAACGTGAATGTTCCCCTGGAGTCATATGTGATCAGCAGTTGCATGCTCTCGATGCGAGTTTTGACTAAGACTTTAGTGTGTGGGTATAGTCTATTTATGATGTGCGCTGTCTTTTACCTTAAAGGGTTGCTATGACGTCCAGGTCAGAAGCCAAATTTTGTTTTGTTTTTTTTTTTTTGCAATGTAGCCGTGATGACGAGGTATTTGGACCTTTCACGATTTAAGTCAATGTATTTCGGCCACACATGACGTGCGCAGTGTCTTGTTATATTATGTTAGTTTTATCTTTTTATTGTTATTTTTTTTTTTAATTTTAGTCTCTCAATTCACCATGTACATCTGACCTGGTTTTTGATTAAACCATCCGCATGCGCAGTGTTCTCGCAAACATAGCAATCTCGTTCCCAGACCCAGAGCCCACGTTATTGTCATGTGGTAACGTGGGCTCTAACAACGAGATTCAATGCCGGAGAATAGAGTAAAATACCGTTGAACGCTTGGGCGGTTTGTTTTCCCATACAGCACGTAAAATTCTCTAGAGAATTGTTCTTTTATCCATTGTATCTTATAAACAGGCAACTATTTGAAAGCAAGAATTTTCAGGAGTATCATCACACGGTCTGAAATGGGAAACAAATCGCCCAACAGGGCCTGAATTTAACGCTCGCAAACTTGCAAAATGCGAGTGATTTTGATACTCTGCGAGTGAGAATAATATCCACTAGCAAGCATTTGCGAGTTAGAATCATCCATGTCTCCCAAACACTTGGAAACCATTTAGTGGTTACACCAGTTTGCTTGTCGATCAAATCTTACTAACAAAACTCTGCAAGTGAACTAAAAAGTTAACTTCGAGCCCCGCCGCCGAGGCTAAAAGGTCTATTGCTCCCGTTCTAGAAAGAAAAAAAAAACACGTTCGCTATCTTTTGAAGCAGCCTTCTTTTTGTCCGTTTATCTTGATGTCGCCAATTCCTTTCACATCTCAATACGTTTTGTCCTTGAATCGTCGACGACTGTTTTCTTTCCAAAATAAGTCACATTTTGCACTTATAAAACAATAGACAATTACGGCAAAACGCATATCTGTCGTTTCCCGGGGGGAGGACTGAAATACAGATAAAACTGAATACGAAATTGCGATGCAAAAAGTAGAACCGTGCCCAGTAGGGAAAAATGCCTGTTCTTTTGGCGTGTTGAAATGTGTATTCCGTGTTAAAATCATTTAGGCTTAGTGCCGAAGTTTTGAGGTATCATGCCGCTTTTTTAACGAGTGTAAATTGGTTTCCGGGTTTGGATGTTTCTCGCCATTTGACAGAGGTGCATGATTCCAATTTATTAGCCAATTTCGTTCCGAAATCGCGTAGTAGTTCCGAAACGTGTTCGGAAGCTCTTAAACGCTTGTTTAAAAAGTTGAGAACAATTAGAAAGGAGCCAGGTTTTGATCTTTTAACAATTAAAAGTGCTCGAAAACATGTACAAGGACATGTCAAATCCATAAGAGTAGAACCTTAGCTTTTACTAACACATATAAACAGACAGAATGAGAATACCCTGAAGTCTCTGAGACATACGTCTGACTCCAGGTTTCAGCTTTGCAGAGGCGTTAGTATTAAATGATATTTCAGCTAAAAAAAACACTTGAAATTCAGCCAGGACCAGCGAGACAATTCTGACTCCTTCCATTTGTGTTAAGCTGTACTGGACTCGATTAAGGTGGCAAATTCATTTACTTCTGTGGTCTGTTTCTCGTGATAATTTTTCCATTGTTAATCGACAAGTTGCCATTTCAAGCGATACTTAGGAAAGCAATCGTCCAATTTTTTTGAATTTGTTCTCCGCTAGCATTTTTGCGTTTTCATGTCTTGTTCAAGTCTTTAACGAGAATTAATTGGCAGATGAAAGTTACAGACAAAAATAATTTATATGAACCACCCCAACATAGCAAGATCTAACGAAAAAGAAATTTATGGACCGAAAATAAATAAAAAGAATCAGTCAATTAAGTACTGTGTTTTCCTTTTTGGCCGCGATTGAAGAATTGTCGACAAACGATTTTTCAACGTTCTTCTAGATAACGCAAGTGAGTAAAACACATTGCAAAGGAATCAACAACCTAGAATATTTCAGCGCACAGAACACTTGAAACTACAAGGCGCCAATCATTTCCTTGCATCAGAAAGCTGTGTAATGATGGAGGAACAAGCAAGCTATAGTGAAGTCTTGAGTGTAGACAATAATTATGCATTCATGATCCAGAAAACCAGACAACACAACACAACACAGAAAACTCAAAAAGGATGTTTTCAATCAATTTCCAACTGATTTCAATTACAACAAAATGGGTTGCTACTTACAGCCATTGACTCGATGTGACAGGAGACATGAAGAAAACTTCCAGCGTCACCATAAATTCAAAAAGCGGTACCACCTTGAAAACTGCCATATCTTAGCTTCTAAACGAGCGGTCTCTTTATCTGCCAGAGTAGAATAATAAAGGTTTATCATGAGAATTTGTGGAACAAAAGAAAAATCTGGCCTCCTTATAAAATCTCCTAGGCGGTACTTCTCAAAGTGTTGCCGCCTTTTTCCACCTAATAAAGTAGACTGAAAAAACGGCACTGTAACTCAATGAATTTCTGTTACTAGGATGAACGCAGGTTAATTATACTGAAACATGTATCATTTGCATGCGTAATAACGTTACATCTGGAACACAACTACAGCAACATGACGAATCGACTTGAATGTGTATTTCATGGAACGACTTCAGAACTTACAACAGGTTGATCTAACGAGTCACAGTTCACAGCGCGGTTAATAGATAATTGCCGGTTTGTTCGTATCATTTTAACAAAATTGTTTTTGTTTTCAAGAACAATAAAAAGTTGTCAAGTCATGACAAAAATATATGATAATTATCTCATGGTTAAACCGATACACAAACTGGTTTGACTGAAAGCCATGAAGACACATTAAAAAAATACCCACCAGCGTCTTTCAGATGATGTTACACACAGTTCCAAATCGTATTTGCACGGTATCGATGTTTTTTATTTACTTGCGCAAATGAGTTATTGACCTAAATTGTTTATGAAGTGCTCAGACTCTTTTCTAGAGAGATTAAGCCGATAATAAGTGATTGCGCACTTTGTCGGCTTTTATTGCGTGTTTGACGGGGCTGATCACGAGTGCAGAGAAAAAACTACGAGAAACAGGTTAGCTCGCATCATTGGAATGTTTCTTGGAGGAAAAAGCTTAAACAAGTGCAAAACAACTTTCAAAACCCAAGTGAACTTTGGCGTGATTTTCTGTAAGCAGCAAAAGGAGACAAATTAACTTCAACCGATCTTGTTATAAACGCAATTTTGGAACTGTAATTTCATACGGTCAGTGGTACCCTTGTTGACTTTTATGAAATTTAATTTTGTTATGGGATGTCTATCTCTCGGTACCTCACCAGCTATAGCGAATTTCATTTCATTTGCTGTCCCTGCATATCAAACACTTTTTATAGAAGTCAGTTTTACGGAACTCAAATATCTCTGTAATAGCTTCTTACTAAAAAAAGGCTGACTGGAACTTAAAAATAAGAAGATGGAGAAAGGTTTAACGGATAGTAATTTGTCTCCTACCTTAGTGCAAAGCTGGCAAGGTTTAAATCTTAGGTGTTCCTCTATTGAAACGCAGTCCACACTTGATTTACTTTGTGTCTGTTCGCGCGAGTTTTCATCAACTTGTTTTCGGCTCGATTTCATTGTAGGTCCGCACCAGTTAATTATAACGCCTTCGCGTCCCATGGGACATCACACCCAGACAAACCCAAACATATCATTCTTATAAGAAGCGATGATGGGAACTAAGATATATTTGGGATTTTTAATAAGAAGAAACGCCATTAAGCAGTCAATATCGTGCTTTTGTGCTTGCTCATGGACCTGGTGTGTGATAATCTTGGTATTTGACTGATTATAGACCAATAAAGTGTTTTATGGAATGTTCGTGTTTGTAAAGAATAATACGGTCTTAACCTGTTGTTATCACTATGAACTCACAGTGCGCATTATGTAAATAAATAATTAACAGACCGGAAAAGCTGAGCAAAGTTGGCAGCACTTCTATTTTTATGGCGGTTTTCTAAGACTTCCGTCTTTTTCGTAATTATTTTTTTTAAGAGAATTTAATGTCGGCAAATCCGCTCTTCAGTCATCGTTTTCATAAGTTCTTAACTCCAGCGTTTACACAAAATAAAGTTCCAGCACGTTTTTATTTGAGTATAACAAGTAATATGTTAAACATCTGGTGAAATTATGTTCAACAAAATAAAACTATTTCAAACATTTTCCTTAAGCCTGCCGAAAAAAGATATTAATTAAATTCTTGCCCCAACGAACGTGGACAATAGAAATGTAATGAAAATATAGAAGTGTTAAAGAAATATATTTCTATGTCACATTTTCTTTACTGGGATAGACTTTTAAGCATAGATTCGCATATATGGTCGCATACATCGGTCTTTTGCAAATAATGGTTTCTGTAAACAAACAAAAGCCTGTCTAATGCGCTGCTAAAAAAAATCCCAAAACCCTGTCTTTGAAGTCTTGAACTTCCGCCGCAACAGTTAAGCCACGTAAAATGGCGCGAATTCTAGAAGTTACGTAGTGCTTCTAATTGGCTTTCACATAAACACTGACCAGCCTGTAAGTACGCAGAAAAAAAAAAAAACATTATCAGTTTATCAGTTGTCAACTGGGCGAGAAGCCAAGAACTGCGGAAGAGTACAATAAACAAGAAAATGAAGAAATTGAGTACTATTCTTATAGCGCAAACTGTACTTTCTTGTAGATTGAATATATCACCAGAAGTCTATTTATTTTCCATTGTTGGAATTTTGGGCTCGGATGTTTTCAAACCTGTGGGGGGTTCTGATTTTTCAAACAGAAGTCCGTGAATTGCAAAAGACGTTTGGTTTGGTGATGGAGCCAAAAAGGTATTTTCACTGTATCATAGTTAGTAGAGAAGACACTCTGCTAACCGTATCAGCAATGATTCATTGCAAAGTGAAAGATGCGTTTTATTTGATCAGTGACCAGCCCAACCTCGTTTCCAGGGTCTGTCATGGGAGCGAGATTGTGAATAGCCTTGTTGCCCTACATCATATTACTACGTCGTGTTTAAATTCGATAAAAAGGCGAACTTAAAATCGAGAGAACGCAAAGAATGCCGGAATCTTATATTATATTAGTTCTAGACAGAGTCATGATCACCATGATATTTCACAAGTGGTTTGAGGAAATGCCCACCAGCTGCGCTCTAACTCATGTTTTTACGCTAGCGCAGAAAAGATTCATGTGCAATTCCCAGCGGTATGACATATAGAGATAATTCCATGGAAAGTGCACATGAACGATTTTCAGTTCACAAGCTGTGATGTATAGGAGTGAATAACATAAACACAGCACTTTCCATGATATGATGTTTTTATTTCATACATACTAAGATGTTTTCACGACCGACACATTTCAAAGATCGAAAGCCTTTTATAAGCAAGAGAAAAGAACACTGCGAAATCTGCAACCTGCCCGACTTTGAGTCTCGAATTCGCAGATGCTTATAATTTAATATGAAGTATGAAAAGTTACAACATAATGGGACAAATTCGGTTTTAAAAATAACCAATGCGAAAATATCATTTAAAGAAAATCAATATATGGTAGCTCTTTTAGAATAGTCTATATCAATAGTTCCCCTCTAATCTTCAGCAGAACTGCTGGACAAGACGCAGAGTCTTTTTCTAAAGCCGTGAAGTTGGCTCGTAGTCATTTCCATCGACGGTGAGTACGCATTGCTCAGCAATTCATTGAGTTAAGTACGGAAGTACTATTTCCTCAACGTTCCTGATCTCTACCTTCCGTTGAAAAAAGGTTTTCATAGCGGGCTTTCGTCTCTGTCGGTCTTTGCTCTCGTGTTTTAGTTTTCTAGGTCATCCATGAAGTCATGTATTGTTTCTTTAAGTAGGGGAAATCTTGGCGCTTCTTTTTCCATTTTGTTTTCACAGAGAGCCGCACGCTTGTTGCCATCCTCTGATACGGTACTATCGTTCCTGTCTCTGACTGATTCGCTTTTCTGATTGGTTAACTGTGTATTTCGCACAATTTTACGCGGGCTATTTTTCATGTGTAAGCCTCAGTATTTATGAGAGGAAAAAAAACATTGCATCGCACCCAAAGAGGAAGGGACGCACGCCCATAAGAGAGTTAGCTTAATTAAAATGCGCGGGCGCCTATAAGATAAAGGAAAATTGTAAATTGCTGATAAACCACGAAATTGACACTCTGTTATCAACGATCAGACGAAAAGAACAAATTGTCGATAACAGGAGACATTAGGAATTTATTATCGCCATATCAAAAAAGGAAATTTCAAAATATGTTATAATAGTCTCGCACGTACACGGAAAATCAGCGGAAATATTAATCCTCTGAACGCAAGCAAAATGAGAAATGTTATGTTATGTCTCAAATAAGTCACAACATACGTGTGCCTTTACAATCTGATCTATGGATGAGATCGGACATCAGCATATATAGGCGCCGCTGGCAGCCGCTATCCGTCCATTGC
>Ga0126337_10003717_pt1 | contig 10061 bp, 4 predicted proteins | sample DipCmetagenome_FD_92527 | JGI IMG/M metagenome (GOLD analysis project Ga0126337, IMG submission 92527) | Coral microbial communities from La Bocana,Puerto Morelos, Mexico - Diploria C A metagenome | ecosystem: Host-associated > Invertebrates > Cnidaria > Coral | place: La Bocana,Puerto Morelos... | reverse complement strand
AATTTATTAACCAAATGGGGGGAAAAAGGCTAAAATTGAAACCCAATTTATGGCCAAAACGGGTGAAAAACCATAACCTTTTGGGCCCCCCAAACCCATAAAACCCATAAAAGGGGGTACCCCCCCCCCCCCCCCCCCGGGCCCTACATTAACCAATGCAAAATTGTGTAAAAACATACCATACAAGTACGCAGATGTGTGTTGCTAATGTATTCAAACTACATTGTTTCATGAAAGGTGATCAACGGTCATCAACGTGTAGGACGTCGCATGATTGCGTCCATGCTAATCTTGAAGCAGCAGTTACTCAGCGGTAACTCCGCTGGTCAAGTACCTGGTTACCAAGCAGTAGTAAAACCCACATGCATGTCTGCAATGTAAATATCATACACGTAAAAAATTATTCCGCCTTACATCATGATCATCAGAAAAAGAAGAGTTTTCATCATCCTTGTAATAGTAATATGGCTTCTTGGAATATTGTATTTTACATCGGATTCAGGACTTCTACGGAGCGATCCGCCAAAGGTAAGGAGGACAGTCGAGGCGTACCCTAATTACAGACTTCAGTTACAGCCAAAAGCAAGGTTACCAAAGAACAAATTGTTAAGTCATTGAACTCTTAATTTGCTACTAAATTAAATGGAAAAGGGAACTTACCCGTTGTTTACTTTTACTGAATAGACAATTCATCGAACAATATGCTTCTTCGCAAAATCTCTGAAGTGTCAAAGATTCCCATTGTGTTTTTGTGCAATTCGTTTTAGTCTCGCTGCAGGGTAGCGAGCAGGATTCTATGAATAATTGACGATTTGTCTGGAGATTTGTCAAAACATTTTAAACCTCCCTTAAACCACTGGTAGTTTTACATAGATTTCTGAAGAAGTGAAGACGTCTAGCTTTCAAAATTGCAAGTGTGCTTCAGGAAAATATCTCTTTTGTGCCACTTAATCCGATCGACCTAATAAGAACTGAAGTCAGTTAACGTTGGAAATCGTGCCAACAGGTGCCACATAATGAAACTATATTTTTTGTTTCATGTTTGTCCAGAAGAAGAGTGATATTTGATTAATGTATGCTTCAGCAAATATCATCATATGCAAAATATTTCTAAGTCGTATTGTATTTCAGTACTGGCAAATCAGAAATGTGCACTACATGTCCTCGTGGCTTTTGAGGTGCTTAATATCAAAATAAGTTATTTTAAAAACAAGCTGCATGTATGTGGAGGCTTGTTTTTGTATTTATGCAGCTGTGAACAAAAATGTCACGGACAAATAATGTCAATCAATTATTGTGGACTGTCCATTCCTTTCCAGTAATAATTGACTACATGTAAATTGCATGTAGATGTTTTTTCTATTTAATACTTTCTGTAATGTAACTGAAGAGTTTTTTTGTGGTTAATTTTGAATACTGCTTATTATAAAGAAAATATGCATGGCAACAGACACTTCAAGCTATTATAAATTTATATTTTAATGAACGTTTGCCAGATTTGTGTTTTATTCCAGATATATTTAAGCATTAGAGCATTTTTCCATTATTACAGAGCCTCATCGAAACACAAGGTGGGTCAAGAGAAATCATGACAATTATGTAGACCTGGAACTTAGTCAAAGGTTTCCATAACTGTCCAAAGTTCTCCCATCCCCTGAGTATTTAGATGAGGCTATGTAAACATGAAAAAGTGCTCCATAGCTTTTTAAAACAATGCTCAAAAATATGAGCAAATGTAAAACCTCACAAACGTGCGTACATGCTCTTATTTAAACGCACCTATCATAATCATAATCATAATAGAACAACACAGAAATGCTTGTCAACATCCCCTTTTCTCCTTTCATTAAAACTACCATAATTAAAACTTAGATTTCCCCATCACAAGATTTTCAGTCCAGTTTTTATGAGTGTTTACACTGCATTCTCAATTGAGGGATGCCAAGGTAAGCTTTTTTCAAGATGTTTTATTTCTAACATGGTGCCAAGTCCTAGGGTATAATACAGATGAAAAACATTGGAGATTAAGGAATATTAAATACTGGTAAATAATTTTTTTTTGGTTTCAGTCTCCTCCATGTAAGCCTTGGCACCATGTTAGAATTGAAAAATAACATGTAAATAAAAATAAATTACAATATTTAGATGGGAAACCACTTCAGTCTTAGCTGGTTATCATGTGGGTCCCCTATCCTTATCAAATTGGAGTTTGGAGATGTTCATTTTTTTATGGAGGGAGAACCCTGAGCAAGAACCCTCAGACCAGACGACAACCAGAACAACAAAATCAACCCATGTATGACACTATGCGAAAATGGAACCTGGGTCACTTGGCAGGCAAGCATTCTTACATGTACCACTGCATCATCACTGCTCACACAGTAGAATGAAGTACTATTGGAAATATCTTTTAAAAATGGCCTGTTGTTTGGGCAACAAATTATTTGTTTGAGGTATTAGTTAAATTTGGTTTGTCTGTTGTCCGCTTGTCTCCAGTATATTCATGAAGAAGAGGGAGTGAAAAGACCACTTTTCAGCGCAGAAGCTTATCTGAAAGGTGGAGCACTAAAAGATGGGGAAGATAAATACAGTAAGAATCAATTTAATCAAGCTGCTAGTGATGCTATTGGAGCAGATAGAAGTGTTCCAGATACGAGACACTCACAGTAAGTTGAAACGGTATAATCATATACTCTTAGTCTAATTATTAATTATTAACCATTAGTGCCTGCAAGGGCCACGGGTCAACAGCCCATTCAGATTCGCCTCATGGGCTATTGACCCGTGGCCCTTGAGGGCGAAGGGTCTAATTGTTTTAGTATCACCCAACCAGTCAGACAGGAAAAGCAATTAATTGAAGAAAGATTTATTTGGGAATAAAACAAAAGAATTTCGCTACTTGATGACTATTACTGATAGTTTGCATTAGTCCACTAGTTGGGTGATACTAATAGATGTTATTTACTGGTAATACTGGCCTGAAATTGGAAAGAAACATATTGAATACTAATCACTGAATACCAGTTTTAGGATGAATACACTGTACATGTACACGCAGTTCATTTTTCTAAATTATGTTATAAGAGTACCAAACCCTGAAAATTAAGACTACAGGTAGTTTTTCTTTCAATACAATGTAGGAAATCAACTAGAAAGATTAAGTGAGTGAAAATTACGGTCAGTGGAACCCCATAAGTCAGCCAACTGACAGGCCACAAAAGTATGCCCGTGTTGGCCATTTTGAGTTGAAGGGGTTCTTTAAATAAGGAAAGGACTTACTGAGCTTTGGTAGAGTCAGAATAATAATTGAAGTGGCTGTAATAACAAGGTGACTGTTGTAATGGGGTGGCTGTTAAGCATGCTGCACTCCTACAAGTACAGGTGTACTTTGATTTTCATCCCTCCATGAAAACCTTTTTGTTTTTAGCTGCAGATATGAGGAATATCCTAAAGATCTTCCTCCAACTTCTGTTATAATCACATTTCATAATGAGGGAAGATCCACACTTCTTAGAACTGTTACAAGGTAATCATTTTGTTGTGTGAATTATTATCTTTCTCAATAACAAGAGATTAGACTTAAAGTGCTTTTACATGGCCCCACCAGTTTACATGCATGGCAAGTTTTAATGGCAGAAGCATTTTTTTCTGTTGTAAACAAAGTCATTTGTCCTAGGTCTTTCTTTACCCTTTTCTGTGTTATTTTACTGTACTAGCCCTAATTAAATACTGGTTTCCTGAGGCTTTCTTCTGTGACATTTAATTAGTTATGTAGTTGAATAATAAATATGTAGTGGTATGTATTATTGATCTTCCAAGGAGGTAAAATTAATTATAATTAGTATATACCACGCAAGTGAATAGTGCTTTTTGTGCTCATTGATTGGCTAGCTCAGAGGTGATTAACCAAGTACTATTCACCTTAGAGCAGCCGAACAAAAACAAAATGGCTTCCTGTTTCAAATCAAGTTACTCTTAAACAAGTAAAGTAACTCTTTGGTCCGCTAGTTATTCAGCTCGTGTGGTACAGTGTATATACATGTACTAAAACAATATTCGCCACAGTGTCGGTGAAAGTGGTGGATATTTACCTTGCCGCTTGGTGGCTTCGTAAATATCCACCACTATTCACCTCCGTGCACTTCGGCGAAAAATTGTTAATTATTGTTGCTACAGTGTATGTGGAAGAACAATGCACCAAACAAGAAAGTCAGAATTTGTAACATTAATGTTATTAACTTTCTTCTTTTCAGTATATTAAACAGAAGTCCTCCAAATTTAATCAATGAAATAATCTTGGTAGATGATTATAGTGACCATGGTAATTCAACATTTTCTTTCTTTTTTCTTTAAATTTAAATTTTGTAATGCATTGGTTGTCGAGGGAAAAGCCAATGAAATTTAGTTTTTAATGCCTATCATTCAGTCAGAACTGTACTGTAAGGTTACTGAACAGGGTGTCCTGGGAATACATTAAAAACTGGATGTTTTGTTAGAAAGAGATATTTCTCTTGCTATTACACCCAATCATTGATTTTGCATGACTTTGTATGGTTACAAGTATAAAAAAGATAATTAATAAAATGTGTAACACTAACAAAATGTATAAAAAACAACTTTAGTGTAAGAAATACTGTTTTGATTTCTCTTTGCAGTTGATTGTACAATGTACCTCTGTTTTAAGTTGTTATAATTGTTTTTGTTTACAGCTGATGATGGTGAGCTCTTGCTGGGTCTTCCAAAAGTAACCGTTCTTAGAAATGACAAGAGAGAAGGTAACAGTACATGTTATTTGATCAGTAACGTTTTCTGTACATTATCACCATAAAGCAGCTGTCCCTTCTTTGCTGCTACCACACAAGAGTATGGGAGGAGTGAGCTCAAAGGACTTTTTGATAATTCTTCTCCACACCCAATGCAGTTTCATACCTTGACTCGCATCATTTATGCCATTTTTTTCAGGTTTAATACGATCCCGTGTGAAAGGAGCAAACTTTGCCTCAAGCAAAATATTAACTTTTCTTGATAGTCACTGCGAGTGCAATGTTGGCTGGTTGGAGCCATTGTTATATAGAATTGTGCAGGTAGGTATTGGTGATTTACATGTACGTAATTACTAATATTATGAGCTTATCTTGGTGATACTGTAGTATGAAGCAGATTTGAAATGTTGCAATTATTGTTTTAAAGCTTCTGTAGCTTACCAGGCATTCAGTTATCTCCACTGTCTGGTGTACATGTATGTTAAGTGACTAAGAGCATGGTATTTCTCGGTGGATGCCAACCCTTTTTAGGGTATTCCCAGCATTTAATTTGTCACTATTCATTAACACACTTGGGTAGAGAGAAGCATTTGAGGAGTATGATATTTTGCCCCAAAATGCAACATACAATGTAAATGTGTACTGTTCCCATCCATGTCTTAAGTGTGGACTGCTGATCTGGAATCCAGCAATATAGGCTGCTATACCTTTTGCAAATGTATGTAAATTTTCTCTGATTTGGTTGTTTGAATATATGTTTTTCTATTTATTGGCATTTTCAGGATAGAACAGTAGTAGTCAGTCCAATTATTGATGTAATCAACATGGATGACTTTAATTATCTCGGAGCTTCAGCAGACATCAAGGGAGGTGAGACATGTTGTTGAATTTGTGCTCAAGCCAAGCTAAAAATGCGAAAATGTCTATGGTGCTCAAAAAGTGGAAAGGGTGCAAGGAAAGACATGTAAGCTTGACCTTTGCTGGATAACTACACCACAAAGGGCATTGAGTGTTTAGAGCACAAGTCTTATGCATGCAGTTGTTTAGCTACATAACAATTTCTCCCAAGCATCTTAATACAATTATGATAGTGATATTCACTGTATCATAATAGTACAAGAACTGTCAGGGCTGCTGCTGGTCAGGTGTTGGATAAAATTCTTTATTTTATTTTGAGTCAAGGAAATGGGAATTTTTTTAAAGTCAAGTCAGAGAAAATTGGAATCATACATGTAACTTACAACAAATGCTGAAAGAAAGATTTCAATTTGCTATGATCTAAGTAGACTCAAAACTGCTATTGCACACTGTATCTGATATTTTTCATATATTTTGTCAGGGAAAGTTGATTTTTTTTTTCAAGAAAAAGTCAGAAAAAATAAGGGAATCAAAAAACTGATTTCTTGGGCAATGAATGTGAAATGATTAACTTTGTGTAATTGAAATTGTTTACATCTTGTTTCACTTTCCTTTTTACAGAATCTTTACTTCTCATTCTTTTGTGTGTTGACAGTCAGTAGTAATTATCAGTTTTTACGTCTTTTTATGTTTTTAGGCTTTGACTGGAGTCTTCATTTCAAGTGGGACAGCTTAACACCAAAGGAAAAACAAGCAAGAAAAAGCAAGCCTGTTGCCCCAATTAGGTACATGCTGTTGTTAACTGAACATTTAAAAACGACATAGAGAATATTTACTCATGTCATGGCTGTATAGGCCAGTAATAATACAGGGTTTTCATGTGAGTGCTGAAAGAAATAATCATAATTTTTTTTACATTTTTTTTATTTTTTCTCTCTTGGTTGTCTTGATGCCTTGCTGCCTTGCATCAACACATACATACAATATTTTAATCCTCTTTTGTTTGAGCCATTTTCATTTTATTATTTTTACTTCATTCATATCAGTGAGACCTATATATATGCACACCAACAACAAATATTAAAGTTGAAAATATTTGTATAAAATTTCAAAACGTAAGATTTCAACGTTGACATGAGCACAGATCAGCTTACACGAAAGGGTATTGTGTTTCCCAGGACGCCAATGATAGCCGGAGGTTTGTTTGTGGTAGAGAAGGCCTGGTTCGAGAGGCTCGGGCAGTATGACGTCATGATGGATATTTGGGGTGGAGAAAACTTTGGTAAGTGTTTGACATACTGTTTGGAAGATAATATTTTAACTGTTTGATTACATGTAAAAGTCTAACTATGAACCTATGGTAATAAAATTTACTTAAACTTTAATATCAGTGAATGAAACATCGGTACATGTGTAAGTATCTGTAAGGTAAAAATTAGATGGTTTGTAAACACTGTAAATATTCCATTTGTAGCGTTTTTGCAAATTTGCTATGCCTGCTGCATTATCGTTTATTTCAAGGTATGTGGACAAGTTAGAAGTTTAACGAGGCTACATTTTCACTGTTACACCCAGCGAAAGTTTGTGTGACTTTGGCTTGTTAGATTACACCAAACTTTATTGGATTCGTAATTTTGTTGATAACTTCGTCAATTTCTCTTTTAAAATGTCCTTGTGTTTATTGTTGAGAGGAGAGGTCCAACTGCGTTGTGTTGAGAGCACTTTTGTTTCATTCGACAGAAATCTCCTTCAGAACTTGGCAGTGTGGAGGCAGCATGGAAATCATTCCTTGTTCAAGAGTTGGTCACGTGTTTAGGAAAAGGCATCCTTACTCCTTTCCAAATGGAAACGCAAACACTTACATGAAGTAAGTTTATTGAAAGTTGTCCGTCGTCGATGATAACTGCATACTGTATACGTTAGTTGGACAATCCGCATGAAATATACCAACGAAAAACTCAACTCAAGATTCTCTCACCAGGCCAGTGTTTACATTCTATATGCTCAGTTTTACACCACTCGTTGGAATGGCCCGAAAAAAACTTCTCTTTTAACGCTAAATTTCCCCTTTGACAGAAAGTTTAAAATTCGAGCAGAAACAATTTGTTCTGATGACTTACAGTTGTTGTGCAGTTGTTGGTGATCTCTGCTAACCTAGGTACCAGGCTCTCTCTTCTTTTCCTCCCTTGTACATGAAAGGTAGATCTCTGATTACAGTCAACTCTCCCCTAACGGACATTCTCTCAAGCGGACAGCTCTACTTACGGACACTGTATTCAATTCCCCTTTTTCACCTCTTTCCCTCTTTTTAAGGTGGAAATAACTCTCGTAAGCGGACAGCAATTCCCGAGGGTGTCCGCCTATGAGAGAGTTGACTGTAGTTGTTTTGAATTTTCGCGCGCAAGTAACTACCAATCACAGACGCTATAAGGCTGTCTAGAGCTACATCAGTGTGGATTTTTATGTTGACCTATCTCGAGCGACAGAGGGATTTATGACGCGAGAAGAGTATTATTAGTCCTTTTGGATGGCATTGATAAGTCAATGACAGGATAATTCTTACCTTGTTAGTGCTGATGCAGGATTTCTTTGGGTTTGTAGGAATACTCGTCGTACAGCTGAAGTATGGATGGATGAATACAAAAGATTTTATTATGCTGCTCGGCCGATGGCTAGGAGTGCCAACTACGGCAGGTAATTGATTATCTAATAATCTGAGAGGACGAGGTTTACTGAGGAGCTTTTCTTTGAGTGGAGAATGGCAGTACTTCTTTGATTGGAAGAGAGGGAATGGATTTTTTTTTGATTGGTCGAGAGAATAGAAGCTCTTCTTTGATTGGTTGAGAGCATAGAAGCTGTTCTTGGATTGGTTTAGAGAATAGAAGCACTTCTTTGATTGATCAAGATAATAGAAACGCTTCCTTGGTTGGTTGAAAAAATGGAGGCTCTTTGATTGGAAGAAAGAATAGAAGAAAGTTCCTATTTGATTGACAAGAGAATAGAAGCTGTTCTCTGATTTTCCAGAGAATAGAAGCTGTTCTTTAATTGGTCGAGAGAATGGAAACGCTTCTTTGATTGGTTGAGAGAATGGAACTCTGATTGGAAGAAAGTTTTTTGAAAGTTCCTCTTTGATTCGGCAAGAGGATAGAGGTTCTTCTTCTAGTTAAGTAGAGATGAGCTTTATTAGAAGCATTTTGTCCGTCCCTTATAGTGTTATTGTTGTTTAATACCTTTTTTCTTGTTTTCAGTATAAAAGCAAGGAAAGAGCTGCGGGAGCGTCTTCAATGCAAGTCATTCAAGTGGTATTTGGAGAACGTCTATCCGGAACTTCAGTAAGTTTGACTCTTCCACGAACGTTCCTGGGGGAGGAAGATTGCGTGACAATCCAAAAGAGCTCAAAGAACTGGAAATTTTGGATTAAATAATTATTATATAGATCTTGCTCTAATACTCCAGTGTTTGAACTGGAAACCTGAATAACAGATGATTTAAAACATGTTGTAAAGTTGGAGATCAAATTAGATATCTGATCTAAATTAACACTAACTTTTTTTGCGATTTCATTTCTCCGTTTTGTCCTTAGTTTTAGTTTCCGTTACGTACATACATCTCAAGTTCTTTTTGTTGTCATTGCAGAGTTCCTGAGTCTCAAGATGTATCATTCGGTGAACTGAAACAAGGAAAGAAATGTCTGGATACACTTGGTAGCCAAGCCGGTGGTTCTGTCGGCATGTTTGATTGTCACGGACAAGCAGGAAATCAGGTATTGTGCTACTTCATGGCGTGACAAAAACATTTTTGTCGTAAGAGTAGGTGAAATCTGCCCACGAGCCAAGTGGCCAATCAGGCCGCCCCTTATCTCCGGTTTATGTAGTATGAAGCGAATAGGATTATAACTACTCCCCCCTGGATGGGATGCTAGTCCATCACAGGGTTACCCCCAGCATCAAATTTGCCGGTACCCATTTATACACCTGAGTGGAGAGAGGCACTGTGAGAAAAAAAGTGTCTTGCCCAAGAACACAACCCCCGCCCCCGCACGATTTCCTTTTCCCAGCAGTTTTTGCTGTGTAGGATTTTTTTGGAAAATTGCCCAACCCCCCACCCCCTCCTCCTCTTAAAAAAATTGTCTGTCCCTAATTTAGCTCAGTTTTGCCGACCCGAAGCATCTCGCCGCGAGAATAGAAATCTCTGTTATCCAGAGCGTCTGGGAGTAGCAACTGAACAAACGTCTTTTGTCGCGAAATATCGGACGGCGAGCGTTGGATATGATATGGTGGCTAGCGCGCCGAGTTGGCTATCATCTTATCAATCATGAGCGAGTGGAATAATTAACCGCGCGGCCATGGGCCGAGCGCGGTTCTTAATCTACCCTTGGTTTATTTTTTTAACCGCGCGGCCATGGGCCGAGCGCGGTTCTTAATCTACCCTTGGTTTATT
>Ga0126337_10003716_pt1 | contig 10061 bp, 5 predicted proteins | sample DipCmetagenome_FD_92527 | JGI IMG/M metagenome (GOLD analysis project Ga0126337, IMG submission 92527) | Coral microbial communities from La Bocana,Puerto Morelos, Mexico - Diploria C A metagenome | ecosystem: Host-associated > Invertebrates > Cnidaria > Coral | place: La Bocana,Puerto Morelos... | reverse complement strand
TAGGGAAGATATCTGTTTACAAACATTGCTTTTGTTATTCAAATATGCCAACCACAAGAACAAAAGATCCTTTGTTTCGACAGCCAATGAGGCTCTGGTTGGCACATTAATGACAATAGGTGATGTCAACAATATCTTCCCTATACTCTTTAAGCAACTGGCGCAGGCATGATTGGTCTAAATGAACACTTTCCCAGTACTTGTAGCCAATTACGCTACTGGGCGAAACAAAAGAAGAGTCTTTACCCATACATGTTATTGTTTAATATAAACTTTACATAGATTCTAAACACTTGCTTTAAAGGGTGACACACATCTTTAATAGTGACAAAGTTGTACAAACCAGCAACATGCTGTAGATACAAGAACATAGCTACATGCAGGTTTCATAACAGTCATCGTTCATTGCACATTCCAACATACTTGAATGGACTTTCGTTTGTGTGAACACAGATGTGTCTGGTCAGCTGACTGCTTTTCTTGAAAGACTGGTGACAACCATCATACTGACACTGCCATAAGAAAAAAATATTGCATACTATAGCAAAATAATTAAATTAATTAATTAACATTATTAAAGTGGCTGGTAACAGTTTCTACATGAACATGTAGCTCTCTCCAGCAGTGATACATTAACAGGTCAATACTACTAACTCTATATTAAGTAATCCTGAATCACATATTAATGCTCAATCATTTGCAAACAAGATGTGGTCCAGCAAGAATCCAACCTGTTGAAACCGCTCTTAGTCTTATAATCAGAAACTGACTTCAGTTGGTGGATTATTTTTTAATATCATATCATGAAAAGCACTGATGGGTTAAAAAAAGTTCTTTTCTAGGTACGTAGGGTTCAGAGTCATTTTATAAATTTTTTCAAACATTCTATAAGGGCTTGACTACTTTGTTACAAAATATTGACTATCTGTACCTTGAAGGGGTTGTTGTGAGATCTTTTTTCATGCCTCTTCAAGTTGTGCTTTACAGAAAATGTTTGTGTACAGCCTGGATAGGAACATCTATTAAAAATAAAATAGAATGCATCATACTTCAAAATGTGCAGAAAAAGCAAAACCAACACCAAAAAACTGTTAAAAACAGTTAATTAAAAGCATCATTTTTTTTTTGTAAATATATTGCGCTGAGGTGTGAACATGTATGCATGCATTTGCTTTAAAAGCCATTTAATAATAGGCCATTCCACAGTATTTTGTTCTTGTTTTTTCAGTTTTTAAAAAGTCTTCAAATTAGCCTTAGTTGTGTTTTATTGAACAAATGAAGAAGCCTAAGCCGTGTATTACACTATGAGAAAACACAACAGGCATTTGAGATCATGAGGGAAATGTCCAAAAGACTAGGCACAGGCGAGTGCTTTCTACATTTCTCGAGTGTTCTCAAATGTCCGTAGTGTTTTACACACAGCTTGGGCTTCCTCATTTGCTTTATGATTTAGAGTCTAAGATAATGAAGCAAAACACATTAGAACACACTTTCTCTATGTTTTATACTAGGATATGGGTTTTTGAACAATCAGAGAGTGCATAGGGACCTATCTATATCATAAAGTGCAGTACAGAGCCTCAACCGTGCAAAGTTTTTGAAGAAATGATGTTTGCCCATTGAAAATTTGGCATTGATGCATAAATTATAATTTATTACAAAATATGAAAAAAAGAAATTGCAAAGACTACAAATAAACTACTAATTGCTTAGGAAAAACAGTAAAAGCTGAAACTTTTGGCAAGACCACAAGATAGACTCTATTACTAGTCCTTTTTCTAAAACAACTGATTCAAACTGACTTCATCATGAGAACTGTGCAGATTTGCTTTCAATTGGCAAAGTGTGGTTTCTGCAAGATTTTTTAACCTTAAATTTTCTTTTTGAATAACCAAATGAAGCTGAATTTTCCTTTCCTTTTCTGTTGTGGAGGCTACACAAAAAGAGAAGAAATCTAGAAAACCCTGATAGGATCTGTGTAGTAAATTTCTAAAATTATTTTTTATCATAAAACAATATACAATGTATAGATCTACAGGTACTTAAGTATCCACTGTTTGTGGCCTCAACCTCTTTGCATTCTTTATCATCCCCTGCTTGGTTATACAGCTATACATGTACTTGGCCAGCATTAAGGGGACTGGCACTAGTGAACTTCTGAGCTTATAGAATCCAGTCAATTAAGAAAAGTTAGCTATAATATTGTATTCTACCAATTGAATGTTGCTTATGACACTGCATTATGTTGCCCAATTGCCAAAGTTTTCCCTTGATTTACTTTTTGTAGCATTCACAGTACCCTGATGAAATCTGAGTCCACAGCCTAGTCACTGCAACAGCGACAAAAAACTTTCTTTTGCATCCCAATCATATGAATGACAACACTACTATTGTGCAAAGTTCATAAGGACATCTACAAATGTACCACACAGCTCTCACAGGTCTCCATCTGCTTTGTAGTGTATGTTTTAGATATACAGTAACAACAGTGCTGTATCATAATGGAAGTCCCTGAATGTAGTCTCTGCAATAACAGAATAAGGATCTTACGATCCAATAATGGCAACAGCGATGTGGGACTTTTTTTATATCCAGTTGTGTACTGCGCATGACTAGATTTCTAAGATGGCGGTTTCCTTGACGTTGTGCGAAAACGTGGGACTTAACTGGGCCTAACCATGGCAAAAGAATTACAGGTAAATGCGAAACTTTGCGACTAAATTTAAAGAAAATTGTTAGATTCTGTATGAAATGTAAACGAACTGAACATGTTTTGTAACGACGACAAACTGAATGGAAAGAGATTTGATTTAGACTTACTTTGTTTTGTTTGTGATTGCTGAGCTTTCTTACAAGATTACTTTTTAATTTTTTTTCTCCGTCAAAAAGAGAAAACAGTTATGTTTAATTTTTTTGTTTGGTTTTACTAGAAAATAACAGACAGTACTAGATTCGACCAATTCAAAGTGAATTTCTTTTCATTCAGGTAATTGTCATTTATAAGTGTAGATTTAAGCTTATTTTGAAGACCTTTGAAAGGAACTCACTGGCCAGGTTCAACAGTTCTATCAACGAATTCCAAAAACAAATACAAAACAGAGATTTTTTAGTAATTCCTGTCTGTTTTCAATTGAAAGCAACCTTCTAATTTTAATTTTATGTTTCCCTCATTCAAATGGCAAAGGAGATGCCAACCTCTGTTGACTTATACATGATAAACATGAATGGCCATTTCCATGTTCTCACTCATGAAATTCGTAATCTCAATTTTGGCGGGAATGCCAACACAATGTAGCCCTGCTCTACCCAGACTTCTCATGTTGCTGTTGCTGTTGCAGTTGTCGAATCATAAGGTCCCTAATCCTGTCAAATGACCCTAATATACATTGTAAACATTGCCTTTAATGATATATATGGTGTGGGTTAAAATGACATTCAGATTAAACTGAAATTCCTTTGCCTCTTAACCCTAATTATTCATGGATCATGAAAAAATTAGAGTTACTAAGGATACAATGGAAATAGAGAATCAAACTAGATTAAAATTATTTTAACCCGAATCTCATTTTGACCTGCAACAAGTCATATACACAGAGTAAAAATGAAAGATCAATGGAAATTTACTGTACTTGAGGGACTGTCCTGTGTGGGTGCCCATATGGCGCTTGAGATGGTATGGTCTAATAAAAGATTTCCCACAGCCATCAAAATCACAGTGGTATGGTCTCTGTCAAATATAACAAAACAATTAAAAGACACAAAAAATTGTGATCATCGATTTCGATCCTTGGCCCCTTGCCCCCGTCTTGATAACTCGATTTTACTAGTAGTGGGGGCAAGCAATTTTGTAACACTGTAATATATAAAATTATGTACATAAATAATAAAGTTCAAGTTCAAGTTCAAGTTCGATTAAATTGACTAATCAATCGACAAAAATCGAGTACTAACGAGTGTTATCGATTAACCGATTTAACTTTCGATGATCGATTTCTATCGATTAGATACGCCCTGGTATATATAACGACACTTCGTCCAACATATACATGTACTTATAAAACCGCCATGCCATAAAGATCTCTACCAAAATAATTTAATTTTTAAGTATTAATCACTATATATGAAATGAGGATTTTTCTCTGAAAATTCGTGTTTGATTGCTTCCAACATTATCTTTTAATCTGCGGAATTTTCACAGACACTCACCTACTGGTGACGAACCAGAACGTACCCACCACGTGAGAAGAGATTTTCACTAGATTTACATTTTCGCGCATCAAAAATCGACAAAACTTTCGGAGTGGATTAAATATATACCTACCTCACCGGTGTGAGACCTTTTATGTTCTTCAAGCCTCCATTTCTTATTGAAACTCTTTCCACATTCCTTACAAGTTTTGCCATCATCTTCGACATCCGCCATGTTTTGCTGTTTAAGAGAGAGGAGTCTGGGTTCTAGAATATAGATTAATTTCCAGGATTCCTCATGTGAGGTTGGCGTGGAATCATGAAGGACTGTGTTCTAGCGTCGTTGTTTCGTCCAACCTCGCCCCCTCCCCCAAATATTTAATTAATCAATTAATTAAATAAATAAATAAATAAATAAATAAATAAATAAATAAATAAATAAATAAATAAATTATGAGTCAGTGAGTTTGGCCACCTTTGCGGAAAGGCATGACACTAAGCTTTCTCAAACACGTTTCTTCCCACCAACATAATCAAAAAAACAAGAAATTCATAATTAAATTCGCGAAGAAAAGGAAATCATTATTTTTACACCGAACGCGAGTAACACAGCATCGGGTATATCCCATACAACGCTAGTGTTGCTAAGAAATAAAACGCCAGCTGCGGCGATAAACATGGCAATAAAATGCATATTGGAAAACAATGTTCATATATTGCTATGTTTATCACCGCAGTTTGCGTTGTGTTTCTTATGAAGCTACGATGGGCAAAGAAAAAGAGTATTTACGATAGTGGTGCGGCTAGTCTCGTTCCCAGATGTCTTAGGGTCCACTACAAGGGGTGAGTGAAAAGAGATGAGTGAAAATATACATTGACACTACACACCAAAACATCTAATAGGTGAGTGTTTACGTGCGTGCAGCGACCTGTCAAACAGGTTTTCTACTGTAAAAATAACTACAGTGGTATGCCAAATCAAGAGATTACCCAAGCATCGCGCGAGTAATGTCCACATATCCATATCTAAACATAACTTAAGAGGTATTACCTTAGTTAGAGGACCTATACGGGGGATTCACTCTCTTACCTTGATATTCTCCTGACTAAATATAATCCATCAAATATTTTCCTTCGCTCGCGATTGGTTTAAACTCGTCATGCGACTAAATAATCCTCAGATAAAACTGGAGTGATATCATGGCCCCAATTTTTAAAATTTTCCCCAATTTTTAAAATATTCGAAAGATAACTAAGCGTAGTCTGCATTTAGCGCGAAAATATGCTCGGATATTTGTCCTTGGAAATTATCTGTTCCTCAGTGCTCATGGTGTTTTTTCTAGATACGCTCTCGGGAAACTGTTCGCTTCTCGGAACAGAAAATGTCAGCGGACAAATATACGAGTATATTTCCGTGCTGAATGGAGGCTGTCATGGGCGGCTGAATATTTGTTCTCGTTTCGCGCGGAGTTGGGCGATATTCGCTGCAATTGGATAATGAATGGATGATATTATTCTGTTCACGGAGCTTCTGGCTTCTTTAACATTGTCAAGGGAATAAACAAAATAAAAAGTACGGGGTCGGGAACGCGCCCAAGCGAGGATGAAAAGGGTGTGGGTTTGGGCATCGTGGTTCGCGCTTCCCCTTCATTCTCGCGCGTTCATTCTTAACTGAGGATAGAAAGAAGCGGATGTGGACAGACTAGTATATTCCGATTGGTAATCAATAGTCTGTTGGAGTCCGATAAGAGAGTAATGCTCAGCCTGCAAAGTTCAAAAATACCATTGCACTCTATTTGTATGGTAACAAAACAAATAAATCAAAGCAATAGCTGGAAAGGTAACGACGGATGTCGCTGAATGACAAGAATGCGCACTTCCGTGATCATCTTAACCCAAATATAAATACTTTTGAAGCGGCTTAGTCTCACCGAAAAAAAAAATTGAAATTTTAGAGGAGTCGAATTTGAAGAAAGGAAAGAAGGGGTAATTGGAGCTGAAAAGATCCTTATCGATGTTCAACGCCCGAATTCTGTGCACATCACGGTTTTGTTTTGTTTTATGTAGTTGCTTCTCTCGATCTCAGTTAAGGCAAAAACGAAGACATTACGAGTGAAAACCGGATGTTATTTCGCTTTAACGTTTAAAGAATTTCAAGAGGTAAGCTGGGTTTCTGATAGTAGCTTGGTCTATTCGTTGTTATTGTAGCTGTCTGAAGTCCTGGTCCAATTCTGAAGAGTCAGCTGCCATGCTCGCTTCTGTTTTGGATCAGTAGTTGTAATCGCTGGCCAATCAACTGAAAAGAGACGCGCGAAATGTAAGGAAACTGTAGGCATGTGTAATAGCCCTTTTTAGATTTACTTTTCTTCGATTCGCATTACAATTACATTATCATCCAGCATCATTAGCTTATGTCCAGCATCTATCTCAGTTTCAGCCCAAAATTGACTCGCATGTTTGTAAGATTATATATTTTGTTGCGGAGCAGATCTTATGTCCAAATCGATATCTTCCTTAGGCTTACAGAGCTTTGCCAAGTCTTCAAGATTTTAGAAGTCTTTTTACATGTAAAGTTTGCACTCATATTTGTGTCAGAGAAACCTAATTTACTAAAGCTATCTAAATCGAATATCTTTGTTATGCATAAAAGGTGATTTCAGCTGCGGTTCGAGTTGCCCAAAATAACAGCTTTTACCATCATATCTCGGTATATTTACTTTTGCAAACTGGATTCCTATTTCGAGAGATTTCTGTGCAAAGGAATGGATTTCTATACAAGAGAAAGTAGACAGTCAGAAAGCTAGCTATGACCTGGTGTGCTGTCTCGCAGATCAATTAGCCGCTTTAGCCTTGTGGCAAAAAATTGACCTGCTAGCCATTATATGACAAATCACGATATTTTGCACAACCTCGTCCAATAATCGTTAAATATCGTCTCCGCTAGCTTGATAACCGGTCTACGACCTCGTCAATTGAGTTGAGACGGAGTTCTGTACCGATTCGCAGGGTTTTTTCCCTCTATATTTTTAATATATCTATTTTTTTTTAATCGGTAGCTAATTTCAGTGTTTAATCAGAATAAGTAACGTAAGCTGTGTGAAGATGTTTAAATTACATTCCATCTTTCTGGTAGTCTGTCCACGGACGTTTACATTTTTGCTTAAAGTTTCGTGGTATGCGAATGTGGTATGCGAATGTGGAGTGCGAGCTCGGGCGCGAAGTGGGGGGCAAAAAATGATTATTATTTGTCTTTTCCCAAGGGCAACCTCTTGCGTTCGGACTTTTCGAAATCCCCTGCGGTTTATACTTTTGCTAATTACGATCTCGACGGACTGAAAACAGATCAACTTTCTCGCTGCGAGAAAGATGGAATTCTCAAAGGCTGCGTCACGTAGATAGGTCTCGTCTTAAAGTAATTTGCTTCCTATTGTTTCTCTACCGGCTTGACGAGCAGTTTAAAGCAGTGATGTCAAAATTGTTTTGGATTTTCGTGGTTTTTGTTCTTGTCCTGATGGTGGAGCAAACAGAAGGGTGGCGGAGAAGAAGGCGGCGACGATGTCGCGGATGTTCTGTAGGTTCCTGGGGATATTGGAGTTCTTGCAGCAGGAGCTGTGGTTGGGGAAGTCAGACCCGTTCACGTGTGGTGACCGAACACTCCAATTGTGGGTATGGCTGTCCCAGCCTTAGTGATTCTGAGAGTTGCCACAGGCGCACATGTCCAGGTAAGGGAGGGTTATTGACAACACCATTGCCTTTTTACCTTGAAAACAGTATTTTTTTTCTTCTTCTCTTGGTCAGGTAAGGATATCTGAGCAAACAAACGCGTGCATGCGATATAAGCGCGTACTGGCGATACAAGCGCGTACTCGAGTAAACGCGTTGCTCTGGGGGACGAGAATGGATATGCCAGCTCGGCATCTTCAACTGTTAACAATATGGCGGAATATGTCATTGTTATTGTTTACGTTTTTGCGATGTTTACGATCACGATGTCTTATCCCTCAAAATTATGATAAACGGTTTACTGTCATGAACAGTTAGATTATGGACATTATGAGCTCGAGATTTCTATTCAGTATTGTTTTACTAAATCCTTTTCACAAACACTTCAGAAACGTCAAGAAGCGGCCATCATTTTGGTAACTAGCGCACACTGCCACGCTACTCACTATCTATCGGCAGAGATTAGCATAGCTAACTAGAGAACGGCATTCGTGATAGAACGCTGATATTTTTATACTACAACGGTTAGATTTTTTTCATTTTAGATTTATACCTGGCGACTAAATAGTTTCGCCCCGAAAACTCTCAAAATTGAGGCTTCTCTATTCTTGTAAAAGGTGTTTAGCTGGGAATACAGTTCGGGAAATCTCAACAACGAAACCATCAGTTTGCCGTTTGTTTGTTTGTTTGTTTGCTAAGATGAGAGCTAAGAAGTAATGTTAAGTTGTATGTTATTTCAATTGGCAGTTCGTGAGGAAAGCACATCAATGAAAATCCTTCTAATTTTTCTTTTTTTAGATATGCTTTTAAATCTTTTTACGCCCCATGGATGGCTGTTTCTTTTTCTTGATTTGCGTCTCATTACCCTCTACTCTCTTTCACTTTAATGTAGTCCACGGGGGTTGGTCAAGATGGAGTCGATGGACTACATGCAGTAAATCCTGCGGAAAAGGCTCACAACAACGTTTCCGAAACTGCACTAACCCACGTCCTTCTTATGGGGGAAGAGATTGTAATTATGGCTCACCCAATGGAAAAGAAACCTGCAATCCACAACCGTGCCCTGGTGAGAAATAACATTGTACTAACAGACAGCACTTGCGTTACACGTGCATTTGGTACATTTCTTTGCCGTCCTCGCAACAACAACGTGAAATAACTAAGTTCTGGATATTTTGGAGAACGCTAACGACGGCTTTTGTATTTTTGTTTGGAATTGAACGCATGGCGTTAAATATTTAGCTCGAACAAGTTCTGAGACCAATAAACGCACTGTTTATGTAGAAATAGAAATAAATGTTGGTTCATTTTGTTTTTATTAGCCGTCGTCAGTCTTGCATGTGAAGCATGATGATGTGAATTGGTTGTCCTTGAATAGGAAAAAGTTTGCTTCATCTTTCGTCCTTTTGTTTGCGCTGCAAATTGTGTTGAACACAAGAAAAACATCAAAAACGACGGTGTCCCAGTTTACACAATTGTGCGCACATTGTTCGCATACCGTGCTTTATTTTTTGTTGTTTATAGTTTTTTTTGTTCTATCAGAGTTAAAACTATCACACAAAACATACAGTGCGGGAGGTCTCGGGTTCGAGCCCCAGACAGGACCGTGAACACTCAGGGTCTTAAAATAACTGAGGAGAATGTGCTGCCTTTGTATTTACATCTGCAAATGGTTAGACATTCTAGTCTTCTCGAATAAGGACAAAAAATCGTAGGCCCCGTCTCCTGCATCTTCACTGTTATATGGTTATAGCAGGAGACGTTAAAGAACCCACACACCCTAGAGTAGGGAACGCAGTTCCCGGTGTTGAGGTCTGACCTCGTTGTTGTTGTTCGGGTTTGCTGCTTAACATAGGGCTAACCTCATTGCAACTTGTTCCCTTGGACGGTGTCCAAAAAAATCTACTATGACTATGACTATGTATAGTGACAGTTAATCTTTTATGATTTACCCAGTCCATGGTGGTTGGACTAGTTGGTCTGTATTGACACCTTGCAACGTGACTTGTGGCAATGGGACTGAACAACTTTCAAGGAACTGCACAAATCCCGCACCCGATCATGGCGGGACACCTTGCAACGGATCCACGAGTAAAGAACAAACGTGTGTCTTGAAGCCTTGCCCAAGTAAGTACAGAGTGCTTTATTCT
>Ga0126337_10003715_pt1 | contig 10062 bp, 3 predicted proteins | sample DipCmetagenome_FD_92527 | JGI IMG/M metagenome (GOLD analysis project Ga0126337, IMG submission 92527) | Coral microbial communities from La Bocana,Puerto Morelos, Mexico - Diploria C A metagenome | ecosystem: Host-associated > Invertebrates > Cnidaria > Coral | place: La Bocana,Puerto Morelos... | reverse complement strand
TGAGGTATTTTCAGCCTCGTTTGTCTCTGGCATGGTTACTATTGTTACAGGGGATTTCTGAAAGGAAATAGCGACAATTGAGGAGTTATGTCACTTCCATCTGACATATCAAGTAATATTTTACTGTTGTATTTCAGTCCAGGAGGCTCCTGCATGAACGGAAGTTTCATGAATTTTGTGCTATTTTTAACTGCTCAGTATAATTTCCTCCATATCCACACCGCTTAAGCAAGGGGAGCCATTAACTACCCCGGCTGTTAAATAGAGTTTGTAAGGTGCTTACGATTTAGCCAATAAATACGGAAGTCCATTCGGAAATTATAGACCACCTCCAGATGTAGCCCTCTTTTTCCGTTCGGAACGGAACGGCGAAACTTTCCAGTTTCCAGTCTCTCATCAACCGAAAAAAATTGTGGGAAATCGAATTATAAGTGTAAGCGTCATCTTATTCGGTAGGTTTGCTGAGTTTGAAACTATCAACTCAACCGATTTATTCTGAAAAATGGTAAGCACACTCTAAATTAAAATCCTTCGTTTCAGAACGTTCAAAACAAAACTTTTGAGAGAGATATTGGCAGTGCGTTTTGCTTCTGTTATACAACAAAGTTGAAACACATCGTTCTGACAGTTTGTATTGGAAAAATTGTGAATCTTGGGAGATGGGACCCGAATCCAAACCAGGCCGAACGTGACATGAAATGACCAAAAATAAATAATTCGTTTTTTTTGAAGAAGTGCACCAGATACAAGTCAAAAATAGTACATGTACTAGTTACATGATAATATTTCTTCCGCTCTTGCCCGCTTTGTGTATTTTGCTATAAAAAGCTCACGTGGGTTAACATACAGTCATTTTATTAATAGAAACAACTCATAGTTATTATGGTAATGAATGCGCAGTTCTTGACGCATGCGTTGTTCGTGTCACATTCACGTGCGCATAAGAAGGTAATATCTTCACGCATTGTTTTAGGCGTTTGAATCTTTCGGTTATCTAAGTGTAAAAAGAAAAGCGGCGTCGTCCATAAGTGTAGAAAATGGCGACGGACTCATACATCAGATTCTGTTTAATTCTTGCAGTATACATCTTTCTAGCCTAGGAATTGCTACAGTTAAAACAACTTCCTTCTCTTTATTATGGCAGTTCATGTACAACAGATAAGCGAAAAGGTCGAGAAGGACGCTTAAATGCATTTCGGTGAAAAAATCATTTAATCAACTAGAGCTTACGCCGTTTCTTGGTTCCCTACAGCGTCGGGTATCTTTCGACCGAAACAAAATTTTTGTTCCGATATTAATAGCTTTATTCTGATAAGCATGCAAGAAAATGAGAGAACTATTACGTCATTTAGCGATAAGCACTTAGTTAGATGACGTACTTTAAACCCGTCTGAATACCACAAATGGTCAATTGAATTAAGGACAAATTACGCATCTTTGGATTGGGACACTGCCAGTGATACTCAATTCCAAATGCACAATATTTCGTCATCCTTGTTAAAATCTGTGCAAAGTTTGGTTTATACATTAAATCCTGAAAGATGATAAAGCTCGAAATCAATGTTTATATATTGGTAAAAACGGGAAAAAATTTCTGCCAAGGTCAGTCAAGTATAGACCGCAAACAAAGATGATCCGAAAACGTTTGTTTTGCTAATTATTCAAATTTATTTTCGGGTGTCTGTTTGTTTTTCAGGGTGTTTGTTGACCTTGTAATTAATCTCACAAATTGAGAAACCGGAAAATTAAAAAATAAAAATTACGAAAATAAGTTGCTTAGTTGATCTGTTTATCGAACAATGGGTACTACAGGACGAAAGGGAGAATCGCGATTTACAATTTTCTGAAACTGCTTTACGACAAAAGATTGTAAATGCTTTGAATGCTAAACGTTAAAATTTAATTTTGCCAAGTTTAGCATACTGCTTGATAGCTCTGTCGCTGATATATCAATTTAACCTGTATATTGCGGCGAGCCGGATGTTTCATTATTTCTTCCGGCAAACATTCGCGACTTAATTCAAAAATGACTTGACACAGCATCTGCCCTCGGCAGGCGTAAATATTGCATGATGTCATATTTTGGGTAGTTTTTGCCTGGCGTTGTATGAAATAAACTGAAAACCTTCACCGTGTTTCCTGATTTAAGATTTATTTCATTAAAGGTCAGAATTTTTATGTAAAAAAAAGCTTTTTCCAGGACTCATGGCGAGCTATAGATTTATGCCGGACACGAACCGGTATTCTAGAAGTTTATGGGTTCGGCTCCCGTTGAGGAACTCAGAAATTTATTTTTCTGAATAATTCGACTTGAGAACGCTTCTTCATTCATTTCAGTTTATCTAAGTCACCAATTCACTTGTCATCTATTCACATTTATGATTTGCACGCCATGAGTCCTCCGTAGCGCAGTGGTTAGAGCGTCCAACCACCATTCTGGAAGGTTATTGGTTCAACTCCCGTTGGAGAATTCACAAACTTATTGTTTTGAGCGATTCGATTCGACCAAAGACCGTTTTGTTCATTCATTTCAAAATAATATTGCCTACGGAAAGAGACCTTGCCCACTGTTAGTTCCCATGCAGAATTTGAACATATGAAAGTTCGCCAGAGTAACTGAAATGGCTTATAGATGTAGTCAGATAGAAAGCTTATAGAGTCTGATCAAATTATCTCCCGCGATACGTTGAAAAATATATATTTGGGTATAAACAGTTCGCTAGGTACGATGGCAAACGTCTGTTTCCGCTCGAGTCATTTCCCCCGCCTTCCGGAGCGAGGAGCTGTTTTAGCATGCGCACGCGCATGTTAAATGAAAAGAAACATTTTAATGCAAAAGGTTTGGCGCGCTTTGATGTATTTTAGTGATTGTGTTTTCACACACGGAAGTTTTTTTTATAGTAAAGTAAGCAAGCCAGAGGTTGGGGGAGTATTTGTCTACCAAGGGCACCACATTTCATATCGTTTTAGCCTAATATTTGTAGTAATTCAAAAATTGAATAAAATGTAGAAATGAACATAAAAAATATAAGTACGTTCTAATAAATAAAATGGCTTTGAGTGATTTCTTTACATGCTGTGATAGTACCAGGAAATATGATATATATCTTTGAAAAGCGTGCAAAGTTTAAATCAATTTGAATCGCAAAGCCTTTTCCACTTCTACGATAAATTACGTCACTGATTCAAGCGGGAGTCTAGTCTCTATACATTTGGTAAACATTCAGACTTTCTCTCAACAAAACGAAAAAGTGACTGCTTTTCTCAAATTCTTGTTTAACAGAATGGAATAAACTACCTTTTGTCTTTAAGACTATATTTTCAAGAGTACAGAAATCGAGAACTTAACGAAAGGACATTATCCTCTCTAAAAAATTATCGCTTTAAGGTGGCAAAACATTTATCCAATCATGTCATGAAATTTGATGTGTACACGGACGACTGGCATGGCCCCTTGCCCAAGTGGTGTGCATATGAACAAAATTATCCTTAGCAGTTGAAAATAGGAAAGAGTTGATTAAACTTCCGTTCGTGTAGGTGGGGTCTAGAGCACGCTTAGTTCGGCTATAGAGCCGAATAAATTAAGAATGAAAAAGTATAAAAATCGCCTTCTATTGTGATGAACGCTATGTGTTGAGCTCACTACTCCAAGGTGAACCACAAAACAGTAAAGAATCTTTATTCTTCGAATTTAGAGGTAAGTCAAGCAACATTGTTAGTGGAATACTGGCATTATTAATGTTGGGCGTCTTCTACAGACAATTTAGTCTTACGTTTCCATCGAGTTTCACTTTCTTAATCTCTTTCTAATCTATCTATGGAGTCAGCAAATTCTTGATCTTTTCCAGTTATGTATTTATTTTTTGTATTTTCTTTTCTTGAACTCAACTTCCGTGTTTTAAAGTTCATCCATACTTGATAAGCCTTGAGGCCGAATGTCTTAAGGTCTGAATAAAAATAAAGATATCGCATTGTGTATGATTAGGTTTTGCCTTTTGCACTAAAATTATTACTTTTTTTATATTGTTGAGGATTTTCAAGGTGATATTCCATAATTTGTTCAGGTTTTATACTTTTAACAATTTTGTGAAACAAATACTTCAAGTCGGGCTTCAAATAGTGATGCTACCAAAAAGCTGTAAACTCAAAAACTGTTTACGTCATAAAGTTTCGAACCAATCGAGTGATTTTCGCATCATTACTTTATCCCAGCTTTGAAGCTGATTATTGTAACCGAAAATACATCAATCACTTTAACACATGCTCGTGTTAAAATCTGTCAATTTTAAGGGACGAAGTTCTTAAACGCCTGAAGGTTATTTTAAGTTGTTGGTACAGATATTCTGGGATGTAAAGACTTTCTAAGTTTCCATTCCCTTGCATCTACCTGATAACGATAGTGTTACTGACACGGATAGGAAGTGATGATAACACACTGTGAACTATTTTGGAATGTTTAAGTAATAAAATGGGGAAATTGTAGTTGTTGTCTGACTTTCTAAGGTTTTTCCTGTACTTATATAAGCAACATTTCATTTGATCCCTAGTTATAGAGTGACTGACTATATCATTGTACTAGTCCAAAGAGCCGAACAAAACTGAAAATTTGCCAGAGAAGATCTTCAATCAGTTGAATTCAAGAATCATGAACTTTGCGGTAAAGGTAAGTGAACATTTCTGGACCAAACATCTAAAAGCTATGAACAGTGTAGAACTATGGATCTGTCATCGAGTAAGTTATGAAACATATTAATCTAACTACTTAGAGGGTAAAGTTTATATACATCACGTGAAAGATTGGACGTTGCTACTTTAACGAAGATTTCTACAAATTATTTAAGTTGGAAGCCACATCATGTTGTGGGAAACGTTCTTGGATAGCTATTTTAATGACAAGTAAAGTTTTAACAGGCATTTTCGTAGAAGAATTAACAGAATGTAGATAAAAGTGGTGTGTTGCTTGTTGAGTTCAATGTTTTTAATCTACGTTCACTGTTCTTTGGTTGTTTTTGGGTTTACATAGATTATGCTATCTACAATGGCGTTTATTGTCGTCTATTTCAACGCGGTGTGTGCCAAACCTCTTTCCTCGGAGATGCCATTTCTGCACAGCCAGGCCTTTAATCAGTTTTCACAAGGTCAAGACTCCCAGCCTGTAGTCGATGCGATTGAACGTGAAGACAACATTAGTCAAGAGAGTAACCACACTAGTGATGTGATCGAGTCCCTGGAACGCCCAATTGCGCATGATCGCATTGCCAGGAATGCTCATCCGTGTGTTTCAAAAGTTCTGAGAGAGTTTGATTCCTGTAGAAATCTTTGGGTTGATAAGGTGGAATGTGAAGGGAGGCATCCAGCCTGTAATTACGTGATACCTGTACACGGAGTACCTAAGTGTCACACAGTGTACGGATTCAGAAATACTAAGTTTGTGAACAAATGTTCTGCATTGCCAATAGATTGTCAATGTGCCTCTTAAATCAATCAATTGTCGGTTTTAATGGTAACAGATAAAACAACACTGTACATAAAGGCTTTTTAAGGCTTACAAAAGAACTATATATATTTTCGCGGATATTGTAAACAGCTGGTCTGTTTTAATGGTTAGGACGTTTTGAAAATAAACTTGAATTAGAGTCTTGAAAGGAACCGGAGATGTATTAATATGATGTTAGAGCAGGAGGGTGTAACTCTGGAAACCGTGCGCTTTTGCCATTGTCCGATTCTGAATTCCACAGACACTTTTTCTTTTCTTTAAGATTATACGCTAAGTTCCTTTTTTCAGTCCCAGGTTTGGAATGCGCATTTCAATTTCTCTAAATTGCTACGCTTATAACAGTGATGAAGCCACGCAAACTGATTTTTTTGTCTGTTTGATAAACTCTGTTGCCATGTCATGTTGGCTTTTGGGAGTTTGTGACAAGTCAATGTTTAGGCGAGTCAGTTCATTCTGTTACGAAACACGAACGTGGTCTCCTTTGCAAATTTGCAAAGGATAGAACTATCTGAGTGCACTTGCCGGAGGGTCAAGACAATGTAAATGAGAGAGGGAGGTAGGTGGCCAGGGAGAGAAGAAGAGAGGCAGTGTGTGTGTGGAGGGGGGGGGGGGGTTTAAGGACAAATTGCCCACCCTTGATACATTTATTTTGAGATATAGAAAACATGTACCGTGTTTCTATCGAGTTAGAGAAACACGAGTGAAAGTTTGGGAGAACGAGAAATGCTGTGGGAACACCAGCCGCAGGCGAGTTCTCCCAAACTTTCACGACACAAAAAAGAAAATAAACTTGTTTACTTTGATCATCAAAATGTAAATTCTCTTTGCCTGCGCCATCATTACGTAAGCAGCTCGTGCAAGTTCTAAGTTTCTATCGAGTTATGGAAACACGGTTTTAAACCAATCATCGCGCGTAATTGCTCTGGGTTATTTTTTAAATGTTCTTAGTCTGTAGCAAGAAGTTTTCTAGGATTGGAAATATTTCATTAATGCATGTTCGCTATGATATAATTTTCAAATCGAGAAATTAGTGACATAAAATAGCGGAACATAATTCGCTTAGTTAATTTTTTTTATCAAACAACGAGTATCACGGGACGAAAGGCAGAATTTAGATTTCAAACCTTTTTTTAAACTCCCTTACTGCAAAAGATTACAAATGCGACATTGAATGGGAAACGTTCAAATTAAAGTTTGGTAAGTTTAACATAATTCAATAGCTCTGTTGCTGATATATCAATTTCACGTAGACATTGTGGCGCGCCGGGTGTTTCATTATTCATTCCCACAAACATTAGCGACTTAATTCAAAACTGGCTCGACACAGCAGCTCTTTTAGCAACGGAAAATGTCGCATGATGTCACATATCCCGCCTTCCGTGAAACATCAAGAGAAAAACCTTTCTTGGGAAAACAAAAACCTAAAATAAACTGAAAACCTGCACAGATTTTCCTGATATAAGACTTACTTCATTTAATAACGTTATCATTTTTAGGTATAAAAAAAAACCTTCGACGTTTATCTCAAACCAAAAGAACATTGTCCTATTAGTTGCCATAGTGGCAGAACGTATGACAGAGACAACGCTTAAAAGTATGCGCTTACACAGCAAGTATAGCTTTGAACAAAACTTCTTCCGCGATTCGTGTAAAAATTTTATTTCGGAAGAAACAGTTGGGTAAAATGGCAAACGTTAGCTTCCGCTCGAGAGTCACCTCCCCCGCGTTGCGGGGCAAGGAACTTTTTTAGCATGCGCATGCGGATACTAAGTAGAAAAGATGGGTTTTAATGCAGAAGGTTTGGCGCCCGTCGCTTATATTTTACTGAGTTTATTTGCACCCACGAAGCCTTTCTAACGCTACGTATGGAAGCAGGAGAGTCGTCGAGTATATTTCTGCCAAGGGCAAATATAATACCGCGTTTCATGTATTTTCAGCCCTATATCTGTAGTAATTCAAAAATTGAATACGGAAGGGAGAAATGCACCACAACAAATCTTAGTTTTAATAATATACAATGTCTTTGAAAGATATTTTGCTTGCGATGATTGTACCTTGATTAACTAAATCGAAACCGATTGCCTTTTGTCCTTTAAACTATCTCAAGAGTTCAAAAATCGAGGCCTTACAAAAGTCTATTATCCTTTCTTTCAAATTATTGTTTTAAGGTGACATAACATTTGTCCAATCATGTCATGAAATTTGATATGTACAGGGACGATTGCATGTCCCCTTGCCGAAGTGGTGTGCATGTGAACGAAATTATCTTGAGCAGTTAATAATAGGAGAGAGTTGATTAAACTTCCGTTCGTGTAGGCGGGGTTTAAAGCACGCTTAGTTCAGCTATAGAGCCGAACAAATTAAGAATGAAAAAGTATAAAAATCGCCTTCTATTGGGATGAACGCTATATGTTGAGCTCACCACTCCAAGGTGAACCACAAAACAGTAAAAGACCTTTATTCTTGGTATTTAGAGGTAAGTCAAGCAAAATGTTTAGAGGAATACAGCATTCTTAAAGTTGGGCATCTTCTACTGACAATTTCGCCTAAAGTTTCCATCGTGTTTCTCTTTTTAATTCTCTTTCTAATCTATCCACGGAATCTTTTTCAGTTAAGTATTAATTTTTCATATTTTCGTTTCTTGAACTAAACACCGCGTGTCTGAAAGTTTATCGATTTAACCTTATTTCGCAAAGATTGATATACTCAAAATTAATTACTTGATGAGTAGGCCGAATGTCTTAAGGTCTGAATAAAAATAAAGACATTGCATTGCGTATGATTAGGTTTTTCCTTTTGAACTAAAATTATTACTTTTCTTATATTGTTGAGGATCTTCAAGGTGATATTCAATTATTTGGCTAGGTTTTTTACTTTAAACAATTTTGTGGAAAAAAAATACTCCAAGTCATGTGTTTAAAATAGTGATGCTACCAAAAAGCTGTAAACTCAAATAACTGTTTACGTCATAAAACTGAGTTTCGAAACAATACCAATTCGAATCATTTCTTTGTTCCAGCTATGAAGAATTATTGTAACCGAAAATACATCAATCACTTTAACACATGTTCGTGTTCAAATCTAGCAATTTTAAGGGAATAGACTCTAAAACGTTTAAAGGTTATTTTAAGTTGTTGGCGCTGACATTCTGCGATGTAAAGGCTTTAAAAGTTTCCATTCCCTTGTATGTACGATAACGATAGTGTTACTGACACGGATAGGAAGTGATGATAACACACTATGAACTATTTTGGAATGTTTAAGCAATAAAATGGGGAAATTGCAGTTGTTGTCTGAATTTTTAAGGTTTTTCCTGTACTTATATAAGCAACATTTCATTTCATCCCTAGTTATAGAGTGACTGACTGTATCATTGTACTAGTCCAAAGAACCGAAGAAAACTGAAAATTTGCGAGACAAGATCTTCAATCAGTTGAATTCAAGAATGATGAACTTTGCCTTTAAAGTAAGTAAACATTTTAGGACCAAACACCTAAAAGCTATGAACAATGTAGAACTATTCTTCAGCAAAATATTCTAATATTTCTAATATTATATGAGGTTCTGTCATCGAATAACTTATGAGATATATAAATCTAACTACTTAGAACATAAACTTTATATAAATCACGTAAAAAGCGAACTATTTGTAAGTGTTCTTAAGTTGGAAAACAAATCATATAGTGTGCAACGTTTGTGGATAGATACTTTAACGACAAGTACAGTTTTAACAGACATTTTCATACAAGAATTAACAGTATGTAGATAAAAGAAGCATGTTGCTTGTTCATTTCAATGTTTTGATTTACGTTCACTGTTTTTTTGGTTGTTTTTGTGTTTACATAGATTATGTTATCTATAATGGCGTTTATCGTCGTCTATTTCAACGCCGTGTGTGCCAAACCTCTTTCCTCGGAGATGCCATTAGCTCACAGCCAGGCCTTTGATCAGTTTTCACAAGATCAAGACTCCCAGCCTGAAGTGTATGCGATTGAACGTGAAGAAAACATTAGTCAAGAGAGTAACTACACTAGTGATGTAATCGATTCCCTGGAACGCCCAATTGTGCATGATCGCATTGCCAGGAATGCTCATCCTTGTGTTTCATCAGTTCTGAGAGAGTTCGATTCCTGTAGAAATCTTTGGGTTGATAAGGTGGAATGTGAAGGGAGGCATCCAGCCTGTAATTACGTGATACCTGTACACGGAGTACCTAAGTGTTACACAGTGTACGGATTCAGAAATACTAAGTTTGTGAACAAATGTTCTGCATTGCCAATAGATTGTCAATGTGCCTCTTAAATCAACTTGACAGAAAATTTTATGCAAAAAGTATCCACGTAGTTATATTTCGTATTTATCAGTTTTATTAGTAACATTTAAACAACACTGTACATATAGTCTTTTTAACGCAAAAGTACTATATTTATTTTCGCAGATATTGTAAGCAGCTGGTCTGTTTTGATGACAAAGTAGTTTTAAAAATAAAGTTGAATCAGAGTCTTTAAAAGAACTGGAGATATATTGATATGGTGTTACATTATGAGGGAGTAACTGTGGAAATC
>Ga0126337_10003714_pt1 | contig 10063 bp, 7 predicted proteins | sample DipCmetagenome_FD_92527 | JGI IMG/M metagenome (GOLD analysis project Ga0126337, IMG submission 92527) | Coral microbial communities from La Bocana,Puerto Morelos, Mexico - Diploria C A metagenome | ecosystem: Host-associated > Invertebrates > Cnidaria > Coral | place: La Bocana,Puerto Morelos... | reverse complement strand
CTGATCTATCTCAAAATCAACAAAAACCACATGTTCAAATAATCACGTGTTCAACAAACGTGACGTCCGCGTGACAGAGTTCAAAGTTCTTAAGTCACAAAACTAAGCAAAAGTCTATGTCAACTTTATTTAAACACGATGATAATTAAAGCTAAAAGCTTGTGGGGTCGTGTATTTAAATTTAACTCTAAAAATTAAAATTACGATTAAAATATTTAGATTACAATTCCTAGATTTACAATAAAGTTAATTATTTAATTAATTGCTAACTAAAACATTACTAAGTTAATCTACTTTGTGATTACAATAAACTAACTAAACTGACTAATTGTATATAAAATCACTATGTCTGTGGCGGGTTGTCGAAGAAATAGGCTCTATTTACAACATGCTTTCTAAGGTCGAAAAAGCATGAGAAACTTTTATGTTGTTCGTGATATAGAACAATGTTCCAAAGGACAGATCCCTTATATCTAAGTGAGTCTTTCATAAATCGCGAGTTAAATCGTGGTATAGAAGAAAGTTCTTTCCCTCGGAGCGAATAGCCGAGGCTGGAGTTTTCAAGTATCGATTTCATCAGGGGCTCGGGCAGGCTGTCGTTGTTTGCCTTATAAAATAGTCTTAGGATGTCGAGCTTATAATACAGGGAAAAGGTAGACCACTGATCATATTGAGCACATCATTTGTCAACATGTCCTTGGGCAAGTTGAAAATGATTCTTGCCGCCCTACAATGTAGTCTTTCTACATGTGTTTTCCGGCATGTATTATGCCTTTTCCTAGAAAACCCCATTCGCAACGTCCATAACATAAACACGATACTGCTCTCTACGTAGCTTTCGTTAATTTTTTTTTCACTGGCTAGATCGATCGTCTCTCTTTTCGTGCGTGCACGTGTCGAGTTGTGATTTGCCGTCCGACTGTTTTCGTTGGTAAGCAGATTGTCAGCGGTCTTGCTGATGGAGAAATGCGCGAAATTTTCGCGCACACGAATGGAGTCGGTTTGCATTCACGCGAGCTTGGGAAAATGAACTCCGGTTTTACTGTCAATGCGATGGGGGCTTTTCCAAACAATGAGAGATAACAGTCGCAGGGCGTCTTAACCTTTTTTTAAGGTTCATGGGTGAAATCGGAATAATGGTTTCTCGGCTACAACACGAGGGGTTCGATTTGGAAGACATGATCGATGAAGAGTTGCGGGCGGCGGGCTTTTTGGAGCTCTGTGAAAGGTACGTATACATTATGCACTCGCTGTTTTTCCTTTATTGCGGTGTAGTTATTTTGAATATGACTGCGAAGCTGTGTTTGTTATGTAATTATGTTTCGTACGATTCGCTCTGATGAGATATATTAAGCTTATTGACAACTTGGCAGATTTTTTGATACTCGTTAGCACACGATGTATACGAATTTAATTTTACTCCGAGAAAGGTTATCACTTTGTTGATAATTGCACTTGTGATATGTTGATGAATGTTCCGTTATTTACATCACGGGAGACACTTTGATATCAACAGGTAGGGGCACATCGCCACAACTACTAAAAGCTGATGTAAAATTTATTTCCACACCGACTGCACTGAAAAGAACTTTTGTAAACATAACAATCCCCCTTTCTCGTTTTTCACTCTTACTGTAAATACGACGTAAATAGGTATATTAGGAAATTCAAAATTTCATGTTTATTTAGTACTCTGAGGATGTAAAACTAAACGAGCAATGAAGCATACACGAATATGGTACATGTATTCAGTTTTATGTAATAATACCATCAATCATCCTGTATTTGACAACTGGGCAAATCTGTTTGTTTATTTCTTTTTTTGTTAAAAGAAAGTTACTTTGGTAAATCGACCTAACTAACCAAATTTAAAGAGGCTCGGTGCCCTTCCCTTGTTAGCCCATTTAGCTGGTGGTGTGGCCGCCATTTGAACTCACTGCAGCTGCGCTGCATCGCAAGTGGTGAAGCTGGGAGTCAAGTTCCCTCCTGCCTGATTTCTTATGCTTTTTGCTTGCTGCCCACTTTTGTCAACTTTGGTTATCCAGTTAAATAAGCCAGTCAGAGAATGAACTGTAACATGGAATTTGATGCGAATTCATGCAAGTCAACGACTCATTGGAAATAAACCCTTGATTTACATGGAGATCTCTGATAACTCAAAGAACGTTACACCAAACAAGCCTTCAAAACGATGACCCAATTCCAAGGAAGGAAGTGCTAATGACATCATACATGTAGCTTGGGCCTTACTAATCTGAAGCAGATGATTTGGTTGTACATGTATCCAGATATCTTTGTTTTTTTCGATGGTGAACGGTTTAAATTGTTGATGCAATACAATGGCATACATGTATTGTCCGATCTTTGCCACTGTATTGGTTTGGACGTTGGTCCGAAATTCATGTGCACTGGTGAATGTATAATTAGAAAAACCCACAGACTGGGGCAGGTGGGAATCCAACTCTCATCATCATCATCATCAATCCTTATATAGCCCCCAGTGGGGCATAGGGCCCCAATAATGTCCCCCCACCGAGTCTTCCTAATTGCCTGAACCTCTTCCCATGTCAAACCGATTTTTCTTAGTTCAATCTTAGTTGTCCTCCTCCAGGTGCTTTTGGGCCTCCCCTTTACCTTCTGCCTGTAGGTGACCACCTCAGGGCAATCTTGGGTATCCTCCCTGGCAGTATTCATATTATATATGCACCAACCCCACACCAGTCTATCTGCAATCATATCTTTATATCTCTTTTGTAATGTGTGCTGTCCTACTCTAAACATGTAAACAAACAAGGCCAATATCCAGCCATCTTGACCGAACTAGCTTGGTCAATAAAGGATTTCTCATGCGGCAATACAACATTATTTTTTGTGGAACACAGTAAGTAATGTTGAGACCATCTTGCCTGCTCAGGTAGCCAATCCCAGTGCAGGATGCAGTTCATCTTGCCTGCTCTTGGAGCTAGCCATATACATATATATGTAAATTATAAAAATTGGTATTGAGGTACAAAATGATAACATATAACAGCAGTGGCCTGACGTCAAGTTTGAAAATAACTGATTGATTTGTCTAAACATAGAGTTAACATTATTGATGTACATTTACATGTATTATTATTACAGAACAACAAGAACTCTTTTGCAGAGGGCAGTTGCTGTGCAAGGTCAGTAAAACCTTCTTTGTTGTTGCTATTCATTAATCAAACTCGTTGAAGTGACTGCACTTTTTCATACATGTAAAATGCCCCATCACTCAGGTCTAGTGGAACCATGTTATTATCCAAGCCCAGACAGCATATATAACAAGTTTGTGCAAATACAGTATCAGTATAAATAAAGTTTTTAACTGCACTTCCTCAATTCCTTTCAAATACATGTAGTTGCAGCAGTTATAATCTAATTTTAATTCAGTCCTATTAATTTATTTATTTTTGTGTGAATGTTGTAGTTAAAAATTAAATTCAGGTAAAAATTAAATTCCTTTGTCTCGTAACCCTACTTACTGATTGATTATGAATAATTAGGGTCAGAAGACAAAGGAAATTGAGAATCAAACTAGGTTAAAATTATTTTTGCCTGAATTTAATTTTTAACTACAACATGTACATGGTCAGTGGTAGTTAAAAGAGTGCATATTTACCCAAAATTTGAAGGCCCATGTCCGCCAATGTTCAATAGACTTTGCGTGCTTTTGTTTTTGTTTTGAAGCTGTTGTATTGGTTAAGTGCATGGTTTTGACTGGATGTCACTTTCACTGGGTTTTTTGCACATTCCATCATGGTGCTCTTTATTATGTCATCATGTCACACAACACCACAGCTGCCTCCACCTACAAGTTGATAAATGGTGATTTTATGATTTTCTGTCTGCGAAAAATCAGAGCAGCGCGCATTCCTTCTTGGGTGAACATTGGCCTTTAATGGTGGTCATGCCCAAGATGCACGCACTATCAATGGTTAGGGTAAAAATATTGATTTTTGGCCATTTTCTTGACAAGAAAACTATTTGACTTCAAATAAAAGCAAATTTCAAAAATTTATTTATTTTTGCCTGGTATGTGTTGTACAGTTAAAAAAATAATTTCCGGTAAAAATAATTTTAACCTAGTTTGATTCTCAGTTTCCATTGTCTTCTAACCCTAATTATACAAAATCAATGAGTAAGTAGGGTTAACAGACAAAGGAATTTAATTTTTAACTGAATTTAATTTTTAACTACAACACATACATGTATGAAAATGTAAATTGAGTTTACACGTAAAAAGCTGACGTTTCGAGTGTCAGCCCTTCGTCAGAGCGAATGACGAAGGCCTAATGCTCGAAACGTCATATGGAACTTGCCATATTGTCTTACCTCCCATCATTAGATTGGCTGGAGTAAATTGTCCTTGATTAAGACAAAAACTGGGAATTTCAGTTTAAATTAAGACAGAACCAGCAGCAAAAGTGTTGTCGTGGCAACAGTACAACAGGTGTCATTTTGTTTTCATTTGTGATGAACATTTCTGGTGCCAAGTTTGAAGAACACTTCTTCAATATTTCCAGAGATATTCTGTATTCAGTATGTACAAATTTTGTTGGACACTTCATGCCGTGATTACTTTCCCAATTGGAATAAGACAAAAATGCCAATATAAAAGATATTCCAAAAAGGAAAATGCCATTTTTCTGTATGTCAAAAGACCTTTCAAATATGCTTCAATTTGTTTTCACATCATACTGGTATTAGTATACATGTACATTGTACACTTTAAGGAAATTTTTAAATTTATATCCTGTATGCCGTCTGAAGATAAAACTTTTTATAATAAACTGTAGAAAGCCATTCCAGTCTGAGAAGGCTGCTGAACTCCATTGACACACAACTGAAAGAATTTCAAGGAACCCTGCAGACACCAAGGTGAGCCATGTTCAAAGTCAAAGTTCTTTCGTACTCTCTCTTACTCTTGCACATTATTATCATACAAGCCAAGTGACTCATCAGGCCAGAGCGTATCCCAGTTTTAGTAGTGTGAAGTGACTAAGAGCATTTCTACTCCCCCCTGGCTGGGATACTAGTCCATAGCATTGTTACCAACAGCATTAAGATATTATGGTACCATTTAACAGTGAAGATGTTGTAGTTAAAAATTATTTTGAATTTAATTTAATTTTTAACAACATATACACTTGGTTAGAGAGAGGCACTACATGTACAGTGTGAGAGCAGTGTCTTGTCCAAGAACAGGGCTCAGAAAAAGGGGCCGTCCGGGTATTTAGGACAAGTATATATATTCTCCTTTTGGGCAAGTACCTTTTCATTCTCCTGTCCTCTTTGGGCAAGGGATCAGGCAAGTTGTCTGCCAACTAAATCATTAAAAGAGCAAACCAAGACTTAACCAGGGCAAGCAATATTTTAGAGATCCTTGTCCTTAGGGCTATACTGTATATACATGTACAGTAGCTGGAATCCAAGTGTTTTTTTTAGCCCTAGAGAACACAACACGATGTCTATGGACCACTAGGCTTGATCTGGTGATGCAAAACAAAAAAAAAAAAACATGGGGCCATTTCACCTCCACACCTTACTCGCACTTCAGTAATCATAAAATTCTTGAACGGCCTCGAACGTCTCGAAACTCTACTCGAGCCTCAATCCTTGAAATGTGCGAGTATCGAGGATCGAGTCTAGGCTTTCGAGTTTTGAGTGACTGTCAACTTGCATTTGACCGGTACTGTACAAGTATTTATTTCCTGCTGTAGTCTCAAGTCTATAGTTGCAACATGATCACACACTGGCTGCACCATTTTTTCCAGTTTGTTCATTGTAATTGTTGTTATCCACTAACTGTAAATGTGACAAATTTTTCTTGTCTACTAAACATGACAAATAGACTATCAGTGTTAAAATGTCAGTGTTTGTTGACGTTTTAAGTTTTATAAGAAATGGTCAAATTCAAATTGGATGCCAGAAATCAAAAGAGCATGTGTTGATTAAATAAGGTCTGTAAGACTGACAATTTTCAGACCATTACATGTAATGTGTAAGAGCCAGTTGAAAAGCTGGAAAAAATGTAAAAATATGTGAGAAAATGGCCATCGAGGCAAATTTTTGGTACCGTATTTACCTTGTGTTAACATTAAAAGACAATTGTTATGCTAATTATTTAACTGATGCTTTGATGTCAAGTTTTGACCCATGTATAAGTTGAGGACAATTTTTTGTACTGATTTTTAGCTCTTAAAGTGCAAAGCGAACCTACATGTATTTGGCTACTTTTTAGGTCCCCACCCCTTCCTACCACTTTTATCCTTTTCCCTATCCCCACCACCTCCACCCTCATTTTAAGCACATGCAATACACCATCTACATCAAATCAATGTTGTCATGGATGTTAACTCATGCGTCCCAAGACAGTTAGTGAATCAGTTAACATCCCATGAATTAACATCCTGGATGGAGCTAGAAACCAGGCCGTTCAGAGCATAAATTACTATCTAGTGGATAGATTGGTTTGTTTTGTCAACACTTATCTACTGGATAGGAATTTACATTGTATTGGGCAATGGATATAGCATTATCCACTTTTGAAACAAGTGGGGCCTGATCTATCTCTAAGGGACATTTTATTTATTTTTTTTTTTTGGGGGGGGGGGGGGGGGGGGGGGGGGGGGAGCTTCATGTTCTTTTTACAAAAACATGTTTTTTTTTTTATTTGGCTTTTCGTAAACAATTTTTTTTTTTTTTTTTTTTTTTGTTGGGTGGGGGGGGGGGGGTGTGGGAAGGGGAGGTGGAACTTCAATGTCCTTATACAAGACAAGTGTTGCTTTATAGCTTGGCCTTTCAGTAACCAATTTATTTGTGTTTGTGTTGTTAGTAGAGTTTTGGAAGAAGATGTTGGAGACACTCCTCGGGTTGGCCAAGATCAACAGGAAAAACAACATCAGCAACAACAACGACAACCTGCGGCTGTTATTGTTATTGACGATGATGAAGCTGAGTTTGTCAATGTTTCTGATATGTCATGTCAAGCTACATTTGACGATATTGAAAATGAAACTAGTGATAAAGAAAAAGAAAAGACTTTGAACAAAAATCAAAATAGTTCATCAACTGCAAAACAAACAGAACAAAGTGAAATTTTAAAGAATTATGTTCCAATCAGACCTGCACCAGCAAAGGAATCAATGAATAGCTCTCTAGTATTACAGACTCCAACTTCATCAGTACTTCAGCAAACAATAAATAAACAATCAGAAGTTGCTGTGTCTTCTTTGACCAGTGCAGGAAAGATGCCTCCTGTGATTTATAGAACTTTGAAATCACCAGTAGAAAGTGGGCTGCCTTTATTACCGCAGCGTGTGGCACTGAAGTCATCACCACCTTCTCTTCCTGTTCAGCAAGTACTATCGAATCTCAAGTCTACATCAGGAGCAGCTTCTCTTGTGTCTCCTAGTGACAACATTAACAGGTATATTTTTCAGAATAGTGTAACCTTAGTTTTCTTTAGTTTCGAGGCATATGCTTGTCTTGAGCACATCTGTATCACACAAGTTAAGTCTGTACATGCATAATTACTATGCATTGTCCAATTAAGTCTAAGAGCACAAGGAATAGAAGACTTTAAATTAATTATCATGTGCGACTGTATTTCTCAGTATAAACGAGCAGGTTACAAGACTTGAATATTTATGTACTGTTCAGTGTACTAACTTACTGTACTTAGCTTTGCTGAAGCTCTCTACATATAGGTGCTTTTTTTCTGTGCTTGACTTTGACAACTGAACAAGAATTAGCTAAAGATTATCATATTATGTTACCATAAGATTACAGTGTATGTTATGCAATCCTCATGCATGTAGAGTACATCTGGACAGGATCCGAAATTGCGCTTTCCTGGTCACCAATGCGACTAAAAATTTTGCACTGGTGACCAGAATTTCACAAAATTTCACAGAAATTAGATGAAGATTTAGATATTCTCTGGGCGTCAAAAGGTGGCAATGTAGATCTGTCAAAGTGGTCAAAAGATTATTTTAGCACTAGTTTGATATCGATTGCAAATATTTTGCTGACAAGCCCATGGCGACTAATAATTTTGGCTTGTGTTTCGCTGCAAAGGAAAAGTTCTACCAACACTTTTTGGTGACCACATTTTTCCATTTGGTGACTGCAAGAAAAATTTTGGTCGCCAGTTGGTGCCTGTCGAAAAAAGTTAATTTCGGACTCTTGTGGAGTATGTCTAACTTACATGTACAACTTGTAAGAGAGAGCAATACAATGTAAGAGTGATGGCTTTCTCTAAATTTTATGAGCATTCTAGTCCAATTTTCAAACACTTAAATATTCTTAAACTGCTTGACCTTGTGCCTATGAAATGAAAAAATAATTACTGTTTATTTGAAAGGCTTTTAAAAAATAAATAAGAATAGCATTTTCCTTTTTGGAACATCTGTTTTTGTTTTAGAGATACTGACATTTTCATATTATGCAAATTAGGAAAGTGATGATGTCATGAGGTTTGCAACTAAAATCGTGAAATACTGAGTAAAGAATATCGTTGGGAATATTGAAGCAGTGTCTTTCATCTTGGCACCAGAAATCTGCATATATTCAATGACAATCTACCATAGAGGCTGCTGAGAGCGCTCACCACTTAAAAAATATACGATTCCCTTACAGGTCAAGTACAACACCTGTTACTCAATCATCACCCGTGCAGACACCCACCTCCCAGGCACAGCCATCGTCAGCTGACAGAAAAGATACACTTGAAAAAGAAAAGAGGTTTGTGGGCATATACAGTGCCACCTTACTCATTTTAAAAATATCATTTTCAAGACAGACCAGAAAATTAGTAAACCAGGATGAAAGATAAGTCTGAATTTTTTATTGTCATACTTATAAAACTGTGAACAACTACATTTACAATGAAATAGGAATGTTAATTATGCTATAACCAATCAAAAACTACATCTTTAGGCGACAGAAATCATGTGTATTTACTAGACAATAAGTGAATAATATTTCAAAAATTTCAAAACTTCTCATCAACTTGTTGTTAATTTTTTAAATCAGTCCTCCTCCAGGTCCACCTAAGTTTGAGGTTGGAACCCGAGTCATTGGTCAGAGGGCAGATGAACTGTGGTATCCAGGTAAGCTGCAAGATATTCTGCGCAGTCTTGACACTGTAGTTCACAGGGCTGTTATTAAGTTTAGAGTCACCTGTAGCCTTGTTTTATACACCCATCGCAAATTACATTGTAGTTACCTTGTGGGTGATATGGCAAATTCAGCCATACATGTAGCATCAAGGGAAAATCATACATCAAGCAGCCATAACAGGTGTTGGCAACCCTGGTTGCAAACAGTGATTGGAGAGATGATGAGTGTGGTGAAATGGATTTCAATTGTTTTGACATGTGATGGCACAATGTCTTGAATGTGTAATAGAGGCCATTGTCCTCTCAATGAAAATAACCGTTTGAAAAGGAGAAAATTGCCTTGGTCAAAATGAATTCAACATAGACTAATTGGTTTCAACCAACTGTAGATTCAATTTTCCATATTTTTTTTTTTTTTTTTTTACTTTTGAGAAAGGGTGGGGAGCTGAGGTTGGGTTTCTCAAAAACATGCAAACCACCTGTACGTACCACCCAGTTCCAAACCTCATCATACCCTGCCAGGATCCCATATCAGGCCTAACCTCCCCCCCCCCCCCCATTTTTATTTTTTGCTTGAACATATATTTGAATAGGTGACCTCTGACTTTCTGTCCCACCTTCATCTCCGCTAGGCCTCACAAGCAGTTGCAAATTTGCTTATAGTACCATAATTTCTGGCAGATTACTCATATTAATTTTTCAGTAAACTGTTGTTGCTGCGTGCAATAGGACGGTGCAGGCTATCCGATAATTTTTCAATCTTCCTGTTATTATAGTACTGAGGGAAGATAAAACAGGGCTTCTGATAGGTTGCGGCAAAAAAAGGGAAATTTTGCGGCATTTTCAAGGGAAATTATGCGGCAAAACAGGTCTATTATGCGGCAAATTATGCGATTTTTTTAAAGCTGATTTAACAT
>Ga0126337_10003713_pt1 | contig 10064 bp, 3 predicted proteins | sample DipCmetagenome_FD_92527 | JGI IMG/M metagenome (GOLD analysis project Ga0126337, IMG submission 92527) | Coral microbial communities from La Bocana,Puerto Morelos, Mexico - Diploria C A metagenome | ecosystem: Host-associated > Invertebrates > Cnidaria > Coral | place: La Bocana,Puerto Morelos... | reverse complement strand
ACTTTTATTGTCCAGTTGAGTGTTTTATTTTGCCTCTAGCGATTCAGGTCACTATTGAAAGACATCGACCCAACTTAAATAAGCAGACGACGAACATTAACCGAGAAAAGCTATTATCACGGCAAGCTACAATCCGCTAAAATTGAAGTAGTTGAAAAAATCACAATCTTGAGAAGAGAGTGTTTCTTGCTCTGTATTGTATAAACAATCTACAATCGAATGAAAATAAAACAAATAGAAATACTGTAATTATTATCTTTTTTGTCAGTTTACTGTTCCTTTCTTAGGTCGTGCTTAAGAACCAAACTTTCTGCAAAATCTGACTTACTTTTTCATTAAATCGCGCCTACTTTCCACAGTCGATTGGTTCGAAAGTTGAACAATTACGAACAATAAATGAGCTGCTACTTGTAACATCTTTCCCAGTTGAAAACTTATTCAAAACTCATCAAAACTCTAGAAAATGGTCTGGGGCCACCAAAATGTACGTCCAGGGATCAATGTACGTCTTTTCTCTTGAAAAACAATTGATTTCAAAGACTTTTAAGTGCAAGAAATGATAGCTTCCTAAAATCCGAACTAAATCTATCTTAAAATTTAAAATCTATTAGAAGGTTGACAATTGCTAGAATTCCTACAATTTGGTCGTTTATCAGCTTATGTCACATTTCCGTATGACCAACACCAAATCCAGATCTCTGATTCGAAGGACTGTTTGAGCGATTTGGGCTGAAATATTCTCTATCTGGGTCGACTTTACAATTACTTAATACTGCAGTGTGGGCGCCAGCGATTATTTGAAAATCTATTAGCTATTACCACAAGGAAAACAGATGATTTTGCACACCTTCAAATATAAGACACTTTACGCAGAGGATATGAATTCATAGTTTCCGAAAAAACTACAGCATCAAGCTCATGAGAGCCTCGTGGCAAAATATAATTAACCGGCGGAAGGAAGACGCGCGTGCCCAATCACATTGTTTTTAATCAAGTCGAAAGAAATATCAGATCACTTTATTTCTCTAATCTAAGTAAACAAAACATGAATAAGATTGCGAACATACCGTAATAAATCTCCAGGTTATCATGGAAGTGGATAACGATCATTGCGTTGAACTGAAAAACAAAAAAACAGAACAATTAAAACGACTAACGAATCGGCCGGTTTCATAGCATAAATAACACGGAAGTACTTGCTAGATAACACAGCATAACATAACACTTTAACTGTAGAGTAGCAGAGCACTATTTAAACTGTCAGACCCAGTTAGTCACTCAACGAAGCAGTCAATCAATCAATCAGCTTTCCACGGCTATTCACGGCATTTGCCCTGGGATAAGGCATGGTTTCGAGGTTCGTAGGGTATCGTTTTTGCCCTTGTTGGCATTATGTTCCTTAGCTATGGTACCTAAATTGTATCAGCTACAATCGATGTGCGCTAGCTATACCAAAAACAAATGATCGGTTAAAACTGAACATTATAGTAAAATAATAAAAGTCGACCCATTCACGCCTTTCTTAGTTTTTGTTTTCACTCGGAATAGGGTGTCATTTATCGAGATTGGAATTTAAATAGAGTATCAATTTTGTTTGTTCTTAAATATCCTTAAATAGTGATAGGGCTTAAGATCCTGCCAGTCAGCCAGTCAGTCATGATCAGTCTGTACGGTGAGTCACTCAATCAAACAATCGATTGATCATGGATCAAACAAGGTAGCAAACAAGCACTCTAAAGCGGTCACTTATTCAGTCAGCTTGTTAGTCACTACAGCCAGTAAGTCCCTCCATTGATCAGTCAGTCGGTCAGTCAGTCAGTCAGTCAGTCATTCAGCCAGTCAGTCAGGCAGGAAGAAAGGAAAGCAGACAGCAGCCATCTGTGAGTTACTTCATCAGTCAGTCAGTCAGTTAGTCAATCAATCAATCTGTCAGTTATTAAATCAGACAGTCAGGCTGGTAGGCAGCCAGCCAGTCAGCCAGTGCTTTAATAAATCAGTCATTCAGTTACTCAGTCAGTCAGTCAGTCAGCCAGTTAGTCAGCCAGTCAGTCAGTCAGTCAGTCAGTCAGTCAGTCAGTCAGTCAGTCAGTCAGTCAATCGATCGACTAATCAGTTATATATTCAGGCAGTCAGACAGGCAAGCAGATAGGCAGCCAGCCAGTCTGTGAGGTACTTCATTAGTCTGTCAGTTACCGGCAGTAAGTCAGTCCGTCAGTCAGTCAGTTCACTAAATAAATTTAACCAGGCAGATGACGAGTCAGTCAGTCAATCAATCAATTAGTCAGTTAATCGATCAGTCAATTAACTTGTCACTCAGCCACCGAGGTCGACAGACAGTGGTCATACAAACCCAAGTAAACAGTAGCCTAAATAAAAAATCTTACTGGAATGATAAAAAAAACCGGCCCAAGTTTTCTTTTTTATTCCCTAACAACAAACCAACATACCTTTTAATCCCATGCAACAGCTTGTGTTTTGCAGGGTTCATGACATGTTAAAGTTGCCTGTGAAACTGGTGCAATCACGGTTAGTTCTTCGAGTCCTTGCAGACTTTGCTTGAACTCTGTTAATGTAGTCAGACAAATCAGAAGTGAGACGACTTCAAAACATGCACTAGAATTCTAGCTTGATAGCAATCACCAAACAAAAATAAACACGGCTACGCATCCAGAAAGTGTTTCTCACCTTTGATTTGGCATAGTACCAGAGGACAACAGCAGAGCTTTTTATTCGCACACGAAGTAAACAGTCTACAACGAAGAACAAAAACCTTAAATTAGAACTGGACAAGTCAAAGTGTCAAAATGGAAGCAACTGAATACAGTTTACTATATTCTCAATATTCTAAAGAGCTAATCGAGATTTGATTTCTAAGAGCCAAAGTTTAGACTTTGAGAAGAAGTCAATCTATTATTTATTTGGACAAAGGAAAGGAAAGTACTCAGACTTCAATAAGTAAATCGGTTTGTGTCTCAAGACCTCTCAACGATACTATTAGTTAGCAAGTAAAAGAGCATTCACTAACGCTGTACAAACATTAAACTGAATGGTAAAATCTGTGCGCGTACTCAGTGTAGCAAGGGGCAAAGCTTTAAAAAAAGTAGTCAAGTAGTGAAGGATTCAACATTGCTTTTGTAGTTCTACCAACCTGACGAACATCAAGCGAAGACGCACCAGCCACAAACTGTTCAAGTTCGACTTCACCTACACACGTGTACCTTGTCTTCATGCCAAATATACCGTTGTTTCGCTCCAATAATCGTTACCTGGACATGGAGCTTATCTTTCTGCTAGAACTAACATCAAAACCATCAGTTTTACAAGCTTAAGTTAGCGAGAATTTCCCTCTTTTTTCGTAGAAACGTGGACGAAACGAGAACCAACAACGATGATGGTGAATAATTAAACATGAGATGAATAATTTTCAGCATCAGCACGTGCTCTTTGATTGATTAGCAATGGAAATTCGTAACAGTTTCGCGCCGGAAATAATACTGATTAGCAGTCCGTAATGGTTAGAAAGAAATCTATATATTTTTGAGACGATTACAGAAAAGGACAGGTTACATTAAAGTTAAGATAGACTTCAGATCGTTCAGTGAATCTAGAAGTCGGAGTTTTACGCGTTCGAGACCGGGTGTTCTTGTTCGAGGGGAGATTGAAAAAGTCGAGCAGGGCTTCTTCAGGTTATGCAAGCAGCAAGGCAGATATAGGTTACCGATAACCAATACGTCGGTCATTTAAATTGAGAGAAACGTCGATGAATACCATACAAAGAGCGTTGGATAGAGATTTTAACTCTCACTGGTGAATCAGAACATTACTAAAGAACTCCACTGGGTATCCTGCGGCCCCACTTTTAATTATTATCGATTGGTAAAAGAAAAAAAGAACAACGACAAAAAGAGAATGGTGATGCGACCATATGATCTCATTGCACGAAATCGTATAGTAGGAAATCGAATTAAGAAAAAGGAATTAGGTGAACAGAATGTGATAATTACTTCAGTACCTCTTATCGAGCAGAGGCGTGGGGTGGGGTTCCTGTGATAACCGTGGACCCTCTCTTTTGTAAGCCTTTTTTAGCAATCAACCTACAACAAGTGGAGAAAACGACATAATAATCTGGTGACATTATTTTGACACAGTATGACCCGTTTGAAAAATTCTGGCTACGCCCCTGCAGAGCAAAAGATAGTGGTCATCCTGTGGTGCCAATATACAGAAACTATCGCACTTTTCTTCAAATAGATGAACTATAACTGTAAAGCAATATAGAAAGAAAATCAAGAGAGAAAAAAGGAAACAAAAAAAGAGAGAAAGAAGTGAAAGAAGAGACAGACAAAGAAATAAACAAAGAAAGACTTATTACTACAGTAAGTCATTTTGAATTTTTCTGTTTTTGTTCGTTTTCTGTGTTATCATATTCCACTATGTAATTACTTCACTACTGGAGAGCAGCTAAATGAAATATCAACCGGGAAAGGAACTTGAAGCAGATGGCAGCTTAATTCACTGAGTGACGAGACAATTTTAATTAATTTCTTCTTACAGTATGCTTACAAAAATTGTCAATAATTTGAATTGCATAAAAAAGATTTATGATAATAACGTTAAGGTTCATAATCAAAAGTAGAAAAGAAATTTCTCCCCAACTGAATTAGCGCTCCATCTGAAAAAAAATTCGTACACCAATTCTATTACTCTTACGAAACGGAATTGATTGTCGAATGATCATAATAACAATAACAATAATAATAATAATAAAAATGTAGTTCATCAAAAATTCAAAGGATGACTTCTGTCTTGAAATGATTGATGAAGTAGTGTTTGAATTTCTTTTCCGTTCCTTGTGATTCAGTGAACATCAAATAAATTGACAGTGTCTGCTGTATGAAGTGATTTGAGCAGGATTATGCTACCAAAGGCTTTGAAAACAACAACATACAACGACAGAGGAAGATAAGATAAAAAAAAGGCTTAAGAGTGCCATACCGTTTTATTTTATCAGAAGGTGATTTTGATGGGATGTTAAAGAAAGAGTGATAAACAACGGAAAAAGGAAACTGGCTTTCTTGACAGAGCCCAATTCTGAATTCGTTATTTAACCTTTACATCTCACTGAGAAAGCAAAAAGAACAAAAGTAAGGTAAAACATTCTACAATTCTCGGGTAAACATGGCTCTACAAAGTAAAATCTTTTCCAAGGCTATGCTTCTACAACATTTTCATGGTATGCCATGACCAAGAGGTAGAGTCAGTGATACTTCTTACGGCTTTAAAGTAAAGGTCTTGTCCTTCTTCCTGAATATTTTATTTAGTTTCCTGTTTGTACGTCACTCAGATCAAGCTCCGTCCACACTGCGCCAGAGAAATTTGAAAACACAACAGTCAGCGGTCATTTTGAATGTGTGTTTGAGCAAAACTCGGACAGGAAGTCTGAAACGCAAAGCCAGTGTTTTCAAATTCCTCCGGCTTAAAGAGTGTTCTCGAAAAGGTTCGTTTTCGTGGACGGAAGGCCTAAACGGAGAAATTGGTTGGGGCCTCACTTTGACATCCGTGTAGAGCGCGGAAGTGTTATGTGTTTACCACCGTGTCACCATTACCTGCCTTGTTTGAGCCCTTGCTTGAATTCAGCAGAATATAGCCCGTATATTACAGGATTGATGACGGCGCTTGACAGTTGGAGTATTAAACAGAGAACGGCAATTGCTGCCTGGTCCTTAAAGCCAAACGACTTCATCAAGTCGTATAACTGTGGCACACCTAAGCAGACCACAAATCCAACGACTACCAACACAAGCATACGAAGTGCCTTTCCTTTGGATTTCAGAGCGGCTTGATTAATCATGCGATTACGACTTTTTCTCCAAAGAAAGACGGAAATTTTAGAGTAGGCTACTGTTATTATCACTAGCGGTACGAGAAATCCTAGAATGAAATAGATTAATGACACTGTTCTTTGAGTTGAACCTGCGTTTGACGAAACACATAAGTGGATGCCATAGGTGGAGTTTGTTCCGTTAGCAGATATATTGAAGTTTACGAAGAGCGTTGCATTTCCACTGTTAAGCATCTGCGGCAGCGCACAAAGAATCGAATATACCCAAACCGCTAGGAAATATCGGTAGAATTTGGGCTTGTGTTTAAAACGCTGAAATGGTCTTGTGATGCTCTGGTGTCTGTCGAAGGCGATAACCACTAAACTTGTAAAAACAGCCGTGATGAACGTGTAGAGAAAGGTTTTGGCGACTTTACAGAACATCGTCGCTCTGGTTTCAAGCGAGTAGAATATGGAAGCCAACTGGCCGGGTACAATTATCAGGCGATAAGCAATGTCTGTAATCGATAGATGAAAGAGCATGAAGTTTGAGAGATGTTTCTTGAAGCGCCCGCCTCGAAGCATTACGACGCAAACGGTTATGTTAGCGACAAGTCCGACAATGAGGAGGCAGAGAAGAAAGATGCAACCGAAAAAGAAAAGGGTCAGCAGAGGTAACCACGAACTTGTCCATTGAATGGGAGAGGCCATTACGGCAGAGGTGTTCATGATTTCGTGAAAGACGAAAGACCACATCAATTTGATCACCTTGCGTTCTAAAATAAATTTCTATCCTTTCTGCGAATATTTAATCGTGTTAAAACTCAATTGATAACGGTTACCAATAGCAACCAAGTACTGACGCAAATACTTAGATGATCTCCTTTAGAAATTGATGGACCCCGCTTTCATGTCTGCAGCTAGTGACTAATGGATTTGTCGACACCAGAGAAATCTAATTATAATTCCAACATGAATTTGTCCGATCATACTGAGAAAAACTACAAATTTCACCTATACTACAAGAAAACGTTCATGGGCCGAAACAAAATACTGTGTCTATGTATTTGGTGTTTAGATTTTTTTAGACGTAATACTGTTTGTTTCGTTTTTGATTGAACTGATTTGAGCGCATTTGGTCAAATTTAAAAGGATTTGGGTGGGAAAGACGACATTTTCTCAAAACTGACAGCTGTGTCAGGCTTAAGTATATTTAAACTACGAAAAGAGATGCGCAATTATAATAAATAGCAGGGACTACACCAGGCTATTTCCAAGTAATCTTGTGCTTCTGTTTGGAAACGAGTGCTCGTGTAAATACAAAGGAGAGTTTGATTTACATGAAAATAAACCAGTTGGCGAAACACATCCTCGTCAGGTTGACATCGAAACAAATTCAAAAGGCAACTCAAACTTAGCCTATTGTAGCTAAAAATTTGGGTGGCTCAATAACCTTCTGACAAAAATAAAAAGAATGGGGTTTAACATGCCTGATAAAAGTTTCCAGGTTTGCTTTTAGCAGTTCCACTTTTATGGACTTAGACTGACCAGAGACACGTTAAATTTCGTAAAATAGGAATGGCGTTTGGTCGAGGGATGGGTAAGCCGAATAACAGTCACTTGGGGAGAAATCTCTCTTTTAATCCAAGTATATCCATTGCTTTACCATACAAATTGATTCTAAGCTCACGAGTTGAAACGAGAAAACACAGAAATGACTTACTGGCGCAGTTGAGGGAATAATCTTTATTTCTTTCCGACGACACTTTTACACCTGTACATCTTAGTTAAAAAAGTACAATATTGTTAAAAATCATAATATACATAAGCATTAGCTGACACTGTTTGAATAAAATAGTGAAGGGATCGCGTCCATGTTGTTCTTCGACTGGTTTAGTGTCTGCCGTTTCCCAGAAACCCGATTGTGCTTGTTAAGCAGGTTTTATAACCAGCGACACAAAACATAAACACAAGCGTCCACAATGAAAACGGAGCGCGATGATTAGTATTATGGGATGTGCTTTTTTAGTGTTTGTCGATTCGTTCTTAGTCATCTATAAGACGCATCATTCCTCGGGAGCTACTTTTTTTTCTCACAAGAAAAGCCTGGGAACGAGCAAGTTGTTTCGGGCCTCTTGTACTGGAGCTTGGAACCAGAGAAGGCGGGAAAAACGCTAAAGCTAAATACAGCTTGACCTTTTCCTCTTCAAATCGAGACAAACCTGTAATACCAAGCTTATCTCCGAAAAAGCTTACAAATCATAAAAGAGAACATCGCGGTATAACATCGTTTCCTAATAACCTAGAAACGAAATTAATTTTCACAGAAGACAGACACATTGTCAAAAGTGAAAACACGGGTTCATTAGCCCTAAGGTAGCTGGTCATTTATCTTTACAATAAGACCTGATCTACAAAACAGTTCCATTTCTCGCACGTCAAATTATTCTTCATTCTGTTAATGGCACATGTATGTAGTTATATTACGGAAACAAAGTATTTTAACATCTAAACAACGTAGAATAACTGTACTGCGACACGTTAACTGTGCTCTGTTATTCTGAATTTCTCTGAGATTTCTCTCGGCGTTACAATTAAGTAAGTCTAATCAAGTCTAAGACTAATCAAGTAACTTTTCACAAACTATTGTTAAGTCTACAGTCTTATTTAAAAAAACAATGTCTTTCAATTCTTATTTTTCACGGGCAAATGCTCTTTATATTTAAGCCCCGTTTTATATTTAAGCCCCCTTTTCATTATTTCTTGTCTCGACGAATAATGGTATACACGAAACCATAGAAATGGACTAGCCGTCCACTAAATGTAGTACTTCAGAAAAAAAAAACTGTCAGCTACGTTTTACGAGCCAATCATGAAGCTCGTTCAATAGAATTAATAAACCAAACTTATTACAGTGATTGAGGTGAATATAGGGATTGAGGGTATATCTTTACTCACAGGGCGTATTTGAAAAACGGCATTCAGTTGACACACCTCTCTTTCAATGCTTTACAACATTTGAGGCATTTTTTCACCGAGCCTTTGCCGTTCTTAATATACTCTTTCTGCTGTGATTATACCTCAAAAATTCCTCAAGATACCTTTCAGCTTTCTTGACGACCGGGCTGTTGAGCATTGTTCCTTGAGCACGATTCGCCAAGCACAAGGTTATCATTGTTTTTTCTTATAAACAGAGTGACTTCACGACCATACTGGATCTCTTGACCACTGGTGTTTCCGCCACGCGAGAGTGGGACTGGGGAACAGGATCCCCGCGCGTTCCTAGCGCGGTTGCACAGCAGAGGCCGGTCTGATCAATAGGCGCAAAGCCGTCATCTGCACCCGGAAGTCTCATCATGAACACTCCTACACTAGCGTTGTGGTTTTCCATTGGCTGAATAACGATAGCAGGGGATGGTTTCTGCACCAAAAAGAAAAAAATAATGTTCAAAAACGTTCAAATGTCTCTTCTGTTTACAGTTATCAATTCGCTTAGCCACACCTAGCTACGTCACAGGCATAATGCTTAAACTGAATGAAACAAATGTGAAAATTAAACATGACAACTGGCGGGAGGCAGACCAGTTGGCCTTTTTCAAGCACGACTGAAGATTGAACTAGAGTCTACCGAGAAACAATTCCAACTAAGCGGTCAGAGTTAAACCCGCAAACCTGAGAATTTTTTAGTCCGGCGCCCTAACCACTCGGCCGCGTTTCCTCCATTACTGACTACAAATCACAAAAACAACAAATTTGAAGTAGTTCTGTTGGGGTAACTCGCTCAAGGCTCCAAGCTATGACCGTGTCTGCGCGTTTGCGGCCGGAAGATGTGGTGTTACTCAGCAAGGCGAGGCGAAGACTTACGAGTGCTTGTGCTTTTCAATACTAATTGCACTCTACCCGGCTATCGCAAAATCTTCGTGCACTTGACACCGATTCCCGAAAAGGTCTCTTACAATCTATTTGCAATTTCGGGTCAGGTACATGTATATTTTAGACGATTAAATAGCTTAAGGTAATTCCCCAGTATTGCACTGCGCATCCCCTACTGCGCACAGTTTCACACGTGATTAGCGCGCGCGCATTAGAAAATGGCGGCTTTTTCTTTACGGCTGGACCTCGCCATAGAAGTAAATCGTCATTTCTCCGAAAACGAGTGTGGTGACCTATAATTTTTTTCTGTTGTTTTGAATTGAATAATAAATTTCTCTATGTAAAATAAATATGGCCCAATTCTCAGTGT
>Ga0126337_10003710_pt1 | contig 10070 bp, 4 predicted proteins | sample DipCmetagenome_FD_92527 | JGI IMG/M metagenome (GOLD analysis project Ga0126337, IMG submission 92527) | Coral microbial communities from La Bocana,Puerto Morelos, Mexico - Diploria C A metagenome | ecosystem: Host-associated > Invertebrates > Cnidaria > Coral | place: La Bocana,Puerto Morelos... | reverse complement strand
TGTCATCACATGCTCTGTAAGTGCTGAACTCTTCCAGGGAAGCGTATTTGGACCATGTCAGGTTATAACTGTGAAGACGCAGACATCTCTCTTTTCTGTTTAGCCATGCTTCTTCCTCTACCTCAATAGCTGAGAAAGGACACAGCTAGAAGCAATGAAATGATTATTATCATTCCAGTTGGAAAAACAAAATACTTGTAAATTTATTGTTGGCTTAAAACTAAGATTTTCAGTGTTTAGTGTTTTGGTGTTTTGTTTTAACAGAGAAGTACAGGTAAGTATGAATTAATAGCCTAAATATCTGCATGATAGAAAGGATATATTTTCATGATACTCTTATTCAAAAAGCCTTTACATACCTTTTTAAGCAGCCCTGGTAAAACATTCACACATTCTCCTCTTCTTAACAGATACTCCTCCCCAGTCTCAGGGTCTTAAGAAAGGAAGAATAAAATTAAAGGTTATGCTGTCTTTGTAATTCACTGTCATGACCGTAGGTAGGCTTTTTAGTGCCACAAAGGAGTCTTGTACAATACATACATACATATTTATTGGCTTGTACCCTCAGGGCTTTTCAGAGTCAAATGGATAAAGCACAGTGGATAAAGACCAGACCACAACACCAGGAACTACGCACCCTACTCTTTACAATAAGTGTGTGGGTTCTTTAACGTCCCCTGCTAACCAGTACTGACAATGAAGATGCAGGAGACAGGGCCTACGGTTTATCGTCCTTATCCAAGAAGACTAGAATATCTAACCATTTGCAGATGTCATATCAAAGGCAGGATATTCTCCTCAGTTATTTTAAGACCCTGAGTGCTGGTCCGGTCTGGGACTTGAACCCGAGACCTCCTGCATTGTTGTCCGACACCCTACCAACTGAGCTAACCGGTCGGCGGTTAGCAATCCCTATACCACCCTGCATGAACAGAGCCTGTTCATTCATTCTGGGACAAATGAAAAGAGTTTGATATCAGTAGCATAACAAAGCTCAGTGGCCTGTTTGGAAGGTCAATACTGGTACCACAATCACATTGTCGGGGTTAAAGAAAGGTTACAGAAAATTGCTTAACTTACATTTGAAGTTACTTTATCCTACTGCATCACAGTCGATATATTACAAATCTAAGAGACAGTGTAAATGATTGGGTTACAAGTCAACAAAGAATACCTGTTCTATGTTCCAGTACTGTTACAGATGTCACATTGGTATCTTTACCACTGGTATACTGTTCCATTGTACATGTAAAGTGATGGGAAAAAACAAAGATAGAGTCTTTGACCATAAAATGCAAAATAGGTTCTGATTCATACCTCTTACTAACCAAGTTCAAGGGCAGTAATGTATAGTAAGTTATAGTCCAAGTTTTTTCCCTATTGATTTATGGCCAAAGCATGAAGTGCACAGGCCATAAATCGAGGGGGAAGAATGAGGATCTGTAACTTAAAATATGGACCAAGAAAATGGGATTGGTAAGATACATGTATCTGTTCTGGGTTCCTCAAAAACAGTGCAGTAGAATACAGCCCGCTAAACTGACTAATTACAGGGTCCATACCAACTTAGAGATATAATTAAAATAATTAGGATCTTAACCCACACAATCCTCACAATGGAAACACACACACAAAAAACACAACATTAACAAAAAAACACACATGACAAGACAAAAGCATTACAAACAAAACGAAAGCTATTAGAAGCTTTAACATGTTTGATTAGATGAATAAATGATAAGTGAAACAGTGACTTGGATAAAGTGAAAACGAGCGTAGAAGTGATCTCAAGTCAAATACTCGGAAAAAGATATTCCAAGTTCTCCGACAGGAGTCAACCCATGACCTTCCAGAATACCGGTTGGAACACTCTAACCACTACGCTATAGGGGACTCATGGTGAGCGAAGTCATATACTGGGTTCTTATGTGTGACACATGTCCTGCCAGGCTGCTAAAATGTGTCCAAATGATAATTGTGAATAAATGATAAGTGAAATGGTGCCTTGGATAAAGTGAAAATGAGTGAAGAAGTGATCTCAAGTCAAATACTCAGAAAAAGATTTTCAGAGTTCCCCACCAGGGGATCCAAGTAAAAATTTCACTTATCATTTATTCACATTTATCATTTATTCACATTAGAACCCAGTATATGACTTCGCTCACCATGAGTCCCCTATAGCTCAGTGGTTAGAGCGTTCCAACCGGTGTTCTGGAAGGTCATGGGTTCGACTCCTGTTGGGAAACTCGGAAAATCTTTTTCCGAGTATTTGAATTGAGATCTCTTCTACACTCATTGTTAGATGAATAAAGCTTTAAAATAAACATGCAGATCAATAGAGTTATAAAGGTAACATTATTTTTGTCTTTGCTTTGTCAGACTGGGCTACAGTATAATTTTCCACCCTAACATAGGCTTATGAACACTTCTGATGTGTCCTTGAACTGACTCCAGCTATTACAGAAATATTTTCCGAATGCTGAACTACCCTCAAATGATTTTTATGGCATGATGAGGCAAAATAATACAGTGTAATATGCTGGTGAGTTTTTAGCCTTTGAACAGGCTCTCACGTGCTGCAGCAGTAGCAACATTAATAAAACAATATTTATTTGATTATTTTCTCTAAATTTCCTTGGGTGATAGAAATCTTGAACTCATAATCTAATTGTTTAATAGTCTACCACATTGAGCTATAAAATCTACACCCTTCAGAGGAGCTGTATTCAGAAAACAATAGTGTCTGTACAGGATATGATTCTCACTGGCTCGCTTCACTTGCAGACTCTCACTTTGTTTAATTTACCAATGGCTTTGCTCATGTCACCAACAATAAGACAGCTTTTTTGTACCACTTCCAATGAGTGCCTTGTCCATAACAAAAAAGGCAGGGGTGCAAAACTCATAAGGGGGTATGTGTGTTCATAAGTTTACTTGCAACTTGTATACTAAAACTCAACAACAGATTGATATTTCAACACAGTCTCTTTCGTCAGCCAAGACACTGTAAAATACATGCAGTGCATAACACACTGTTTATTATTGTCATGAACAAGGAATCATGTGCTGTCTGGTTACCAGAGCTAGTGCTATCTTGCTTGCTCAGGATAAATACTTTCTCTGTCATGCAACTAAATACATGGATATTGGCCCATGTTTATTTTCCGTTTAGGGACCTCAACTTCATCTTGGTACATAAACACACATACGGAAGGAGCTTTACCAATAATACATAACATTCTTGAGTTGACCTCCCACCAGGTCAATTACCCATATCTTTTATACAATACAAGTACGCTGCACAACTATTTGTACATTTGCTAAGCTTTTAGGTTCTGCAAGCGAGCTTTCTTATCTCTTAGTTCCAGTTAGCTATGCTTAATGCATGACAAGAAGACTACATGCAAAGCAAATAATTGCGGCATTAATTAATAAGCAGGTGAGAAAGGACTTCGACTTAGTATACTGATAGAGAATAACCTTAACTAAGTTGATTTCCGTAAATTTCATATGAAAAAACTTACTTTTTGAAAGTATGCACGACTAACTGCCTCAAATGGATGTTTGAAAATGTAGTCAATTTTCACATAACGGACCATTTCCGCCGTTAGTAATGTTATCAGCCATGAAATCCGCCTGAAAGTCGTACCGTGCTTGCACGCACGCTTCCTCTTTCTTTTCCGGCTAGCACTCTAGCACTTATTGGCGAGACATATAATAAGTCTTGTGATTGGTCAAATCATAGCTCATAAGCCAATCAACGTCGACGTTTCTTGTATCCAATATGGCGGATCATAATGGTTGATTCTGCAATAGCCCCTTCAAGAACGGTTAAACGGAAAGGGACTGGCCTAGAAACTCCTAATTATGGTTCGTCTTGTAAAGGTAGCATTGTCTTCACACTTTAAAATTATCTTGGTTATTTTTGTATTGCCCCGAAATGGAGTTACAATAGCTAACTCCACCTGCGTGTCGTTGCAGTCAAGCTAGAAATACTAAGTGAAGATGGTAATGTCCTCCAGAGTTGCGAGAAAGAAATTGTTATTGGCGAAGGTAAGCTCACTTGTAGATACAGCGTGTTGATTTGTGAGTACTTACCTGCGGAACGCCTAACAGGGCAATATTTTGTAGAGTTCAGTTGAGACGTCCTATCAATTAGGGGGTCCGAGCATGGAAGGACGTTACAAACACATTTCTTACTTTTTCAACAAACATTCTTTGTCCTTGTATGTATATGTTGTGGTTTAAATTTATCTTTGGTTTAATATTTTTTAAACCAGTTTGATTTTGATTTCCCTTTGTTTCAGATTATGATAGTGAATATGAGACAATGAAAAATCAAATCAATCTTGTTTTAAAAATTTTAAACCAAAGATAAATTTAAACCACAACATATACACCCGGGGACTCCTAGGGTGCCTCCTCGGGTTTTTGTTTAATTTAAAGAGAAGTCACTATTCTACATTGTATTTCTTCAATAGGAAATGTAAAATAGTTAATTTTTCTAAGTTCATAGAGTTTTAATATTGTCTTCTCAGTGTATAACTTGCAAGATCAATAATTATGCATGACTACCATTGCTCTCTGCAGAAATTAGCATAGTTATGTCATCTTAAAAAGACCTTGCCGCTAAATTGAACTTAATTGAGCTACACTGTAGTTGTGGAACCTGAGAAGAATGGCAGTTGCACTGGGTGTAAAGACAGTTCTAAATTTTCTTCAGGGGACAGTGAAGCATCAGAAACCTTGGACAAGTGCTTAGAATGCATGCATGCTGAAGAAATCTGTGTCATAGCATATAATAGCGAGATGTTTGACCAGGAGTTTTGTATAGCCTCTGAGAGGGATCTAAAATGTGAGGTGGAGCTCCTCTGCTTCTCTAAGGTATGTGAAGTAACGGTACTGTTGTAGAAGCTGACAAGTGCAGGACATGTTGTGGGCATGCATATGTAAATTAAAACCATTTCATATTAGACATATTAAAAAGTTACATTTCATCTGTGTAAAATAACATACAGTGCAGCTTTTTACTTTTTATCAGACAAGAGAGTATAAAAATTAATACCTATATCCACATACATGTATTTGTAGCTTACTTATACTGTACCTTTTTGGAAGTACAATGCACTTGTACCGTGGTACTGCAATTTATTTTCTGTGCAATTGTTGTTAACTCTATGTATTATTTATTTGTAAAAATTTATGAAGATTGGAATCTCTGGGATTTGAACAAAACATTTTGACAGATAATGTGCATTTTTTCTTTGCCTTACAGGCCAAAGACCCCTGGGAAACTACTCCAGAGGAGAAGATGTCATTAGCTTTACACCATAAAGCCAAAGGGACAGACTGCTTTAAGGTTGAATTACCATTGAGGTTGAATTTTAATTGGCATACATGTATATCCCCAGCAACACATACCTGTATTACTTTCTTTACATGTACATTTATAATAAAACCTTAAGAGTCCATTTAAGCATTAATTACAGCAATACGTTGTATTTTTGTAGAAACTGTTCAACAATATCGCTCACTGTTTACTGTATTATTCACACCATTATGACTGTCTATATCTTAACAACATGGAATCTATTTGTTAAATATAAAGAGATGGCAACCCTATATACAACAAAATACTATGTACAGCAACTGCTGTACATAGCCAAATAACTGTAGCCAAGACAAAGGTCCAATATTACATGTAATGAGATCCATTCACTCGGGGCTTAGAGATGCTATGATAAAAAATTCAATACAGTAGGGGTTTTCCCTCAAAATCAATTAAAAAAGCTGTACCTAATGTCTTTCCATTAGAGCATCAAAACCAATTACTAGAATGCAAAATAATTTTATAGTTATAATTTTCGATTATTCTTACAGTCTGGCAAATGGGTCTGTGCTGCAAGACGTTATAGCCAAGCTCTGAAACAGTTGATCTTAATTGGTGATACCATCTTGGAAGAATGCAAGGAAGACCGAGATGAGCTCAGGGCATCTTGTCTCCTTAATTTATCGGCATGTCAGGGGAAGCTTGGACAATATGAATTTGTTGCAGCAAACTGCACAAAGGTTAGAGAGGATACCATGTGTACTATACATCCTTATACATACAGGATGTATGTATAGAACCAGTGAAATATTCCTCAGCCAGTTCAGTTTCTATATTGCTTACCTTTTCAATAAGTTCCTTATTCCTAATACTGGTAATAACAATTTCTTCTACTGAGATATTCTTCCTTTTGTTTTGTTTGTGTTTGGTATTTTTTATTGTGTAGGTTCTTGCAATGTTTCCAGAAAATATCAAAGCACTTTATAGGAGAGGACAGGTCAGATACTGTACATTTTAAGTTAAAACATTTTTTTTGTCCAGAAATTGCTGTGTTATAGTTTGGGATGTGTTATTTTGTATTTTTTTTTATGAATGATATAAATATGAACTGCAGCTACATGTGGTATGTTCAATTACCGGTAAACTTAAAAGTTTAGAAGTCTTACAGCAGTTATAATGAAGTTGAAATTGGACACAACCAGAAACCGCTTTAATGTAATTTTCAGTTATTTCTTTTCTGCAAGTCTATGATTTTTCGGCTGTTGTTGACTATATACAGTAGCTTTAAAGTAGGGTTTATATAAATCTTATTGGAAGGTTCTCAGTTGGGAGGCACTTAAGCCCAGTGGTTTTTGCATTGGACTCCATTTGGGGTTTGTACCTCTGTCGACCCGGTTGTATGTATACATGTTGGTACAGGTGAATTTAATGCTGGATAACTCTGAGGTGGACTAGCATTCCGTTTAGAAGGGAGCAGAAATCTCTTAGTCACTGACAATCAGGGTGACCTGGGCAAGCTCCTTAAGGCTCGAGATCTTTGGCCTGACTTCTCTCTTTCTCTCTCTCTGCAGCCTGTCTGTATTTTTTACCCATGGTGGTAAATCACACCAGTTAAACCAATGGTACCGGCCTTCTTTACGTTGCTTTACGGACCATACTTTGTGAAAGAAGAGATAAATTAGACAGTCCAATAGTTTACTCAGTTAACTCCTTAGAAATTTCTCCTTCAGTATTCACCTTTCATCTTTCACCTAGTTCTGTATACATGTTATAGCCTAATGTAGAATTAAAATTTCAACACGTCCTTTATCCTGTCTTTCGACCCTCTTTACAGGCGTTTGTCGTCTTGAATGAATTCGAGAAGGCAAGGATGGATTTAGAAAAGGTAATACGACTTATCTAGTAAATATTTCGAGATATTTCTCTATGACTTTAACAATGCGAGAATTCCCCCAGCGTATGGATGGCAACGTACGTACCATCATTAGCATATATAAATCTGGGAATTAGCTAGCTACGTAGGTTAAATTAGTTTTTTACAACCGCAATGGTTCATAGGCCCTATAAGAAAAGCGTGAAGTTGACTGAGATTGGACGTGCTAGGGAAAAAAATAAAGTAAGCGAAAAGAAAGTAGTAACGTCCCTGCCTATAAAAAAGGCTGAATTCACGTTCACTGTAATCATTTCTATCGTGAGCTGACTTCGTTCCTGTCCTATACCTTCTCTGTCCTAAATTATGTACGAAAATTACCCAATGTTACACGAGAAATATGGACGGTGTTTTGTTGTTGTTGTTTAACTGTAAATATTCATTTTCATACTTAAAATTTTTTTTCAGGCCTTAACTATCGACCCGTCCAACAGACCAGTGCAAGATCAACTCAGAATTCTGAAAGAAAAGGAAAGAAAACACAATGAACATTTATCAAAAGCGCTCGGCGCTATGTTTGGACGTAAAGTTTAATAATGTCAGGGCAGGTCTGATTTTGGGTTCCTTGTCTATACAAGAAAAGACACTGAAAGATGTACCTTTTTGACAATAGTAATAAAAGTATCTCGGTTGTCAAGTCTGTGGAGTATTTCATTACAATCATTTCTTTCAAATGGTCCTAAAAGAGCAGAGTTAATTGTTGTTTCCTTTTTAAAAATCATTTCTTTCCTTTTATGTATTCTCACTGCTGGAATACACGTTTGAGTGATATTCTGCCGAAGCATTGTCAAGTGCTTCTAGAGGCAGGCATGTCCTGCTTACCAACACCACAGTGGGTCCTTAGGGAGGTGCTTGTGGTTTTGCATTTTTACCATGTTTCTTGAGTTGCGACTTGTTACAGGATTCAAATGCAGGAATCGATCCAAGCTCCGAACCCATGAAGAATGTCGTGTTCGTTTCCGTTATTTAGCTTCAAGTTGTTTCAGGAAGTAATGCCATTGGAACGGTTGTTTTAATTTTGGATCCACCCTCCTCCCCTTCGGCGACGTCCCAAGAAAAATCATTTCTCCTGTAATTTATCTATGCCCAGACTATAAGTGGCTATTTTGGCTATCTAATTGATCTTCCCGTTAGTGGCCTACTAAGAAATCTGGGCTTCAAGCTATTTCAAATTTTGTTGCCGGCGGGGAATACCGTGTCCCCATCTCCTGCTCCTATCCTCTCTGAATTGTCTACATACAACATGATCTCTGAGAAAAAGAAGGAAGTATAATGCAGAACTCTATTACTAACAGCTGTCACGGAGTTAAGTCTCTCCAGCCTCGGTTTTGAAGCTGCGGCAAAGCGCACTGCTTCACAGCATGAAAGGTCATGAAAATCTCCACAAAAAAAGTGATTAAAACCCATGCCAACTAACGCGAACGAATAAATGAAAAATAATTTTCTAATTGCAGAGAGAGATACAAAGACATGATTGATCAATGCAGTTATACAAACAGCTTAAGCAGCTGTGAAATTTAAAGCCTGAAATTTTTATTTTATTATTTTTTTTTTTTTCAGGCTTTAATTTCACAACTTCTTAATTTGTGTGTATAACTGCGATGATTAATATGTCTTGATATCTTTCTTGGCAGTTCAGATATATGATCCTTCATATAGTCATTTGTATTCTCCACCTTCTACGGGTATATTATGAACTCGCAATGTGAGCAGATCCCAGATGGCTTGATAGCTCAGTTGGCACCATAGTTAACTATGGTTGGCACTGAGCACTGCACTGGTATCGGTATTTTTGATGGGTTCAAATCCCGTTCAGGCCTGATTTTTTTGTCAGGCTTTAATTTCACAACTGCTTAAGTTGTGTGTATAACTGCGATGGTCAATAATGTTTTCATATCTATTATATTTCATATATTCATTTGCATTCCTCACCCATGGGTATATTACGAACTTACAATGACATGTGACCAGCTCCCAGATGGCTTGATAACTAAGTTGGTAAAGCACTGCACCGATATCGCTGAGGTTTCCCGTTCACGCCTGATTTTTTTTGTTTTTTAAGGCTTTAATTTCACATGACTGCGATGTTCATGTCTCCAAACTTTTGCAGACGTTGTACGCATTGGGTTTTCCATCACTTCTTTGTCACCAGGTCTACGCGCTTCAGGTAACCTCGTCCTCAATGAAAGACCCTGGGAACGAGGATCATATGGGCGCCCGCGACTTTACAGCGGGCTCTCCCCTCCAATTCTCTCTCTCTCTTTCTCTCCCTCTGCTCGCGAAGTGAAGCAAAATGAGGTTTGTAGTTGTGCAATCTAACGTTTTCCTGCGGTTTTCTCTGCCATCCACCGACAAGACGTAATAAAATGAAGTGATTTGTTGGTATGGATAACAAAATGTGGAAAAGTTAATCGCACTTTTCGCTCAAAACTCAAATAATAACAATTTTCGGCGGCCGTATCAGTGAACACGTACTAGTCAATTATACAAATTCATCTTCTCCCGTAATCAAATAGTCAAAAGTATTGAACCTAGTTTTATACTCCCAAGCTGGCCAGGGTCTTTATATTGCAGCGACGTGATGAGTTGTTTGCGATGTAGTACCATTTAAACGAGTTTTAATCGCTTTATTGCAATATTTTATATCCCAATTTTGATGTTCTTCCATCCTGAGTAATTTCTGTGACATTCCAAGTAAGAAATATGCGACAAATTGTTTGTTTATAGATTATGGTGTAGGAGGAATTTGCAACGATTTCGATTGCAGAAAGTATAAATTTATAGATCGTGTTCTTGCAAGGGAAGGTGATC
>Ga0126337_10003709_pt1 | contig 10070 bp, 6 predicted proteins | sample DipCmetagenome_FD_92527 | JGI IMG/M metagenome (GOLD analysis project Ga0126337, IMG submission 92527) | Coral microbial communities from La Bocana,Puerto Morelos, Mexico - Diploria C A metagenome | ecosystem: Host-associated > Invertebrates > Cnidaria > Coral | place: La Bocana,Puerto Morelos... | reverse complement strand
AGATCTAAATCTTGGCGAGGTTGTTTATATATCAATCATCTTTCATATCCCAGTTTCTTGGCTTAATTTATTGAATGGTTACGATTTTTATTTTTGATGGCGTGACACTGCAAACCAGCCATTTACAAGATTTCGCTTACGTTGTCACGCAATTTATTTGTTCTTTGGCCGTGACGTTTTAGCAACCGCTCTATTTTCTCTGTTCGAAAGAGACTAAGGCCTAACCACTCGATACCATTCCGTTCCTACGATCAATTTGACCACCGCTGTTTTCGAAAATACAACTTTTTCATTTTCGATGGCTCGGTCACCAGTGTCCAGTTTAGGTGAAATCTTGAGAAAGGATGGCTCTGTCACGATGGTTGGGGTTCAGCGACCCAGAAGTCCAAAAATGGCCGACAAAAGGTTTACATATGCGACTGGAAAAACAGAAGATTGGAACACTGTGTCAAATGCCGTTACTGCTCTCTTTCAACGAAAGAAATTAGCAAAATTAGAATTAAGCATTCTGACGGAAAAGGTGAAGTCAGTTAAACTCGAAATCGGCGGGCCGACGATATGCGAGTGGTTTAAGGAATCGCTTGTAAAGGGAATGATTATTCTACGCGAAGATGTAAAAGACAAAAATGGCGAAGTTCTTCTTGACAAGCTGGCTGATAGCTGGACTTACTTCTTCTGTACGATATTGCCTTTACTTCAAGCGATTTTCTCTGATATACAGTCTCGCGAAGCACAATCTACAAGGTCTATTGCCCTTTTAAACTTTCGCGATGTTGTTGTGTTGAAAACCAAACTAGAAGAAGCGTTTGTTATGGATTTGACTGTTCCACCTAAAGTCGTACAGATGTTGTTGATTTTGCAGGTGAGAGTATGTTGTTTTTTTACAATGTTTTGGTGGCTAGAAGGATATCTTTGTAGAAATCTGGAAGGCTGTATTGTCAGTCCTTGAAGATGGGTTGGCTGTATTGCGTTTTGTTTGGGTTATGTAACTCTGATTGGTCAGTCTGATTTTCAGGACCGATCTATCAGCTGCTGCCATTTATTCAACAAATTGACCTCATTTTATCATGGTCTACACACATTAGACTATAGAAATGATATCATAACAAGATGTTTAAAAACTCAGTGAGATCTCTCTCCTCTTAAAATTATTTCACTGTAAAGTTTATAGTCTTTTTGTGATATCATTTGTGTGGTCTCTTTATGAGCTCAAGGTTCTATTTAGCAATTAGATTATGAGCTTCCAATATCTATTATGCAGAGAAACCAAGAGTGAATAATTTAATTGTCTTAGTATAAATCTGCAAGCTGTTCAAAACTTAGACAACAACACAGGTTCACAGTTACTTTGAAAATGCAAAGAAGCAGTTGCCCATTTGGTTAACAACAATACACTGCTAGGCTACTCGCTGTCTACAACAGAACAGATTGAAGCACAACCAATAAGAGAACAGCATTCTTGATAGAACAATAGTTCTATCACTTAGGGGTGATAGGAGGTGAGGCTGAAGACTGAATCCGTTATCACCTCAAGTAGAAATTGAGTGTAAAAGAATCTAATTGTCGTAGTAGAACTCTTACTTTTTTATTTTGTTCAAATAATGATTTTCAATTGATCCTGTGCTTTTGAAGTAGTAACTTAACTTCACACTCAAGCAAAATTGAATGGAATTAACTGTAACGTGTAACTTGTGGCCAATTGTGTACCTGTACACACTCACCAGTTCATAAAAAAATTACAAGGTTTTAAATATTATTTTCCCTTAGTGGTGTGCCTAAAAATTCAAAGTTATGTAAATTCATTTCTTGGAAGTTCCATTAAGGTATCTTTTGTAGGTCAACTTTATATCAGAATTATTTCACCTTAAATAGTTAAGAGTATTAAATTGTTAATGTTTAATTATCAGCTTCACTGTGGGGTCACTTATTAGAATGGGGCTTTTATAAAACTGTTGAGACAATCTCAGATAGTGTAGTGTGCAATTTGCGGCTCCGATACCCTAGTGACACAGGTCCTCACACCTGCCATTCTCTCCCTTGGTAGTCAACTGTAGACCTTTTCCCCTTTGCAGAATATGAGTAGTCAGAAATTTGATAGACTTAATCTTAGCAGGTTTGGTTTCATGTTTGTATTTTCTTTCAAGCCCCCAAAATAACATACAATTTTACCAAAAAAAAGTGCTTGAGAAAGCTGTGTTTTATGAGCCACTTTGTTGAGCAGGCACTGTCATCTGATAGTCTCCTATGGGCATACTTTTGCCTGATAGTGCCCATTTGGGATCGTATATTGTGATCAGACAATGATTACAAAGGAGAATTTACTTGTTAAGCCTAATTAACAAAAAGACGGCAAGCTCAAGGTTTCTATTGGCTGATACTTGGAGAGGGGCGAAGCCCTGAGCCAACTTTCAAAGGCAATAGAAACCGAAAGCTTGTTTTAGCATACCTCAGTGATCGATCTATCAAGCAAAAAAAATATATTTTATTTCGTAAAGTTTGATACATTTGTGCATTGTTGCATGCTAAATCGCGCGCGCTCTGACAAACTGCCGTCTATTGATTGGCACCTTTGTAGCCAATCAGTGTGTGTGTTTATGTGATAGTCGGTCACTGCTAACAATGAATAGACAACTTGGAGAGAACTTATCAAAATTTGTTGGTTTCCAGTAAAACATGCTGATTTTCTACTAAAAGATTAATAATGAAAAATTGTGGATAACATCTAAATTCGCAAAAAATGGTGTTCAGTTTGTAAAAGAAAAATCTTCAGCAAATAGACTCAAAAGGCCAATCTTCTATATGGCAAATCCAGACTAACAAGGAACCAATCAAAATGCTCAGATTTACCTCAAGACTACGTGGCCATAATAATAATACTTAATATGCAGAAAAATACAGATTATTATGACTATACCATCAGTGTAGATGTAGTTAAAAATTAAATTCAGGTAAAAATAATTTTAACCTTCATTCTCAATTTCCTTTGTCTTCTAACCCTAATAAGGGTTAAGAGACAAAGGAATTAAATTTTTAACTACAACATAGGCAATCTACAATGCTGACTGGCATGAATTTACATCTTAATGAATATTTAAATAATTACCGGTATCGCTAATGCTTAACTAGAAACTCATTCTTTCTTTTTACAGAGTGTGCACGATGATCAAAACAGTAGAAACTACAGAAAGCTGGAACACCTAATCTCTTATGTTGTGTCACCATACTTAAGTTCAACGGGCTTGCGAACAAAACCATTAAAACAAACTGTGGAATCTAAACCAAGTAAAACCGAAGAGTCACAAGAACCAAGTAATGTGACAGAAAAAGTAGCAGAAACTGTGAAAGAATCCAATAGGAAACCTCGTCCGATCAGTGTGGGAGACTCCTTGGAACTTCAGTCCAAGTATTCGGCAGACAGACTTCATGAGGCTGCACTTCAATCGGGACAAAACAGACGTTTTACATATACTTCTGATTCATCTCGGAGTTCAGTGTTTGGTTCTAGCTCATCCACTGTCACCTAGAGCTAGTATAATTAAAGGACTCTTTGTCATCAGTCCAGCCAGCACAGGAGGTACAGTGTTACTGCAATAGTTGTTGCATTGGGCTTGAGTTTTACAGACTGGAGTTAAGACTTCAACTCTGCTAGAAAGGCCGTCATCTTCATGTTGTGACAACTGACTCTTGCTGTTCCGTCCTATATGCAAGGGTGCAATGAGCAGGGAGGGTGTGAGCTATTGTAGGTTACTGTACATCCTCAGGGGAAGTACTGAATATTGTGTCTATTCACTCCATACAATAAGACTCGAAAAAAGCAGATTGAAGATGGTCTCTTCACTATGAGTCAAACTCCTTACAATTGTTCCCAATCATGTCAAAAACTGAGAAAGTTGCAAAGACTATATTATGCAGGAAAATATTGTTGATCAAGTCGTTTTTTCAGTCACCACTTCTCACATATGCAGTTCAGAGAACAACTTTTTCAGACCCTTCATGAAGCAAATCACAACAGTGTCAGCATCAGAATTTTTTCTTGAGGAATGCAGTCATGTTATGAGTGAAAACTAATCAGATATCAGATGAATCAACTACAAATACTTACAGTAGTCATCTCTGTGATTGCATTTATTATCTGATATTCTGATTAAATTCTGGGTGAATAAAGTAATTGTGGTGCACAAATCAGGGTTTCTTTTAGGATCCATAGTAATTATACAGAACTCTCCAAAGAAAAGTTCCCTGTAAACTAGTAGTTATCAATGAGATAATATTGATCAAGACTTTCATCCTTGTCTGGTATTTAATTTGGCAAGTCTGTACAGTCGGGTATTTAGCTGTATTTAAATATTGAAGAGAGAGCGACTGACTTCCAGCCTTTCCAATCTTGTCTCAAACTACATGATAAAGTTTTTTTTGATTTTGTTAAATACCAAAACATGACCAGGATTTAACATCATGTATAGCTGACAGGAGAGATTTTCACATAAGCAGCAAAGCCAAGATACTCCGAAATGTCCTCGAAATTGTGCCCAAGAAACAATCCAACCAGCTATGCAGGGTAGAATTTCTTACCATATCACTACAAGTTCAATATTTGCAGTCCTAAATACAAAAATTCATCAGAGGTCACAAATGCTAGCCAATAAATTCAGACAAATATCGATATCTGCCCATGGTTTTACACTGCTAAGATGAAAAGGAAAATCTGTTGCATTTGCAAACTTGGTAAATGGCATTGTGTTCAGTGTTTGTTGCCTTGAAATGTTTAATGCTTCTTTGGCAGCACCAGATCAGGAAGAAAGCAATATATAATGTGTGTATTCCTATTTGCAAAATCCAGACTCCATCTGCAAAATTTTTCAGACTGTCACTCCGAGACACTGTCATTTGTAACTTTATTTAATAGGCAAGTGATCAATGTTTCAACTGAAGATAGATTCTAATAAGTCAATGGAAAAATAAAAATGGCATCAATAAATACTATCATCTTTTGCCCTTTAGTTCCTATTCTCGTTGATAAATAACTAAGATACTACACATGCTCTTATTGGTCGATAGGTGTGTTTGGATGAGAGTATATAAACACACTTATGACGTTTTGGGTTCGCGCGTATTTATGACAAATATTTTATAAGAGCGCTTTGTCCGTGTGTACATAGCCTCATCTAAACACTTGGGGGTCGGGAGGGGAGTTTTCTGAGTCTTCTTGAAAGTTATGCAAACTCTCGACTTGCGTCTCGGGTTTGAATAACTCTGGAATCTTCGAACCCCCTTGGTGTTTGATAGCGATCGATGGTGTTTATACAATCACGGAAAAAGTGCTCTGTTTTAATGAAGTACAGGAACTACTCGAGTGAAAAAGTAAATAGTATTTAACAAAAAAAGAAACTCAAATGAGGTCAGGAATTGGAGGGGAGAAGTAATTTTTATCGTGAACTGGGTGATTTTGGAACCTTTTTAAGGAATAATTTTTTTGGTGTTTTTGCGGATTGAAGCATGTTAAAGTAAATAGACCTTTTTTAGCTAAGGTGGTTTCTTGCCTCGTCTCTTGAGAAGTTTTGCATTTAAATTTTCAAGCAGTTGCGTGAATATGATTTATGAATGAGCAATGTTTGCATGGATAGAAGAATAATTCTTTAGAAGATATCACATGGTCTGTCATGGCAAAACAAACCGCCCAAGCTATACAGGTCTATTAGCCCGCCCACGCTACTCTGTGAAAATTTGAGAACGGCATTTCACTCTAAAAACCTCTCAAATGTTCTTCGTCTACACAACGCCAGAAAATGCAACAAGCAGCGGTCATTATGTGTTTGAGGAAATGTGGGGTGGGGAAATCACAGTATAAGTATCGTTACGTCATCGTTTTAGGAAAGCGCCTTTTTTAAAAAAAAAACTAAATAAACTAAATAAACTTTTCAGCTGTGAACAAAGATCCTGCTTACGTTGGCTCTCGGGAGATCTAATCAGCCAAACTTGAAAAGTAAAACGGTAAGGAGTCAGACTGGAAGATTGATACAACATGGTGTAATTAAAACAATTGGCTGACACATCGTGGTATAATTAAAACAGGCTAGACCAGCCTTCTTCAGGTTTAGATGTTACTAAATTATAAAAATGAAATTGCAATATTTCATAGTGGTGGATATCATAACACACATTTCGAACCTAAAAGGAGTGGCGGAAATGACGAACGTGACAAACTAAATAAAGTCAGGATAAGAAGGGTCTTCTTAGGTTACAAGTTTTACGATTCATCACGTCTATTCCCCCCGGGGGGGGGGGGGTACTCCCAGAAATATTTGGTAGCCGGTGTGCGGCCCGCTTCCCAAAACCCTTACCCCATTTATGACCAAAATCTGTGATTTTCCCTACCCTATTTATGACCTCACCAAAAATTTAATACCCTATTTATGATCTGACACTTACATCATCAGGGGAAGAGCTTTTGTTGCTGGCTTTATCTAACATGCGTGGCAGGCGTTTAACGGCGTAGAGGAAGGCAAAGCGCGGATGGGAGAAGGAAGGCGTGATGAAAAAGTAGCTTCTTCTATAAAAAAAAAACGAATTGAAGACTAGAGTGTAAAAATCGATACCCTATTTATGACCAAAATGGCGGCAAAATGGCTAAAATCGATACCCAATATTTATGACCAAAAGGGCTGAAAAACCATACCCTTTGGGGCCGCACATACCTATATAGCCCATATAAGGGAGTACCCCCCCCCCGGGGTCTATTCGTACCATGGGGCTCCAATGTCCCCGCTAACTTAATCTGTTAAAGGACTCTCTGGCTTTTCTGATTGAATCACGTGGCGTGGATAAGCTCAAATGGGATTAGTTGTTGATGAGTGTGGACGATAGTAGTGTGTGGCTTAACGTGGGCGGCGACTTTAAAACCTCTAGTTTCAAAGGACAATTCAACTATCACCTCTGTTATAACATTTTGAGATTATAATTTACTTGATAATTAGTAATAGAGGCAGGAGCCCTTGGCTGGGCCAGAGATTTTTGTGCAACTCTGGAAAAGTGAAATGAGGAAAACGAAAATGGAAAATAAAAAAAATGCACGCATGTCCGCTTCTGTTTACCTGTGACGTCATGGATTGAGCGAATATCAATTGCAGGAACTTTTTATCCATGCGTAGAGTCGAGGGAAACTTCCTCGAAGCAGAGGAAAACATCCTCTGTAGCCGCCGTTTTGGCGGTCCAGCTTAATTCTCGACTGTGTTAGCCTTAATTGCAGCCATTATTATGGGTGGCTGTATGGGTACATCGCGAGATCCCAGTGTGCGAGTCAGTTCCAGCGATCAATTTGGTAGTACTCCAGGAGGTTGTTATCAAAAAATGCACAAGTTTTGTACCTTGATATGTTCCCCATGGCAAGTTTTTGGGACTAGTGTAAACAAATTCTTAATTTTTTTTGCTTTTTTCGTAGTCACTCTGGGTCGCAATCAACCACTAAAGAAAGAGAGACCGCCATGGACTTCCGAAATGCCGCTAACAGAAGGCCAACTTCGTAGTAAAAGAGATGAGTTTTGGGAGACTGCCCCGGCTTTCGAAGGGCGGAAAGAGATATGGGATGCCTTGAGAGCGGCGGCTGAAACAGACGATCATACCTGGGCTCAAGCAATCGTAGATGGAGCAAACATAACACTTCCCACAGGTAAGCGCTCGGCAAGCTTTAGTCTACTGAAGTATGGCGAGAAAATAACTCAGCTTAAGTCACGCAAGAAAAAATTTCATGTACTCTTATCACTTTGAATTTCGTAGATATTCTTACCACTAGTAAGCGTTGTGGAGAGCCAGCGCATTTTCACGGCAGATTAAATACGTTCACAGCGATCTCCGAGACCACAGATAGATATCGAGAAGTTAGGAAACAATATTTTTGTTGTCAAGATGGCCGCTAGCAGCTCACGGCATTTAAATGCATACAAGCACAAAGTGAAGCCTCCGCGCTAGAGATTGATGATTGATTTCAAAGAATTTGACAGGGCTCGCTGACAGATTATGCTTTCAAAACCCTACATTAATAACATTTGAATCCAGTTCTTTGTATCGTAGCTAGACTGCTAAACTCAAACAAAATTGCAAGACACACGCTTTAAACAATACAAGGGTCGAGACATCACTCAACGAAAATTTATTCCTGTCATTGATTGTAAATACAGAGACTGGACGTTCGGGGTGTAGCGGAAATTTCTCTTCCCAGCTGCTTGCCCATTAGAAAAAGTAGTGGCTATCGAGATATACTCGATGTGCGAAAGAAATCTACAAATATTTCACACCCGTGCAAAATTGCTACAAAATTTTGGTCTTTGCACAGTTAATTTCTCCAGTTGATTGAGTGTACTCTCTACTTTCGATATTCAGGGATCATTCCTTTTGCAAGCTATCAAGCAAAATGAATAGCTCCTTAATCTATAAAATTCTTGAAAGTGGAAAGTGAAATGTGTTAGAGCATATTAATGATATACAGTGCATCACTTGGAAACTGAAAGACAATATTACTTATCAGTGTTATCTCTGGAAAGATCTCTTTGTGCCTTGCTCATTAACTGTGCAACAGACTTGCCAACACCCTGAGAAAATTAAATCTGGAGGTCAATTAAAAAAAATATATATCTTATGTTTTATGAGTGATTCTGCCCCTAATCAAATAATACCTAGGACCAATATTAAGTAAACAAAGGGACCTTGAGGGAGGATTGGCCTTTTGTGGTCTAAAAGATGGAGAATGAGTTACATCCAGCTTTCATCACTATATTACTTCCAATTCTCCAACTGGAAAATAAAACCTATAAGGTTTCTGCAATAAGCTCTCTTTTACCGGATGGAGTGATTAGCAGCAGGAGGGGGCCATTCTTCATATGGACCCTCTCTCTAAACTAGTCCATGAATGCAGATGGATTTCTGGTTTTTTTTTGACACTGCAGGTTAATGTCACGGAAATTGCTTGTGGTGTTGTTTCCCCAGACTTTATTTTTTGGTAGCATGAAACTACAGTTGAAAATCTGTCTGTGTTTACTGGCCACTCTTTTGACTAATCCAGCAAGGTTGAACCTGCAAGTGACTTGAGTCTCGGTGGCCATAGCTCTAGGCTTGTGCTACTCAAGGCTCTCCATGGCAACAAGATGATGACCTAAGGCAAATGTAGGCTAACTGTAATCTTTTTTTCGTTAAGGATCTTTACAAGATGCCTATGATGAACTTGGTAACAGATATGTTCTTCCAGTTTACTGTTTAAGCAAGCCAACAAATCTAATTAAAGATGAGGATGTAAGCGGTGAGGCCAGCACTGAGGCAGACGAAGAGGAACCTGTGCCGTCAGGAGAAGAACTGTACATTAAACTTCGCTTATCATCTGGCAAGGACCTGAAAATGAATGTATATACCTCTGACACTGTACTGAAAATTAAGAAAAAACTTCATCATATGGAAGGAATTGAGCCTTCAAAGCAAAGATGGTTTTATGCTGGAAAAATTCTGACTGATAAAACAACAGTAGGAGAAGCAAAAATCCCCAAAGGTTATGTTGTACAAGTCATTCTACCACAACCAACACCTGTTGAGAACTAGGAAGCTGTCGGCTTAAGTGCAAGGGAATTATTTTCCAAGGATGTTTAGCAGGAATTGTATTTTGTGGCAGGTTATTGACTTGTAGTAATAGTGAGCTTTGTTGAACTAAAAAGCCACACATTAAGATGTAAATTATTAAATTAGCATCAGGGATTCTTGAGTTAAGATTTCCGTGAAGTGATGCAGATGCATGCCATAAGATGCTTATGGTATCCCATTTTCTAATTTCTAACACAAAACTTTACCACTTCAAGTGGTATAAACAATTAACCATAATGGTGGTGTAATCTCTACAATATACATGTACAATGTAGGGAATCCCCCAACTCACTCTGCACCTCCAGGCTGAGGTGATAATGACAAAAGTACATGATTGCACTACTAATAAGCTGCAGATCCAGTTAGGAGTTAATCAACTTCCATGAAATAAAAGACTATGAGAGGGAGTACTCGGGTATAATAGCAACAGGGAGATATAAAGACATTTT
>Ga0126337_10003708_pt1 | contig 10072 bp, 7 predicted proteins | sample DipCmetagenome_FD_92527 | JGI IMG/M metagenome (GOLD analysis project Ga0126337, IMG submission 92527) | Coral microbial communities from La Bocana,Puerto Morelos, Mexico - Diploria C A metagenome | ecosystem: Host-associated > Invertebrates > Cnidaria > Coral | place: La Bocana,Puerto Morelos... | reverse complement strand
TTGCCTCGTTCAAGGGAAAATATTCTTTTGAATTTCAAGTTTAAGAACGAGGCAACAGGGGGTAATTTGAAGGAAAACAAAAGAACACTATAATGGCGGCCATTTTGGAATAAGGTGTATACTATGACATTTAAATGTACATATTGTGTTCATTTAAATTTAACTTAGATACATGCATATAATACTCTTTGGTGAAGAGAGGTAATATCGCAGTAGAGTACGTATTTTTCTCGCCCAAGAACACAACACAGTGAGCCAGGATAGGGCTTAAACTTTGACTTTAGAAACTGAGTTGCCTATTTCAGGATTTGCCAACAGAGGTGAAATTGTTTTGGACTGCTCTTAGGCTAGGGGAATTAATTTCAGAACTTTAAGGAAGTTGATTGCCAATTTGTTTTAATTTTTGTAGGTTTAACCCAGAAACTGGTTTGATTGGAATGAGTTACACAACATTCAAAACTTCTGACCTCCGTCCACTTGGCAAACTTTTTCTGTCAGTGTTCAGTCTTCTAAAATTAGTACACGTGGAAACAGGAGTGGGAGAGGATAAGGAATCTACTCGTGTTAATAATTTAACTTTGTTGAACTATGTTCTCAAAATACTGGGCCCCTTACATGAGAGAACATTGACTTTGATCATTTTGGGAATACAGGTACGTTTTTAATTACCAGTAATTTACAAATGTATGTTTGAACTTAAATGCCAGCTTGCCCTTCATATAAGCAGCTCACAAATTTTCCTTGCCTAGGGCAAGTTTTGGTTTACTTGTTGTTAGTTAGTTGGCAGATGACTTACCTATCAGGCAAGTAAGAATGAATAAGCCCCAATTCCATTTGGCTGAAATGTTGGTCTGTATAAAATGGTTAGAACAGTTCTTGCTATTTTATCATGTGCAGGGTTTTTTTGATGTAATTTAGGAAACATTTGACTCTGGCCATTTTTGGTCAGTGGCCTTTCATGTCAGCCATGCTCGGCAGGGTCTCACATGGGCTTTTGCAAGGTTTGCGTAGGCGAATGTTAGTGGTCGGGCAACCACACTTGCCGCTGAGCATATTTGAAGATAGTTTTCAGATCAGTAAAGGTCAAGGAATTTTATTAGTATCTGATTAGGGGCTTTGTAAATCTGAGAGAGGTATAGATGCAGAATGTGATTGCCATCTTGTTATATTAATGATCAATGTGAATTGTGTTTTTCTGCCAAAAGAATTAACTGCAAATGTGAATGAATATACATGTACAGTGATCAGTGAAATACTGTAATAAGCTACTTTAGATGTCTTAAAATTCAGGTTGGTAGTGAGGGCTACAAAACATTAACAAAGGAAATTGAACAGCCATATTTGTTCGTTCCTTTTTTTGCATCCTCACTGTAGGTCTTATTATGAAGCTGAATTTTATTCTTATCAGGAGTAGGCTATATATAACAATACAGTGTTCCTGTTGAGGAACTATCAGCTGATGGTTCCACCTGAAGAACTTTGATGTTCTTAACACACATATTTGCCTGAGGAGGAAAGCTTCAGGATACACATAAATATTCTAATTTTTAAGAACATCAAATTTTTAAGAGGCAGCTATCAGACCAACAGTTCTGAGACATCTGCATTCAGTGTTGACTTCAGTAGGTTAGGTTCATGTAAATGGTAACATTATTATGATTATGGACTTGTGTTGAAGCCTCTTGCTCCAAGCTAACAATCTCTGATCTCTTTTGTTTGCAGGTTTGTGGCACTATAGTAGCCTTCCTCATTCGTTATCATCTTGTGAGATTTTTCTACGATGTCGAACAGCATTAGACAAAAAAATGCAATGGCTTTTTGCAAACAATAATTGATATAATACTGAAAGCAGGCCCAGTATACATTTTTACAATAACTCGTACTCTCAGTATTTTTTGTTCAGGTTACCAATTAGAGTATCGAGAATGAAAAAAATTGATAATTACATTGTATACAATGCGTTAGTATTTAAAGAATTGTCAACTTTTTATGGCCTGTGCCTTTATGATGTTAAAAAATACTTTCACAACTAACTGAATCAAACTGCGAAGGTTTTTGTTCCACCACTGACATTCAGCAAAAACTGCTGAAAGGGAGAACAATTGTACACAACATAGGAATCTGTGTTTTTATCATGTTTTACTGGTCTATAAATTACAGGACCTTTAAAACAGAGATGCTAGGTGACATCAAAGTTATTGAAAACCATTAAAAAATGCATATTGAACTTGACCCATAAGATCAAAGGTAACAGGGCTTGTGCTTTTCAGTAAATTTTAATTAAGTACATTGTCTCCCATTCTTCAAGTTGCAGTTATGATGGTTTGGTACTGAGGTTGAGTGAGGCCACTTCCTTTTGAAGTGAATGTGTTATTAATGTTGTAAATTACAGCCAGATAATATAAATTCAATAAACCACAATGTTATATACTGAAAATTTAATAACTAGAAAAGATAATAAATACATTTTTTAGCTTTTGTATCTTTATTACTTATTTTGATAACCTTTTTTTATGTCTATTAATCACGGATTCACATGCGTTGAACATGTATCAGGGCTGTCATAAAGTTTTGACTCAGCCATTGCTTTGGTCATCAAAGCTGTGACAAACTTGGTGCTTTTTGGGTGAACTTTTTCATACAGGCAAGGTTACTTGTAGCTTCAAGGGATTATCAAGCATATGGCCGATCACTGCAGTCGTGTGTGTATGATGAAGGGTAACCTAAGAGAGGGCTCTTGACCCTTGCCACCCAAGATCAAGGGTGTATGTTCTGCTATAGTGATACAGAGCTGATTAATACCTCTTCATTCCACTGTTGAGTGGATGCTTTCAGTCTCACCCTCTTTTAATATTCAACTTAGCCAGGAATACAAACAAGAATGAAAGGCTGAATTGTCTTCCCTTCAGTTCTTTTAGATGTTATACACTAACAGAAAAGTTAGTTACTACCTAAGCAGCACCTACTACTTACACAAAGCATACTTTGTACTACATTGTTTTATATAAATCACAGTGTAGAACTTACACATAATTTTCATCTTAAACAGCAACAATGAGGCATGCATATTTTTTTAAACTTTTTTGCCTTCTTAAAATTACTTTAACTTTAAAATTTGTATACTCTGTATGAACAAAACATGGTTGGTTATCAAAGAATAGTCCTTTGCTTACATAACTTCTTCAGTTTGCCGTGATACTAGACAGTCTTTGAACCCGGCTGTTCCTGGTATGGTAACCATAGTAACCACATCAATATACTATCTGTCTATGATGTCTTTTAGTTGAGCCTTTATCTTTAGGAAGTGACGTTTGAAATCAAGCCCATCACCCTGAGGAAATAAGTCGGCAATAAAATTAAGCGAGTTTGTTGAACTTACATTACACTTACATTACAGTTCATAGATATCTCTAATTTAGGAAAAAGACAGTCTTACTAATAAGTCAAAGTTATTTACCTTGGATAATCTGAAATCCACCATGAGCGGACTCATATCGATAAGATTCACTTTGATACTGAGTTTATTACGCCGTCTGTCTGTGGTGAATATTGTGACCTAAAGAACAAATATTTAATTATTTTTGAAGTTGAGTACCTTATCTTTCCATTGTTACACTTACACTGTAACTTCCCTTAATCTGACCACAGAAAGTCTTTATTCTGTAAGATAATTTCTTTCGCCCCTTGTTCCCCATAGAGTCTCCAGTAGCTCAACAGGTACAATATCTGTCCAGATCAGGGCCATGGGTTCAAATCCCATCTACCGGTAGATTTTTTCCGAGAACTTTGTTGTTATAGTTTTCTTCAAGTTATATATATTTTTTTCTTTGTTTTGCATTTTGTCTTGTCTATATCCTCCCAATTAATATTTTCCTTCTAATCTAGACAAACCCAAAATGAAATTGAGAGTCTGTGGACAGACTAACTTCTCTTCGCATTTCTTTGAAACTACCACTAAAATAAAGTACATTGGTTCATAATTTTGACATTGACATTTCTGTGTTTTTTAGCACCTGGATTCCTCAAAATTAAAATCATCCTTAATTATTGAGTAGTCATTTAATTACAAATCACATTAATTCTTACTGTCAAGCAGGAATTAATGAGCTAACATGTAAACAAAACCTTTCCAAAGGGAGTTTTCTTACTTGGCGAGGGGAGTTAACTGAGAAGTTATATTTCAGAGCGTCCAAGACTTCTTTTAACTTGTACAGTGTCTTGTCTGCGCTTTTCTTTGTGTGAAAGCGCGTCATTCGCTTCACTAGTCTCTGAAATGGATTCTGAAAGAAAATGTACAAGTTCAGGTTTAAAAAAGTCATTCCAGTTTGGTAGTTTATTGGCTATTTCCTCCCCCAGCATCATCACAGATATCACCCCCCCCCCTCCCCAATGCCAACCCAAATATTATTTGCACTAATCTGGATGAGATTAAACTTACTTACATGAAGGTCGCTGGATCCCATAACACTTCATGGGTTTCATTAACATTTCCCCAGCAAGAAAGTAACTAGTTTTCAAAGGCAGGACAAACTTTTTATCTGAACTTTTTTATCACAAAAACGTTCCTTAAGATGGTCAAACCTAGAAGGCAGAACCATTCTCATAACCCGCTCAATTTTCCTGGTAGGACTGCTGTTTGTACATGGACATTGAAAATTAAAAATAACTAGTCTGTAGACATGAACTTGATGCCTATTATAGGCATGTTTTTGGTATTACTTTGGTATTACATGTTCCAACTTTACAATCTCTTCACTCACATCAGCTAACCATCCAGTAACTCAGTACAAACAGAAATAAATTTTTTATGTATCATGAACAAAAGACCTCACCTGTGATGCCCCAGGTGTGGATTGCATCTGTGTGCTTATTAGCATGTGATCAGGGTGAACAGGCTGCGAAAAACACAACCCATTCACTGTTCCTTCATCATCTAAAGTCTCCAAAACACCACTGCCAATTCCACTGTCAAGCCGCCGAGGTTCTGGTTGAGATGCGGAAATGTGATCCCTAAAAAAACGGGCAATGAAAATGGTTAACTACAGATCAGAAACAAAGGGATAAAATATAGCAGTCAAGGTGTCTTATAGAGCAAAATAAAGCCCTAACCTGTTTCTTCTAGGTTGTACTGGGGAAAGTACATCAGCTTCGGTGCATCTTCTCTTAAATGGTGCTGTTCCAGAAGGCGTGTCTCCTGGAGAACACCCTAAAGAGAAACATTCATTATTTTTTCCAGCCTGACATGCACAATGTACACTGTATATCACTGTACATTGTATATCACAATCAGCATTTTACTAAATGAAGTCGATTTATGACTTAATTTGAAATGCTTACCATCCCTTTGACTTCTTGATGTAGATAATGTTCTGGAGACCAAAAAATTGTGAAAAGTTGTCAAGTAAATTATTGTTTCAAACTGTTCTTTATTACTTACAGAATTCAATGCAAAAAAATGGAACAAAAAATACCAGAATACCTGCAAAACCATTTTTCTTTCTTTATTTGTGGTATTGTGAGTCTCCGTTTAGCATTTTCAACAAGAAGTTTCTTCATAAAATCTAGAAGATAAAAACATCATAGCTTAACTATGACAATATGACTTTCTTCAGTCAGGACTACATGTATACCTGGGATTGATTATGTTTGCTTAAGAAATAAAAACATGTATTTGGTGTATTTTTCTCAAGTTATAAGAAACATGAGTCAAAGTCTAGGACACCAGCTGACAGTCAAATGTTTCCAAAGCTGTTTCAAATTCTCCCAAATTTTGACTGCTGTTTCTACAACTCAAAAGAAACAAGAACACATTTTCTATTTCTTTTAGAAAACACCGCAAAGAAAAAAGGAAAACAACTTGTTTACTATGATCATCAAAATGAAAATTCTATTTGCTCGTGCCATCATCATGTCAACAGCTTGTGATATTCTGTGTTTCTATCGAGTTATAGAAACACATTTTTAACCAATCAGTGTGCATATTTTCTTAGAGATGTTCTCTAAACTGCTATTAATAAAGACATTAAGAAAACTTACATGTAAGTAGGACAGTGAAATAGGAAGAGCACAATATGTATACATGTATGTATATCGATCCTTAAAACCCTCATTTGTTCCTTTCCCATCCTTTCTGCAGAATCACCTACAGTGTAATACGATCGATCTGTGGTGTTTACTGCAAACAGGGGTAGCAATGATGCACTGCACAACTGTCAGTATTGTCAGGCTATTACCAAGTATTAGAGGTCTGAAATACATGCAAAGGCTACAGCTAGAAAGCCATATTCATGCATTGTAACCTCTTCTCTATTTACTGGCTTATACATGTATTAATAATAACACCAGGTAATAATATTACGTAGTGCTACTGGTTCACACTGCTGGTATACTTTGCTGTCTGCACGCATTGCATACCTGTAATGGGCTAATGGTTAACAATGATGTTACTCTGCTTCAGAGCAATTTTCCGAAAAAAAAAAAACAACAGAACCGTACATCATACCTAATGATTGAGAGTCCATTTTGATCCACGGCGTCTTGTTCACTTTGTTATTAAGCCAGTCAAGGTACTCTTTGTTAGTCTTAGTTGGTTCATCCCATGGAAGTTCTAAGTAATGATATGAAATAAAATATGTCAAATCAGATACTTGTTGATATACTATTTTGCAAGCAAAACATTTAAAAGGACCTTTTGATGGTTGTCCATGCTCAGGCACTGTCACTTTGTAGAATGCCTGGTCGAAGACTAGTCTCTAAATCTCTTAGTTATCCAAAGGGTAGACAGTGCTATTCACTGTGGACGGACTGAACTAAATCACACAACAGTGGATGAATGCAAGTTTGAACAAGAACTAAGAAACTGTTCATTAGCAGATTCATTAGAATCAGAATCAGTTTTCAGCAGATTGGTATTAGCAAGACAAAATTAATATCTTTGGTTATGCAGTGGATAGATGTTGGGCCAAAGGAAAGCATTAACCGCCCTTTGGACAACTGGTACTAGTGAACAAAATACTCATGATGGACAAGCCTGCTGCAAGGTGAGTATCCTAGATGCTTTGATCAAAACAATCATCATCTGTTGTTTATTTACCTCCTGCTAACATTGCAACTAAAACAATACCACAGGACCATAGGTCTGCAGGCTCAGCTCTGTATTCACCTTTTGATAAAACCTATAAAAGGAACAGAACAATAACTGATAATTATTATCAAACAACGACAAAGAAAAAGTATGTATTTTGTAAATATTTAGGTTATTATAAAACATTAATTATTATCATAATTTATTGTAATTTGCATGGCTCTATCAAAGAGCACTGAATTGTGAAATGGATGTAGTGATTTATAACTAAAGATTTTATTGAAATGCTTTTTATACTTCTGGTGCAACATATGGAGGGGTTCCACAGCATTTCCCCAGGGGACGCTCCTTGCCTTTGTGGCGGAATACAGTTGAGAAGCCAAAATCAGTGATCTTTAAATTATCTATGGCAAACAAGAGGGAAAAATTATAGACAGATAAGTAAATCTACATAACAGTCCAGAATAATAAAATAATTTTTCTTCTAAAACTCAAGGTAATTTAGAGACATCACAAAAAATCAAAAAGGCCATTCTTAAGACCAAGATGTTCCTTACCATCGGAATCCAAGAGAAGGTTTTCTGGTTTAATGTCTCTGTGAGTCACACCTTGTCTGTGTAGGTACTCCTAAACAAATGGATGCAACAAACTGTTAAGGCAAGTGTCAATGCACGCCCTAATGTGCGATCGTTCAAATGCGACCTTACTGAGCAGTATGTGTACATGTGTGGAACTATTGTTGTTTGTTCAATATTGTACAAAACAATTAAGTTGGTTAAATTCCCTTACCACTCCATCTATAAGTTGCCTGAAGTACCGTTGTGCCTGGTGCTGTGGCATTCCAACATCGGGTTCTAAAACGTTGTTTATTTTACATATATTACACATTTGAATGTCTCAGCTACTTTAAAAGACATGCCATAGCATGAGAAACAACAACAGCTTAAAATGTTGCTTTAGAAGCATTTATAATGACCTGTAAAGGTTTTGTTCTCAGGGCTAGGGGCATATTGTTTTGTTTGGCCAATTACAAAGACTGTAAGGAACCTTGTAATGGTGCAAGTCATACTCAGTGTTGTGGCAACACAATAATAATGGAAATTACAATATGGAAAGGTTTACACACTGGGTCTTGTAATCCAGAAGGCCTTGGCTCTTCTATCTTACATCTCCCTGTCCTTGGGATTGGGAACAGGACAGGTTAAAGTTGTTTGGGCAGAAATATAAAGACAGTGGATGGTGGAGGGGGGGGGGGGGGGGGGGGCAAATGAAAAACAAAGACTTCATGTTTTTCCTGCGGCCAGATTTTTTAGGCCCATTGCTGACCAGATTAACAGGGTTCTACTGTACATGTATTTATAACACCCCACCCTAACCCCCTCTATCCCAACCCTTATCTTTCTCAAGTAGCATCGTATCAATTGGGGCATTTGATTATTTTAACATCACACAGAATGAATTGGGAGAGGGGAGGATGGAAAATTGAACAACACAAAATAAAAGGTATAAATGCATTTATATACCTATTCTGTCAAACAATTCTCCACCACCAGCGCATTCCAGAAAAAGATACTGCTTCTTTCCTTCAGTTCTCTGTCCATAAAATCGAATAACGTGGACATCTTGAAGCATTCGATGAATACAAATCTGTAAACAAAAGAAGCTTGTTAAAACTTGTACAGTTTGACTCATCTTTTACAAGTGATCTTCACGCCACTAACCTCCTTTCGGACGTTGTCATAGCAATCAGCAGCTTTTTCTAAGTCAATGATCTTCACAGCAATCGCCTGTTGCGTTTCTCTGTTCACTGCTAGCTTCACTCTAGAAATTGGGAAAATGAAATCGAACTCGTCCAGTCATTCATACACATACGCTTGCATTTGCACACAATCGCAACAGTGTCGAGACTTAAAACACTTACTCGCCATAAGCACCTTCACCAAGAGTCTCTAAAAAGTCCCATCCTTCTACAAACGCGGTCATCGTAGCAAGAAAGAGATTAAAAGTACTCTCACGTGGCCACAAATACCGCCATCTTGCCGAACACGAATTTCGCGCGCTCCCCACAGGCATTTAGTCACGTGAGAGTCACGCCAAGTATGGTCATATCAGGAAAACATGGCGGCTTCCAGTAAGGTTATTTGTGATTTTTAATTTCTTACACGGCATAAAAATTTGTAAGATAAAATTTTTATTTTCTTATTTCAGAATTTCGTATTGCACTAGTTCAGCTTGCTGTAACTTCAAACAAGGCCCAGAATTTGCTGCGTGCAAAGGACAAGATCAAAGAAGCAGTGTCTAATGGAGCGAAAATTGTCGCTCTTCCAGTAGGTTTTGCTTAGTTTTTAGACGGATTTTATTTCGCATTGAAATTTCGTATTTTAGCTACATGACAGATCTCTAACAAACTTTATGAGACATAACGTAATGTTTCGTCTGCTAATTTCAAACTGTTAAAATTGCAACGTTTTAAGAAAAGGCACCTTACCCTCCCCTCCCCACTGACCCCCTACCCGACTCCTCCCAGACACATTGACCCCCTTACCCACACCTACCTTAAAAGTGCTTTTTACTTTAAGGTAACCAGATTAAAATCCATCATTATTTTAAAAATAATATAAATCAAATTCAAGTTAAATGATCTCAAATTAAATAATGTTTACATTACTAGGAATGTTTCAACTCGCCCTATGGCACTCAATATTTTGCTGACTATGCAGAGAATATCCCAGGGGAATCAACAAACATGTTGTCGTCTGTTGCAAAAGAGACTGAATGCTACATCATTGGAGGGTCTATTCCCGAGAGGAACAGCGATGGAAAGTTATACAACACCTCCACTTCATTTGGACCTGATGGCACCATGCTTGCTAAACACAGAAAGGTTGGCAATGACAAATGAATGTTACACCTCTATTTAACGCAGACCTCAGTATAACAAGCAGTATTCTTCACCCCATCAGTAGTAAAATAGATGGAAAAGAACCA
>Ga0126337_10003706_pt1 | contig 10075 bp, 4 predicted proteins | sample DipCmetagenome_FD_92527 | JGI IMG/M metagenome (GOLD analysis project Ga0126337, IMG submission 92527) | Coral microbial communities from La Bocana,Puerto Morelos, Mexico - Diploria C A metagenome | ecosystem: Host-associated > Invertebrates > Cnidaria > Coral | place: La Bocana,Puerto Morelos... | reverse complement strand
TTATAATTATTAAATTAACAGTCTGCTTTACTATTGGAGATAGAGAGATTTCAAATAACTGAAATGAGCGAGTTGTCAAAAGGTCCCTTCATGTTATTGCCATGTTTCAGTGTCAGCATCATATTTAGGAGCTCTGCACAATCAACAACTTTTCTTCCTGTGGCAGAAATGCCAGTCAGTCTTCCTCTACTGTCCGTGGTGGAATAAAAGCACCACCAACCAGCCTTGCTTCTTCAAGAAGAAAGTTGAATGTAGCAGTTGCATTTGCCTGCAAAATAACAATTAACATTTAATTAGATTGAAAGAAGATAACAACAAAGTTATTTACACACACAGTTGCAAATGAAGCTACCATATTTGAAAGTTTGACATAAACCATGAATTAAAATTCACAAATTAAAAATATAATTATAATTATTAATTAAATATTGATCTGGAAGTGTGTGTGCTAATTGAGAGTTGCAAGTCTTATGTGAGTAAATTAAACACAATATAAAATCTTCCATTTGATAATTCAATATATGGTCTGTGTAACTGACTAACAAGGCTAACACATGTTAAAATATTGAACAAATCATATTAAAATTATTACCATTAAGTGAGTGATCATTAAGCCTAAAAGTTCTTGTCTAATTCTAACCGAAGAACACTGTCGATTAACTATAAATTAATAATGACTGTGTTAATTACACAATACCTGGTTAGCAAAATTTATTGTAATTTATCAAATATGTTTTCAGTTACCGGTACTTAAAATTGTTTAACTGATAAGTCTGTCATTATTATTTAAAGACTTGAAGTTTTGTCAAATGCTCTAAAACTGAACATACTTGTCGGAAACAGCACTTTAATTTTCAAAGCTGAATTTTGATGTGACCTTCTATTTCAACTCTTGTCTGGAAAGAAAAGAGTTCTCTGTTCTGATGTTTGACAAAATAAAGATATTATTTGATAAATCAAACTGGCCCGATAATTTTCTTTCTTCAACAACATTTTCAGTTGCATATGTCGTGAAGCTTGTAAACTATCTGTACATGATTACACAACAATGTAGTCAAAATTTCAGTGGAGCATTGGACGTCACTTTCAGTAATCAGCTGAAAGCTTAGCCCTTCCTTTGCATTCCGCTCTTCTTTTGTTTTTTCAGTCCATGTTAAACTCACTGATGTCATTTTTCAAGGGAACTGAAGAAGTCCCCCAGGTTGACACACATTGGATCTCGGAAAGTGGCATCATCGACGTGTTTGTCATGCTTGGTCCAAAGCCTCACGATGTGTTTCGCGAGTATGCCTCCTTCACTGGGACAACTGCACTACCACCTGTAAGTTTGATTCAAAATGTTAGTTCTCCTTACTTGCTTCATACAGTTCTGAGAATTTGGTTCTTAGTAAAGCATACTGTTATACTCATTGGTTAGAACTCTACAGTGCTCATAAGACAGTGTTTGTTGTTCCGACAGATGTTTGGAATTGCTTATCATCAGAGCCGATGGAATTATAATGATGAGGATGATGTAAAAAAGTGAGTTTTCAAAGCACTTTTAAATTTGGTCGAGACAGCAGCAAAAATGTAGAAATTTTCAAAAATGATACGACTTTTTTAATAATTTCCACAAACATGTTTCGACGGTACATCCGTCATCGTCAATGTGACGGTTATGAAAGTTTACAGTGATTTAAAACGTGCCTGTTACAAATCATACGTTACATTGCGTTGGAAAACAATACGCTAGATAAATTTCGAAGTTAATTTCGGAATTAAAAGGTGCGCGTGCACGTCCAGCTATAGGGAAAGCGTCAAAGTGATGTGTTTGACCTGCTGATTAAGGTCAGGCTTTTCCCACTTGATGTACATAGACTCCTTAAGCTTAACTTGGTACTTGGTATGTGCAGAGTCTAAGATCTTGAAGCAGTCTAAGTTATAAGAGGTACGGCACGACTCTGAAGCCTTCAAATGCTTGTAAACGTGAGAAGGTCCGAGTACAAGTGCTCGTGCACGCGCGTGGAGAAATGTCGGCTTGTTTCGCCAACGTAACAAGTATTACAGCTTGCACAAGAAAATTTGTACACAATGCGCGTACGGAGCCTGTCAGAGAGAGGATCTTTCACGTTGAACAAGTTCTTAAATAAACAAATTTGATGTCAAAGGGTTTGCAGAATCGATTGATTAACTCGCGCACCCTTTGTTGTGCAACACCTGAAAAATGCCCGAAAAAAAGTCGTATTATTTTTTGAAAATTTCTACTTTTAAATTTCTTGTAATTTTTTGTTTACTACTGTACATATATTTAGCATTTTAGGGCACAGAGGAGGAAGTCTGCAGACGCAATGCCAACTGACCCATTCACATGTCCTTTCATGTGCTGCATCTAATTACAGTACATGTAAAACACATGTATATGTCATTTTAAGTACTGTAATAATATTAAGGGTTCTTTCTGAATGGGTAATGACTTTTGACAGCTGAGTTGTCTATTTTATTTTGTTTTAGTGTGGACAATGGTTTCGATGAACATGACATCCCTTACGATGTGCTGTGGCTGGACATTGAGCACACTGATGGCAAGAAGTATGTCAAATTGTCAAATGTCAAATTATTGATTGTGTAGTTATAAGTAACTTAGTAATTGCAAGTATTACTAAGTTATAAGTAACTTGGTAATTTAAGTAATTGTTCCTGAAAAGCCCCATTGGGGAGGTAACAAAGTATGTATGTATGTATGTGTAAATTGGCTTACTTTCATGTAAACCATTTCCATGTTAACATAACTTCTAAATGGTCGATGAAATAATTTGTTATTGAATTTAATGCAGGTACATGACTTGGGACAAGCTAAAATTCCCCACTCCTGATCACATGCAGAAAAATCTGGCAGCTAAAGGTCGAAAGGTAAAAGGAATAATATTATTATCTTGAAGACACATTATTAGGGTTTTAGAAACACCCTAGTGGGTATTTGCCTGTCTTGATGGAGAGTAAAAGTGTTGATGTCATTTTTTTCTTTCTTATTTTATTTTATAGATGGTCACCATCATTGATCCTCACATCAAACGTGAAGGTGGATATCACATCCATGAGGCAAGTTGATCGTGAATCATTCAGTCACTCAGTTAATAAGTCAGTCAAACCGTCAGTCATTCAGTCAGTCTGTCGGTCTTAATCATTGTTTCTATGAAACTTTAACTTAACTGTCAGAAACTAATATTACTTTCTCTTAACTAAGTTTAATTTAATTTAATTTGTTATACACAGCCCCATAAGCTACTACGTGTTAGTTTTGTCGTGCTTAATTAAAGGCTGTCTGTCTGTCTGTCTGTCTGTCTGTCTGTCTGTCTGTCTGTCTGTCTGTCACTCCGTTAGTCAGTCAATCCTTCATTTAACTCCGTAAGTTTTGATCTTACTCTTATGGTTATGCATCATTTAGTTTGGCGTTACTTTTAACTTCATGTTAGTGTTTGAATGTATGTGATAGGAAGCAACCAGACTGGGATATTACGTGAAGAACAAAGATGGTGGTGAATACGAGAATTGGTGCTGGCCAGGTAAGCAAGTGTAAACTACATGTAGAGAGGGTTTTTTGTTATGTACATATCGTTGTGAATGGTGGAGTATCACACTCCAGCCTTGGACCGTAAGTCTTCGTTTTCGTTCGCCAGCGGTCGAAGAATGGGTGACCCTGGACTTCCGGTTGAATAGCACGTGCCTAGCTGACAAGCACGAAGCTTAGTAGAGTCCCTAATGTTTTACTTTGGTCAGTTTCACTTTTAAAACCAATCAGAATCTATCATGTAACCGAACTCGCGAGAGTCGCGTGAGTTGTGAAGTGAGGAGTGAGGTCACGAGGCATGAAATTGATTAGACGCCATGGTCGTTCGAAAGCTGGTTGACGTCAATCCGGGATGAAAAGTTAACCGAAGAATTAATTTTAATTGTATAAAAATGTTTTTTCACTGCTTATTTTTGCACAGATGAGATTATTGAAACCCAAGACAAAAGGACAAACAATATTACAGAAACCTCACCGCAAAGTTACCAAACTCAAATCAAATTCTTGCTCATCTTGGGTTAGCTTACTCCCGTTTTAAACAACACAGCGCAGATCAAGAAATACAGTCAGGCGTGCAGTTTTCATGAACCCCATATCTCAAGTGTCTGTAGCATGAAGCATCGTTTGAAGTACAAAATATGTTAGGCTATGAATATCAATTTTTCTTCCTCTCTTTCTTAGGCACATCATCTTGGATCGACTTCACCAATCCAGAGATTCGCAAATGGTGGGCTGGCAAGTTTGCTTTAAACGAATATCAGGTACTGAAAGTGCTTAATGTGCTCTGTTGCAGTTTATTGAGGTTTTAACATGAAAAGGATTTGTTGTTGATTTTGTGAGGAAAATATTCCGACAAGGCTTGATCAACTACTTGATAGTCGTGCTGATAACTTAATATTTCCTCAGGGCTCAACGGAAACTCTTTTCACGTGGAATGACATGAATGAGGTGAGTATTGGTCGTATAGTAGGAATGCGTTTATCGATCGCTGAAAAAACTGTTTGCCCCACTTTGTAAAGACAGAGCCAACAGAGTTTTCACTCGCGTAGCCATTAGCCTTGAAAATTTATGGAACGTGTTGAATTTCACGGTTAACTTTTCTCATCTGCATTACAATTTAATCAAGTATGTATGTGAGGCACTTTCCGGCTATTTTTGTATTTTTAAAATGCCTCACATCCACAGGCTTGGTTTTGATTACAAACATGGCCGTCGTTTCATGGTTTTTGGATGCCAATATGGCTGCCCTGACGTCTGACAAGTGAAAACTTTCAACATGTGAAAACACTTATTGGCCCAAAAAAACAGCGAGTCAAGAATGCGAGAACCATTAAACCACTTTAAACATTTTACCATTTATCTTCCTTTCCACATCAGCCATCCGTTTTCCATGGCCCAGAAATAACCATGCACAAGGACGCTCTACATCACGGGGACTGGGAACACCGCGATATTCATAATATCTACGGCTTCTACCAGCACATGGCTACAGCGCAGGGCCAGATCGACCGCTCCGTGGGTAGGGAGAGGCCTTTTGTTCTCTCACGAGCATTTTTCGCTGGCACACAGAGAAACGGTAAGGAATAAAGAGACAAATCTCGGAAAGATTTGAAAACGATCTCGATTTTTGCATAAAACTGGCTCTAAAAGGCAGGTACTCTCAATTGCCTGAATGGACGCGACCTCTGTTTCATTACTCTGACCAGCGACTGTTGCTCAAGGTTCGTTTCTTCGCGTCTGGGAAGAAAAAATTGTTTTGCATTGCATTTGCATTTACATTTGTAGACTGGGCGATAGAATCGAGTTCCCTGTGATGAACAAAAAGACCGTCTCAAATGTACAGCTTTACTAACATGCTATGTTCACTTTGGAAACAAACCTTTTCTCTATTGCTTGCTGTAGGAAAATGGACATCTTTACAGTCAGTTAGACGTCTGTGAATTTCTCTCGTTTTTTGTAGCGGCCTTACGTGACACCCAGTTATGAAGAGATACTGGTAGAAATAGATTTCGAATAACAATTTTACCGTTTTATCATAGTATTTGAAAATCTTGACTGAGGGACATATCTATTTTTCGTATCGCAACGTTTGACTTGCCGTAGAAACACAAATTGCGATCGCAATTTTTAAGCAGCGGTATGTGTTAACTGTAATTTGTACTAGACTAGTGTAAGTTACGATGTTGGCAATTTACGTAATGCATCTGAAGCAATGAAATCCCTAATTTAAGAGCTATTTGTTCTCTAAGCAGTGAATATTTCACTCGGATAGTTTGATGCAAGTTTGCCTTTCTTGTCGGTACAAACTAAGGTTTTTGTAACTCATCATTGGGTTGCAGGTCCCATCTGGACGGGTGATAACACAGCGGACTGGGGACACTTGAAAGCATCTCTTCCCATGATTCTCACGCTGAATCTGGTCGGGTTACCGTTTTCTGGAGGTGAGGTGCTTTTCAATCAACTATAATGAATGCTTGGCTTTTCGTGGTAATACAGAAAAATAGATTACTCCTCATGCACCACCAAGTCTGCAATAACGTAGAAATTCGTCATGCATGTTAAAACATTCATTAATTCAACTGGGATAGGTTGTTCAAGGCACTGGTAACTCCTTCCGTCAGGCAATCGGCTCTCCAGTGGACAACGTTGTTTTCCTGGAGAGCATACTGCATTATCATCCACTCCTTTGACATGAAATCGATTAAACCTTCAAGGAAATGAATTGCCGTGAAATAATTGCAACAGAGACCAAATGTTAGCAGGCTTTTTGAGTCAATTACTTAGTATTAACCCAAGATTCGGGTTAGCTAAATTTCCAGTCTGGCGGTCTACAGGCATGCAGTGCGTGTAAAGGGCAATGTGGCTTTGTAGCTGTAGCCTACGAATCATTTGGAAGAAATCTCAAATGAATCTAGTTTAACGACGTTACCTTTCACTAGCAGGTTCGACTCCTAGCTGGAGAATTTGGAATTCGTTTCGCGTTTATGCCTTTGTGACAGGAAAAAAATTGTGTCCCCATATATTTACCAGGCTATTGGTCTGCTATCATTTATTATTTCGTCTGTGCTTTCAGCTGATGTTGGTGGCTTCTTTCTCAATCCTGACTCAGAGTTGTTAGTCAGATGGTATCAGGTGGGTATGTTTTTTTTTCTGGCTGTGTTCTGGTTGTTTTTTTTTTAGACAATAGTCTTTAGACTTAGACTTTCACCACATTAAACAAACTCGCTTGTGGTAGCCTGCGTAGCAGTCTTTTCCGTTTCCTTTCAGGCAAGCGGCAGTCGCGCGAGGGCTCGGGGACAGAGGTGACAAAAAATTAGTGGCAGGAGGGGAGGGGCATTCCTATTTTTGCTCTCGCCCCATGCGTTCGCGCGACTTCCCTTGACTCTCGCTTTCCCCCGCTAATAAGAGGAAACGAAAAAGACTGCTACGCAGGCTACGCTTGTGGTTTAAATGATTGTTGCTAGTACAACATGATTTTCATATAGTTGTTGGACAGATAAGTTAATTAAACTTAATTTCAAGAATTTATAGTGTGATACTGTACAATGAGTTTGGCGTCACCTGATTTTCCCAAACATAGAGGATTTGTTACTGTTTTATCAAAAAGCCACTTTCTGTTTTTTTGCGACATGAAAAACGTGAAAAATTTAATGTCGCGAGAATTCCGTTAGGAAGAACCCTCTGCTAATAGGAAACGGCTAACTGAGAACTGAGAATGAAAATAACTTTGACGCTAACGTACATTAACTGTAGCAATATCTATTGATCTGCCACTCTGCTGTTATGAGTAACCGGAAGTGCTTATTTTAATTTTGGTTTCACGAGTGTCTACAAACACCATTCTAACATCTTGTCTTTCGTTAAATACTTCAGGCCGCTGCTTTCCTGCCATTTTTTCGCGCGCATGCTCATTTGGACACCAAGCGTCGTGAACCCTGGCTCTACGAGGAAAATCACAAGAACTTAATCAGAGAGGCTGTACGTCTAAGATACTCCATGTTGCCATACTGGTACACGCTGTTTTATCACGCTTCTGATTCAGGCACGCCAATCGTCAGGTCAGTGATGAAGATTTTTTCCTTTGTCCTTTGCTGCTCATGAACAGCGCACCTGTTAACAGAAAGATGTACTTTTTAAGGCCACTTTATACAGTACGGTTTTGTGGGACCGATTTTGTCCTAATGTCCAGCAAGGCTGCCGGTGACAGGTTGTAATGTTGATTGGTGTGCAGTTAATTGAGAAAAGCAAAGGGGTTACTATCAACATTAATTCACCTCTAGCGTCGTTTGCATTCATAGGCCAGGTAACTGAACACACAACTGTAAAATGGCCTGTATTAGTGATCTCAGTGAAATTCTTGTTGTTTCAGGCCCTTGTGGGTGGAGTACCCACAGGAGAAAAACACATTTGCGATGGAGGATGAGTTTTTACTTGGTAAGTGTAACGCGTTCTCTCCTTGTAGCGAGTTCATGTGTTGTTGTGGTGTGAGGTCGACCAGGCTTTTCTAACAAGCCATATTTTGAAATCCATTTTCAGGAAGAGATCTTCTCGTGAAACCGGTGACCACCCAGGGACAAAACTCCATCGATGTTTACCTTCCAGGAAAGGGCGAGGTAAGTGCGCGTGCTGTTGGCAAATAAATGTGTTGTCTGTTTCGATATCCTATTCAAAACAACAAGTCTCCTTACGGATTGCCATACATTCCATTTGCAGTTTGGTTTGAGAATCGAAAGGATCTGCTTTTTTTCTCAGAAAGAGAGGACAAATATCACACAATGGCTAGACAGCAATGCTTTCGAGCTAGCTAGAAAAATCGAATTAAAAAGGCTATCCTGTTTACTAAAGGGAATGAAAGAGACTGAAATGTTTGTTTTAATTTCAGTTCTGGTACGACTTGCATGATTTCAAGATCTACCGAGGAGAGAATACCATTTATGTGCCCACCCCTCTCGAGAAGGTAATGTAACTAAACACGCGCGTAGATGACTGTGATTGCACTCACGCGTGTGTCTTGCATATCAACAAGCAAGTCGTGCGCGTGTCTTGCATAACCACAAACAAGACGCGCGCGTGTCTTTGAGGTAATTGAAGAACAACATAACGTGATAACTGGAATTAAAACCCATCCTGGTTTCCTTAGAGGTCTGGAAAAAAAACTCGAGAAAAGAAACAGCATAAAAGAAAAGAATAACAAACGGTTGTTTTTCTTTGGGCCGAATTTTACTAGTGGATACCATTCAACATATGCGTTCAAAGTCCTCTTTTCAACTTACTTCTCGAACGATTTGCGAAAACGACAATTTCATTTCTCTGGTATGTCATGTTTTATGTATTTATTTTTTTCTTCCAGATTCCTTTGTTTCAGCGCGGTGGAAGCATCATTGCAACTAAACAGAGAATTCGTCGCTGCAGTGCTCTTATGCATAACGATCCTTACACTTTGACGTTAGCCTTAAACCCGAAAGTAAGGAAACATTTATTTACAGTGTATTTGATACATGTTACAGTAGCACTTTATCGCTGATAAACTGAAAAAAAGGCCAGCCAATAACGACGTCTATGCCAATGCCAGTCTGCTGGAAAATATGTTTTTAAATGTCTAAATAAATTGTCTTTGAAAATGTGGCTGCATTTATCAACCAGAATCATTTAAACAACGCTAACTTAAGTTTACGAGAAAGTGATAAAGATAGTGGCGATTATGAGTCACAAGGGTACAGTGGTTGAAACTGGTTCGAGGCTAGTGCGTTTTTCAACAAACACCGTCTTGTGTACACTTGCTAACTTCTTGTCTTGCGTTTAAGATTTGGTAAGTCATGATCATATGGTAAGATTTCCGCACAATCTGGAAGCTTAGTAATAATAAATTACAATATTTAGAGAGGAAGCCACACCAGCCTTTCATACAGGTCCTCTATCCTGGTCGAGTTGGAATTTGGAGATGTTGGTTTTTATCGAGGGAGGAAAACTGGAGAAGCCGGAGAAAAACCCTTGGAGCAAGCCGAGAACCAACAACAGACTCAACCCACATATGTCACCGGGCCGGAATCGAACCCAGGCCACAGGCCAGGGAGGCGAGCGACATCACAACTACACCATCCCTGTTCCTCAAACTAATTATCTACAATGTATCTTTAAAATTCAAAGAGTCGCCGTAAAATTCAGAGTCGCTAGTCTCATAGTATAACACCCTAAATTACAAGGGATGTTCTTTCTCACGTTTCGTCGAAAGGTATTTGGAAGCGCCAGAAAATGAAAAAACACCCTGTCGTACTCAGGGAACTGGTAGAATATAACCTCGTAATATTTGGAATTCATTTTCTTATTTTTGTTCAGGCTGAAGCCGAGGGAGACCTTTATGTGGACGATGGATACACCTTTGATTACAAGAATGGTGCCTATATCTACATGAAGTTTACATTCCAGGGTGGGCGACTGGTAGCAAAGTAAGAGTCCTCTACTTTAAAGTGAAATTCCTTTGACTCATCGTAGGGTGAGATACCTTCAGGTTGACAGTCCGCCGAATTA
>Ga0126337_10003705_pt1 | contig 10075 bp, 8 predicted proteins | sample DipCmetagenome_FD_92527 | JGI IMG/M metagenome (GOLD analysis project Ga0126337, IMG submission 92527) | Coral microbial communities from La Bocana,Puerto Morelos, Mexico - Diploria C A metagenome | ecosystem: Host-associated > Invertebrates > Cnidaria > Coral | place: La Bocana,Puerto Morelos... | reverse complement strand
GTCTTTGTTTTTCACAGAACACGACGACTTGCCAGGTGTCTCATTGTCATCATCAGAATCACTCTCAACTTTAGTTTCCATGTCAAGTGAAATAAAAGATACTTGTTAATTGAGAGAGTCAGCTATGAAATGATCAAGGAATTAAACCCAACTTTGCTTGAATTTAAGTACACGCTTTTTTCCGTTACTGTTGTTGTTTTTTTGCGGCAATATACAGGTGTTGTATCATGACCCTACCCCCTCAGAATGAATTAGTCTGGACAGGTGAAAAGAAACCAAAACGCTATTGGGCAACAAAATATTTTGCTTTGTCATCCTTGAGACAGGAATGGATATGCAATATAAAAATACATTAGTATGGTTGGGGCCTTAGTGACATTTTCGATACCTACAAGTAGCTACGTACCTTGGTCACCCTTCGTACATGAGCTGTTGGCGTACTCTGAGTACTTCTGAAGATTCTTTTGAAGAATCTTTTCTCTTATTCCTCTGCACAGCAAAACAATGCCACACAAAAATGGATTAAAAACTATCATAGCCCTTTGCAAAGGAGGAGTTATACAGTGGATAGAAGTGGAAAGTCAGAAAAGGAAGAATTGAGCATGCCTGTTTCGTTTACCTTGAGTGCAGAATTTTAACAATTTCTTTCAACTGTGAAGGTTCTGTTATTCTCCACCAGCCATGTTGCAACTCTAAAAAAAAAGAAAACACCAGATCAAAGAATCTCCTTTAAACCAACAAATTCACATGTAAAAGCAAAACATAATTTAGATAGGCTTGCTACTGAAGGGTAGAGATGGGAAAAACAGATAGAACTGGATGAATTTCCACCAGGAATCAAGGGTTTGTAGATAAAATTCTGATACATTCAGGTGTTCCTTTAAATAAAAGCAGTCACCAATAAGCAGTACAGGCTAGGGTGTACCCAGGGGGAACTCCTATATAAATGGTCAGGGATACCTGGTGTCATGCTAAGGGGTGATTATCAAGGATACTGGTCTCACGTAGGGTGTTGAGAACGAAATCCCACCATTTTTATCTGTCAAAGTATCTTTGGAGTCCAGTCTACTAGCATGAGTTCCTTTCCTGAACAGTGGATGATAATTGAGCTTACTCTATTTTAAGTCAAATACAGTTCAAGCCACACCCAAATCGGTCTCCTTAAGGGGTTCAATTCAACTTTTCCTAGCAAGCATTCCTGACCTTTTCATGGGAGCCCCCCGCCCCCCCTGCCACTCATGGAAGAGTAAAATCAATTACCAGGTGGAACTGGTGCTGGTTCCTGCATCAGAGACTCCAGCACGTTCCTCTTCAACTCCTCAAATGAGAGAGACATAGTTGACGCTGACTGTGTGCTAAGTGCCAGGGTAGATGTCGGCATATTGCCCTGGGGCTTTCCATCCACATACACCAAGTTCAAAGTTTGGTAGGACGACTTAGGGGGCCGTCCAGGCGGCCTCTTCCCAGACAGCTGAGGAAGAAACTGAATGGTGGCTGCTTGATGAACTACGCCTTGTGACAAAGAGCTAGGCCCAGCTTGATGATTTGCATTGTCATAATTTGTATTGGAAATCCTTGGTGGCCGGCCAGGTGGTCGTTTCAATGGAGGTGTACTCATAATGTCTGTATCGCCTCTCTTACTGTACGTGGGAACAAAGTGACCACTGTTGTGGGTATGGGAAAGAGTCAGTGAAGATTCATCACAAGGCATGCGTGGAAGGAGACTAAACCAAGAATTTCTTTCCTGCACTCCCTGTACATGAACATTAGAATGCTTTTGATGAGTGAGCCCAGAGTTAGAGGCAGCTGCCTCATTTTTAAAGAGGTTTTCGATTCGCTGGATTTCCAAAGCATTCCTACTTGCTGCAGTTGTAATGTATGTATTGTGGGGCTTTGGCTGAGTGGCTGGAATCTGGGCACTTCCATGATGGTTATTTACCTCAACCTTGTTGTCACCTGATGAGGCGGTACCTGTATTATTGTCTACTTTGAGAGCACTTTCTGTGGATGAACGTACTGGTGATTTAAGAGGAGATTTAAGTACTGTTGGAGACTTCATGCCTATGTCAGCTCCTGTGTGATTTTCTGCCCCTGCATCTTTGCATGGCTCTATTTTTTGTGTTTCCTTTACACCATCAACCTCCTTTCCTTCATGCTTGACCTCTGAGTGATTGATGTCTTCACCCTCACGTTTCCAGTCAAGAACAATTTCTTTTTCTGCTGTTTCCATTCCCTCAACAAAGATACCTCCTCCATGAGGCAAGATCCAGTAACGTCTTTTGTACCGATCCTGACCCAGACAAAGGGCTCGCAAGGCATGAGAAGAACCAAACAGTTTGGACCGAAACTTTGCATGTTTCTGCAACGCAAGTGTTCAATCAAATGTTATTTGCTATACTTAAACACAGCCAGGTTAAATTCTGGATTAAAAATGGGGTAGTGCATGAGGGGAAAACGTGTCAAGAACACTTGTTGACAACAAAATCAAAATTAATCCTTTCTCACCTTCTCAAATTTCTTCAGCCTCCTTTCAAGTTCCTCTTGAGTTGTGGGCTCAGCTGCATCCTAAAAGACATTTCCTTTGTTTAAAATTATTTTTTTTATTTAACTTCTGTTGTGTGCATAAATAAATAAATAAACTAAATAAATAAATAACCTTTATTTACCCTCGGCAGTGTTCATAGTTTTGGAGGCATAGACTGGCATAGAAGACTGAAGGTTGCCACACACAAAAGAACATATAAAATTGACAGCAGAAAACCACATGTACACTGTATGTACTACATACACAAGGAAATTTACCAGTTACATTTTGCGGCAACATATCCTCTTGTTTGTGACATCTTGAGTCACAGGATGTGTTGCCGCATCATATCCTTACTACATTTTCCTTTGTATGCAGTTACAGTTTTATTCAGTATGTCCTTTGGTGCATGTCAACCTTAATGAAGGACATTAAACCCTCAGTGTTCAGTAGCTGATTAAAGTATCTTATCACAAGAATTCTTGAGCAAAAGCCTTCAGCAAATGAAATATTCAATACAATAGACCAGTTGAAAGCTCCTTCCTGACTCAACATTGGTCAGAATGACAAATCATCTTCACTCACATCATCTTCCTCAGACTCCTCACTGGACTGTGTTCCGTCACCACCTCCCTCCCCATCATCGTCATCATCATCATCCTCATCCTCCTCTTCTTCTTCCTCTTCCTCATCATCATCTTCATTTCCCTGCATGCTGTCATCAGCTATGGAGTTGCTGTTCTCTCCCTCAGGGTCAACAATGCTGTTGTCAGCTCTTGGACGGCCTGGAGGCTTCTTCACCTTTACAACTGGGTATTTTTCAGCCTGAACTGCTTTCAGCCTAAATCAGACAAGAAATTTCAGACAATTCTCCTCTTAATCTTAGTATTTAGAGTTTCTACAAAACAAAATGTAAGGATAAACAGTATATTGACTCCACCACAGTCAACAAGTTTTCACCACCCTCTAGTACAGTTCAGAAAATTCATGTATGTCTAGAGAAATTAATGGCCTGTGTCTTGCTAATGATGTTCCTCAAAGTATATTGGGGAAACAACAGGTTAATGTAAGTCATTCATGGTTTTATAAGCATTCACTTGTCATGACAAGATTAATGTTGGCAATCTGTAGAGTTAACGATTAGAAGTATCTGATACTCCTGTGGTATAAAATACACCTTCAAAAGAGAGCTACTGTTTCCTGAAGAAATTCCTGCAAATAAAATCATGAATAATTATCTCACTACATTAAATATCTAAATGACTTACTTTCGTATTTTGCCTTCCACCACCCACTTTTCACGCCGTAAATTGGACATGTGTTCGATACTACTTTCAATTTCCCTGAGAAATAAACAAAAATTTTAAACACTCACTATTAGATACATAATCAATTAAAAATAAAAGACAAAAACCGGTAGTGAAAATAGTAAAGAAAGCAGGTTTCCAGGGGTTTTATTATGGCCGGGCAACAGGCAAATTGACCAGCCAGATGTGAAGTCGATATTGTTTGGTTGGTTTGACCACCAAGTAGAAAATTCTTCTTATAAAGAATTTCAGATGAAATAGTCAAGCCTGCATGGGGAAACCAGTTGCCCTCCTGCTGATAACATTAACGAAACCACTGGCTACCTTAAACCAAACAATAATGAACACACCTGCAGATAGTTCTACTGCACAGCAGTTCATTGCACAGGTAAGCCATGACTCCAGCCTTATCTGACATTGTTAGAGCTTGGAATGGGGTGTTCACCAAAGCATCTGAAAGCTGGTAGGCAGTATAACAGAATTAGTATGGCAGTCTGGATATATTTACAAGGATTAGCAGTACCCAGGAAGATTCCAATGGGGGTGAGGAAAACCAACTTTATGACATGTATACTGTATGACATTTTTGCATTACAACCTTGTCAATTATTCCAGTACACACTGTAACAACAAAATGCAAGTTCAACCTTGGTATGTGACTGTTTATTTTAACCAAAGAAACCTAATACACCTGCATGTATGTCTGTTAAATTAAGGTAATAACAGGTCTTTACAAGTCACAATTTTAAACTCTGTGTATCTAAAACTGAAAAGGTTCTTTGAAAGGCCTTAAAGTGGAACATTTCTCCTGGTCTTTAAAGCTGAATCAGTAAACATTTATAGAGTCTAACAAGTCCTCAATGGCCACCTTGGGGACAGAGGAAAGTGGTTGTTATGGGGAGGTTGGAGTGTAATATGAAACCTGTTTTTTGTAGGATACAGCATTTTTCATTTTGGCATAAAAATACGCAACACAATAAAAAACTTGGCAGCTAGGACCAGTTTTGATGGCCATTGCCACTGTGGAGAGGTAGCCATTGATGAGCAGTTTAAATATGAGGGAATATACATGGGCTGTCCACTGGGACCAAACAAAGTGGCTGTTTTAGAAAGTGGTTGTTAGTTAAGGCTCCACTGTATGACCTCCCTTAATTGAATACCTCAAATTTCTCTTATTCTTAGTTTGGGAAATTATATCAAACAAGCTGACGATTCTTTTCTGTCCTTGTAACCTGTTTCAGACTGATTAAGTGTTGTTATTGCTTTGACATTTTATGATTTTTTTATCAGAGTTTTCTTCATACTTACTTTGCACAGCTCTGTAAAACATGCAATAATGTGATATGGACTCTGTGGCTATAAGGATTTTACTATATTTAAATTTGGTATATTGAAAGTAGAAACCATTTAATCAAACATACATGTAATGCTCGCAAGTGTAAAGCAATTATTATATTGATAAAGGCAGTTCAAAAATGTTCAATTATTCTTCCTCACCGAGTGTGGATCTCCAGCATTTCTTGACAATATGAAAAGTCTTAAAACCTCCGAGAAATTTGCCTCATTCAGCTCCACCTTGGCTAATGCAACCCCTAATGCTGTAAAAGACTGTTGAAAGATGACAACATGTTCATCAGTCACAATTTACTGTATTACAACAGTCACAATGCTGCCCTTGACAAATTCATGCAAATGAATATACGAAAGATCCTATACTTGAACATGAATTTATGATTGATCATCACAGTTATTTACACAACTCAAGCAGTTGTGAAATTTAAGCCTGAAAAAATGGGTTTGAATATCATTAAGGCCTGAATTTTTTTCCCTTGGAAATAGTCAATCTGTCAAAATGAAGTACAATTGTTTTTTTTTTTCTTGTTGCTGGGCTTGAAAAAAATTGACCTCTAGGTTTCCCTCTGGACAAGCAGCTTTTAAATTTTGCTTGGCAAGTATTAGTTTACTTTTTTTAAGTTTAGTTAGCAGACAACTTGCCTGGGCCCTTGCCCAATGGGCAAGTGAGAATGAAACGTTACTTGCTCTGCAAGAAAATCTATTTGTCTTGGACGACCCAGACAGCACTTTTTTAAAGCCCTGTAGTAAGTGACTTACAACTATAGTGTGTGTCAGAATAGATTCCACTTTGACTGAGGGCAGCAACATTTGTCAGAACTTAAACATATTGACTAATCCAAAAAATGTTACAAACTTCAGGAGAAAGGACTAAAAGCACAGCAAACTAGGAATTAAATAGCATTATGAAACAGTTTCGTTTAGAACAAAACTGTATATTTCTTCTTTCTAACTCATCTACTTTAGGACAGCGTAAAGGAAAACAAAATGCACTTTTTTTGGAAATACCAATACTTACATTGGGTCCCTCACATCCTGGATCCTCTAAGGCAGAGATAAGAAGACTTTGACACAGAGGAACCAGAACATCCTCACTGCTGTCGTTTAACAAGGAAGACTGCATCTCCCAAAGAGAAGGTATCTCAGAAGAATCTGAAAGCAAAATGTTCAGGACAACACTAATCACGGGGCGGAAATATAGCAGAAATAAAGACTATAAACAGGTACCTCATTGTAATTTCTACTTTGTAGCATTCCCAGAATTTCTAATATTAGGTTCCAATTCTCCAGTTGAAACATTCAAAAGGCATCCCTTGTTGATTCTGAAGCCCTAGTTACCAGCCATCCCTGTCCCCCCCCGCAACAACCTGTGTAAATCCTGGAAATCAAATTCAGCTGAGCTTTAGGGAGTTAACTTACATGTACATTAGGTAATTAAATATAGCATGTAATTTTATATCAGTTCTAAGAATTTGGTCATTTGACACCATTTTGTAATCCAGACCTCCCTGGGCAAAGACCTTCATCCTGAAATCTGCTAGAGTTGTTCTCAGTAGCCTCAAGTTCAAATCATTGACCACACTTTGTAAAAAGCCAACTGGAGAGCTTTTTTCTCTTCTTAAGTTAACTCATTTTCATACATTTTATGTTCATTTAATTTATAGCTGAGCACAAACAAAGTTGTTCTTGTTGTTGTTGATAGCCTGAGTCCTAATATCTAGGATTGTTAATTATATTGATTTATGTTCTATTTGTTGACCCTGTTTAAGGGTGCATCTCAAAACTAGCTTTGAGCTCAGTACACCTTCACAAGTACAGTTGCACATTTAATTTTTTTCACAGCTTTCAATAATCTTTTCATCTGTCTCTACAAGTAATGAGACAACAAAGTAACTGTTAGCCAATTTCAATTAAGTTCTTACCTAGATCTAAGGCTTCACCAAAGTTGTGTACAAACTCTTGTACCATCAGCAAGTCTGCAAATGCTCCTCCAGGTGTCTGAAGACCTAATACTCGTGCCAACTCAGGTAAGACCTGAAGAAAGAAAATTGAATATAAATTTATCACCTGGAAAAAGTGATGGAAAGGTGATTTTGTAAACTTTGTGATAAATTGACAAACTCACAACTGTACATGTGAGCACACAAGAGAAACTACTGATGAGTACCGTCCAGTTATTAGAAAAAGGTAAATGTAGCCTGCTTTCAAGTCAAAAGGCCCCTCATGCTGGAGCGTATCCCATTTTTGTATCATGACCGACTAAGTATTTCTACTTCTGCTGGATGGTATGCTAGTCCATCACAGGGTTATCACCCAGAATTAAGTTCGCTAGTACCCATTTATACACATGGGTAGACACATGGGTAGACACATGGGTGGAGAGAGGCACTAATTGTCTCACCCAAGAACATATCACACAATGTCAGTGGCCAGGACTTCAACCTGGACTGCCCGATCCAGAGTCAGGCCCAACAACCATGAGAGCACTGCACCTTCTACACACCGATTAGGGATCAAAACTGAGAAACATTTGACTACTGTCTCTTTTAGTTGAAAAATGGATTCTTGCCTTACTATCCTTGAGCACCATGTCTTCTACTGGCTTCTTTAGTTCACGAGCTAAGATCATTTCTCTTCTCTTTTGCTCCTGTGAAAGATTGTAAACCAAACATGCGATGAGGGTACAAGGCACAAATGTAGGTGAAAAACAATCTCTACAGTATAGTGATTAAACAACAAATTTAACAAAAAAGTGACTGGTGGTAGAGATATAACCATCACTTTTCTTACAAGTTTTTTCTCTCTCAACAACTTCTTTTCCATCTTCTTCTCCTCCTTTAATCTTTCACGCTCCTAACAAGAAGGACAGACATTAAATTCTGAACTTTTTATTCATTGAATGTTGTTTTTTTATTGCGTCATGAAAGATACATCATAATATTGATGTCACACCTCTTGTTTCCTTTGAGATTCGATTGCTCTGATCATCATTTGCTGCTGCTTTTTCTGTTCTTTTTCCTGGGACAAAGATCAAGACATAGTGAAAAATTAACAGTGAAAAACAATCTTACAAAGAGAATAACATAATACTGAACTAAAAGTAACTCACTGTTTGTCTGATAGTTTGTGTATGGACTCTGTCCAAGCTTATTTAGTGTGCCTCATTTCATGTCAAACCATATTAAATACCTTCAAAAGAAAAAAATGCATACCACATACCTGCTGCTTAAGTAGGACAGCCTGCTGTCGTTTAAGTTCCCTTTCCTGAATAAAAACAAAGAAAATGAGAGAAGCCATTTCAAACAAGCACACTTTCAGCAGAGAGGAAATATGACATGACATAACGTTTTGTTGTGTAATATGTCATATTTTGCTTCTGCTTAAAAACCAATGCACACTCATGTTATTAGTTAGCTCAAGCAAACCATGACAACTGCATTAGGAATGTCATGAAACAAGGTACGGCATGACGAGCATAACAACAGCTGTTCACATGCATTATCAATCTTTGTACATTCCTATGCCGTTCTCTGCAAAAAAAGAAGAATATAAAATGACAGCTAATTTTTTGTATTTCGATTTGGAATCAAATGCTGTCACTGCGTGGTTTCTAGAGCCACTGGCATACTGAACAAATCTAGACCATTGTAAATCTCACTGGTATTAATGTAAATTCATTTTTAACTAGACACAGTCCTTGGCATTGCTGTCATTGTTGCTTAAGCTCCCTAATCTAAATAGAAGAGTTTGTTTTTCTAAATGTGCTAGGCTCACAGCCTATTCTTTACCTTTGCCTTCTTCATGGCATCCTCATACTTGGCATTAGCTGCATCTTCCTTCTTTTTTCGACGAGCCTGATGAAATGATCAATTACCAGTCTGTATGACTACTACTGTTTACGGGGTGCAAAGAAAACCAATTTCCAAGTTTGCCCTTCAAGAGTCAGTATGATAAACAAGCCTGAACATTTTTCTCACTCGCTTCCTCCTCCCCTCCCCATGAAAACTTAACTATACTTCCACAGACTTGTAAGTAATCTGAATTTCTTCCAAAATGTGTCTGAAAAAAATCAAATTGCCCATCAGGACAGACCCACTAGGTCCGCAATAAAATTCACCAGACCCTGACTATAGAACACAAGCTTCTTTGCATTCTGGTTTAGTCACTGTTTTTTTGCATATCATCTGAGCATGCTTAAATGATCAAAGTTGTAATTGCATTAGGAGCTTTGCCAGTTGTGGAATCAAGCTAAACATGAATATTTATCATAATTATATGTGGCAGCTCACCAGCTGCCTCTGCTCTCTAGCCCTCTCTTTAGCAAGCCGCTTCTGTTCTGCAAGCATCCTCACTGAAAAAAGAAGAAGTAAACTTCGTCAGGTCAGTCTGCTTAATACCATCACTTCAAATAGCATAAGAGACATGGCCAGTTTGACTTGGGAGAATCAAGGGCAAGTAATATACCAGTCATTCAACACTATTGACGACTGCCTAATAAAGGGGACGTTGGGTACACGAGACACCCAGCTCCTAGATGGACACTGCTCCCACGGCTGGCAAATCCTGGCAACCCACGATCCCCCACACAGAAGGCAGAAAAACCAGCACTCATCACACTGAAATAACAGTGGAAAGAGAGGGAGGGACAGGGTAGGAGAAGAGTCCTAGCCCTTAAGAAAATGCTTACACTCAAGAAAAATGCAAATTCATAGCTCAAGAAAAATGCTCCTGCATAATCAGATGCAAAAGTGCTACAACACACTGTGGACCAAGAACACAAGGAGTCCTATTCCAATGATCACAAAGGTAAGACTTGCATTTCTTATTGTATCAGGACATGGCAGCCATCAAGGGTCATAACCCTATAACACCTGTTACAGCTGCGTACAAT
>Ga0126337_10003704_pt1 | contig 10077 bp, 5 predicted proteins | sample DipCmetagenome_FD_92527 | JGI IMG/M metagenome (GOLD analysis project Ga0126337, IMG submission 92527) | Coral microbial communities from La Bocana,Puerto Morelos, Mexico - Diploria C A metagenome | ecosystem: Host-associated > Invertebrates > Cnidaria > Coral | place: La Bocana,Puerto Morelos... | reverse complement strand
AGGCTTAAACTTTGCTTTTGATTTCGCTTTTATTTCAGTATGAAAATGGTTATGCATCTGCATTTTCTTTTTTACCGCGCTGGAAGTAAATTACACAGTGAAATTCGCCAACTTCCGAAATATATATTTTTTATTTGGATCTGAGTAGCCGGCGCGCCAAGGACGACTAGCCGGCGATTTTCGCCGGTCGCCGGGGCTTACGGAGATCACTGACAACATATACTCCAGGTTTCAAAGACAGATGAGTGTATTTCCCATTGATTACAGCGATGCATTGGGTTTTTCTCATTAATTTTATATTTTGCCTGTGCTTGTACATGCAGATTTAGTGGAGTTTACAGATGAAGAAGGATATGGAAAATACTTGGATCTGCATGAAGTTTATGACAAATTTCTTAATTTAAGAGGAGTAGAGGTATGACTTGCATCTGTTGACATGTATAGCACACATTTGTGTTTTATGTTATATCTGTCAATAAGTTAGGTCATGAATCAATTGCCCATTTCTGTCTAAGATGCCTTTATAAGCCCCTCTATCAGAACGAGGCTTGGTGCACAACCATTCATATGAAAATGATTTTGATTTGCACATGATTGAAGTCTCTTTTGAAATGAGAGGATGGGCACCATGGCTCACTTTTAGAAAGAGGCTAGAGGTAATTTGGAAATGGCCTATTAGTAAGAAGCAGCTCCAATTACTTTTATGTAGGAAATTTTGTATCATAAACATGAATAATAAGCACTGGGCTTGTTTTTTTTGTTTATGGATTTCAACTTCAACTTTCACTTGGATGGTGCTTTTTCCTTTGGACATTTTGCCAGGCTTATTACCAGTGAGCTTCTGATCTGAGTTTAACTTTGGTTGAGTCTCTTCTCATTATCTCTGAAATCAGTGATGATCATGAGAAGCAGTTTCAGGTTTGCTGTATCTAACATTATTTTTTCTCATGAAAACATTTTTCTACATCCTCTAGCGTATTGATTACCTCACCTACCTGGAAACATTTGATAGACTGTTTGACATTGCAAAAGAAAAGAAGAATCCTGAATACAGAAGGTGTGTTGGTAAATATAATTCCTTAGAACTGTTGCATTCAATTGCTATATCTATACTTAATCCAGTGCTAACTCTGTGTGTCTGAATAAATTGAGGGATTTTGAGTTAATCTCCTTCTTTCTTTTAATAGTCTGTGAAAACAGACGTTTCTTGAAATAATAATGAGAAATACTTCAATTAGCAATTTATTTGGCTTGCCAAATGTACATGTTATAAAAGTATATTACATAATGTGTCAGATTAGTCTTACATTTGATTGGTTCTTGCTAATGATCTATCAAAGGACAGACACAGATAACCTCATTAACATTATTGTTTTTGTTTCTTTATTATATTGCACTGATATATTCCATGTTGCTGTGCCACTGTTCAGTAATCTATTACAAAGATGTAAAAATGTGGTCAGAACAAAAAAATTGGCTCACTGGCCATTAGGCGAGTGGATTTTGTGAGCTACCTCTAAACAGATGCACAAGTACAACATGGAAACTAAATGTACATGGTGAAATGAAGATTGGTTGAATTTAGCTTAGTTTGCAAAATTAGTCAGGCTGGTGTTACATGTACATGTAGCTGTGGACATACTAGAAACGGGTGGAACAAGGATTACTTGAGTAAATGTTCCGAAGGTAAATTTATTTCTGGTTTCACTCCATCAAGGTGAAAAGGTCACACTGCAGGGTTCAAAAGATGTAATTTCTGCAAAATACACACTTTTGGCACCTACGCTGTAATTTAAAAGCATGGATGGCATTCAAGCAGGCAAAAGAGATGTTTTTGTTCTCCTTTCACTGCTATTGCAGACTTTATTTCAATCAATAGGGTGGTCCGGGGTTGATTTCCTTCATTACTTCAACTCTGTACTGTACTGGATTCAACCAAGCTGATTGTTTGGGGTGCATAATAGTGGTTTGGATTAGGCTGATACTCGAATGACGAAGTTGGTTGGCCAAAATCTTGCTGAAACATTTGACTTGATCCTGGATTCCTGGCAAAAAATATTCATTGTGACACTTTGGCTTCGGTTTACCTCCCGGAAAAACAGCTATAAGGAGATTATTCTCTAGTTATGTTCACCTGCTGCAAATGTAATTGCATAAGATCAGGTTTGAAATGACTAAGAAAGCAATGCCTTATCAGTCATTAGCACTATTTCCAATAAGCATGAATTGGCTGGGTACCTCAGGACTTCAATTTGTCCCTTCATTCCAAGTAGGGTAGTTGTCAAGAGAAATACTATTGTTCCCTTGACATGTTCAAGTTCAGTCAGATAAAATTTCCCCCAGGTAATTTACATGGGGAAAAATTGGTCATATTACAACATTTCAGGTTTCCCTAGGTGAATGTCAACAATTCAATTTTCTCTAGGTTGAAGTCTCTATTGTGACAACAGCTATTGTAGACTGCAGATCACAAACCTCAAAGTATACTTGTAGCTTAGAGAGGATGTTTTGTTACTTGCAATTGGCAAGCAACAACATGACAGAAATTTAGTTAATTGTCTCTCTTTAATAGGTACATTGAAGCTCTCCTGGACTACTTGTATGATTATACGCAGAGGGTCTTGCCGCTTTATGACTTGGAAGGGGTATGATGGTGTATGCACAGTTGTAATCAGTGTCAGCATGTAGTTGAAAAAATTGCAATCCTCACCCTTTTTATGGACCGGTAAAGTATCGCTAAGGTATCCATCAAGTGTCAATGAGACTAAAACCACATCAGATGAAACACACATATCGGCCAAAATAATGGCCGATAAACGACTGGCAGTCGATAGATACTCGACTAATACTCGACCAACATTTGGTCAATATGTTGACTGAGTGTCGACCACTACTTGGCCATAACATGATCCGTTTTCTCTAGGAACTTCAAAAAGTCATGTCAGAATTTGAGGCACAATGGGTAAATGGAACCTTTCCTGGTTGGATGGTAAGTTTACAGAATGGATAAAAGTCAAATCTCCTGTAAGCCACCAGCCAAAATGTTAAGCCTTGGTGGTCACTTTTTGGAGGTGGTCACCTATTTGAGCTTACGCCATATTGGGTCCAAATTTTAGTGTATGCTAACTGTAGAGACTTACACGTTGTTTTGAATATTTCATTCATGTAAAAATCCATTTCAAGAAGAATCTGCCAGTACTTCCCATTGAGAACTTTGTCTTTTGTACAACTTAGGAATTCAATAATGTTACAACACCTTACTATCCAATTTATGCTCTATTATCTGTCAAGTGGTTGCTTATGGGAGGTTAAAAACAAAAGAAAATTTTGCAGTGCTAAAAGTGGTCACAGTATGTGGTTACAAGAGGTGGTCGATTACAAGTGGTTCCATATACATGTACAATGTACCATAATTGATTTGACGCGGAAAATTTTGGTATTTTGGAAAACCCAATAGCTGAGCCGGAGGGGTGATCGCTTACAAGAGGTGGTTGTAACCAGAGGTTAAATCTGTATGGTGGAATCCCAATTTCTCAAACCCAACCTTCATTTTTTTAATCTCCTGATTTCCATCTCCTTAGTTGAAAACTGTGATTTTACCCCGGATTTCTCAAACCTTCCCTTGGAGGTTCAAAAATTCCACTGTGTCTCGGTTTCAATTACAGTTGTCTTTTGCAATATGATAGATCAACAACTACCTCTGCTTTTATGATTCATAAACAGATGAGAGATCATTCAGTATTGATTATTCTTGCTTTCTTTCAAAAAATGAAACTTGATTGATTATTGGTAATGTTTTGGCAACTCAATTAAAATTGTTCTGCTGATTCATGTACAGAAAGATGCAAGCAGTGCCTTAGCGCATTCTGGGGCCCATCTGGACTTATCTGCATTTTCTTCTCCAGAGGTAGGTGGATAAAAGCCTTATTTTCCCTCATAGCTGAGCCATGTGTTTATTTTTTTCGTGCAATAGCCTTGTTTGTCTATACTGATTGTATTATAATACCCGGTAATTATTTTCTGTCTTTTTTGTCTCCAAAAAGGAGTTGGCCTCCTTGGGACTGGATCGACTTAAGCAAGCTCTTCAAGCACTAGGCTTGAAATGTGGAGGGTATGTGTTAATTAAAGACGCATTTAAATTTTGTTTACTGTTAGAGTTACAACTAAACAACTGACTCCATTGTTACAATGTACTTGTAGTTGTGCTGTCTGTTAAAAAAACTGTTAGCATGTGTTATGCTTCAATTTTAGTATATTTGGAATTTCTTCCTTTTATCTTCTTGTATCACACATTACATGTACCATACACCTGAACAAAAGAAGAACAAAATTATAGTGAATCAAAGGTAGTGAGTGTTACATGATGTGGTTCAATTTTACCCCTTTTCAAACCAGAGGTAGTATTTAACAGTAAGAACTAGTTTGGAGTTAGATGCTTCTGCCAAGTAAAATGACAGAATGAATTTTTTTTATTATTTCAGAACACTTGAAGACAGGGCACAAAGACTATTCAGTACTAAAGGTAAGGCCTTTTATAAAGAAACTCATCTTACAAAAAGGTACAGACAGGCTGGACTGACCAACTGTTATTCATTTACAGAAGGAAACTGTAATGATAAGGTGCAATTTCGAAATTCTTATTGAATTTTTTTCTTCTCATCTTAGGAGTACCGTTAGATCAGCTGGAGCCCTCTGTTTTTGCAAAAGCCAGAGCGGGCAAGGGCCGGGATAATGCACAAAAACAGAAAGACATTGCTGCTGTCGAGGCTCAGATCTACCACTTAACAGAAATTCTTGGAGTAAGTGTGAATTAATTGGTTCTTGAGAGGCCCTTCAAGAGTAGATTCTGACAAGAAAACAATAGTGATAAAGCAAATTCACAACAAAATAAGAACATCTAAGTCTCCTGATTATGTTAATATTACATTACAGTTCATGGCTTCTGATTGTAAGATATTTGAAAATAACGACCACTGAAGGTAAACTAGTTTGCTGTATTACGGTAACTGTGCTGGCGAAAATAATGACATTTTGAAAAGTAAAATAAAACATTTCTACTTGGCCCATCTTTCTGTTACCTGCTAACATAACTTACTGATATTTAAAGAACGCAAACAGTGTCACGATTTGTCAAGTTTAGCGGGAGCTCAGTCTCGGTATTTTGAGAAAATTTGGCCTTGTACAAAATAACCTTTAAACTGAAGAAAACCTGTTAATAGTGATTCATTAACATGGAAAAAACATCAAAAAGACAGTAATTAACCATGAAGGAACGAGGATGGTTAAGGATGGAAAAGATTGACACGGATCACAAACGACGAACTTGAATTTTTTATTTTCCCTAGTAGCCGTAAAACTAACAGCAAACTAATTACTTGCCAATTAGACTACTCAGCTAATCTTAAACCGTAGTTGAACCAAAACCAAATACCAGTAGTTGCCTGGTTACTTTCAACACTCGATTGCAAGGCTGTGGTCTAAAAAAATTACAAAGAGTCCAATGCTACCTAACCATTAAATCGTGGGTGCCTAACACTTAAAAAGCACATTGCACGACTCTGAATTGAAAACTACTTTATTGTGAATAGTAACAATTAAGCCTTTTAACAGATGTAGTTAACAATTAATGTAAAATATCATGGTTTATTGTTTTTCCTCAGGAACAAAGACAATCCACACGGGAGAATGTTGAACGTAAGCAAGCACGAACATCAGATGAATTGGAGGTAAAGCCGTCTATACTAAATATATCTCAAATTTTTTTTGTATTTTACCATTTTATATTAAATCATTTTCTGCTAAAAAAAATTAGGTTCGCAACATACGGTCTCAGCTCACGTCATATCGTGCACCAATCAATAATTACCGTATGGCGGACAATACGCAGGAACGACGCTGGCCAACCAACCACTGACTGTTCTCAGTCGTATGTTAACTTGGTGTGGTGGTTAGTCGTTTGAAATTAGTGGAATTGAGCATTTTCAGTGTTTTAGCGCGGAGGTAGCGTGGTCGAGTGGTTAGGATGCTGGACTTGAAATCCGGAGGTGGAGGGTTCAAGTTCTGCTGTGACCACTTAGCTGGAGTTGTTTCTCAGTAGACCCTAGTTCAAATCCTCGCTCATGCTTGTAAAGAGCTGGTTTGTCTCCCGCCAGCTAGGATTTTTAAGCCTATTATGTTAAGTTGATATAATTGTTTCTTTCACTTTGAGTGGCATGTCTCAGAACTAGCACATTGGCCACTGTAAACAACAATATTTGAACCTTGCGAAAGGTGAATCAACCAACATGACACTTGCGTGGGACAAAGAAAAAAGTCAGAGTCCCCGACAGGAATCGAACCCATGACCTCCCGAACACATGGCGGGCGCTCTATCCACTGAGCTTAAAATTCGCCATCTTTATTCACTTATCAATATTTCAACCTTGTTTTAAAATGTTTTGTTATGTGATTATTATCTTGTAGGAAGAGGAGGAACACGAAGAAGGTCACGAGTCGGATTCTGATGATGAAGAAACTGTTCTATATAATCCTAAAAACTTACCCCTGGGATGGGATGGCAAGGTAATGTCACCCTTACTATCATTTTATGATGATGGCAGATTTTGATCAAACTGTTCAATACTAACTGTGTTTTGTTGTCGTTCCTAGCCTATCCCTTACTGGCTGTACAAGTTGCATGGGTTAAATATCAGCTACAGTTGTGAAATATGTGGAAACTTTACATACAGGTATGAAGATATTCATAATAACATGATGCGACAATGGGTGACAGAAAAGGTGGCACTTAAGCAGAAAATGCTATTTCAAGTGTTTCGATAACAGTCCCCGCCCAACAATGCTGATTTATCTATCTGTTACACCAGGACCTCCCAGACAACTTTTAATTGGGAGAGGGGGGCGTCGGTATTAAATAATTATTGCTTGATGCTTTTGAAATAGAAATAGAAAAGGTATGAATTCCGGTTTTTATTTCGATGTTTTAAGAAACAGGTTTTTACCCGTTGAAACTTTGATTCTTGACTGTACACTGAAACAAGTAACTCGCCCTGTAAATATAATTCTTCCTCTTTTCGTACATGACATTCTTTCCATTCTCACCTGTTAAATTGATACAACACCTGTAATTATATCCCTCTGTTCCTTTGAGTGGAGTATAAGGTACAAGTATAAGGCTGTTTGTTAAGTTGGTAGTACTAAATTTATGATGAGGAAGAGAGTTTTAAGAGTCCTGTTGTACAGTTACAACGTTGCTTCTCCACAAAAGTGAATAACCGATGCATGTTCTTTCTTGCAGGGGTCCAAAAGCATTTCAGAGACACTTTGCGGTATGTATGATTTGTGTTTTTACTTGTCGCACACTCACCGTTTGTGAAATTGTTTTAAAACTTCAATGTACTTCTCAGAACTCGTTCCTTTGCTATACCGACCCTTATTTTGCCTATCAAGCAAATTCTCTTTTATCGTTAAAATCAAGGATTTTTTGCCTTCTGATAGTTGTTTTCAACATTAGCTGTGTATTCAAGAGAATCTAAACTTGTGATCTGTAACCGTTACAGATAAGCACAACTTCGCGTAGAGTACGATCGATCAATCAATAGAAATGGAAATTCCCTCTCTGATGGTGCCCGCTTTTTGTCACTAAAACTTCGAGCTTGTAGCTAACAACAAATCATAAGTAGATGTGAAATACAAAAAGCAAAATGAGAAGTCTGTTATAGGCTTCTGGTGAGATAAAGTGCTTGTATTAACGTTAAGTGGCCTTGATTCTTTCACAGGAATGGCGTCACGCTCACGGCATGAGATGTCTTGGAATCCCAAACACAGCACATTTTGCCAACGTCACCCTGATAGAGGATGCTGTAGCATGTACTGAGTTTTTTAATGTTTTTTTTCTGCTATAAGAGACTGTAAAATTTCAAACGTATCGACCGTCTTTATTTCGGAATAAGCATCCCTTGGGACATGCTACTTCCGTAGGGCGTGTTTGGACAGTACTTTCGGGAGGTCGCTACTTTCAGAATGTTGCAGTAACCAGGTTATAACCCGTCCTTTGATTGGTCGATCTAACGACTTGACCCTGTTGAGGCGAAAGTGGCCCAGGTTCGATTCCGGCTCGATGCCATGTGTGGGTTGAGTGTTTGTGGTTGGTTCTTGCCTTGTTTTCCTTGTATCTTTCACATGTTTGATTCTTCTTGTCCTGGTTTTCCATGTCACTTTTTTAACTGATTCTCTCTAAGTGTTTTCTATAGAGACGTTTTGTCTACGCGTTCCCTTTTTTATATCACGGAATTCAGTTTACATGTTGTTTGCGTTGTTGTTTTACAGTGTGGCACAAGTTGAAGGCTGTCAAAGCGAAAGAACGCTGGCTCCCTGATCAAGAGGTGAGATCAATTTTGAAAAGCCCTTTCTTGTTAATAACCTTACTGTAGCTAAACCTTGTTAGCCATATTATCTTACACTTATGACGTCCATACCAAACTTTGCATTCATCACCGCGCCTGTCATCCCACAACCAAAAATAAAACCTCATAAACTGATTTATAGACTGCAAGTAGTCCGTCGAGTGTGACCGTAAACAAACCGCGAGGAAGAAATGGCCGTGGCGAGTAGCGCTCTTTCCTCGTCCTCAGGGTTTCGCGCGGCCATTTTCTTTTCTTGCGGTTTTCTTTTGCGTCACGCACGACAGACTAAGCGAATGACATAGTAAATGAATCAAAACAATGATCAGCGAATGACTAAATATTTGCCATTATGCTCCACTGCAGGAAGAATACGAAGATTCCCTTGGAAATGTTGTTAACAAACGAACTTTTGAGGATCTCAGTCGCCAAGGGTTGCTGTGAGAGTATCATTACGTTCTCGTATATTCTTGTCGCCATCTTGGAAACCCCCATTTGTAATGTAACAAACTGATTTCAGTCTTTTAGTTGTAAAGTATGCCTTAATTAAACAGCTCTTTTATTTCATGTGTATTGGTCATGAAGTTCGTGTCATCTTGCAAGCTTAAAGAAAATATGAAATTTGTGTTACATCACATGCAAAAAATCTCGGACTAAAGGTGTCCGAAAATAAAACCATTCGCTTTAGCACAGCATATAACTATTGAGTAGCACCAGAGCCGCAGGCTTCCGTTATGAGGCTACCCCTAGTTGAGACACTGACTGAGATACGTAACGGGCTTTTTGTTATTTTCTTGACGGCATATCCGTAAAATCTTGAGGCTGAAGTAAGACTATCATCATTTCACAGGGAATTTTTCAATCTAAAGCGTGGTTTGTAGGCGTGCATTAGCTTAAGCTATGTTTAACTTCGTTGTCCAAAATAAGATATGATATTTTTTGCAAGTAATGTAGTTGCTCAGAGTTTGTCTCTGCCGAGTTTCTGTTGAGTGATAGACATCCAAAGATGAAAGAGCTTAGCAACTGCACGGTTTGAGTGATAACAACGCATGACCGCTAGTTATAGTTTAAGTGTGTCTAGTCTTGCTCAGACATCAAATCGCTGTCAAGCTTCAGTCTTGACAATTACATAGTCTTGATGGAAATAGCCTCTCATGCCTTCGCATGTCCCCTGAAAGGAAAAAGAAAACAACATATTGAAGGTCGTGTGGGTGTCGATTACATGAAGAAGAAGCTAGAGTTGCTATCGCCTCGGGCAACTCTTACGCTTCTTTCGTGCTCTCCAAACTTCCCGCGTGCTCCATAACTCGATAATGCACGCTAAAGCATGAACCAATTGTTAAATATAACGTTTTCAACATATAAGAATTTTCAGGAGTTTTTCGTGCATTTCCTTTCTCATTTTGTTTATTCAATCCATAATTCTCGTGGCTATCGGGCTTTTAACGCTTTTAACTTCAGGCTTTTAATGCATCTAATTATGAAAGGAACTGCACTTTTAGAATAGCTAAAGTTGTTATGTCATTAAAGTAGACGTAATTTGTACGAAGGTTAATATAATTTTGATTTTATTGTGTATTTGGCAAGACCCCATAAGGTACTGATCTTGAATTTTAATCGTGCTTAAGTAAATGTTGTCTTTCTATCCCTGTGTGTGTCTGTGTGTCTGCCTGTGTGT
>Ga0126337_10003702_pt1 | contig 10079 bp, 3 predicted proteins | sample DipCmetagenome_FD_92527 | JGI IMG/M metagenome (GOLD analysis project Ga0126337, IMG submission 92527) | Coral microbial communities from La Bocana,Puerto Morelos, Mexico - Diploria C A metagenome | ecosystem: Host-associated > Invertebrates > Cnidaria > Coral | place: La Bocana,Puerto Morelos... | reverse complement strand
GTAACCCCATTGGGGATAATTACATGTGGTTATCCGTCGCACGGACTAATTAGTATTCGTTTTCGCGCTATTAAAAGAGAACAGTATTCGTTGTTAAAAGAGAAGTTTCGCAGAGTCGTCGAAGGAGAGATTACGTTTGGTTTCATTTCGTTTTCGTAATATTTTAATCGGAGTCGTTGTAACAATTGTTGTGTTTATTGTTGCAATGAAATGTTGTTAATTCTTCACGCTTTCTCGGGCTTATGTAGCTTAGCGGTCAATATTTTGCATCTCGATCTGCTACTTGATCTTTTTGTCTTGCAGCCTGAAGACTGTGTCTCGGGACGCCTTGGAAACAGTGCCGCAGACCACAAGTGATGAACCTCCTGACTATAAAGAGTAAGTAATCTCACTCCTTCTCATAGGAAATCAGAACATGGTCACTACTCGCCTTAGATCAAACAGTAGACTATGACTGGTCACGCACGACGGCCGGGACTGAGCGAAAGAGGGACAACTCGTCGTCTAATCATAAAGTTACCTGGGCGACCGACCCTATGCTTTGGTCGCCAGTTTTCACATACACCTTAGTAGGTAAAAAACTTCTCTGTCGATGAAATAAATTGAAGGGAACCTTGAGTTGTCTCTGCTTTAGCTTGTTCCAGGTACATGTAGGCAGTGTAGGTTTGAAGTTTGAAAGGCGCCAAGAATAAGTGAAAAATAGCGAGAGGCTTGGGGCCTTCTTTCCCAGATCCCCTCGTTCTCGCGCTCTCGTCGTTTCCCTTTCACCAGCCCCTACAAGTAGTCTGCATTGCAGACGGAGATTCAAACAACAGCCTACAACAGGCTGTCTGTGATTGGTTAAACGAGAATACGTTTTAGATACCGGTACTTCGCGGATCTCTTAAGTTTATTACGTCACCAGTACATAATGGGAATGTCCGGTTCGAATGAATCCTTGAATCCTTTGAACAACTAGTGTCCTCATAAAATGGTTGTAGTACTTCATATGTGTTGTGGTCCTTTCAAAATGTTTAAGTGCCTGAGTAAGATAACTTAAGTCACTGCATACGAAGCAAACGAAATTTTATCACTTGATTTCTGTAGCAAAGTCTTAGGACATTTCAATATTCGTTATTGACATGTGTTTAGTGAAACGCGCAACTTTCTTGTATCCAAGTTCTTCCCCTAATATTCGCTCTTGACATTTGACCTCGCTAAACTGAGGTTATACTTTACATGGTACACTTCTCTGTGATTGTGTTTTAGTACCAAGGATGCTGTGCCCTCCCCTCTGAGTATCTGCCACCTAGCCGAGCTGGACAATGACACGTTGTACTTGTATGGCCCAGGCTCCTTGGACGCGCTGGATCGCAACTGGGGTAGCCAGGCCGTGCAGGCTGTCAGCGCTATCTCCTTCAAATTTATCGACTTCGATGAAATTGTTCCTCAGCTGTACAAGATCAGAGCTCGATTCCCCTCCCTGTTGGTGAGTATGCTACGGATTATGATATAGGATAGAATTATTTTTAAAACCTTTCCTGAGGCGGCGGTGCTTATCTCAAACAGTGAATCAGCCTACCTGTAAACGCTGCACGACTTCCCCTTGTTGAAATCTCATTGAGACATCCGACTGCCTTTGTGGACTGTAAAGCGTGATGCAAGAAATATTAATTTTGGCTTCTTATGTTTTCTGCCTCTGTCCACAGGGCCTTGTATTCACAGAGACGAATATCAGAGGTTTACAGCAAATCAATTGTTTGTCTCTGTTACGAAGACTGGAGCACCTTAGTATCAGCAGCGAGGGAAATCCTATAACCTCCTTCACTTTGTGGAAACCTTACGTGCTCTTTCGTTTGGCTCATTTCTCTCTCAGAACAATCAACGATATAGAGGTTAGTTTTGATTATGTTAGGCTGCTGTCGTAAACGAGGACGCAAAAAAAATGAGTAGGGGTTCATTTTCGATCACCAATGCTGTTCTCTGATTGGCTATTTGTAGATAGTGAGTAGCGTGCTGTTGTGTGCTTGTTCTTGTTCTTGGCGTTTTCGAGTTGGGGGAGTGAAGAAGATTTTGTTGAAGTTTTGAACGACTAGTATATTTATGCTAAAACAATTGAATTATTCGCTCTCGATTCACGGTAGAAATCTGGAGCTCATAATCTAATTGCTTATTACAATATTTCCTTGGAACGCCAGTCAAAAACCAGAAGGATGGTGTTACAAAGATTGTTTTTTTTCCGTTGGCTGCTTTTCCAGGTGACAGCTGAAGACAATGTCAATGCTGAGAAACTGTTCGGAACCTTGGCTCACATCACGACATCCCAGCTTCCTCAATCCAGACTTCTCACCATGTTAGGAGACTCACGGTCAGTGTAATATCTACTCACTGAGATCGGTGTACTTAAGGATTGCTCAATTTCTTCAACTGGTTTGAAACCGGTTATCAAAGGGAACCAGTTGTTATTGTTTGTGTCGTATTAGATCTCTTTTCGGGAGTTTTTAATGCGGTTTTCAGAGAGAAAGAAACCTGTCTTAATTGCCTCCCTATGACCATGCATTTGACAGTTAACGGTTGACAGTTGACGGTTTTCCCCACTTTCTGACTGCTGACTGGTCAATTTAAATTCAGTTAAAACGCGCGTTTTGAAAGCTGGAAGTTAGCTTAAGCAGGTTCTATACATAAATGTGCGGAGGGCACTGAGGCGTCATGGTTAGTGCTCTTGCTTCAAGATCGAGCGGTCCGTGTTCGAGCCCTGGCCGGGGACATTGTGTTGAGTTCTTGGGCAAGACACTAACTCTAACAGTGCCTCTCTGCACCCAGGAGTATAATTGAGTACCAGCGAACTTAAAGTGTTGGGGTAACCCTGCGATGGACTAGCATCCCATCCAGAGGGGAGTAGAAATGTTCTTATGTAAAGGGGATCTAAATAGAGAATCTCAGCCTAACACATTCGTAAAATCCAGGTTCTTATATGTTGGTATTTGCTGTATTAAAGGCACTAGCCGCATGCAAGAGAAGTTGAAGCCAAGTCTCACTACAATCTTGGATAAGCGTTAATCGCTGAACCAACCACGCCCTAGATATCAGGTCGTCTGTTGGGTTTCATATGCGTGCTGGATCGACGAGGTGTTCAGTTTGCAGTGCTGATTACACGAGTTGACTGTGATCTCTTTTATTTCAGACGAAAACAAGTTCTTGACGCAGATAAGAAAGATAGGAAACCAGAGGGCAAACACGAGAGGTACACACTTTCTTCATAACCGTTAAAAATCTGCTTCGTAAAAGCCAGATATACCTTTTGCAATTGTAGTTATACTGAATTAATTGTTCCATTATACAGGGTTCCTTCCAACGAATCTGTCAGCCGAGCAGGACTACAATACTGGCCAGCGGACTCACAGCGGACTCTGCAGGTGTGTATAACATGCACTAAAACTCGCCGGAATTAGTTCCAGTGTTTGTGGAACAGTAAGCTAGTTAAGACTCAAGCTGTTTTGCACGGTACTTCTACTCTACAAACAATCACTGTTTGCTCTCATAACAAATCAGAATGCTTTATAGTTGCTTCTGGTGTAATATTTTCATGGCATGTACTAAAACCTAAACGGTAGACGATAGACAATAGTCAAATTTATCGAAAACGAAACATATTTGCGTCACAAATGTGTCACGCAATCAAAAACAAAAACAGTCACATAAACGCGGGGAAGCGTTATGTGACAAAATTTGTCACGCAGTCTTTAGGGAAATGATCGTCGTGTCGATGTCGTGTCGATATGAAGTTGAGCTCTCGGCCAAAAAGTGATGACCAAACGAAGTGAAACAAGAAGTGAAATGACGCTGTTGTAACTTTACACGAGTCTACGGAATATGCCAATCTCCGATTGTTGTCAACTGATGTAAAGCAGAGGGCTAATTTTGATTAACACACTCAATTCTCAAACAGGATTCGCTTGACTCTCAAGAGTCCTTCGCTTCTCACTGACGACTTTTTTCCGGGTCCACACGGTGTTTTACACCGATACACTTCTTTTATCGATACACTCTTAATTTTATGTAGCCAGCGTAGCTGGCTTTTCGGGGTTCAAGTGTCATGATGGTGTCTAAATGTGGTGGGACATCATTTATTTCCTTTGTAACGAAATAAATGTGTGAATCTGAATTCTTTTGTTGTGCATTTTCTGTCAGTGGTTTCATTCTTTTCCTTTTTACTGGCTTGAAAATAAGTGAACTTGTGTTGAATTGTGGAAACCTTTGCCAAAACAGCTTTAAACCAGGCTCAAAACAAAGGTGTGATTGTATCCTCCTTCCCACATACGTAGTCTACATGTGGTTGCCGTCCACCGGGTCACAGCGTCATGCTCATACTTCTACGGACTGCGGACTGCGTGCAGTTTCTAATAATTCATATGACATTGCGGGCCAGCCCGTTTTTGTATGGAGTTCATTTTTCTAAAGATTGCGTGACAAGTTTGTCACATGACGCTTTCCCGCGTTTGTGTGACTGTTTTTGTTTTTGCGCACACCCGTTTCTAAAGATTGCGTGACAAATGTGTCACGCAAATATGTCTCGTTTTGATAAATTTGACTATCGTCTATCGTCTACCGTCTACCGTCTGGATAAACTTTGTGGAGCTCGGTTTCATTCACAAAGTTGTGACCAGCTCCTGGTTGGCTTGATAGCTCAGTTGGTCGAGCACTGCATCAGTATTGCAGAGGTCATGGATCCGAATCTCATTCAAACCTGGATTTTTTCCAGTTTTTATTTTCGCATCTGCCTGAGATGCGTTCTTAGTTGCGATGATCTCTCATGTCTAAATCTTTCTCGCAGTTCAAATCTATGATTCATAAATTCACTTGCATGTCTTCAACAAATTCACTTTTACAAACCTCGCTGCGCTTTTTCCGTCAGTCAGTCCCGAACAAACATTTTATTGGAATCCAAGTTATTAATTGTTGTGTCTGTTTCACAGGAAGAAGAAGAAAGGCGAACATTCGCGGTGAACTACATGAAGGAGATCGCTAATACTGCAATACTTGCAGAACGGAAGAAAAAGAAATTGAATGAAATATTACCAGGAATATTCTGTAAAATGGTGCGTTCAGCAGTCACAGACTTAAACGATTTGGACACGTTCATGAAGAACAGTTTTGAGAGAATAAAAAACAAGTAATGTTATGACAGAAGAGCTGGAAAGTCCAGCTAATTAACCTCGGAGCAAATTGGAAATTGAAAAAAAAAAAAAAATTGGAATCCAATATAGAATCCAATATAGAATCCAATATATAATTTGCCTTGGCAAACGCCAACAAGGGAAAGTTCATGAAAAATGTGCTCGGGCCCATCTTGCTCCACGAATTGCGATTTGGGGTAAAAAACAAGTCCAGAAAGGGAGAAAAGCGTTGTGCAAGTCACAGATGTGTATTAAGGTAAATTCTTCAACGTTAAGTGCAACCGTCGTTCACCCTGTGAAGATCACCAATCCCAACCCCGTTCCCAGGGGCTCTCATCTTCCCTCTTTCCTGGAGAGAGAGAAGAGATGAGAGACCCTGGGAACGAGGTTGAAAAATGATATGTTATTTATATTCAGCGAGGTTATTTTTTATTTATGAGAACTTTTTCAACCATAGACGAACATTCTTCGGAGAGAGCACCATAACAGCATCTCACAAACCTAATCTTATTAAAAGTAGCTGTTGATTTGATAACAGACTGTTTATTACTCTTTGGATCTATAAGAATGTTTTCTCTTCGTAAGAACGACCAAATACTAAAGAATATGCTTAAAAAGCACCCTTAACTGTCATGCCCACTTCAAAGCTCTGACATTTGCAGCCAAAATGATGAATGCATGTCAGTCCAGTGTAAAGATCTGTCCCGGCTTGTTAAAAAGGTGGATAACGCTATCCACAGGATAAATTACTATCCAGTTTGTTTGCTAACATTCAGCAATTTATCCAGTGGATTGGGGCCTGGGAATCTGGACAATCAATTTTTATTCAAACACAACTAAAAACCGGTATTGGCATCACGTGACAGGGAATGTGCTTTGTACTGACTCAATGATGACTGAATAAAATATAAAATCATGATAAATTAGAAGATTTGATGCTGAAGTTGTCGCAAATTACAACTACGCCTAAAGCCCAGGTCAAACGGCCCATGATAGTTAACAATTAGACCCGCAACCCGCAAGGGCTACGGGTCAATAGCCCATGAGGCGAAGCCGAATGGGCCGTGGCCCTTGAGGGCGAAGGGTCTAATTGTTTTAGTATCACCCAGCTAGTCGGACAGTAAAAGCAATAATAAAGTTAGCAAATGCAAGTTGAAGAAAGATTTATTGGGAATAAAACGAAAGAATTTCGCTACTCGATGACTATTACTAATAGTCCCCTGGTAGCGTAGCCAATCAAAATGCAGGATTTGCATTAGTCCACTAGTTGGGGGATACTAATCAATGATAGTTTAAGCGCGCGCTTCCGTTTGACCACCAACTATCATGCATTATCATCAACTATCATTTTGAGCTTGTTCAAATTCTTCATGATAGTCAATGATAGTTTTTTGCCGTTTGTCCACGCGCATGATAGTTGATGATAGTTAGGAGCATAGTTAGGAGAACTATGTTAGGAGAGAATCAACTATCATCGACTATCATGCGGCGTTTGACCAGGGCTTAATGTGCTTGTAAAATGCTTCCAGAACTGTATTTAGTATCGTAGCGATTTTAACGATCAAAAAGAGAACTTCAAGATCCATCCCTCGGGGGTGGGGGGTGGGGGTGGAACTTGACGTCAGTGGCTGATGGCTGTAAACGCGGACGATGATTACACGTTGGATCAATAGTGATATAACTGGCCTCACATAGGAATTAATTAAAGAATAGAGAAACTCAGACCGATATACAACAAAGGGTGATTTTGTTAAGATATGTACTATATTTTTCGTACCAGTACAACGAGAATTTTACATTGAAATACAGGGGTTGTTTACGAGGTGATCACGGTGTTTGTGTCATACCGGAAACGTAACTGATTTACAGTGTAATCTAAAGATATAATAAAGTGATAAAATAATAACATCACAGGAATATTTCGGGCGAAGACTGGATCATGGTAAAGCTAGAATGCGCCAAGAGTCTACACCAGTCTTAACGTTGTGGCTCGAAAAGAAAGTTGGGGCATTTTGGCCCGGACGGATGTAAAAATGTCAAATGTCCTTATTTTGCGCTAAACGGCTCGCCTGTTCGCAGGCTACAATGCTCGAGAGCCTGCTTTTATACAGGCCACATGCGTCACGCGTTTTATTTCTTCCAAATCGATGATGGTCACAAGTTTTTTCTTGTGAGGTCAAGGCTACGCCGCTCATTGGCCGACTTAAAGTGATATCGTTTCTTTTAAAAGAGACCACATGCTTATCCACACTCCAACGCGTTGTAATTGCTGCATTCATAATGCATTAATCTGCATTTCTTAGAGTCATTTTTATGGCATTTTTTATGTCATTTTTACGGTTTTGTTTTATTTGCTATAACGCGGAATGGCGAATTGTTTCAGCGGTGCTGGGGCTTTTCTGTAGTAACAACTTCTTATGCAAATGAAGAGTCCATAAAGGTTGTTGCCTGCATGTCTAGTATCGACACACGTCGCATAATGAATTTTGAACTATAACAATTTTCCGATGTGGCAGTTACGTTATGGACTGTGTCGCGCGAAGAAAATTGGAAAACTCCTATTTCTCCTGTTCGTGACGTTGGCTATTCTTGGCGTGTCAGTCAGGCGTTTAAACCGATGCGGCTCATGGAGTTCAAAATCAATATATCACGCATCAGATCCTCTTCCTGCAGACTTATCAGAGCAATTTGGAGCAAGGATTCCATATCTCAACGAAGAATCATCGCGTGAGCCATTTCAACACAGGACAACTCTAATAACAACAAGAAGCTGCGAGCATAATTACTTTCTTCTTATTCTTGTCTCGTCTGCTCCCGCTAATGTTGAACGTAGAGATTATATTCGCTCCACGTGGGCTGTTGATAAGAATAACATTTTAAGACCGCGTTGGAAGACAGTGTTTCTGGTCGCACAAACGAAAATACAAGACGAATCTGAGTCATTAGTGAAAGAAAACGAAGCCCACATCGATTTAATAAGAGCTGATTATTACGATCACTATTGGAATCAAACACTCAAGCTTTTAATGGGCTTCGAATGGGCAGCGAGATATTGCAATTTTTCGTTTCTTTTAAAAACCGACGACGATGTGTTTGTGAACTTTCCGAAACTCATTTTCTACTTAAATGAAACCACTACACCGACCGAGAAGGTATACATGGGTAATTTGATAAATACACCTTGCGCGTCGAGACATGGCAAATGGGAAATATTCAAAGAGGAATACAGCGAAGAGAGATATCCTGATTACTGTTCTGGTTTTGGTTTCATTCTATCTCACGATGTGGTGGCTACGTTTGTGGAGGTTTTCGATGTTGTGCCAAATTTTAGAATAGATGATGTATACATTGGTATACTGGCGCATAAAGTAGGGATAAAGGCCGTCCACAATGACGGATTTGTGCCTTCGTGTTTATCGAACTCTGCCCTTGCGGACACTTTGGTGAGGCACGGCACGTTGAAATATTGTGGAGACAGTCCAACTACAAAGAAATAGAATGTTGGCGATTACACTTTATTCTGAGTGCCTTTTTGATAAATCGTTTCTCGCGGTTTGAAAGGAAATTCTGCTGTCATCGCTGAGCTTAGTTCCGAGTTTCGCCGAAGCTTCATCCTTCGGATATAATGTTTAAAAATAAGGTGCAATAACATGGTTACATTAAGAACGACTCTCCTTTATTTGATAGGATTGTTTGATCTAGACTACGGTTAGTCCGTCGAGGGTAACCGTAAAATAAAACCGATAAAACCGCGAGAAAAACAGAAATAATAACGCGAAATCTTGGGGACTTGGGGTTTTCTCTCGCGTCACGCAATAGGGTCACGCATGACGGACTACACGTGAGAGAGGGACTCGTAGTCTATGCTTAGCCTAAGTTAGCCTCATCAGGATCAGAAAAAGAAAGGCCTGATACTCAGGTTGAGTCTAAGCACGCAATTGGCTTAAGATTAAGCAAAAGACATCACTTAGAGGCACACATAATTATTTTAAAATTTACTCTGCTTTTATATTCACCTCGGGCCTCAAAACTTAGTAAGAATATGAGGTAAGGTCTGCATACAAGCCAAGTGGCCCATCAAGCAGGAGCCTATCCCGGTTTCTGTAGCCTAAAAAGCCTACTAGGAGTATTTTTACTCGCACCTGGCCCCAGTAGTTCAAAAGGTGAATAACGCTATCCACTGGATAAATCACTATCCAGCGGATAGCGTGGTTTGTTTCGTTAACACTTAGCCACTGGATAGCAATTTATCCGGTGGATAGTGTTATCCAGCTTTTGAACAACCGAGGCCCGGAATATGATGCTAGTCCGGCTGCTAGCGGTTTTCGAATTGAGTGTCGTGAAACCGAAGCTAAACGAATTACTTGCCAGTTAGAATACCTGTCAATCTCATACCGTAGTACAACTTAACTGGTAAAACCAAAATGACAACAGCTCTGTTAATCTATTTATTTATATTTATTATAAATTAATTACAGCGAGTATAATAATTTAATATAATAAGGGTAACTGACAACCTGAAATAAACTGAAACAGTTAACAATGCCAGGCTGTAAGTTAATTACATATATACAGTCTGTATTACAATTTGTAGTTGTTAGCTAACTAAAGTGAACATACACTGAAACATCAAATTCAGAAAATGAAATCCTCGTGGCTTTTGTCGTAACTGGTCATTCTGCATTTTGCTTTCCCGCGAGAGCCATCTCGCGTGGTCCTTACAGAACATCTGTATCATTTTGATTATACCATTTTGAATCAATAAGGTATCGATTTGCGCTACAATTGTACGGCCTACCGTGAGGGTCTCCCAGGGGGGTCCTTGTTCTCTTGTTCCCTTCCAATATTGCCCTATGTTCCCATGTTCCCATGCTCTCTATTTATTATATCAGAATTTTTTCGTACTGTAATTTTTCGAATTCT
>Ga0126337_10003701_pt1 | contig 10079 bp, 8 predicted proteins | sample DipCmetagenome_FD_92527 | JGI IMG/M metagenome (GOLD analysis project Ga0126337, IMG submission 92527) | Coral microbial communities from La Bocana,Puerto Morelos, Mexico - Diploria C A metagenome | ecosystem: Host-associated > Invertebrates > Cnidaria > Coral | place: La Bocana,Puerto Morelos... | reverse complement strand
TACTAATGGTCCATATTCCCATGATACAACTCCCTGGCAGTGTGGGGCCAATGGCCCATATTTCAATGATACAACTCCATGGAGGTGTGTGGCTAATGGCCCATATTTCCGTGATACAATTCCCTGGCGGGGTGGGGCTAATGGCCCTTATTTCCATAGTACTACTCCCTGGCAGTGCGTGGCTAATGGCTCATATTTCGATGATACAACTCCCTGGCTGGGTGGGGCTAATGGGCCTTATTTCCATAGTGCTTCTCCCTGGCAGTGTGGGGCTAATGGCTCATATTTCCATGATACAAGTTCCAACTCCTAATGGCTCATATCATGAAACTACTCCCTGGCGGTGTTGTGTTAATGGCTCATATTTCGATGATACAACTCCCTGGCGGTGTGGGCTAATGGTACATTTTTTCATGATACAACTACCTGGCAGGGTGGGGCTAATGGCCCGTATTTCCATGATACAACTCCCTAGCAATGTTGGATTAATGGCTCATATCATGATACTACTCCCTGGCGGTGTTGGGTTAATGGCTCATATCTCGACCCTAAATTAAATGGTAGGAATTTTCCATCAAATTTAGCTCCAGTTCTTTAAACAGTTTAAATAAGAAAAAATCTTGATAGGTTCTCGAACAAGTAAGTGTTTCAAGAGACACAACAGACACATCTCTCCCAACCTACATGGAAATGAGCCCCTGCAGAACATCTCCGTCGGATTTTCCTGGAGGGCGTGTGAATGGGAATGTGAACTGATAAAACTTAAAGGCACGAGTTACTGAAGAGTAGTAAAAGCGCAAATCCTTTGATCTTTCAGGGTTTGATGGTACTACTGTACTATGCAGGGCAGTCATTGCAGCAAATAAACCAGATAACTTAATAGAGATTTCAAGTGGAACCTCTTTAAACCGTGCTGAGAATCTTACTGGTGCTAAATTGAACAGTAAGTTAAACCCGACAAGCTCTCTTACCGTCCACCTGGATATCAGCGTCAACCATAGCAACCCCGATACAGTGTTTAAAGCACTCGAATCAAATAACGGTGCCGTGCGACTGTTCGTTTCATCCTTAACTGTTGTTCAGCTTGGAGATGACAGACTCGGCAGGTTCCTTAAACTTCTAAATCCTGATCATTTGTTAAAGTTGGATTTTTCCTACAATGGATTAGCTTTCTATGACAACGTGAACGTTGAGCTCTCTGCGATTTTCCAAGAAATGAAGAAGTTTACAAAATTACGCTCCTTGTGCCTGTCATACAGCGATTTTGGAGAAAGTCATTTGAGGAGTCTTGCCGAGATCTTGCAAGAACTTCCCTACCTTGCATCGCTGGATCTTAGTGGCAATTATGTAGGAAGAAGCATCGGGCTTGTTCTAAATAGTGTTAGAAAGCCGCTGAATTGCCTAAGATTAGCGAAATGTAGAATCGACAATGCTGGCATCGAGACCATTGCTCGTTCAAAACATGCATCAAACCTCACGGAGTTGGATGTTTCGCGAAACTGTCTATCTTCAGAATGTATGGAAAATTTACTCTTCATTTTCGAGTCCTCGAAAAACACCATGCGAGAATTTTCCGTTTATGGAAACCAGGTTCCCCTCTTGCTAGGGCCGGTAAACAAACAGTAAATCTCATAGTTCGAATTAGTGAGTTCATTTGTCAAAATCTGAGAACCTCAGCTGAGCAGTGACTCGTGAGACGGTATTTAAGTCATTCCATTGAATTTTATAGAAAAATTCACTGCCTGACGAGTGAATTCTACGTTAAATTTCACATGGAATTCACTTCTCAGGCAGTGAATTTTTCTTGAATCGCATAGCTAAAGCCACCTGGGCGAAACTAAACGTTTTCTTTTTTTTGAGCCGCACCAGTGCGCAAGCAATGGAAACCCATTCAAAGTCAATGTCAATGCGTTTTCTCGTAGTTTTGAGTGTGCGTGGCTTTCATTTCGGCTCAAAATTTGGCAGATGGTCATTTTCTGTAAATTCGATCATTTCCAAGGTGTTTTTTTTCCTAACACGAGTTGCATTTTTGTTTTCATGATAGGAACAATTTTTGCTGACTCACATCAGCAATATACCTTCATGCACAAGTGGAATTCCACGCTAAATACCCTCTCTTCGATAGCCAATCAGACTGCGGCTTTACCATTAGCTATGCGATTCTAACTGATACCGATATCATTTACACTATATATGTATGTTCGGCTGCTGGAACTAACGAGGACCGGACTAAGAAGGTGCGCAGGATTTCTTGGGCTTTTCTTGCGCTTCTTCCGGTCTTGATCAAGTCTTTCTTCGTGGCTCTTTTTTCAGCCGACCCCAGGCGAACCCCAGACCCCAAACCGACTCCAATTTGCGCATGCACAATGAAACTCTAGTGTTCAGAGTAAATTCAAAGTTTTTATACTGTACTAGAGATTTCATTACTGGGGTTGCACTCTTAAGACAGGCAGTTTCCAAAAGTATTGATAAGTCGTTGATAAACCTTCGCTGAGTCTATCTTGAAGCACCATTGGGAACGAGCCGGCCGTCACAAAATTATGGTTTTACATGTTAGTGGCAATCTGGTTTTTCAAGTACTTTTCTTTATCAGAAAAAAAATTTAGGGCGATAATGCAACAAGTCCTTCCTAAGCACTGCCCCAATTCGATCCTGTCGGATATAGTGGGGTAGTGCATTACTTTCACTGGTCTGCACACGCATTTTTGTGTATCCAATAATGACAGTATAATCCCAGTCTGCCCCTCCCTCAGGCCGCGCTACTAATGCTGATCGAAGATGGCGTTCACGATGTCAACAACGAAAGAACTGAGCCTATTATTTGGCTGAGGAAATTTATTGTGATTGTCATTTGCTGAAGGCAGGCCAATTTATGATTAGTTGTTAAATTGCCCTGCAGTGCACACATGGTTCTCTGCCTGTTTGTAACTCTACATGTTTCAGTAGTACTTTTTACACAAATTACTATGGTATATCATTAAGAGTAGCCCGAGTAAACGCCTGTAGGCGTCTAGTTTCTATTATTCTGAACAGTTTCTTGCGGATGTTACTCCATATTTTCTACGAGCCGTACAATTCTCGTTCGGCTTGCTATGCAGGGCTTTGCTTTCTGATCTCGAAGCATTAAACAACATACATTTAGGACATTTGGTCAGCTCAGTAAGTTGCACAGCAATCAATAAGTCCTTCCTCAAGCGTTCGATATGCTTGTCAGATTTAAATATTTCAAATTAAAGCAATGCGAAAATAATTTAAGCTCAAACGACCGACATCGAAGTTTATAATAATACTAAACAAGAGGTTATTTTGATGGTTCTTTATTAATATACCACATAACGTGCACTACAAAAAACAATGAATATCTTGCGCTGCGTTCTTAATTAAGGCGCCGAAATACGGGAAACAAAAAGCTTTATCTCGTATATCGCCGATTTAACTGAAGGCAGCGACGATATATTCGATATAAAAACTCTGAACTTGGTTGTTTCGATTTCCTCACCTTGCGTGTTCAAATTGTTTTTGCGAATAATAGAGAGCGGGTCTACTTTGAGCAACAAATTTTGACTTTGCTGCTCGTTCAACCAACTACCAACTTGTCACGCATAAAATTTGCTCACATTTGGCGACAAGTTAAGGAGTTCTGCAGCTCGTGAAGCAGTCTCAAGGTTTACCACATGAAGCCTTCCATGTCGCGACAAAACCAGCCTTGATTCTGGTAAAAATATAACAGGAGCTACCATTGGCTACAATGTTGCTGTAGCCAATGGTTACTATTTGCGACTACCATGAAGAAAAAAAAAACAAAAAAACAAAAAAACAAATTCGTCCCAATTTCTGACGCGGATTGCTTCGCATCCGCGTAATAACCAGGAAATGAATGAAAGAGGCTCTGTCAAGAGAGAATTGTATGCCTCCCTTGGGATTTTGAAAGTTCGTCGCATGACCGGGGTGTCGTTGTGGGATTTTTGTCCTTTCGTTCAAGCGACCGACGTTAGTTAATTAGAAAAACAAAGCAGGAATTTCTCAGGCAATACGTACAGGTAAGGGTATGACAGTATTGGTACTTTTTATCTAGGCAAAAACTCCGGAAATTGCGGCTGAAACTACCTAGACTACTTCAAGTGGTAGTCCTCGTTTTTCGTTCGGATCGAAACGGAACGGTGGAAATTTCCTTATCATTTACCACATTTTCCAGTTTTCAGTCTCCCGTCAATTATGGAAAATCGAATTGTAAATGGTAAGCGCCATTTCGTTCGACTGGTTTGTAAATCTTAGAAAAAAAAACCTTACAAAGTCTTATAATTATTCAACGGCCATGGCACTGGCTTATTGTGACCAATGGTAAGCATCCTATGACTACAAGGCTCGTGCAATTTTAAGCTGAGAATTTTCAAATATCACGAATAGGGTAAATCCTTAACTGCTCGAGTATCACGGTAAAACTTACGAATTTAACGTTAAAAATAAAGGATAAATTGGCTGCTCTCAGCCAGACTTAATGAAGAAATATAATTAACTGTTTTTGTATTCGTTTCTGTCGTGAGAGATATTCAGAGAAAAGATGGCTCTATGGCTCTAGCGAACATCGTTCCCAGGGTTCTCTCTTCTTTCCACCCCCCTGAGGGAAGGGTGAGTGTAGAAGACAGCCGCTTTTCGCACTTCCAGTGCTAAAACAACGCAATCAGTGAAAGGAGCGACGGGTAAATGTCATAATGTATTTGAACAACTAGCAAGCACAACAGCGGCACGGGAAGTATCGTACCTCCGGGGGAAACTCCCAGCAGCTCTAAAGAGAACTTGAGCTAAAAATAGTGGCTTCCTTATAGACCCTATGCATAAATGGCTGCCAGTTAAAAATTCTTTTGTAAGTATTAAAATTAGCCCAACTAACCTCGTTTTTGAGTTCATAATTCAAAAGAATTTTTATTCTCAAACGAGGCTAGTAGGCTAATTTAAATGCATACAAAATAATTTTTAATTGGCAGCCATTTATGCATAGGGTCTATTGGTTAAGTGAGACCAAAAGATTAATCAGCAGGAAGTCAACTGCAGGAAACAGGTATTTGACTCATACTTCAAGGAACAGACGGTGGCGTACCCTTTCTATAGTGTCGTTTCTCTCGATCTTCGTTGGTAAGTAAAACATAGAAGAGCCTTGAAGATGGAAAAAGACACCTAAATCCATCGTCTGTTGTATTCATAGTAACGTGTTAGAGTCTGATACAGTTCTGATAAACTTCAGGGGAATGTAGAGAACATCCGCATGTGCAAAATATTGTAGGTGTGTGGAGGCTACATTTCTTTGAATGATTTCACTTATTTTTCATAATAGACTTATTTTGATATATTAAAATTCAGCCTAAAACGATAGACCTCAGGACGAGGCTCCGGCGCATGTAATAACTACAGAGTTTGTGTGGCCTCGTGCTGAGGTTTATTGTGCTAGGCTTAATTTTAATACATTAAAATTGGTCTGTTTGGAAACTGAAGCAAGAAGTTTGGATCGAAAGTGATGTAGATATTGGCAAGTTATGCCAATTTCTCAATTCTCTTTAAATTTGTTGACAACCTACGTCAAAATTACGCGGCGTTTACAAGTTGATGATGATCAGTCCGGGATCGTTATCAGATAGTTCCTTTAGTTGACTTGTCATGTGATCTGTTGAGTGACAACGCAAGACATTTTCGTTATTGTTATGCTAATGTATTCTAAGATGTTGTTGTCAACTAGGGTTAAGTTAGTCACGCGCTTTATGAATCCAAAACAGTTTATGTCTAGAGGTCTGGAGGTTTTTGTTATAGCTCATTTTATTGCGTGATCTTCAGGCAGACCAGAGAACGCCAGAGGAAAACAAGCATGATCGTGTCGCCGTTAATCTTCTGCTGCGGAGTTCTGTTCAATCTATACGTTGCATTCTACTGCTTGCAGTGTTCAAGATGGCGGTCTTCGAACAACCTGAAATACTTCATCGTGTTTCAAACCGTTGTTAACACAGGGAATCTCTTCGCACATCTGATCTTGCTGCTTCGCGATGAGTTAAATCCTGTTAACGACATCACGCGAGTTGAAGATCACACGATCTGCGACATCCTACCGAATATCACAGCTTGTTTCATGTCATTGTCCGTGTTTAACCTCACTGCGTTTGTTGTGGTGCGCTATTTGAGAAATGAGCGCCGATGGACATTTTCAGTCGTCAAAATCGTGCTCACGCTACTAGGAATCATGGTGTCGACTGCACTTCTTCTATCACCTGCTCTAAACTACTTGTATCATGAAATGCCTGTTCTTAAATGTAACGGGTGCTACTGCCCGTCTCCGGGAGTGAGCTGGGAGGCCAATTTCGATGTGTGGCTGTATGGTTATATTGTAATCCTGTTGCAATTCGTTGTTCCAGCGATAATTCTCTCGACCGCCGTTCTAAGAGGCCTTGTAAGACACTTGGAAGAACGTCGAGCAGTGAGCGAGAATTGTTGCAAACCTCGCTGTGATATGAAGAAAATTAACATTGTTACGTTAGCATCATGTCTTTTCATCACGTTCATTCTGCCAGTACGAGGAATTCGCTTCGTCAGCGGAGAGCACTTTTTCCCGAATAATGTACCGTTCGTCGAGATTGAATTACTAAACTCAGTGTTTTATGTCATGGAAGTCTCTTGGTCCGCAGTGACTGCCATGTTGCCGGTCTGCTTGAAAAGCCTGACCGACGATGAAATATCAGCGGGACATAGAAAGGCAAATACGGATGGAGGCCGATCAAACTTTTCCCAGGCAAAAACATATTGTGAAACTTTAAGCGAGTTAGAGCTATGGGAGTAAACACATATTCGGAGGATGGATCAGAAGTAATTTGGTAATGTCAGCACGAATTATATATTTTAGTGAACCAGATCAGGCGAAACCGCTTTGTTTAATTAATATGTAAAATGCTAAGTACCTCGTAAACAAACAGCCTTTTTCTCATACGTTCTTATACTGGTTCGTGAAGCTCTAAAAAGCATTCTCGAAGCAATAATAATAGTAGAACTGCAGTCATTTTGAAGAGTGAAAAACCTTTTTAGGCCACTTCAGGCAGTCGGGGACGGTCAAACTAGCCCAAGAAGTTGCATTATCATCATAACAGGGAGATGAGTGGCCCTCCATACAACTATAAATTTAATTATGTAACTTCGGAGAAAAGCTAGCAAACAAAAAAAAATGTCTTACATCCAGCCCTTATTGGAAATATTTTTACGGTGACAGTCAAAGCATTTATATATACATATGTAGTTATTAAGTCTACCGTAAATAATTATGAAATGCGAAGACGTTTCAAAAATCGCTTGAGAAAAATTTATATCACTCATCCGTTTAAAAGGCACTTTAAACTTCAAGGATTTAATACTCACAACCAAATTGCCGCTCTATACTAGTGTCATCAATAGGTTCGTAACTCAGCTGAATAGTTAAAGCAACAAATCAAAGCGTTGCAGGAAACTGACAAAATTGCAGAGTCATTCAGTTTTCGGTTCTGTCCTCGTGTACCGGTTCACAAGACCCGATATAAAAAAACCAAACAATGTTCAACAGCTAAACAAAGGTTCGTAAAGAAAGGAGTACAATGGTTATTCCCTCTGTGTACCGGTACACCAGGTCACAACTGCCCAGTTTTCGGCCCCTACTTGGTGTAGAAGACACAGTTGATGTAAAACAATGGAGAACAAATGGACAAAAGAACGAGAAAAACAATAAAAACAATAGGTTTGTGAGACGGTGTTTTATCGTGATGTGTCCTGTGTCTTCTACACCAAGAAGGAGCCAGTTTTCGTTACACCTCGAGGCGTCTGTCCCTTGAGGGACCACCTATGAATACTTCAAGGCAATTTGACAGCTGGACAATTTGCTGTTTATTCAGACATACCAGTGTATTCTCTGTAGTCCTGCACATATATTTGCAGTTTGTTTTTACAGCTTAGAAACGTGAAAGAATTGTTAATCCGTGTTAGTGTGTTAGCATTTATTTTACTTTGTTAATTCCCGAAGATATGGCTGACTTGTCTTTGTATGAGGTCAGGATAACTGGCCTGGTTCCTCACTGTTGTTAAGTATGCAATCAAGGGTATTTAGGTGACAATCGCTGGATATTGGGTCTCGTTCCTTTTTTGTGTCATGACCTTGGTCAATAACATATTTATTTCATGACATAAACACCACATCTCACACATTGTAGTCACGTGACTCTTACTGGTTTGCTATCGGATTTTGATTCGAACACAACAAGAAAATATAATATACAAACAGACGTACAAATAAATAAAATAGTCAAAAAAGCTAAAGGTTGAGTTTCATGTTTAATTTGAGTTCTCAGTTGCTAGTGCCAAGGTACTTGCATAGTCCAGGCAAACCCCGCCCATCATAACAGCCGTGTCAGAACATAAACTGACAGGTGACATGAACTGAAACCTTCCTTGTAGCCTTGATTATAGTACTGTACGTTTCTATTCCCCGCATCTCTTGTTGCCGTTTGATTCCATGTCATGGCCGCGCATGTGGTTCTCTCTATATATTGTCTACCTTTGCTGCAGCCTTAGTGATCGTCAGAGATTTTCTGCGGCTTTTTGCAACTTTGTATAGTCTTTTATAGTGACAAATTTTCGTTCGGCTGCTAATGAAAGTGAGAATGGTGCTAGTGATGTTGTGTTCTATTACAGGCTGAACGGTTGATTGGTTGCCACGCAGTAGGCCCACGTGACTTGAAACTGCCTCTTTGCCTCTTCTTACATATCAACATATCACGCAGATGTTCGCGGAAGCTCTTCATTCGTATGCTGTACAACACAGGATTGACACAAGAGTTTGCGGCGAGCAATATTGTACCAGTCTGGTGAAACCACGGGATCCGTTCACTCCAGAACTCTATAAGATAAGAAGTCAGGTTTGCCATCCAACAGACGGCGTAGATGACACTGACCGAAATCAGCGTTATGGTAACTTGTTTGCGATGGCGTAGTGCCGCCCTCTGAGAAGCTTCCAAGTTCTGGACAGGTTTGAACCACAAGTGATGCACTACTCTGGAGTAAAGGTATACCATGATGCTTAGTGGGACTATGCCTGCTAGAATCATCCACACCAGGCTGTTTACTTTGTTTGTTATGTTTCTAGTATAGGTTCTTATAATGTCAGTTTTACCACAATATGAAGCAGGATGGCCACAAGACAGAAAAGACACTGGAACGCAGATAAGAACGGCCAAAATCCAACCAATAACGACGAAAAGCTTTAAACGTCGCCGAGTAAATCTGCCACGTTGACGAAGCGGATGAATAATGGCAAAGTAGCGTTCAACAGCAATGTACACCAAACACAGACTGGATACAGTGCCACCAATCTAGGCTATACCTCCGCCTGTGAAAAGGACACACAGATAACGGTCTGTATCTCCTTCGGGGTTGACTAGATATGGCATCATAGCATAACTTATTCCTATGGACACAGTGAAGACGATGTCGGCGACAGCTAAGTTGACCAGAAGATAATTGAGCGTAGTGTGCATGGGCTTGTTGATAAGGACCGTCAAAATAACCAGCGTATTGCCTACGAGGGATATAAGTACAAGGATTGATAACACCACGATGGGAATCATCTCATTGCCAATCCAGGAACAATTTTATTTGTAGCTGAAACATGCAACAAGATGTTTCAAAGTTGTTAGATGCAACTGGAAAGCATCAGTACTAGTTGCCTCAAGGAATAGATCAGACCCTTATGAATTGTCAGTAACTGTAAGGCTGCGAAAGAAGCGGTTAGCTCTCAATGTTAGGGTAGCTATGATCTGTATGGCAGAAGAAATTTACTTGTGTAACTCAGTTATGTTCACGATGTAACAAGTGTCGGGATGGTGCAGTATGGCTTAGATGCACTGCGTTGTCGGTTATAAGGCTTTAGTAACGTTTTGTCTTGAGCCTTGCTTAAATACTCGAAATCCTGTTCACAAACCTGTCCATCTGGTAATGTAAATTGTCTTGAGCTTGATAGGTTTTTGAAGTTCGGCCCCCATCAAACCAAACGAATAGGCGGAAAACAAACGTAGACTATTGAG
>Ga0126337_10003700_pt1 | contig 10080 bp, 6 predicted proteins | sample DipCmetagenome_FD_92527 | JGI IMG/M metagenome (GOLD analysis project Ga0126337, IMG submission 92527) | Coral microbial communities from La Bocana,Puerto Morelos, Mexico - Diploria C A metagenome | ecosystem: Host-associated > Invertebrates > Cnidaria > Coral | place: La Bocana,Puerto Morelos... | reverse complement strand
TTGGTTACCTTTTAATATCATGGGTGACAAATTACGCTCACAATCCTGGGTTACGGAAGCGTTGCCATAGCAATTTTATAATTTCACATGTGAAATTATAAATTACGGCTGAAATTTCGCGCCCAAATTAATTTGTCACCCATGATATTATAAATGGTATTTAATAGTACCACAGGTTTGAAAAAAAAAATTGTGGCTCAACAGGATATCCTGCACATAATCCCAGAATCTTTTGTATTACCTGAATATGACAAGTATTATGACTACTGTCTGCTCTTAACAGTCTGTTAAAAGTTCTGTTACACACTGTACCCCTTCAATATCTGTATTGGATCTTCTAACTTTTAACTGTGTAGTTCATTAGAGAAATTTTTCCTCATAATATTAGTTTTCTTTCTGTTACCTGATTTCTTGCTGTATTGACAAAATCAACCTGCAGACACAGATAACAAAACAAAATATATCAGTAATCATTTCTTGCCAAAATCATTTCCACTTTAGCTACCAAGTCAGCTGATAAAACCGTATCTCTCTGAAAATAATGGGTTTTTAAGGAAAGCAATTTTTGTTACAGGTAAATAAACTAAATCCTGTGCAGTGATTGGCTATTCAAGTGGAGAAGAGGGCACTATCTTACCTGCTTGGGGCAACCCACTGTGTCCCGGAAGAAAAATTTCCCAAAAGCAACAAATCCTTTATTGATCAAGCCTATATATTCTGACATATTCTGAGTGGCTAGCCACAGGAGCACAACCAAATTTAACTTGTCATGTTCCACATTCATAATGTATCGTAAATCACTCAAGAAGGCTACCATGTACCTGAGCAAGATCATCCTTGTAAATTCCTCTTTTCAATCTGACCCACTGCTTAGGTTTGACAGACACAACCTCTTTGACAACTTTCATAACATCCGTCATTTCCTTGATTGGAACCATCATTTGTTGCCATTTGCCAAGTCGCAGTGTACCAAAACCCTCAATGGCCTACATGAAAACAACATCACGACTTCTTAATTTTCAAAAGTATTTATTTCAAACACTCTTTGACTTTATAGATATAATTACAGTGACAGGTCCTATTTCATTTGCTTTTGTTTTTCCTTGGGGTATTAAGAGTCACAGTGCATAATTGCACATACTCCATCAATAAGGGTTTTTAAATTCTAGAAAAATTAAAATATTCAGGAATATGTATGATCCAAAGAATAAACTATATTTTACAGCATTCATGAGGGGTTACATATATTAGATTATGCTAAGGGAGTAATCTTTCATTAATTGAAAACTAAGCTAGGAATTTTTCATCAAGATGTATATTTTGTAACAATTGATAAATGTACAAGTCAGTTATTATGAGTTGATCTGGGTGACACACACTAAGAGCAAAAGAAAGTTACTGGACTGCAAACAAGCTGATACATGAAACACTGATCACTGATTAATCAAAACTGACCACAAACTTTTCATTAGTCAAGTATACTTCTTTCTTATTGTTTTTACCTGCTTGACATGAGTCTGTTTGTAAGCCTCAATGTAAATATAACCTTTAAGTCCCTCCACAGCAACAGCAGACTTGATCTGTAGAGGCTGTCAACAAACAAAAAGAACAGTAAGTACATAGTTTACAAATATGCAATGCCAAATTTATAGTCTACATGTGTATATCAGTGATACACAAGTACAAGTACTGATACATTGTAGAACAAAGAAAATGAGAGATCATTCTTAAATTTTTCATTAAAGAAAAATGTGTAACAACTCAATCTTTGTAAGGCTGTAGCACATCCAACCTTAACAGAAAAATGTCAAATATTAATCCCTCAAGAAAATGAATGAAGTTTACTAACCTCATCTGTAAATTGCTGGGAAATAGCTTTTCTCATTAAACCAATCACTGTGGACTTCTCCTCTCCAATCTGTAGAATTGATAATGTACAGTACAGTATATCTCAAAATAATGCACAGCGATCAAGGAAAATTATTTCATTGAAAAGTTGAAAGGTAAGCTCTGAATTGAAGCCTGTTGGCCCATCTACTGTTATACTGCCCATCTACTCATACTCCCCCTTGTGTCTACAATGACAATCACTAGATAAGATATGAAATGTATAATGTATAATAATTGTTATGTTGTGGCTTAATTTTACCATTAGTATATATTTTTTTGTTCTGGTGTATGGTAATTATATATTATCATGAATATGAAACAAACTGTACCAAGAGTAATATTGAACCACAACATATAATATTATGCCTCATTTCATACATTGTACTACCTCAACAGCAGTCATCACAATTGATGACTGAAGGAGTATGAGGGCTTTATTGTTATCAAGTCTCACCTTACATTTTACGGTCCATAAGTTCGGGTCTCTGTTGATGAATGACAAAAGTGAAAGATAAAAAGTGAATGTTGGTCACCTCAAGATGTGTCTGTTACACAAAGATTACAATGTTATTAGCTCAGGTAAATAACTTACTTGACACCAGGAAGGAGACTCTGTTGTTGAATTTCAGGTCGCAATTCATAGTCGTCTCTGTATCTGTTGAGAAAATACAGTAAGAACAATCACTTCAGAAAAAAATATATAATCAAAAAATATAACCAAATATTGACCATTAGGTTACAGTAAACCTATAGAGGTGTCTATTGATCTAGCAGTGTAGCATGTTCAATTTAAACTGTAAATACCTTAACTCCAATAGCAAATTAAAGCTCATAGAACTGGCAAACAAACTATACAGTGAATTTTCAAATGAACTGTGGAATTAGTTATTATGTCAAAAATGCGAGTAGGTATTTACAGTTTACAAGAGATGTACTACATCACTTGGATGTGAGAGAGGTGCCTAGTAGACACTTAAACAGGTCAAAGCACAAAGCAACTGAGGAGAAATTGTCATGATCTGTTATCATTTCCATAATGTTTGATGATATAGGAAGTAAAACCAATACAGACAATTTATATATTAACAAGATTAAATAACAGTTCTCACCTGTCTGAGGTCTCGGCAAACTTTTTCTTGTAATATGCCTCTAACTCCTCTGCATTCTTATCCCTAACAAAAGTAATTAAATATTTGCTTCATCATCTAGTCTCTCTAGTTTTAAGAAAGGATAATGTAGATTTTAGAAATTATCAGCTGGTATTCTTCACATGATAATCATTTAAGAAGCGGAAAACTACTTATTAGTGATAAAAAATGCAGGTAATTCAGTTGTACCAGTTCATGAACACAGTAACTCTCCTTAACGAGAGACAAATCCAAAGGCTAAATTACATGAAATCAGACAATTATATATACACAGTGGAATCCTGACTTAGAGCTACCCTTTTAATAAGGCCACAGCATTACTATTGCTACTTTATTCTGGCCATATTTGAAGAACCCCATGAATGTAGTCACACTGTTTATTAATGCTGCCAGATTTATGTGGTCCATTTATGCCCAGCTTACTGGGGTTGCACTGCACAGCAGTGACTGTGTTATGAAAATGTTTGCTATCTAGATATTACAGCTGAACATACCCAAGCATCTGTTGCAAACGTCTGGCACCCTTAAAAAGAAGACATTCAATTTAAGATTGTTTCTTATATAAGGTGATGTCTCTGGACATACTTGTAATGTGATAGTATTGATACATTTGCAGTGCCAATTACAAATAAAAAATCTAAAGACATGAGATATTATTAAACTCAATGCGGGTACAGTGTACTCACATTTTGTATAGAACTCAGGCAGTTGAAAAAATGAAGCATGAAAACAATATTCAGGCTTGAAGGGGATTGAAACCCAAGGCACTGCATTGGCATCACAAAGATCATGGGTTTTAATCCACTATGAGCCTAATTTTATTGCGTTTTATTTTTCCAGCTGCCCAAGTTCAATACATAAATGTGATGATCTTGTGTCTTTAAAGGTACATGTACATGTATTGAAACATATCAACATCCTTTTAGACGAGCATTTTATTCCTCTCAAGACATCATCCTTGTTTATTGTAAAAGCATCGCAAATTCATATGAAAACAGATCAATATACAGTAGTTATTCTATTGTTATGTTTTTCTCACCGATAAATCAGCATCAAGTGAATCATCATCTCGCTCACCTAAGCCAAATCAAAGAAGTAAATCATTCACTTTGTTAAGATAAGGAAAAATTGCTACATTGAAGAAGAGGCAAGTCATATAACCATAGTAGTTTTACATACAAAACTCTACATGTAGCCATTAAATGGCATTTGTTTCATACTTGTATCAATTAAGTCATGATATCCTTCTTCAGCTTGTTCACCATCCTCGTCATAATCATCATCAACATCTACAAAAGACAGAAAATTGTACATCAATATAATTGCAATGTGTAAGAATGACATCTACCCACTATGCCTAGGTCAAGATGCACAGTATTTTTTCCCCATATTTAAAGTGAAAAGTTACTGCGTGAGTTTCAAGCTCTGGAGACAACAGTGACACATATCATCATTTCTACTGTTACTTATTAAATGCAGTGAGGTGAAACGAAAAGTCTGTTAAGAATTATCATTAATGACCATGCTAAATTGATTCTGACTTTTTTAGTGCTTTTTATCCAGGTACATGTACTTCATCAATCATCCAAACAAACATGTGACTACAATATTCTTAATGTGAACAGAAAATACTAGCAATTTCCTCTTAAAACAATTCATACAGCGAAAGCACTAAAAGAATGGTACACCTAAAACAGTCATGGTATAACTTTTTTGGATTAGAATTTTTTCATGCAACTTTGAAATTATCTTCTTTTGTTCCAAGTTCTCTATTATCATTTGAAACAAAGGGATGTAACAGTTAAACTGGTTTGAAATATACCACAACAAAGACAAATTTAAACCACAGCTTCATAAGATCATCTTCAGTTACAAAGAAGACACACCTGCTTCCTCTAAAATAAAACCAGTATGACGTCTTCTCTTCTTGCGCTGTCTATCATCTTCAAATTCATCTTCATCCTCATATTCATCTTCATCTTCGTCCTCCTCCTCATCTTCATCATCATCCTCTTCCCTGGTGATATCCTCGCCTTCCTGTAAATTGATGATCACCAAAACATCTTTGTTTTGATACAGACCTCACTGCTTTTGTTGTGTAAAACAAGTTGTTCTGATGCTAACTAGGTAAATTTACATGACAAAAGCAGTGAGGTCTGTATCAAAACAAGGTCAACTCTAGCCTCGCTGTCATCCAAAGGTCAGGTCACTGAGCAGACAACTGTAAAATGGTCTATTGCTAGAGCTACAGACAACAATATTTTGAATTGCAAAAGTGTATGAAAATGAGAATACATGTATTAGCTATCCTTGTTGGCAAGCTGTTTCCCTATCATTAGATTACGCTGACCCTGAAATATATTATGAGCTAGCTGATATCAAAGGATTTGATTGCAATCTAGTTTATATGGGAGACTACAGTATGTGTATTATGAAAATAACTTTTTTCTTTGAAGAACACAAATTGTAAATGACTAATTTTTTTCGGTGGTAAACCTGTTATTGTGCGAGTGCTGTTGCAGTTATGTTGCACATGCGCTAGTTTAAAATTAACGGTTGACTCACAGTCACGTATGAATGATCGCGTATGAACTCGTTCAAGTAGCGTTATTAACCGTTTTTACTTCAAGTTAATTCAGTTGATCACAAAACTCCGTGCTAACCAGTTATTGCTAACCATGAACAGCCGAAATCAGTACAACAGTTAACGCCGTACAGAAGCAACATAAAAAGTGAGTCGTATACAGTTTATCATGATTTTTGTTAATTTTCTACAAGTTGTAAACCTTTGAAGTTATGTTGTTAGCTAGCGCTAACATAGTTTATTTGTTTTGTATTTAGATCGAATTGCAATCATTAAATACGATTGTTGAACCTCTGTGTGGCTTCTCCTTGTTCGATGGAACAAATATGACAAATGAAAAAATGTAAAATCCTGTCAAATGAGCTTGGTACAAATTAAATTCACATGCGACTGTGAAAGAATTAAGCACTATTCAGTGGATTTTTAAAAAGTCTACTAATAACAGGAAATTAAAGAGGAGACGGACAAACAATGTGCTAATGTGCTGAACTAGAATGCACATGCCACAAAATAATTGTTGAGAAAATAACTAGAATCAAATAATGATGACCGGTTGAAACCATCTTCCCATCCATTCATTTGTTTCTTGATTACCCGGAACTACACCTAAGTCTATTCACATTATACTATTATTAGTATTTGCAATCGTTGATTATTGCCATACATTGTAAAAACTTCTGGAAGACCGGCTTTTTATCGCTGCAGTCATATTGACCTCTGCGATAAAAAGAGGTTTTATTTCTACGCACAAGCCAACTCATCATTATCTCAAATATTTACAAGAGGAGTGATCTCTTTGTTAAACTTTTCGCACCAAGAAACACACACACCAAATAAAAGCGTGAACTAAAGTAAGCATAGTTTTAGTACGCGTATGATGAATTCGAATGAATGCGCAAAACATGACACATTTTGGATGATCAAACTAGCAGAGAATTGATTGAAAATAGGCAAAAATACAAAGCATAAAACTAAGAAACTGTTATACCTCATCAGAAAATTGTGAATCATCGCTGTCCGACATCTTGTGCAGGAATGATGTCAAATTAAACTTGAGGAAAAGCTTGCACTTCTTCTCCTTTCAAGATGGCGGCGACCATAAACATCCGGGACAGTGTGTACTGTGATATGTTGTTATGTATCGCTACATGGACTGTCCTGTGTTGTTGTGCATTCAACATGGCGGAACTGCTGTGGAGTTGCGGTGGTGAATTTCTTGCTGTTGTTTGCAGTACTGGAGTAAAAGTCCTGGATGGAAGGTAAAAAAAAGAGATTAAATCAATGGAGATGAAAAAATAGGCGGGACATTCCTAATTACAAAACAGTTCTGTTTTTGATACTAGTGGAAACAAAGTATCTAGAGAAAAAGACAAGGAGTCAAATGACTGGCAAACAGTTAAAGGATTTTTTATTTATCTGGGAGGCCTTCAATTTTATCTGTGAATGAAACACTGGATGTAGGATACGAGTAAAATTGTTCGTTTTAGGATATCTAGACCATTCAATTTGTTGATCAGTATTCTGTTTGCAAGTTTCAAAGTTCAGGCGTCTCAGAACGAATAAAAGATTTTAAGGCGAAAGACCAAAAGACCCTCTCCCAATCTCAAAAACTATTACCTAAGACAGGGTTATAGAGTGGCAAGTCTTCGTTTTTGAGATTGGGGGGGAGGAGAATAAAACAACATATCTTGCAGATTTCGATTTTTGTGGATAGGTAAATTATAAGAACATTAGGTCTGAACTGTGGGATCTTGTTTTCATTGTGTGGCAAATCCACCTACAGAAACGTACAGTTAACCTAGTAACATGAACATATTTTACCTTTCTTATTTGCACAGAGATGGCACTGAAAAGTTTTCACACTCTGTTAAAAATGAACCACAACAGTCACAGGCTAACCAGGACGATATAAGTACACTTGGACATGGTGTACTGTGCTGTTTTTCAAACTCAGCCAAGTTTTTTGCGCTCTGTACCCCTCAAAAAGAATTACTTGTCTGGCAGACAAGTGACTGGAAGCTTCTGAGTAAAAGGTTTCATTTTATCTTGATAGATATTTTTGTAACATCCATTTGAGGTTCTTTAGTTTTTGTATTAGTTTTCCATTCTAACTAGATATGAGATCTTATCATTTCTATTGACCACAGAACTGACTGTACTAACAGTTTCTCTTTAAAATAAAGATCAGTATTCCCTAAAATATTCTGCAATCTTAAGAGACTTTTGGCAAATCTTCAGAAATAATTGAAGACCCAGTGTTGTCCTGTGAGCATTGGAAAAAATAGAAACCTCATTATCATGTAAGCTAAAACAATGACAGATGCGTGAAAAGCATAATGGTCAATGGTGGGTCTTAAAAAATGTTGAACAGATATAATATTATTGTATTCAGATGTCACTCTGTTTGATGCTGAAAAGTGAGAAAGTTAGATACTGCAACATTTTGTTATCGGCTACTTTCAATGAAAAACTGTACTGTGTCATGACAAAAGCTTTTTTACAATAAATCATCTTTAGAAATTTTTGCAATGGTTAGAGCCATTCAGAAATTTTCAGAAAATTTCACAAACCGAATTATAAAGTTTGTTTACTGCAGTAACTTTTCCATTTTTCACAATGTTTTCAGAACACAGTTGGACTATTGGAAATTTGTATTGCATGTCATTTGTTGTAACAATTTAGATGAGACATGTCCTCTCTCAAATCCCAGAAAATATTTCAAATGAAATGGTTTTATTGTTTATTACAATTTCAGAGAAGTGGTTAGACGCACAACAGTTATAATATTTACTAACAAGGAGGATTGCATTATTGCCAGTAACAAAGGTGGAGAGGTTTACAGGTTTGGTTTGTGACATAACAACATATTTCTGTTACATTTACTTATTGATTTGCTTACTGGCACAAGTAATTTTGTTATTTTGGAAAACTGATTACAAAGTAAATATGCTTTTTTATAATTAATTTATAGGTTTTTTATTCATGATGCTGACAAAGAAAAAGAACTTCTTTTAGGACATGTTTCCATGATTTTAGACATGGTAAGAATCACATTTCATTGTTTAAAATGTAAAATTATTTCTTGTATTCAGAGCACAATAAACATTTTTATGGCTAGAATATTTCATTCTGGTCAATCCAACTTCATAAAAATGTGAATATAAACCTTAGGTTATGTCATGTTCACTGATTGAGGTCTTCAGGGGACTAAAATAGTGTCACAGACAGCACCAAAGAGAGACCCTATCCGAGGTTTTCTGGATGTGGGATATTTACTAGCCAGGTAAAAAATTAATAGGATGCAGGATATTTAGACCAGGAGAAGGCAGTGAGGAGGTAGCATAGCCAAGTGGTTTAGGGCGCTGATGGTGTCTTGGTATCCCTGGGTTCAAATCGTTGGTCATGCTTTCTAAATAACCAATGGTCTGCCTCCTGCCAGTTGAGGTTTTTAACTATGTTACATTTATTTGAAATATTTGTGTCCTTTGTTTCAATGGCCTTTTAATGGCCAAGCTAAGCTTAGTGATTGTATAGCTAAGTTCATAACCACTATAAATGAGATTTGTGTTTACATTTTTTTAGATAAAATTAATGGGATAGATTCTGGTAGTAGGAAAATTTATGTGCATTTGAACATTTTATGAAAGTTGTGCATTATAAATGTTATTATTATTATTATAAAAATCGTTCATTTTTGTAACTGGTCAGTTATTAAAGCATATGGGACATTTAAGTGAAAAATTACCAGGATGTACTGGACTCCCTCCTCAAAAAGGGGCCCCAAAACACAAGCATTGGAACTGTAATATCTGTTATGTTAGTTTGGAAAATTTGTACTGCATGAATTGTACTGTATGAAAGTGAAAAACAAAGAAATCCAGAAACACACATTTTTACTGTATATCAATAAGTATTTTATTTCCAATATTCTCTTTTCTTTTTCTCGTATTTTTGTTTTGTCTCAATAGGTTCTTACCAGAGATGACAAATATTTAGTCACCTGTGATAGAGATGAGAAGATACGTGTTAGTTGTTATCCTAACTCATACAATATCCATTCATTTTGCCTTGGAAATTTTGAGTAAGTGAATCTTAAAATCCATCAAATATTTTCACTCGCATGTAATTGGTCTAAGCATATCATGTTACTGAAAACCCCCCAGCTAAAACAGTAATATTCATTTGTTAAATTTTCAAAACTGCAGAAATTGCGAAAAATACTTGGAGGATTATAAACACAGCTCACAGCTCCTAAAAGCTATGCTCTCAGAAAACTATTCAAAACAAGAAGTTGAAACAACTTACAACTGCGCTTTTTTAACTCCTGTGTTTGCACTCATAAAAACCTTACGTGATATCTGACCACTTCAGCTGAGAAAATTACCCTATTTCCGGCGAAAGCGTGAGTTCGGTGTGACCTTGTAATCTGAGATTATTGTTGACCCAGTGCACATTCCA
>Ga0126337_10003699_pt1 | contig 10083 bp, 10 predicted proteins | sample DipCmetagenome_FD_92527 | JGI IMG/M metagenome (GOLD analysis project Ga0126337, IMG submission 92527) | Coral microbial communities from La Bocana,Puerto Morelos, Mexico - Diploria C A metagenome | ecosystem: Host-associated > Invertebrates > Cnidaria > Coral | place: La Bocana,Puerto Morelos... | reverse complement strand
GTATCAGTACTGCATCTGGGGGGGTTCCTGCAAATGCTTTCTGTACCCCTTGGCTTTTAACCCTAGCCATCACCAGAACTATGAAGATCCAAATGAAAATAAATGACTTGGTATATTTTGAGGTTCAAATTCTGCAATATTGGGATGGGGCCAACTAATGATTCCTTTGCGCATCTAGAATCTACGGGTGGATTATGGCTGGTATTTGAGACCTATTGGTTCATTGGTTCGGGAATACCAATCAAAATCATGGTCAGGAAGTGCAGGAATTTTCGAGGGAAACAAAGGTACTTAGAAGAACTTAGAAGTTAGAAGTGCCGGTGATTCAAAAAACAAAGACATCGCGTCATCCTTCCCAGTACCCCGCCCATTCATTTTTCCTCTTGTTTTCCTTTCGTTTTTCCTCTGACACGTCAATGCCAAGACGTCCATGGGCACGGCGATGGATTGCTAACTAATTTAATTGTTTTGCCAGCTTTTGTTCTGGCCAGTGCTACCAGGATGAAAGGAGGCCCAATGCGTAAGTGTAAAAGGCCAAAAAATATCAATATATATTTAATATAGTATAGATGGTAGTATATAAATAATTATTATATATATAAATATATTTCATGATTATCATATATAAATCTATCTTACATGTTTAAAAAAAATCAGTCTATAGAGTCTAGAATCAACTGCGAAAAACTAACACCACTCACACCTTTGCCCGTAGACCACTACTTCGTAGTGGTCCCTAACATCCCGGCTGAGTCAAGCTTAAATCCCTCAAAAGCTTGCATTGCATGCCCTTCGGCACGGGTGTCCACTGCACAGGGGGGTCCTGCGAAAAGTGGGGGTTCAAAAGTCGGTTGGACCCCTCTACTTGAAAAATTGAAATACATGGCAATTCTTTTGAATTGTGGTCTTTGAACTTTGAACTTTGAAGATGGCAATTTGGAACAAATAGTCACTTGGCGTCTCACATCTCGTCTCCTTTAGTCCTCTTCAGCGGTCTTCTGCTTCTTCGAGCGTTTGCGACCCAAACCTGACAGTTTGTTGGAGGATTACCCAAAACATATCAGCACTGGCAGTGTTCAGGGTATAACGGGTTTTAGTTTTACTACCCCATTATTGAGCGATTTCGACCAACCAAACTGAGAAACTGATATATGAATATAGATCCCTTTTTGCCAACGAGTTTATGGAAAGTAACAATGTAACAAGGGTTTTGGACCCTGCTCATTGTCATAGTCATATGAGTCATATGGTCTTGTTAACTTTCGGAATTCATTTTTACATTGGTATCAAATCTTGACTCATAACAGCCAACAAATCAACAAAGCAACAAAAATTCGACCGGATCAAAAACCAAAACCAAGTGCCTTTCCCAGATTGTTGCACTTCAGCACTCAAAGCCCCTGCCAGTTCTGCTGGAGTGGTGTCCGCAGGAGTGTCGGAAAGCTTTTGGCTGCTGCGGCGTGCTCGTTTTTTGGGGGAAGGCTTCGCCTTCGGCTTGGGTGTGCTTTTCGCAGCAGTTGCTTTGGATTTGGGGGTGCGAGCGGCTGCCTTCCCCTTCGCCTTTGCTGTTGCTTTGGCTGTCTGCCTGTGTGCACCCTTTCTTCCCCCGCCCTTGCCACGGCTGTGGCCCCTGCCCTTGTGTGTTTTGGTAGGTTCCTCTTGGTCACCATCACTCGCATCATTCTTCTCAGCGTTGGAATTGGCATCATCATCTGCATTTGCATCGGTGTCACCATCATCATTGCTGCTACTACTACTACTGCTATCGTCGGTGTTGTTTTCTCCAGTCGTAGTGTCGGTAGTGTTCTGCTTCTTGACCGGTTCCACTGGTTGCATTGCTGTTTGCCCATCATCATCATCGCTGGAAACATCAACGGCTCCGCTGCCTCCTCCTGTGACGGCTGCTGAGTGGTCGGCTGCATGTTCATCTTCTTGGCTGGAAATGATGTCGATTGCTGATGCTGTGCCATGCTGCTGCAACTGCAAGCGTTGATTCATTTGCTGCGGCTCCGGCTCCAGCATTTCCATCTTCACTGTTTCCCCTGGTGGTGGCGGTGTTGATGTTGAAGTGGTTTGCTTCGATGCAAGATCCTTCTTTGCACTCAACTCTGTCGCTGCTGTTGCTGCTGGTGCTTCAACGGCATTGGCAACCTCTTGTTGCTGTTCTTGTTGCTGTTGCTGGGTAGCACCTTCCATCGTTGGTGCTTGCATGGTTGGTGCTTGCTCTGGAACAACAGCTTTTGTTGGTGCAGATGAATCTGAAACATCAGTTGCTGAAGAAAGGACTGCTGGTGCTTCTGCTGGGTCAGTTGGCCCTTGCCCCAGTGGTGTTTCTTTAGGTTTCTCTGGCGCTGGTGCTTCAGCGGCGGCTGTGGCTGTGGCAATGGCAGGCTGTTCTTCAACTGGCTGTGCTTGCTGCTGCTGCGTCAGATTTTCTGCTGGCTTTTGCTCTGCTGGTGCTTCAGCAGCGACTGGTGTGGAGGCTGTGGCAAGCTGTTGTTCAACTGGCGGTGCCTTTTGATCATCAAGGCTTGGTGTGACAATTGTGTCTGCTTGCTTTTGCTGTGCCAATGTTTCTTGCTCTGGTGGTGCTGTTGCTTCGGCGACCTCAGCGGTGGCTGCTGCGGCAACCTGGTGAGCTGGTGCTTCTTGCTCTAGCTGGGGGGCTGGGGCAAGCGATTGTTCAGCTGAGTTTGCAAGGATTGTTGTTTCTTGCTCTGGTGGTGCTGTTGTTGCTTCAGCAGCGGCTGGGGCAACCCGTTGATCATCTGGTGCTGGTGCTTCTAGCATAGTGGCTGCAGCAAGGTGTGATTCCTGTGGCTGCTGAGTGTCTTGTTGCTGTTGTTGCTGGATAGCACCTTGCATTGTTAGCGCTGTCTCTGCATCTAACGTTTCAGTTGCTTGCGGTGCTGCTGGTTCTGGTGATGCCTGTGCCTGTGCTGGCGCTGGCCCTTTTTGCGGTGATGCAACACTGGCTGCGGCTGGGACTGCAGTCGACTCCGTAAGCTCTTCCTGCAAGGGTGTTTAGAACTTCAATTCAAAAGTCTTTGTTTGTACAAATCATTTCCTAGCAGCTAGCATGGGTACTGAACAATAGAATCAAAAACTGATACCACTGCAACTAACTGCAACAGCGATAGTATTATAATATTCCTAGTTACGTGGTTTCAACCCACTTGAAAAATATTAGTCAAATTGGATCATTTCCCGGGTAGGGGTGAAATTAAAAAAAATCGTATTTTAAAGTACTAGTACATAGTACAGGGCAATCCTTTTCATAAGTGCACCATCCTGACACCAACCGCCAACATCCGCCAATCCAAGCGGAAACTAAAACACTGGTCTACTAGACTAGACTACTACAGCCAGCAGTTGATCTTACTTTACTGTCCTTGACTTGGGCACATTTCTGCCGCTCCATGAACTTGTCGTAAATGGAAATAGCCACCTGACTGATTTTTACAGCTGAATTGCATAGTGTACTCCATAGTGTACACATGTGTGTATGATGAAATTGATAATGCAAAAGCGCTTTTTGCTAGATTTCAAATCTAACACTGATAAACCGACAGCTTGACTCAAACTGAGCTTTGTTTTGTTATTGGGATTTGATTTTTTGTCTGAAACATTAGATAGGTCAACGGTCAATGATTTATATACACTGAATCACAAAGATGATGCTGATTGCCCATAAGAATCAGGAAAAATCTAATCATTTCGGTATCCAAACATCAAGATCCAAAGTTTACATATGCTGGGTCTGAACCATCCTTTCGACTTTCGAGTTTCGAACATACAAAAAAAACACATAAGTTGATTCAAACCCTTCGTGTGTGCCTGAAGCTGTGTTTCAGCCCACTTCTCAGAAGGTTGGCAGCATTTGTCCAGAACGGACTGGGCATTTTTCTTAAGGTGGGTTAGACCCTCGACTGTGCAATGATACTGACTTAATGCCACCCAAGACAAACTGGTTCCGGCTGGTTTTTCATTGCTGGAATCCTGAAGGTTGTATTGCGCCATCAAAGTACATTCAGGGACCCAAATAAAATCACCTTCGCCCAAAATCGCACACATGCCACCAGAATCAACGAAATCTTTCAAGCTCATTCCCAAAAAGTGGTTCGACAACGCGCTTTGAGTAGGGGGTATTCCGGTAGATTTGGCTGCAAGGCTGGCTGACACTGACTGGTACGGAATTGTCAGAATCAGTTTTGCCCCAGTCAACTGCATCTTTGCAACTGGAGCGAGCATATCGGGAAAACTAACGCACGACCATTCCGGTTTCGAGTAGAGCATTTTCAGGGCACAAATCCTTGGGAAAAAAACGCACTTGCACTTGGCAAAAAATCCCCAAACATGATAGTAGCCTAAGACTTCAATCAGTGAATGTGAATGTGTGATACAGCAGCAAGTACAAACTTAGACTCCACTCAGAGTTCAAAATTAGAATTATGTGCTGCGATGTTCGCTTTTGAAAACAAAAATTCCATCAAAGCGTCTTGTAGATTTCATCTTTGTTTTTGAAGCTTGTAATGATGCTCCTCAAAATGTTGTTTCCCACCAGCGTGAAGCGCAGTCCTTGGAGCGCATCCTTCTTGAAAACCTCAGCAAGTCACGCGTTATCACAGTGTCATCATTGATGCAGATGACCGGAAAAAAGGATACCCTCTAGTAAACTAACGTGGCAACAGAAAACGGACCTTTTGTTAAAGATGTATCTTCTATTGAAAATGGGGGGTTTCAATTCAATCGCCATGTTAGTTGGAAGTTGTTTTTTGAAAAAAACCTTTCCATCAACTGAAGTCTGAAGCCGTGATAAAACAAAAACATAGACAGTGTACATCTTTGATTCTAATACTTGCAAACAAACATCTAAGCTAGTCTACTACTAATGCGCTTTTAGCTGAGAAGCTGTGTCACCATCCAACAACCCAACATCTCGACGCTGTCTTGCCAACTTGACGGGGTTGTCTTTCAATTCTTGGTAGATTTCATCCCTGGGAATATCGCCCAAATCAGGATCAGGAAGATGTCTGACTATGTAGGCGCAAGTGGTAGCTTTGGCAGGGTTTTCAGGCAAGCCCTCAAGGACAGCCCCAATCATGTACCCAGTTTCCGTGTCTTTTCCTATCTTCTTTGAAATGTCCATCTTGATCTCTTTCAAAAGCATATGCTGATCAATCGGCAAATGTTTGAAAATCTCATCGAGTTCGGAGTTCTCATCCCCACTACGATCATCTAACGCCGCCACAGTTTCATCATCAGCCGCCGATGCACCTTGATTTTTCAATCAGAGGGGCAGCAGACTGGCATGCTGATAATGATATAGGATACACGAGGTCCGGGTGGCTAACATTAAGACCAAGTCAGTTGACCAAAACTTAAAAAACAAAAACTTACCTCATTACAACAGAAGCAAACCAGTGCTAAAACTGAAACCTAGGGGCTCATCTCCTGGTGAACCCGGTTCAACCCTTCACTCGCATTAGTCAACATCTGGATCATGGTTTTGAACTTTTTCTGGTAGAGTTTGAAAGCAGCTTCATTGAATTTCCCGGCGGCTGGGTCCCCTTCAAAAAACTCTTCTCGGATCTTCTTTGTTCCTGGAGACAATTTTGCGGGTGACCCTGGCGGAGTAGAGCCCGGTGGTTTCACGAATGCCCGGGCAAGGGTCCACCTGTCTGCCATCAGGGATCTGTGATCCTTCAACTCCACATGTCCCTCAGTCAAAGCCAATTGCTCTTCAACGTGGGGCTGCCACTCAGAGATCTGAGATGCCTTGGCAAAATGGTTGTGTTAGTTAGTTCAGGTCAATTTGTTCTTCTGAATCTTCTGAAGCTCATGTGCTAGTGCTTCTTAGTCACATCGGTTCAAATAATCGAAGAAACTGTAACGGGGCCCCAACACGACTGAAATATGAATAAGTTTTTGAACTAATGGACTTTGTATAACATACACTTGCAAGAGCTACTCTACTGCAACCTAGTCGCAACATTCTGTGCCACAACGTGTTGCTTGCGTTTCAAATCTAGCTGAAGCAATTCATCATCTCCTTTTCGTTTTCTTGGCGGTGTAACCTCCACATCAGGATTGTCTTTGTTGGTATTACCACCTCTTCCTTTTTTAGCTTTTGTCTTGGCCCTCCTACCACCAACAATGGTCAGAGGCTGGCTCCCGTGCAGCGAAGGCATAGCCTGGAAGTGGTTCACACCTCACATGGTGCAGCGTTGCACTGGCATGGCGGCATGACAATGACTCATGACCCACGATGACAAAACAAGTTGAAATTCTAAAAGTCTAGGTTAGATGTCTTTGATTAAAGTCCATTCCAATGCTGGAATATATGTTGAAACTCTACGATCCAGCGGTCAAACAACCCCCGCTAGCCTGAGTAAATTGTAAGTTCCACCCAGAACAGCCCACGCGAGATGAACAAGGCCCCGGCGGGACATGTCAAACATCCTTGTGTCTGAGTGCATAGTGCTGTTGTTGATCGCACCTTGTGATTGTGTCTCACTTGCCAGATTGGATGACACTACAACACACAGCTACTGTGACTACTGCTACAACTACTCACCCTACTCCTACTCAGTCCTAGTCTTCCTGTTACCTATTCCGATTCCTCCTTGAATCAAACTTGACTTGAAATGACATAATCAAACTTGAACCAAGAAGCCAGTGAAGACATCTTCCAAATTCTCTGACTCAGTAGCATGGCTTCGGGTCACAGACTTGCTGTGCTCCAATTCTCTAGCACTGGAAGCCGTATTTTTCTTTAAGAGACTACACACAGCCTGCCCATAGTCGTCCTTGCTCCAAATGGCCCTCGGGTTGCTCTGAGCAGCAACCCATTCAGCCTCTAGCTCCTGGGGTGTCCAGTCATAACGAGAAGCGAGTTCAGAGATGAACCTGGCTGACGGTGCAAGGGGGTTAGACGGTTCAGGAGACAGGAGATACTGATGAAATAAGGAACATGATCAAGAAATTCTATCAGTTTGAAGTTTACATTAGACATCTTGATGTCAAGGAACTGCTTCTTTGTAAGGAAAGGCCTCTCTTGTTCAAGCTTCAGCTTGTCGGAGCATGTTGCCCTGTCTTCCACAACCACCACCCTTTTGTGGCCCTTACCAGCACCCTTTTCTTTGTTGTTGATAACTAGTTCCCTACGTTCTTCCATAGACATATTTTCCCATTCCTCTGATCTCCCCGCTTTGGAAAACCAACTTCTCAAAGCTTTCCTGCCGTTGTGGCATTTCTTACACCTCCTTGTTTTGCATCTTGCACCACCGCATGCCACCGTGTCCTTTATGGGCATGACTTCCTCGCAGTCGACACACCTAGGATTTCAATTTCAAGAGACGCTGGGAGTGGGGCCAGTGCCGGTGCAATTTCTCATAATCACGGAGACGGTATGTGAGCCATGTGAGCCTCATCTGTATTATAGTTATGTTATGTAGTGTAGTAGTGTAGATGAAAAATATACACTGGAAACAAAACAAGACAAAGTGAAATTGGACACTAAACTTGGCTAGTAGCTCAACTTCTTTATCTATGTCTGGCCCACTTGGCCGTTTTTGTTCCACTTCCACTTCGGCCACTTGTTCTTGTTGTCCATCTGGACGATTCCCATCGGCATCTTCCGATGCAGCCGACATGACCACAAGAAAATGCACGACAATTCAAGTCAAAGTTCCAAATCTCACAACGCTAGCGGAGCAACCTACTACTTCGGCTCAAAACACAATGGCTGCACATTTACAACCTCTATCTCAAAGGCACATGTTTGCTTGCTACATGACTGGGCAATGGTCAAATTTCCAATGCGAATCAAGTTGAATCAAGTCCAGCGTGAAACGCACATAGTCATTTTTGCAATTCACGTACCGAGTATATGTTCAAATATCAGCTATCAACATCAAGTTGAAAAATAAATGGATCATATCACTGTCCCTGAGCTTACCCCAGGATTGTGAAGTCACCATTGATCTGCACAAGTCATCAAGTCTGTACACGCATGCCCGAACAATATGCGGATATATGCAATGTGATGGTGATTTACGTCTTCACCTTCAGCTCACAAAAATACAGTGTGAACAGGATTGCTCTGCCCACAGCAGCAATGTGCATAGAATTGCCTGCCAGCTTACCTAAGCAGGATATAGCATGTGAGATGAACACAAGACTTCAATACTTCAGTATAACACAAATTTTGACATGTCAGTCAAGCCCTGCATTGTTTTGGAACACGCTGTCACTGATTACTGAGAGTCAATGGCAAGGGTCAGAGGGCTGGGTGTGATGTCTCCCCCACGTCCATCAGCCGCACCCCCATTTGGTGAGCTGTTCTAGGTTCCACCGGCAGCCCATGAGCATAAAGAAGTTCCAGCCCATCTGGCGATGCATCAACAGAAGGTGAACAACTATATTGTTATTGATAGAAAAAACATGCACCATCAAGGGCGAGGGTGTAGAAAATGACCAGTATGAAGCTTGAACTAGGTAGTCACAAATAGATCAAAATAGCCATTATGTGGTCACTGACAATTCCTCTAGAAATCTAAGGCCAACACGAATGAACCTCTCATAGGTTGTTGACCAGACTGCAGATACCCCTGTAGTAAGTGTCTGAAGATGTCCGTTTTGGGATGCCATACGAGGGCGCTGTGCTGCATTCTGGTTTGTGTCATAGGCCAGGCGTCCCGGATACATAGCAAGATACTCTTCAAGCCCTTGGTATTAGTATGTTGAAGGAAGTTGGAGAGGGAAATGAATCATACTGTGGATGGAAAAAATCCTGCACCAGTTAGCGTTATCCTATTCTCAACACCGTAACGGGCACCCTAAGTGGTTCAGGATTTTTTCCATCAACTGAAGCAACCGTACCTCTTCACATTCAAAACGTGTCAAAACTTTGTCAAAATCTAGGGGTCGTGCGATGTTTGTGTCCGCCGGAAATATTTGTAAGCCATTCGAGGTATGTACCATCGGTGTTCCCATAAAGCAAGAATTGATCCAATGTAGTTCCCGGGAATGGCTGAAGTTGAAGCATATTCACAACTTCCCCCAGACTACTTGTTTGCCTGGCCATCAAAACTTTTGGTTTCAAATTGATTGAATTCAAAATTCAAACTGTGATACATGTGGGTGTTTGCACGCCTTACAAATTCCTTCAAGGTGAAGACTGCATATCGACGGTCTCTCTCAACAGGTAGTCCGCAATGTTGGCTTGGGCTGATAGTTGTAAATGAAACATCATAGTAGTCTCAGCAAATCACCAAACAAAGGGTCTGTACAGTACAGTACACAAAAACAAAATAAGGCATGCGGCACACAAAGAATCTAGTAAGGCGTGAGCCCTTCAATGCATTGATTATGATCTCTATCGGGAACTGGATCACATTCTCATGAATCAGGAAGTGCGGCAGTGATTGCAAGATGGATTTGATGAACAGCAGGAGGTAAACCACCGTTGGCCCTTGAAGTTTTTGTTTGGATCCAAACGCAGAGTAGTCCTAAGTTTCTTGGAATCCATATCAACAGTGCATAAGTGAACATCACCATGGAATTTCATGGAATTGTAGAAACCTCAGGACCCAACAACACATGGGCTCCCCGCAATCTCAACATTGATGTCGATGTTGCTGCCGCTGTGGTCGGCGGCTGGTGGTCTCTCAAAGAGTCTGCGACACTTTTTGTTGCATTTGAAGCACCTTTGATGCTCGGGATGGTGAAAGAGAACGGGAGTAGTCAGTAGAAGAAACTAGCACGGGAATATTAGTAATGATACCGCTAAGATAGATTGATTGCAACATCAACATCAGGCTGAAATACATCCCTGCCCATGCTCTCCAATAGCTAGTAAGTGTCTCACCAGTCGTGATCATTCAACTTGACATTGTTGCGCAAGATCTTCGTGGAAGCAATCAACTCATCCAACGTTTGCCTACACCACACGCAGTTAAGTGCAGTCAATGGCGATAAGTTGCGTGTTTAGTTTTGTTAGATGCCAAATATGGAATATCAATCAGCTTTGCAAATTCAAGAAAACACAAGGGTTGTATTGCACCTTAGAAGAGTAAGTGG
>Ga0126337_10003698_pt1 | contig 10084 bp, 6 predicted proteins | sample DipCmetagenome_FD_92527 | JGI IMG/M metagenome (GOLD analysis project Ga0126337, IMG submission 92527) | Coral microbial communities from La Bocana,Puerto Morelos, Mexico - Diploria C A metagenome | ecosystem: Host-associated > Invertebrates > Cnidaria > Coral | place: La Bocana,Puerto Morelos... | reverse complement strand
ATTTTATAAATTATTGTAATAAAAACTAAGTATGGCTGCCCAATCTTGTTAGCCAATCGTGGTTATTTTGGGCAGCCATGCACTTTACTTTATTTTTTATTATTGTATTGTAAATCTAATTGATTGTATAGGGTGCAAATAAAAAGTTGTTGTTGTTGTTGTTGTTGTTGTTGTTACTGGGTAAACGGGGTTGACCTTCTCTCACAATGCAATTCTCCGCATAGGAATATCCCAATAGGCACCGTCAGGGCTACTCAACTGTATTAATAGCACCATTTAGTTCATTCTTTCCTATGGTTTCATTCTTTGTTTCGAATTTTATATTCCTAAGATATGACCCAACCACTCGACCTTGGTACTACGCGGCCAAATCTTATCCAGGGAAAGTGACATTTTCAGTTCCTTACTTGGTAAGTAACACTCAAAATTTAAGATTGAACCAAGATCTGTAAGACAGAAACAGACTTTTTCAATGAGAAATACTAAAAAGCAAGATAAATTTAAACTCTACATGTAGCTAAAATAAATATAATTTGTTTCTTGTTTCTTATTATTGTGAAGGATAATGGCGGGGCTGGAGTGGTGGTGACTACCAGTCAAACAATTAGCAGTGATTCTATGGTAAGTAAGTCAGGAGATATAACCTGCTCTAGTCTATTATTGCGAATACTAAGATCACTGTCGATAAATAAATGGATTTTTGTTTGCAATTACCTAGATCCATTTCTTTCAGTGTCTGAACTATCCCAGGTAGGTCACACCCATACTGGACGGATAAATCTGAAAACGGCGTTTTCACTCTGAAAACGCATCAAATGTTTTCCGTCCTCACACCAGTCGTTTTGGATTTGTGTTGAACGAAACCTCGGGCAGGGTAATCACTTGATTGTCGTAATGCCATCGTTTTCGAAAGGATCAGTTTTCAAAATGTTTTCCGTTCACACTAAAACACAAAGCCGTCGTTTTCAAATTCCCCCTGTTTAAAGATCGTTTCCGTAAAACTCCGTTTTTCGTGACGGATTAGCGTAAACGTTAGGCTCACCGTAGAAAAATAGCTGCGTTTTCTAATTCAGTTTCAAATTCAATTTCAGTTTTTAGCTGGGGTTTTGATGAAAGCTAAAATAAGTCGCCCCCCTGATTTACCTTCTCCGAAATAACTTCTATTTGTTTAGTTTGTTGTTGTTACGCAGGAGACATCTAAGATATATAGCGAGATGTATAACGCACGTGCAAGGCTGTTGTACTGCTCATTGACTTTATAATTTTATTTGGCTTCTGTTGTAAGGTCATTCACATATTCCGTGTTTTATTTTCAAGGTTCGTGCCGTGATGGGAATTGATTTTAAAATGATTAAGATCCACGAAATAGTCGTTGATAGTGCACATTTTTGCAAGAAGAGCTCTGGTAAGATTTTAAAAGGAATTACACTGTACTGAAAATAAAACCCTATTTTATGCAAATGATAAACTCTAAAAAAACCTATATTGGGCTATACCGATCCTAGCTCGTTGGGTGAATAAACCCGTATGGGTTCATGGGTTTGGAACCAATCACAAGACATTCAATAGGCAAGATTCGTATTCTGGGTATCGAACTGGAACTACAATCTTTGACAAAATAAATGGAACATCTTGGACCACCCCTCCCCCCCATTTCAATAATGCAATATGGCGCGTTTTTGCTCCTTCGCCCCTTCATCATTGCATGCTTTGTTCCTTTTTATTTTGTCCAAGATTGTAGCTTGCAACTGAGGATAATGAGTTGAATCTTTTAAAATGTCAATAGCATTTATCTCTTTTTTACCCTTCATGAGCCTCCACTATATGCTAGTTCCAGTCCATACCGAGAATACGAATATACTTTATTAAACAAGGCCTAATGGCTCTGTTGGTAAACGCGGCAAAATTTTTAAGCAGCGGTTTCCACGAAAAGAACACGACGGCGTTGGCATAACATTGCAAACAGAGAATAGACGTACTTAACCCCGCGCTCTTTAGACAAGTCATACCATAATCTAAGAAACACTGAATTGATTTGACCTGTGTTTTTTTGTTTAGTGTCGTGCATGCTAATCGATCCAAATGGTTATGTGGTTTACAGTAAACAGTTTATGTCCAGTCCCAGGTGAGCTTGTGTTATTTACTGGGAAATAAGCAAATAGTTTTATTTTTTTGATCAGAGAAAAAACGTAACCCATGCCAGAACGTAATTTTGACCATCCTGTTCTTGGGATTTCGAGATTTCAAAGGAGCCTGTTGTTTCAATTTCGTCAAGGGTGCTGTTTTTCGTAGGAGAAAAGAGAAATATGAATTCGGAAAACTTGTTTCCCGGCCGGAAACAAGTAATCAGTAATCAAATCAAACAAGAGAAGAGTAACCGTACATGGAATATGAAGAATTTGCATGCTGACCAGTTTTAGTAGGGTACTGTTGTTACATCTGACCAATTTCTTTTAACGACACCAGTTTGCAACTTTTCTTTGACTGTAGAATTGCAAAAGAACGCGTCCATTTGGCGTACAAACATCCAGAGTTACTGTTGGACTTGATGAAGAAAGGAGTTATCTCCACAAGTTTGGCTTGTAACGACTTGGAGGTAAATATCAGTGTATGTCACGACCGGTAGGGAGACATTTGTGGAGTGAGAAACCGAAAAATATCAACACCTTTCTCGTAGCGATAATATATGTTTTATTAGGCTGAGTGGGGATGAGTGTAAGGTTTATCTGTTAAATTCTAATCAAATAGTGCGGTTTTCTTTCAGCTTGGCCAAACGTACACCAATTACAAGATAACGGATACACTGCCAACGTATGTTTGTTTTTTTTGCTGGAAAACTAGGAAGAAAATTATTCCTACCATACACGATATATCGGCATATATGCTCAAAAAGGTTTTGGGCCGGGACGACCCACATCGCTTTTACGCCTTAGTCGTAAAATTCTGTAAAATTCTGTTAAGAGCAAAAGTTAAAAAATAAAAAAAAAAACTGTTTTATCGTCCTTTAATAATTTCAATCTTTTCAACTTATACTTAAGTAATATGGGATGTGAACGCCTGACAATAGAGCAATTTGATCATCTTTCTTATTAGTACTTTTGAAGTTGATGAGCCCCGACCGAATTCCCTCCTTAACCTTTTCATTCTTTGTTATTTCAGTGGTAAAGTCCAGGGCTCATTAAAGTGCGGCTCCTATGTTATGGTGGCTGTGCCGAACACCAATGTGTATCTCGTAGTCATTGATGGAGGAGACTGTCCGGACTCCGCTATAAAATGTACCTCGGTAAGTATTCCTAAGGAATTTCTCTGTTCCCCCGCGCTAATATAAAAGCACATTCGACTTCTTTTTTTAAGTCAACTCGCCCGTAGAGAGTTGAAGCTCACTCGAGTTAAAGCTCACGCGGTAATGAGCCTATAAGAAAAGTTCTTAAAGATCCTGAGAACACCACTCTAGAGACAGCATCTTTTTTTCTATTTGCCATATTTCAAAAACTTTGTGAAATCCGACAGGACATTTCTTGGGAGGACAACACGAAACGTTTACCAATCATTCATTGTATGAGCAATACAGAGGGAAATGTTTCCACAGCATCTCTGTTCTCCCTTTAGAACATGACTTGTGAAGATTTAATATTGCTGATCAGTTGAATAATTTAATTCTGTTTTCTTCTCAGTGTTCAAAGAAGTCATGCGCAGATGGTATAACCAAAGAAGGGTCTCTGTCGGCGCCGATCTGCGTGCCCTGCCTGTGCAGTGTATCGTACAGTCCTTGTGCTTTACATTACTACAAGGTATCTATGACAACCGCTCACGCATTCATTGTTATTGAGTTAATGATCGGCTAAACGTTTTCCTGACTTTACAGTCATCACCGTTGAGTTACATTGAATTTAGAAGTTTACGCTGTACAAGTTTGTGTGATCCACTTAATAACCTCAATGGGTCATGTAAGGCTTTTTCGATTACCGTTTGAAAAATACAAATCATGAACCAAAATGGAAAACACTGTAAAGAAAAACCGATAACAAAAACGACACCAGGAAATTAAATAGCAGCAATTATTCTGGTTTATCTCTTGTCCAATAGTCGGGTAGTAATGAAAGTGGCCGTTGTAAGTGACTGACATTTGGACAAAAGTTAACAGAATCAAGGCAGTTGTTTATCAGTCGATTTTGTCACTTTTCTGGTTTTTGAAACTGATTTGTCACTTTCGCGGTGATTTTACTGGGTATATAGACTGTAGGCGGGCGTTTTTTTTTCTCAAAGGATCAATTAGACGAGTGTTGAGCCCACATCGCGTACGCAAGTGGGTGATACAGCCGAGTAGCTTGCCTTAAGCTCGAATTTCGAGGGAAAAACGGACTGCCAGCAGTCTACTGGATCTAAATCTCTTGTAAATTTTGTTAAGGGCGATTGGTCAATTGCTATCGGTCTTGTTCCGTCTATTGTTTGTCAAAGACGTGTCGGTTCAGAAAATGTGTTTAACATTTAATTGTTAATTTTCGCTTGTTTAAAGTCTGCATGCTTCCAGGTTTTAAAACGCTCAGGGTTTAACTTTATCTCTTCCTTCATCCAGAGTCCAAATGCTGCTGTAGCGTGTCCTTTCATTCAGCGCAGCCTGGTGACAGCAAAAAGTGCCTGCAAGAAGCCTGATACCGACTCTGCCTTCGTTCGTGTTCCAACACGTGAGCCGAGTCTTGGGTCAACTCTATCTCCTCATCCCAAAAATCCGTCGGGATCTGGAACCAAGTCGAATCATTCCTTATTACTTCTCTGGTTCATACTGTTTCTTCGATATGTTGTATTCCAGTAACGTACCGTACATGCCGCCAAAACTGAAAAATTGTAAAAAGTAAAAAAAAAAAACAGAACCAAAAAGTACACCGACCATGTTGGGGACTGCCTGTGACTGAAAACGTAATTCAGTTTTGTTTAAAGCATAGTATCAGTCAGCGCGAGCAGACAGAGTGTCTTCTTGGGGACTTCACTTTTCTTCTTTATTACGCAGCTTTTTCTTGCGGCGTTGCCTTGCAGCACGAAGTTTTCTTATGGTGCCATGCTTAGTCACGGGGTAACATTTAGTCCAGTCCCTGAACTCCTCACTGCCCCTCCCTCTTTAGGAGATCAGGTAGTAGCTCCGGCAAGGGGTCACATGAATGGCTTCATCAGCTACAACGACCAAACAATAACAGTTTGTGAAAGCTGCTACACTTCTATCTTTAGGCAGCCCATATATGGCGTTGGGAAAAGAAGAGTTCAGTGCATGGACAAAGGTAATCGGAAACTGGTTGCTTGCTTTTATTACGACGTTTTTGGAGACGAAAACGGCATTTGTAAAAACAATAGCTACTTACATTTCTTCTCTAGTTAGCTGTTAGAAGGATACATGTAATAGCTTATTCTGGAAGATGTAGATAAAACTCACTTAACAGCAACAAATAATTTCTGGATCATTGATTTTGAATTTTGTAGAGCCAAAATTCCTCACTAAAAGCAAGGTGCTAATAAAAAATGCTTGCCATGCATGGAGTCGATATTCGTAGCTTGATAGCTCAATTGGTAGATATCACAGACTGAAGCAATAGCCCCATTTTCCGTTGAAGCCTAATATAAATGCTTCCGAGTCCACGTTTACTAAACAAGCTTATCAGCCTTCAATGGTACGTTACCTACATCCGTTTTCTTTAAATTGCCTCATTCGGGAACATCACAACGACCCGACCAAAGCACTGACCCGGATCGAACCGCTCGATCCAGAGTTCCAGCAAGGTCTTAACAATTCGGCTCATACGGTAATAGCAGGGAAATTAATGAATTAAGGTCGATGATTATTCTCTTGAGGAGACTATTTCTAACTTTATCACATGACTGAAAAACGTAATTCGTTGTGATTGGCTGAAAGCAGACCAATTTATTGCAACACTTAGCATCCCATAATAGCCAGTGAAACAATAGAATTCAAAATGGCCGCCTTATCGCCGAAAAGGTCCATTAGGGACACTGTTAATATAAACAAATATTGCAAATTACCAGTTGGCTCTATTTACACAACGCGGTCGAGGAGTTGAACTTGAGACTACCGAGTTCGTTACTCCTGCGCAGGGCTCTGGATTGAGCCATCAGTCTTTTAGGGGGCATGGTACCCTATCCCGCCGCTGCCACGAGTGTTAAAAATAAGACAAAAAAAGTAAATACGGATGGTCACCGATAACAGGAGGGGAAGAAAAACACAACGCCGCGGGCACTGCCTGCTGGCGTTGTAGCAGGTGAATTGTAGTTGGTGATGAATGAATGGTCGATGGTTGACAATTTGTTTGAGGATGTCGTTGTGACTGATGTATTGTCACAATGTTCTACTTTAAAGCTGCAGGGAACAGACGTTAATTCAATATTTTCTTGTTTATTTCCTAAAAACAAATCTCAAATGCATACTACATGGCAAACTATATAGCGGCTTTCGGGCTAAACGTCTAGCGTCTCGTTACAGTGAAAGTCCGACTCTGATTCAATTTTGTGTGTTGGTTCACAAGTATTTGATGACAAGTCAGTTCAGTGAATATTCGAAGATATTTTACTCAACTGACAATTTCTGATGTTGTACCTTATAAATGCCTTGTTGTACTTTAATTTTGTAGAATAGTCGCACCTTCATGGTCTCGACAGAAGGAAGAGCTTCCTTACAGTCTGTAGTTCCTTCAGTCTCGGTAAAAAGAAACTTTCATTGATACTAAATGAACTATGAAGCACCTTTTTTTTTCAGCTCATCCCCGACAGAGACGTTTGACGTTTAGCCAAAGACACGAATACAACGCTTTGAAAGTGTAAATTTCCACAATAATTGTTGAAGCATATGTTAAAAATGCGATTTTGGATACTTTACTCATAGCTTTCTTAAATTTTGATAAATCTTGGTTGAGAGATATACAGCATGAATATAACTGGCACACTTTTTTTTCGGGTGGTTAAACGTGGTTATGTTCCAAACCAGCTGGTTTAACTCACGTATTCTCTGACACTCAAAAAGATTCCTTTATATAGTGGCACTATCTACTTCTTCTAATCTTGATCAGAAAATAGAAATAAACATTTCATTGCCTTAGTTAACTCTGACTCGTATCGTGACACCAGCATTACCCAATTGCAATAGATTGTGATTAAATCGCAAACTTGTTAGCTTATCTTCACTGGGATATTAGAACTACTTAGACCGTTCGTCACTATCATGTATCATCTTTACTTCCTAACGAAGTTTTGTCATTTTCCTTAAAACGATATATAATCTCTATCACAATTAGTTGGGACACTGTTCTTGTAAGTCAGCTGAGAATACACGCGTCCTAATGTGTGTTTCCTTCGAGTTTTTCCTTCTCGTCCTCTCCATTGCGTCTCATTATTGAATAAAACACGTTCTGTTTGTCACAAACCATTAAAGAAAAACAAGGACTGGAAAGCGTGTGTGACCTAGATTAGCGTTCATACTACGTTTGTTTGCAGTGCCTCCGAAATACTAAGAATTAAAGTGGATTTTTTTTTGTGTGGATATATCTATTATCTTTCAACAAACTATTGCCAGTGTTTTTTCTGTCAAAGAAAAGTAACTGAAAAATCTGTATTTACAATTGGCTTAGAAGTGTTTTCAAAAGCCTTATATGACAAGCTTGATGGATGCACATTAAGCCGCAGACAGCCTTCACCACACTTTACACTTCTTCTTGGGATTCATCCCTTGACCCGCGGGACACTTGAAGGCCTCTGAAAACTCCTCCATATTTGATAGCGGGCCAATCACCCTAATACAAATTACAGTCGGTGTTAAAGAGTGACAAGATACTTCCTTGTTTCGTTATTTTTCAGCCCGTGAAATCTGGTATTTTCATCTTTGTCGAGATTTCAAAATTGTTTTATTCCTCGTCAACGGACGAAACCAGCGAAAAAACGGCCTGAAGCATCTAAACTGTGTTTGCTTATCAATTTCGCCTGTTTAATTCAATTCTCATTCGTCCTGATTTCATGCCTGGTGCGACTACTGTACGTGTGTCTGGGGTGACTAAGAAGGAATGGTAACTATTGTTTCGCAAATTGTAATTTTTGATTAAAAACCATGACGGTCTCGCAAGATTCAGTTTTATTAATATAATATTAATGATGTTCTGCTGTGTTCCTACCTGTAATTCGCCAGTGCGTGAGTGTCTGTGTTTGCCAAATTGTAGGCAGCTGATGGAGTAAACACACTGCACCACATCTGAAAAGAACTCAAGAAAATTAGCTATTTGCATATATTAGCAAATGAATATTATTATCTTTCAACCATCTGAACATAAACCATTGTTAAAGTAAAATTTAGATTGCGAAGATTATGTACGTTTGAATACAAATTGATTGTTTGCATTTCACAAATACAATAATAGCCAGAAGCAGTTTAAAAAGGCGACAAATTCATGCAGTCGCTCTACATCGCCATTTGACTCTTTCACTTAAACACCTATTTCAGTTTCAAAAGCTGGATTATCCAGTTAGTTCATGTGCAGTGGAATCGTAATATCTAAGATGGATCTTAATTTGGGCGTCTCGTCTTCCTACCTGAGCAAAGCTGACAAACAAAAGCTGATCGTTTGTCATGTTAAGACCAGGTAGCAATGCTTCTGGACCATTGTTCTTGACCCAGTTCTTGTAGCCCTGTTAGGCAGATAAGAAACAACTGAATGTGACTGACTGAGAGAAAAAATCTCTTTAAATGGTCTTTCTTTCATGTTTTTTGAAAGTTTTATTTCTTCAGATCTCAAACTTATGTCACCTCTAAAAGCTTTCAGGCATCAGTAGTCACGTCTTTGTAGCTCAGTTCTCCTTAAAAATATGGGATACAAATTTGGGGCGTCAACTGTTTGGTCACTTGACTTGATATTTCTGTGACAGCAGTGTTTTCAAAGAGTGTTTTATGTGTAATGAGATTCTGGTCTCAGTTATGAATAGGTTTTTACAAATCTTTATGGTTTTTGCATTTCAATTTTGGAAAACCAATTTTGAAGATTCTTATGTTGCAATATTCTTAAAATTTGTGACACCACTTTGTCACCCCCTCTACTGGTCCCTCCTAGGTTCAAGAATGAAAAGGAAACTCAGCGAATGCAGAATTAATAGGAAAGATGTAATGAATAAGGTAATGGTTTAATCTTTCTGCTTAAGCGATCTGTTGCATCATCCTAGAGTCGATAACCCTTACTTTCTGTAAGCCTCGTGTTAATGCTTCCAGACAAAGGACTTTTCACATGAATGTGAGGCTAGGATGCATGAATATTGCTATTTAAATTTTGGCGTCATTTATGCAGAGGGTCTAATATATCTCATCAGTTCTGTTAAAAGTAACAAACAGACAGATATGAACACTTCATGCTTTACCCAATAAGCGAGTCTGATGCCACCGTTGTCAGCTATGTTTTCACTTAGAGTGAGTCTCCCATCGATCTGTTTGAGAGGAAATTAAAACTCAAGTCTAGCAAGCATATCGACAAAGCAGTAATTTGTAATATAGATATCATAAAAGACAAAAGTGGATTTTTTTTGAAACTAATATCATTCATATTTATTGATGTCACGCGAGAAAGTCCAAAAAGAAACGAATAAGGTGTATAAAAAGGCAGCGATGTAGAGGCCAGAGAAACCATAAGCTACAGAGTGACAAGAACTAAGTCTGCAATCTGTGCTATATTTTCACCACGTCATAGTTCCTTGTTTCGTTTTTCTTTGTAGAGTCATTTGTAAAAATTGGCTGCTAGAGGGCGCGAATAAATGATCTTTTTCTTTCAGCTCTTTGCTTTGCTCGACGTATAATATGAATTTTGCAGATTTCTAGCTCATAATACCACACGCGTCTAAATAAGTATGGGTAATCAAATGGTGACGAGTGAAATTAGGAAATAATTTCACGCGCGTTTTGTCAAAATTCTAATAATTTCCCGAGCCTTTATTTCACGAGTATACCATTTGGTTACCTTTTAATATCATGGGTGACAAATTACGCTCACAATCCTGGGTTACGGAAGCGTTGCCATAGCAATTTTATAATTTCACATGTGAAATTATAAAT
>Ga0126337_10003697_pt1 | contig 10086 bp, 7 predicted proteins | sample DipCmetagenome_FD_92527 | JGI IMG/M metagenome (GOLD analysis project Ga0126337, IMG submission 92527) | Coral microbial communities from La Bocana,Puerto Morelos, Mexico - Diploria C A metagenome | ecosystem: Host-associated > Invertebrates > Cnidaria > Coral | place: La Bocana,Puerto Morelos... | reverse complement strand
GCAACTCCTAGCACTTCAGTCTTTGATTCATGGATGATTCTGAATAGAAAGACCTTGCCTTCCATGCCTTGGAATTCAGGAATCTTGAAGGACCCTTTTGCTTTCCCTTTGAAGAGGCCGAGATTGTCGCCACCAGTGTTTGGAATGCAGGCAGCAATAGCAGCATCTCCTGCAGGGTCTTCGGGTAGTGGTGCCACAACGGGGCCACCTACGATGTCAGTGGATTTCTCGAAGCGGCGTTTGAGAATAGCCAGGCTCATCCAAACCGAAGACCACGCGAGGTGGGAAGCACTTCGCAAGGTCAAGGTGCTGGTACTTCTCAACCCGACATCATCAGAACTAGGCACCACTCTCGTTGCGAACGCAGCCCTGCTCAAGGACGACAAACAGATGGGGTCATCCATACTGGACACATTCTCGGCCAAAGCAACGTCAACACTGGTCAAGCGTGCTGGATCGCTGTGGCGCTTCGCAAGATTTTGCTCAACCCGAGGAGTTTTGGATCCATTGAACCCTCATGAATCAACAGTTTATGAGTACATGCAGTTTCTCAAGGTCCATGGTTCCCCTACTTCAGCTCATGATTTCCTGCAAGCTTGGAGGTTCATCTACCATACCGTGGGTTTGAAGTGTGGGCCTATCGAAACTGTTTTCTCTACAAGGATTTGTGGTGCAGCTGATGGAATGTTTTCTGCAAAACGGAAGCTGGTCCAAGCGAAGCCACTTACCACGAGGATGGTGCTGGCACTTGAAAGGATTGTGCTGATAGGGCCCTATCTAAATTGGAGGTTGATTGCTGGCCATTTCCTCTTATGTTTGGGGAGCTGTTCCAGGTTTGCAGATTCCATCAGGCTCGACAGCATCACGTTCGACGAGTGGGGTGGCTTGACTTTGATCGAAGCTTCTGAGACTCAATACAAGACTGCAACTACGCGAGAACGCAAATCCAGGCTTCTGCCGATTCTTTGTCTGGGCCGGTTTTTTGCTGCAGAGTCGTGGGGTCCAGTCTGGATGAGATTGAGGGCAGAAGCAGGTTTTGGCACTGATCCAAGTCTGTGTGCATTTTCAGAAATCACCTCAACTTGGTTGACGAGGTCTATGTCCACACAGGTGAAGCTGCGCTCTTCCTGAAAGAGTTCCTTTTGGGATCGGGCTTTGACGCTGCCGAGCTGGAAGGGGTCTCTACGCATTCGCTGAAAAGCACCATCCTCAGCTATGTTGCGAAAGGAAACTATCTGCCGCTTCCAGACCGGCGCATCTTAGGACACCACTTGGAGCCAGGTGACAACTCAGCTGTCACCTACAGCCGGGACGAATTGTCGAGGCTAATGGTGAAAGTGGAAGTTATGCTCCAAGACATTCGCAATAGCAAGTTCAAGCCCGACGACAGCAGGGTTCGTCGCATTGCCGAACAGACTGCCGAGGTCATTGAAGAAGTCCAGGTGAGCGAGTCCGAACCAGATTCAGACGATTGCAGTGTTGCTGATTTGGATAGGAGCGATATGGGCCTGGAACCCGAACGCACCGCCTTTGATGACCTGACAATCGACAATGCTTGCAACAGCTTGGTGCACATCCATTCTGGTGTCCTTCATGTGCTGAATGTCGGTGGTGCAAGCTTTGTGTGTGGAAGGAAGAGAACCAAGAACTATTGCGAGCTCGAACGCACGTCAGTTCCAACGGATATCCCAGTGTGCATTCAGTGCGCAAAGTCGCTGCCTTGAGCTTGGATTTTGTCGATGTTGAAAAAAGGTATTCGTCACTGCATGAATCTCACCATGCGAACGTTGTGCAACATCTCACTTGCGTTTTTTCCACAAGAGTTTTTCGGACAGCATGCAAACGATGCATGTAAGCTTTGATTGTGAGAAACTTACTCGCATAATCCAAACTGAAAGTCAACATATGACAATCGAAATGCCTATCATAAGGCGAAACATCAGAATGAGTGCAAACACTCGGTGATAACCGTGAACGAGCATTCACATCGTTTTACTTCACCACGGCATCATAACCATCGGTGATGTGCATCTTTCACTCAAGCGGAGAGTGGGTTCAGGTCCAACACACGACCTACATGTGGATGTTCCTTTAGACACGCAGACTTTTCTTGACACTGTTTTTCTTGAGAAAAGTAACCTTGATGAAGACAAAAAACGCACCCCGTGCCGGGTGCAATTTTGCTACCATATAAAACGGCAGTTTCATAAGAAACATGGAGTGATGTGATAACATCTACTTAACTTTAACAGGACAACATTGCACAGTTGATGCAGCATCATCGCAACTTAACAACTTGTCAGTAAAAGAACACGTGAATGGGTCTTACACCACTAATCCATTGAGACAGTTCCTTCCTCCGTGGCCCGCCATGACATCCGTAGGTTTGGACTCGGAAGCTTCCTTTGCCAGCAGAGCCAAAGAGGTCGGAATGTCGGATCTTCTTTTGCAAGCTTTTCAGACTGCAAACCTTAAGACATATGGATCGTTAGCCTTTGTGTGTCCTTACAAACCTGATCAGACTGATGAAGGTCCATTGTTCGATGCAATCGAAGCACTTATAGGAAGGGCACCAACGCCTGCCGAGAAGATTCCCATTCGCAGGTTGTTTTTTGAGGCCCACACCTTAGCACTAGCCGATCTTAAGATGAGGTTTGAAAAAGATGATTCGTCCGAACCTTCTCAGATTCCGCTAGCAGAACGTATGGCCAGATTGGAGCAACAGCGTGCAAGATTGCCAGGGGTTCATTTTTCGTCTGAAACCGAACCATCTCATAAGTTAGTGGACATGGTTTTTCAGATGTGTCAAGATCAGCAGGTTGTATGGATACCTTGGGAGAAGCTAGTCAGTCGAGCCAGTGAGATCACTTCATCTAAGAAGGAAATGCACATTACATTTGATGCTGGGGGATCTTTGAAGCTTGCCAAGAAACATGACACACCAAGTGCCGATTTGAACGGCGAGATCAGGATTCGTCAGGCCCTAAGTCGCAGATCCCGTGCATTTGATCTTGCAAACTTGTGTGGATATCAACAAATGGAAATGTGGCATGAGAAGTTGTTCGAGATTTTGCAGAGGCAGCCCCCTAACCATTGCATTGCAGTTACCATGCAGCAGATCAGAGAAGCCGACAAGATGCTTTGGAAGAAGCTAAGTGAGGCCACTCGTGGGGGTGTCGTCCAGTTGCCAGATGGAACCAAGCCTATTCAGCAGCAGATGGAAGCTTTGTTCAATGACCCCGAAGTTCAATATCAGATGCTTCCCATGCCAAAAGGCAGTCATCGTCCAGGGCCCTATGATAATCCTCCTAGAGATGATAAGGGCCATTTGAAAGGCAAAGGTGAAAAAGGAAAGGGAAAGGGCAAGTCTACACCTTTCCAATTACCTGAAGGGTGCAGTCAGAACATGCCCAATGGGAAACCCATCTGCAATTCGTTCAATCAGAATCGTTGCACTTTCGCCAAAGAAGGGAAGCGATGCAAGCGTGGCTTCCATGTGTGTTGGAAGTGTTTCAAGCCCAAACCGTATACACAGTGCACACACGAGTGACTAGTCACTCAGGGGTCCAAAGACAGTGCCTTTTCTCCAGTTTTGCAACCATCAGGTGTTAGCGGGCCGCCCTCAAAAGTCAGGAGGACTTCTGAAAGTTTTTCCCATGCTTCACATGATAATAAGCCAAAACATGCTGCAGGCACCCAGGATCCAATTGCACTTGCAGATAATTCGTTAACCCCAGAAGTGTTGGCGCCATCTTCAAGGGAGGAGCCAACGTCGACCAGAAGCCAGCAGCCACCTCCTCAGGTGGACGAACGTAAGCCTGTCTTCTTTGAAGTTTTTGCTGGATGCTGTCAACTGAGCGTGTCAATGGCTCAGGCAGGTTTCAAAACAACGCCAGTAGATTGTCATCACAACAAGCATGTACCCAGAACTCAGGTCCTCATTTTAGACTTGACCAATCCGACCGACCAGACCACTTTGAAAAATCTCATCAAAAGTTCACCAACATTTGCCATCCATATTGCTTTGCCATGCGGCACAGGTAGCAGGGCACGAGAAAGGCCTATTGCCAGGCACTTGTTGCAACAAGGAGCTCCTCAACCGGTTCCGCTTCGAAGCGCTGAGCATCTTTTAGGCCTTCCAGGCCTGACTGCATCAGATGCTCGACGTGTTGAGTTGTCAAATCAGCTTGCAAAATTCACTGTAGACCTCATAGAGCTTGCTATGACACTAGGTTTCTTCATCTCAATTGAGAATCCCGAAAATAGTTGGATGTGGGGAGTCTTGTGCCATTATGTTCTAGCCAAAAAGTCGGTGAAGCTTTCTAAGTTTTGGAATGACTTAATTGCAGTTAACTTTGCCAATTGCGCACACGGGGGTGAGCGAGATAAGAAAACAAAGTTCTTGTGTAGTCGTGATTGGTTGGCCAGTATGGCCTTGCCGTGCCCAAAGAACCATGTTCACAAACCATTCACCCTTAAAAAGACCACTGCTGGGTGGCGATTTGACACGGCGCAGGAGGGCGAATACCCAGTGTTGCTGTGTGAAAGGTATGCTGAATGCCTTCAAAGGCATTCAAACTTCATCACACACTCGTCAGCTGACCCAAATAGGATTCCTAGTAACATTCAGCAGACAAAGCGACATCCTCAGTTGATCCCTGAATATCACCGAGTCGTGTTTTCAGATAGCCCACCAAAAGCAGATCACAAATTGCTTCTGCCAGCGAACGGGGGTGAAAACGGGGCAAAAGCTAAATATGGCATATACCACACACCCGAGCAGTTCGTGAAGTTTGCCAAAACGTTGGTGCACCCCTTTGACATTGAGCATCGGGTCCCTGATGTGTTGAGAAGGAACATCCATGATGTGTTGTCCGGGGGTGTTCAAAAGTTGGTTGACTTCCGTGTGAAAGAGTCCAAAAGGCTTGCCCAACTCAAACACGAACTGAGGTATGAAGAAGCCAGGATGCATGCTACTTTGCCTGCACACGCCAAGATCGTTCTTAAGGGTAAAAGCCTAGTCTTGCTCCAGCACCTTCTTAAGGAACAACAGTTCCCTGACTTGGACATTTGTGACTTGATGAAAGGCGTCGATCTCGTTGGTAAGGCGACCAAATCCCCGCTGTTTGCAGATAAAGTTGTGCCAGCCACCACATCCCCAGAGAAGCTTCTTCAGAGTTCCCAGGGGTCAAACGAAAAGATTCTTGGGCGAGATGTGCATCAGTCGGAGCCTGACCTAGCCCGTTGTGGGAGACAACTTTGAAAGAGTGTGACCAGGGGTTCCTAGAAGGTCCTTTCGACAGCATGGATGAAGTCCGAAGTGTGCTAGGGAGTGATAATTTCGTGTGCAGCCGCAGGTTCGTCATCATGCAGAATGGCAAACCACGCGTGATTGATGATTCGAAAGAATCTAACATAAATGCCTCGTACACGGCGGTTGACAGGTTAGCCCTTCTTCAGGACATTGATTTCGTGTCGTCGTTAGCCTTCACTATTTCACGTGCTTGTCGATCTGAATCCCCTCAGTTCGAGTTGCCATTGGAGGATGGGACAGTGATTGGGGGCTTTGTCCACGCCGATTTCCGAAACCATCCGCAGTGGGCAGTCAGATGCCTGGACCTGGCCAAAGCATACAAGCAGGTGCCCATCAGTGAGGCGTCGAGACCTTTTGGTGTTTTGGTCTTGCATCAACCCGGGACCGGGACCCCAAAGTTTCTCATCACTCGCAGCCTTCCTTTCGGTGCTTGTGCAAGTGTGTTTGCATTCAATCGCATCAGCAGGGCTTTGTGGTTTCTAGCAGTCAAGCTTATGAAAATCATAGGTGGGTGTTTTTATGATGATTTCCCCTTAATCGAGCCTGAGATAACTACCCAGGTTGCTTCTTCGGCCATTGAACATTTGTTGAGCTGTTTGGGGTGGGTGTACTCATCCGACCCTGCGAAGAGCCGGCCTTTTGAGCCCGAATGTGACGTTCTTGGAGTCCGCATCAACGTCTGTCATTTGTCTCAGGGGTGCTTGAAGCTCAAGAACAAACCGTCTCGAGTGGAGAAGCTGAAAAGCCTGTTCAATTCGCTCAGGGAGGCCAGGAAATTCACTAAGCGAGATGCACAGGTGATACATGGCACTTTGAACTTCATGACGTCTTTTGTGATGGGACATTCCTTGAAGCTTGCCTGTCGTGTGTTCGCCAATCTGTCCAAGCATCATGCATCCGTGGATTTCAATCGTGTTGACCTTCTGCTTCGATGGACTGAATCTTTGCTGGACAACATCGAACCTCGCATTCTGGACTGCAGGGGAGAAATGACTCCTTTGTTAATCTTTACTGATGCGGCTTTCGAAGATGGTGCGGCAACTTGGGGGTGTGTTGTAATCGATCCTTCGACTGGTGCGGCTGAGGTTTCGGGAGGTTCGGTTCCGGACTTCCTTGTGAAATGTTGGCAGAACTTGGCCGGAGAGCAGATAATAACTCAGGCTGAGGCGTTTGCGGTTTTGCTTGCTAGACGTGCTTACGAAGCCTTGGTCAAGCAGCGCAGAGTTATCTTCTTTGTGGACAACGAAGCAGCTCGCTATGCTTTGATCCATGCATCAAGCCCGTCAGTCAGCCTTTTGAAGATAGTGCAGTCTTTCCATTCGTGTAGTCAGTCTGATTCTTCAATTGCTTGGCTTGAGAGAGTACCATCACCGTCCAACATAGCAGATCTTCCCAGCCGCGGCAGGTTGGATGATGCAGCGCATTTGATTAATGGGAAAGTGGTAGATTTGACATCCGTTGCTCAGGTCATCTCACTTGAATTGTCGGTTTTTGATGATCCATCATTCGATTTTCTCGTGACCTTTTCCAACGTTGCATCCGAGCACCATCCTTTCCTTTAATCATCCAGACTTTGCTTCGGGGGATGGCATCGGGTCTGTACATGTGGCATCATAACCACAAACACCATTGACACATCACAGTGTCATATACGTATGCGTTTGACCTATTCGCCGTGGAAGTGAACTTCCCCCGACAGCAATTAACTAAGTGGAGACAAAAAGGAATAATATAAAGTGCGTTCGTATATACTTTATAAATTAAAGTATAGATATAAATTTTTAAATACCTCTTGCGGCATATTTCGTAATTCGGAAGTTTTTCAAAGGAAGTAAGAAGAATTCATATATGTAAGTAATTTGTTTCCCTCGTAGACCTCTGACTTCTGACAAACAAATGCACAAAGACTCTTTTGCACTGCGGTATCCCATAGTAGCGCTGAAAAAAAAATCAGTTCCGCAATAAAAGCACCGTGGATTCTCGTGTTGCTGACAGACAGCTACAGCAACTGACCATGTAGTTTGCGTTGGCTGCAACTAACGCTGTCCTGCGAACTTGAAATTTCATATTCCTGAATGACCTCTCTTCAACTTATGCAAGATACACCATTATTCTTTATCAAGTGGGACCGTGTCAAAGTAAAAGAATCTGAACATGTCATCCGCAGGTGAGCAATACTGCCATTCGGGGGAAGCTGCGAATTCCTCCAATGGCTGTGCTTGCCAGTTGGCTTTCTGGATTAGTGGCAGACACAGTGCTGCTTGTTGTGCAGAACTACAAGCAAGGACAGGACGAGAGTGCCTTGTCAACACTGATTTGAAGATCCAACAAGCAGATACTGTAGATGTACCATCATTTACAAGGCTTCATCCTGTATGTGGAGGATTTGGGCCCATCCTTTGAAACCGGCCTGAAATCTCCAGGTTTGTGGAAGACCGCCACCCGGCTATGCTTCACAGGGCAGTTCGTACCAATTCGGCACGCATCGCCTCCGCCGGGGGTTGCCTTGCCCAAAGGGAACCCATGGAGAGTGGCAGACATTGCCATTGCAGCTATGGTGGGTGGAACGTCTGCGTATTGGCTCAGCACCACTGCGAACTACATGGTGTTGGCGCAGGATGAGGCCGCGGCGCATGTCAGGAAAGCTGGTTTTCAAGCGCTGGAGTCTCCTACGAAACTGTTTTTATGTATAGGGGCCTCGTTCCCGTTCCCATCCTCCGCATCTTCATCATCCTCAGCCCCATCCTCATCATTTTCATCCTTATCCTCATCCGCGTTCCCATCCTCATCCTCATCATTCTCATCATTCTCGCCATCCTTATCCTTATCCTCCTCTCGTCCTCATCCTCATCCCCATCCTCATCATTCTCATCCTTGTCCTCGTCTTCGTTCCCCATCCTCATCCCCATCCTCATGATTCTCATCCTTATCCTCGTCTTCGTTCCCATCCTCATCCTCATCCTCATCCTCATCCTCCCTTTCATCCTCGTCCTCATGGAGAGTCGCTCCTGTTGTGGGTTACATCTGCCACGCCTTGACCAGCTTTCGTCCACCCCATCATTCAAATTTTTCCGTCAGCGTTGCCTTACTGACTATAAATATGCATGTTGAAAGATGTTGAGACATTTTTTGAGTGAATCGAATCCAACAACGCGTTGAAGAATTGGGTTACACGGCTGTGCTGAAACCAGCGGGTGCTGCTCCGCTGGTCCAGGACTTGTCTGGTTCCCATTCCTTTTGGCTTTTGACAATTCCGGCAGTCGTGTGGCCATCATTGCTGGCGATGGTGGTCAGTCTCAAGGTTCAAGCCAAGGTGGCAAGCGTTGAGGCGGGGAAGATGGGCAGGTGGCGGCAGTGCATACGCGAAATTCATGAGTGTATTTCCTAGCTTCAAACATCAGGAGACGTCGGAGACGACTGAAGATGTTCAAGCTGCTGGGTTGCCGGAAAAGCCAGGTGCGGGTTGTGGATGCAGCGACAAACCCAGCTTGCCCCATCGTTGACTATCATTTTCTGTAATGTAATGTATATACGATTAGATGCTTGCGATCTTGACTTGACCCTGTTCGATCATATTTGGACAAACATTTATCTCCAAGTTGTGCGTCAAAGGGGTCAATTTTGAATGATTCCGCATCATTGATCTTATGGAGCATTGATTTGCATGACTTGAAGTTCTGAAATTTTGGTGGTCGCAAACTGGAAGACTCCTCGAGGTTGCTGTTCAGATGGTGAGGTGTTGTCCTGAGCAGACGGCCAGCTACTCTACAGTTTTAAGCTTCTGTTTTTTTTTATGGGGAGGTTTTAATTGCTGCTTTCCAGCACGCATAGGGAAGGTTCAAATGGAACCAAGCGCACCATAATTTGTGGATCGCAAGAAGGGTGTTCCATGGACACTTTTCACTTCTCTTGTTGGATGATCCGCCATTTTTGGTCCAATTCGGGCCGTCTGAAGGGCAAGGGGAAGGAGATTCGAAGAAGAGATCATCCAAGTTTCCAAATTCAAGATATACATTCCAGCAAACAGCTCGCCCCGGTTGAAGTGAAGGAAAAACATGGTCTCCAACCCTGACCGGGGCGAAGTGTTTTAGTTGGAGAAGCCATGCGGATATGGTGTGACCTGTGCAGCTCAAACCCCATTTTCAAGGAGAGTTTGCAGCAAGGCCCCTTGTGAGCAGGGACAAACCTTTCAAATCTTAACGATTAATCGGAATCATCCAAGTTTTTTTCCTTAGATATCCAAATACCTGGGGTAGGCACATGGCGCGATCTGTGGTGAACCAAAGCTGGTATTACAGGAGTGATGTAGGACCTGGTGCGATAGCAAACTGTTTCGGGTCATGCCACGTAAGCATTTGTTTGAGTCCACATCTCCCTCGACTTGTACCTGCCCCTCGTTGGGCTTGCCCTTTCTTCCTCCGAGAGGATCAAACGGAAAATCCGATATATTGTAGATGAATTCTTGGTTCTTGCTGCACATATATCTTGGAGATACGAAAGAATATGGGCAAAGTGTCTCGGTTTGATCAAATCCAGTCTGTTGTTCGAATGCGATCTTTGGCTTAGTTGTGAATTGGCATTTATTGCATAAACTTCCAAATTCAGAAGTCTTGGAATATCGGCAACGCAGATGGATTGCATTTGTTTGACTTCTCTCATTTTTGCAAATGTCCAAGCAAAAGTGAAGGATTTGCCCTATGACAGTGGATGACATGTTCACCACCATCTCCAAGATGTGTATCCAACCCGCCAGGATGCCTCACAATCCCCTT
>Ga0126337_10003696_pt1 | contig 10088 bp, 5 predicted proteins | sample DipCmetagenome_FD_92527 | JGI IMG/M metagenome (GOLD analysis project Ga0126337, IMG submission 92527) | Coral microbial communities from La Bocana,Puerto Morelos, Mexico - Diploria C A metagenome | ecosystem: Host-associated > Invertebrates > Cnidaria > Coral | place: La Bocana,Puerto Morelos... | reverse complement strand
TAGTGGTGAACTATAAGCGCTGATAGTGTCTCTCCGCGGATGAACACTATCGCGTCACGTGATCAATTTAAACCAATTAGAATCGGAGAAAATTTAGTGGTGAACTATAATGGCTGATAGTGTTCAATGGCTCAGCCAATCAGATTGCAGCATTTTCAGTAGTATACTAGTAAAATTCTACTACTTAACAATTAGACCCGTGGCCCTTGAGGGCGAAGGGTCCAATTGTTTTAGTATCACTCAACTAGTTGGACAAAAAAAGCAATAATGAAGTTAGCAAATGCAAGTTGAAGAAATATTTATTTGGGAGTAAAACGAAAGAATTTCGCTACTCGATGACTATTGCTAATAGTCCTCTAGTAGCGTAACCAATCAAAATGTAGGATTTGCATTAGTCCACTAGTTGGGTGATACTGATTTCACTTATCTCTCGATTGTGCGCGAAGGAAATGCCTACGATTTGTGTTGCTGCTGGCTGCAGCAACCAAAAAGACGCCTACGATTTGTGTTGCTGCTGGCTGCAGCAACCAAAAAGACGACGTTCAAAGTACATCGCTGCACGAGATTCCATTTCTCGAGGACGATTTATTTTTAATTATTAGCCAATGTCGGACTGTGTAAACATGCCTTATTCGAAACTATTTCAATTTGCCAGATGATATAACAATTCCAGAATGGTTTATCTCCAGTTTCATTCCTCAAAAATAACGGCCCCAGGCTAGGGGTATAGTTATAGTCATTGTTCATCCACTGATGGCTTCTCCTGGATCACAGCAGAAACTGTTTCAGTTTAAGGGGAAAAAAAGGTCAAAATTGCTTCTGTTGTGGCTTCTTAGTCTTTCAAATTATCTAAGAAGGGGGTAGTCTCCTTCGCCGAGCGGCAGCGAAGGAGACCAATAAGCCTGGGGGGTGCCGGAAGAGTTTAAACTCGCTGCCTTCACAATTGTCAAGTAGAAACGTTACTCTAAATATCGGATGTGTTTTGAAACTTGATATATTCAAAGGAGGGGTAAAACGCGGGTGAAATACGTTTATGCCAATTGCATCGACAAAAACAACACCATTATTTCGCGATCTCAACAAACAAACTATAGCTGTTTTTTCACCTTGGGAACTTCATCATGTTGCATATTACATGCTATACCTTTCTTCTCGCAGTTGTTTTTGGTTTCAAAAGGGTAGCCCTGTTTTCCTTGAAAAATAGAGGTGCAGCTGGAGAATTAGTTTTTCCGGCAAAAGAATTGAATCATCGTGATTTTGACGTGCCTGAATTTATGATGGGTTTGTATCAAGCATATGCCGATGGGCCTGTGGACAGAAACTCAACAAGAATCCCTGTCGCCGTTCATTCCATTGTGTGCCAAGGTAATGTTGGTTCCATCTTACTAGGCTAGTTTATAATGCTAGGAACGTTACCCTCGGCGCTGTCTATGACGAGGTTAGTTTGTTGTTTATGCAAGGATGATGGAATCGCCAACAATATATTCTCGGTAAAAGCGACTTTTTTCTACGCCGTACATGTAGAATCACAGGCTACTTCTCTTCAGGTATTCCTTTCAAGCTAAGAACGTTTTCGTGTGATGTAGTTATAGCAGTACATTCGCATCAAAGTTATTGTCATGATGGAAACAGTTGTGACTATCTCCCTTAACGCAATTTGCTTATTGCTAACTGCAGTCCCTGTGAATCTTGTGATCTTGCAACATTGTAATGTAGTTATAGCGGTATTTTCACATAATGATCGCTGTAGATAATGTCACGATGAAAACAGTTGTGTCTTTCTCCCTTAACGCGATTTCAACTAATTTCTGAAAGCAAATTATTGGCCGTGGATCGGCGAAAGCTTGAATTTTAAAAGATTTAAACATCAATTTAGCAGTTTCAGGTCTCATTTAAACTTCTGTCAGTTTTGATTAGAAAAGTATTCGTTTCTCTTTTTTTCAAAATGATGGTACAGAGCAGTTAAAAAAAAACAGTTTCTTCCTATCAGTTTCATTAGTAACAATTCACATTGTATCCCTTTGTGAATTCAATACTGTAGTCTCAAACCTTTATCGCTTCGAATCATCCCGGTTATAAAACCAAACATGACAGAAGCGGCTTGGCTGTTTACACTGACCCTGGCATACCTTGGGCACACTGGACACATTAGCGCCTCAAAAATAAATAAACTGTGGCCTTGGCAAACAGATAACATCACCTTATCACACACAGACGCAAAACGCGAACTCCTCTAGTTTCAGACCACCTCGGAATAAATTACTTATTTCGTACAAGACCCAACAAATTCGGGACGCGCGACCTCCTGAAAATCATTCCTCAAGGTAGAATAGACTCCCTTTCAAGCCTTCCTTCGTTTTACCCTCACTGAGAATAACCGAATTGTCTCTTACATAAATGTTTAAAAACATGACAAAAGCAAAGCTCAAAATAACTTTACTGAATGTTGATTTCCTGTTTTCGTCTACTTTCTTTCTCGCCATTTCCGCAACTTTATCTAATACGTGCAAACCAGTTTTGCAATTTCCTTGGCTATCTTTGAATCCGTCAAAATTCTGCATAAATTTTACATAATAGCTCCGTCACCCATCAATCATTCCCGAAGCATCACTTATTTGTAAAATCAAACGTCGGCCAACTCTTCCTTAATTTTAAGTTTTTAGTGGAAACCGGTCGTTGCACTCATAACTAGAGTAAAGCTGTTCCTGTTTTGTCTGAGAACGCCTGCCTCCTCAAAGATATCACTATACCTCAACTGGCCGCCTCACGTTTGCGTATCTTCATTCGCAGACTTTGAATATAGTTGCGAAGAAAATATACAGTCCCTGAAAGCTTAGTGAATGAAGTTTAGGAACTTTTTTACTACAAAACAAGCCACTTATAAGCGTCAGTTTATACACAACGTTTATAGCGGGCAATGATTATTACTGATCAGAAACGATTCCGTGAATTGCACAATGGCCTACAGTGCACTTCCGAAGGATGTCTCTAAAGGAGAATCAAAATTCGGAGACAAGATTATAGAGCGGTTATTAGGGAACATTGCAGCCAAATTTCACCGGCTTTCACTCAATTTATGATGTAGTGACTGTAACTCCTGGGTTTGCAGATGAAAGACTACAACATTTCGATTTCCAGCTGGTGATTAAAACAAAAAAAATTCGCATTACTGAGAGAATTGAAGCGTGCCGATACCTCAAGCAAGTGAATTATGTTATCATTTGTGTACAAGTGTGTAGCTACGCCAATAGCGGAAAGAGGGTGACGAAGCAGCTTCGACTTCACCAAGTTAAAGCCCCCGGGTGGGTACTCAAAAAAGTTTTATACGGGGAGGCTCTGCCCCGAGGTCCAACCCCTTACCCTTTTATATACCATTTTTTCAGAAAAGGCACCCCTTTTGTATACCTTTTATTAGAAAAAGGCACCCCTTTCATATACCTTCTTAACAAGACTTATGAATAAATCGTTAAAACAGGAAGTGTTCTTGTGAATAAATCGTTAAAACAGGAAGTCTTCTTATCATTCTTTTCACGTAGCGCGTAATAAATTAAAATGAAACGGTAATAAGTTGCGTCTGCTTGATCTGTTTTAATTCAAGGCCCTTTTTAATACCCGGATGAAGATTTTTCTACCCTTTCATATACCTAAACTTGTGAAATCCCTACCCTTTTATATACCTGAAGCCTGAAAAACGCACCCCTTTCGAGCGGAGCCTCCCCGTATAGGCCATTATAGGGAGTATTGAAGCCCAAGGGAAGTCTCGGTCTTGGCGGGAACACAGCAAGAAGCTCTACCATAATGCATGTTTTCCCGAGAAAATAAAAGACGGAAATATGAATAGCACAAAGACAACTTGCCTCCCATAGTAGAATTGCTAAAATCCAAATCGTAACCCAACACCGGATGGCACGATTTTACCGACGGAATAACCCAAGAACAGTTTACAAAACAACTAGAATATGTTGTACATGTAGTGTCTAAACAAATGTTCTAATCAGCTTCGTTTACTTATCTTAAACCGGCCGGGTAAGGACTATCGATGCCCAAGTTGATTGTTGCTCCAGACTATTTCATCATTGGCAAGTCAGTTATTCTGCTCGTGAATACTGTCACCTACTTAAATCGATTTCAGGTTGATGGTATCAAATGCTCATAGACAACTAGGTGGACTTTCCTAGCTTGCTTACTATTGGTAGTTTTATCAGTTACCAAGTATCGGCAAATTTTTTAGTTTTTCCTCTTCACACAGCCAGTATTACACTCTAAACATATTTGATCAGCAAGGTAAAACCGACTTATGCTGTTTCCAAAAAAATTATACCTTTGTTGTTTTTAAGCATTTATCGAAAAGTTTTGAATATGGCAGTAGACCAAGTAAATCATGACCCGAGAGCCGTCTGGGTTTAAATTGATGCAATCGACTATAGAAGAGCTTTACCAATATGCCGTGCTTACAAATGTACGATTGTGTTTAGGGTTCACGATTGTGTAAAACGAACGATCGACGAATACGGCCGGCAGACGTCGACAAACCAGTTGCTGAATTCGTTTCTGATTGACTTTCGCCGGTCCTTGACGACAAATTTTTGATCGCGTCGTTTCGTCCTTGAAAGAATATTTAAAATGCAAAAAGATGTGCATTTCTCTTTTTATAAAGAGCCTACTCATAATCCCAATATACGAAATGTCTTGCATGGTTGGTTAGTTTTATTTTGGCTGCACACGTTCCTTTGAAGAACGAGCTATATATATAACATGGACACTCCGGTGCCCGGGTTTATTCGGACTTTTGCTCTTATGTTACTTAGTTTGACTTAGTTCATTTTGTCTGCATGTAGGTTTTTCTCAAAACGTATAACCCTGTGTAAACTCGCTTATAGAACAAGTTAAACAGGGCATGGGTTGTCTGACGCCTGCACTTAACAGCATTCTTGTGTTTTGCATGATGTTGTAGAACATAATACTGAACAAGCCCATAAAACGAGCTACATAGCATGGCTTGCCTCGAGCCTTTTTGGTTTTTACACGTTTTTCTGGCTATGAACGCGTATGAAGCGTGGCTACCGTGGAAGAAAACTGTAATTTGAAGTATGATGACAGATCATTGCGCAGATTTACGAAGTTGAGCTTTACATATTGGCGAGAATGAGGTCAGTTTGAATAAGGTCAGTTTCTCTCAGTATATTCCACCAGTTCGGCTCAATGCCACTTTTGGAAGTGGTTTGATGCACGAACCAAACAATGATATACCAAACGCTATGCTCTCGGAAAGAGGGTCCAGGGACAACTGTCTGCGCATGCTCCCGCTAAACCAATCATGATCAGAGCCGCGTGCTTCACCCGACTAAGAAAAATTTTTATGGCAAATGAGGTTGACAACTTTTGAAGTTTAGTCGGTAAGGTAAACTTGGCTGATTGGAATGTCTTTGGCTTGTCTACGTTTTCATTAGTTTTATTTTATTTCTTCTTCGCGAGAGAAAAAGAAGAGAGTTTCGAAACGAATTTAGGCAACTCTTGAAGAAAGAAGGAATAAAAAGAAGGCGAGAAAGCTCATTAAAGGAGAAGGTCATTCTATAAAGCTTACTTTTTTCCTTTGCCTATAGCAAGTAAACATTCAGCTTTTCCACTAGCCGAAGCCTCAGTCTCTGACGTGCTCCCTATTCTGGAGAAATTCGGTTCGAAACAAGCGATTTTTGCGGCAGCCAGGTCGTGTTTATGTGACCTCATTCCGTCCGACTCGGAATTGGCGGGAAGGAGAAAATTTGCAACGTTAACTGACTTGGCATCCTTCACATGTTTAGCAAAATCTATTTCCTCCAAGCGATGAACCACTTCACTATCTTCAATGCTATCATTTTGAGGTTTGCAGCATGTTTGGCTCAAAATAATATGCCTCAAGAGAGCCATAACCCAGAGTGGTAGTTAAAAGGCTTGTCGGAAGCCATTTAGATAAATCTCTCGGACGAAATTACGCCACAAAAAAGCGACCTGGCTGCTGAGTACTGTTCAATGATGTTCGAATTTTTAGCTTCTTCGGAAACGCATTTCATTAGGAAAACCTGCACTTTAGAGGCTGAAACTGAGTGGCTAAACTTAGTGCAAGGTTTTTGTTAGCGTTGAAAAAAATATACCTTTTCCGGAGTGACCTCTTGTTTATGCCCGATGCCGAATGAAAAGAAAGTCTTATCTCAAAACAGCGCAAATGACCGTATAATATATCTAAACATTTTTATGGCCCATACAAAATTGTTCACAATAGTTATTGTACATTAAAGCTAATCAAACGAACATACATGCATATCGAAAGCAAAACTTCACACCTGCACAAATATTTCGAGTCCACCATATCGCGCGCAACGCCGCTTAATTAAATGTCTTCATTTTAAGTGCGCTACTACCAGGAAGACAGCGCACTCTAGTAAGACTTGCAAAAAAGGCAAGCCCACAACTCAGTATTTGCGCCACACGGGAATATTCAACCACTACCATGTTGTTACATTACGCTATCGTTTCGCGCATTCTCCAAATAATAATTAAAATTAAGTGGCATTGAGCCAGACTGGTCACACAAGTCGTAACATAAAACATGACGGATGGGATGGTAAGATTATTCGAGCTGACACCTAGGTTATATTGTTACTCCATTTTCAGCAACTTCTACAAAAAACGGTATTCTCTTCAAGCTGAGGGGCCTTCGTATTCGTATCGATGAGACCATCCTGTCAGCTACAATAAGACTAATGGTTAAAACTATTGGTTCTAAGGCAGCCTTCTCCCCACCGAACGGAAAAGTTGTTCTCTACGATCAGTTCAACCACAAGCCTCTTCAGTCAGTTGCGATTCAGGGGGGAGAGGCTAGGTTGGTCGTGTTTCCTCTGTCTCAATTGGTGAAAAGATGGCTGCGGTTTCCGCGTTCCAATTGTGGTGTATCTATCAGGATACACTTAAATCACCAGGATAATGAGAACTCGTTGAGGGTGATGCTCGACTGTACAGGTAAAGCAAAAGATAACAGGCCACTATTGGTTGTGCAGACACAGCCCAAACCACAAATGGTTCACCCAGGGTCATTGCAAACAAGGTGAGCATGATTCATTAAGCTATTCCAGTTTTACAATTAAATGATCATATCTATAACATCAACAACAACAACAACAACAACAACAACAGAACAACAGAGATGTGCCATAATTATCTGACATTATTAGCTCCATATGCTGCTTCTAATTACAACTGGCTTTACTGACTGCTAGCAAAAAATGTTTAAAAGAACATGCGTTAAAAATAATACAAATCAAAATTGAACCTCAATGCGCCATTTTTGCAATATAGGTGCATTACGGAGAGGACAATATTTATATAGGCAACAAGATCAATGCTCTTGAAGCTAAAATGAAGAACCAGTAGCATATGTTAAATAGCATATATATTATAATTCTACAGTCATAAGCAATTGGCTGAGCTAAAACCAAAGTCCAGACGGGCGTCCTATGAGGGTTAATTGAGATCTCGAAGAATCTTGGCAAAGTGTTGTCGTTCCTAATTTTTTTGATGCCTACAGGTGTGGAGGAGACTATAAGTTTCCACTGGAAAAAGGTAACTTGATCCACTTCACTTAAACCGTTCTACTATGGTCGGGCAGCGCCAAAACTACTGCATCATACCTGTGATGCGCGTGTGTTTTTTTGAGTCTTTTTCTTGTCATTTTGGAAGCTTTCGCTGTTTGCCTCCGCGTCTCATTCCAAAAGTAGGACGTTCTGCCTAACCTTACTACGCACTAAATTCAGATGCCACGTCATGCATCGAGCGCGCGTGCTACATGAGTAGTAAAGTGAACAATAATAGAGAAAATGCTATAACTTTGCGTGGATTTAACGATCTTGGACGTTCGGTGACCCCTATTTTTCTTTCGATGAGTCATTTTCTCTACCGATTTTCTACGTTTTGTGAAAAAATGAAGAAAATCTATCGAGTAGAAGTTTGAATTTTTTTGCAAAACACTCCATGAAATTCCGATCATATGTCCTCTTCGTTTAGCTATGTTCAAGTGCTTCTTTAAGTGCTAAGGTTTGTGAAAATAATGGCAATATTTGAAATTATTATATTAACGCCACGGTCTCACTTTTACAAATATTATTAGGCAGGATAGCTTGCCTCTGTTGACTTACCTTTTATATGTTAGCCTAAAAAACCCTGGAGTTCATGCTGAATTACGCGCACCAATTTATCAAAATCAGAGTAGTATCTCTGAAACCTAGCCGGTGACCCCCAATTTTTATTTCATTTCTGAAACAGGTGAATCATTATCTGTCCGCAGTAAAAAAAACCTACCGAGTAGAAAATTTTCGCGCGAACGTCCTTTTTTTGCAATAAAGGTTCATTATTGAGAGGCCAATAATTATTAAACTATAAAATTACTTAACGGGACCAATGCTCTTAAACTTTAAATGAAGGACAAGTAGCTTATGTTAACTAGCATATAATTCTAGTCATAAGCAACCGGTGGAGCTAAAGCCAAAGTCCAGACCATCTCGTGCCATTCGTGACCAGGGACCTTGTGCTAGGCGTCCTATGAGGGTTGAGATCTCGAAGAATCTTCCTTGGCAAAGTGTTGTTGTTCCTAAGTTCTTTGATGCCTACAGGTGTGGAGGAGACTGTAAGTTTCCACTGGAAAAAAAGGTAAATGCACTTCACTTAAACCGTTCAACTAGTGGTCAGGCAGCGAAAAAATTATTACACCGTACCGGTGACTCGCGAGTGTTTTGTGAGTCTTGGACAAGGCACTACAGTAAGCCTTCGTTGTGAGCCCTCGCCTCTCATTTCAAAGGTATAGAGTATAGGGAACGCTTAAAGGATACTTGACGAACATCTTTGAATGGTGGTTTAGAAACAGAAAGCGTGTACCGTGTCTCTGTCGAGTTATATGACGAGTGGAATTTTGGGAGAACTAGAAATGCTGTGGGAACATGAGACGCCAGCGAGTGTTTACACAGCTTTTTCGAGATCTTCCAAACTTTCAGGACTGTTGCTATATAACAATTAGATTACAAGCTAGGCCGAATCAACCAGGACCACATAGAAATCGACAGCGAATAATCTATTTGTTTTAGTAGAATTCTAACTTAAATTTGCTTTAAATAACGATTCCAATTATCATTGCAAATGGTTTGAACCCAGGAGTATCAGTAGTTCGTATAGTGTGATCGTCCGGGTGAAGGTAGTTCTGAAAAGAACTGTTATTGGTGACTGACGTTTCGACAACCTGAGCGGAAGTCATCTTCAGAGTCAAGTGAATAGTGTTTGTCAGGCGATGATGTTATATGTCTGGTTAGTTGAAACTGATTGGTCAGTTTAGCCATGATGGTATTGGCTGAAAGACTCATGTAAAGTTTGTCATCACTCATAGGTCGGTTTCGATCCGTCTATTGTAGTCGGTTGAACGTACGTGTATTGTTAGTCAAATTAAGTCTGTCTGTTAGAAGTCCGTTTCTCGGTTTTGTTTACGTCGTGGATAAGTCGTTTCTAAGGCGCCGGTAGTGGTTGACATCTGTTAAGAGGCGTTTGTTCTAAGTAAGTGTAACAGCTTTCGAGCTGGTATACTTACTTAGATCTTACTTAGTTCGTACTGTAGGTTAAGCATTGGGCAGTGTCCTAGTCAATGTTATGGTTAGTCAGTTGGTGATGTAAAGCGATGTGATTTTTAGCATCACCATTTCTCGTGGCTCGTTTGTGTTCGGTCAGTCTCGTGTTAAGGTTTCTGCCAGTCTCACCAATGTAGGAACCCTGGCAGTCTGTCGGGAGCATTTGATCTTGTAAACTGCTCCCTTTCTGTTGTTGGGTTCGTCTCCATCTTTAACGTTTGTCAGCAAGTGTCGTAACGTAGTTGAAGGTTTGTGGGCTACACGAATGTTGTAGGGCTGTAGGATCCGTGAGATGGTTTCAGAGGTGCCTTTAATGTAAGGTATATAGAGATTACTCCATGGAAAATGCGCACGTACGATTTTTATTCACGAGTTGAGTAGTATCAGAAAACGAACGAGTGAGCGCAGCGAACGAGTGAGTTTTCTGATGCAACTCAACGAGTGAAT
>Ga0126337_10003695_pt1 | contig 10088 bp, 7 predicted proteins | sample DipCmetagenome_FD_92527 | JGI IMG/M metagenome (GOLD analysis project Ga0126337, IMG submission 92527) | Coral microbial communities from La Bocana,Puerto Morelos, Mexico - Diploria C A metagenome | ecosystem: Host-associated > Invertebrates > Cnidaria > Coral | place: La Bocana,Puerto Morelos... | reverse complement strand
AATAATTATTACCAAGAATAAATAATAATGATAATAATGTTAACTATGCGTCATTTTGGAGCACTGCTACTTCTATTTACTTCTTCCGATCTCTTCAAAGAATTTGAATCCTGCCCTTATAAAAGGGGAAATGGGCATGTCCCAAGGAATAAGGTTAATATTTTCTTATTAAACCCTCCTGCTCAATTAATATGGATCAACCTGACTCGAGGCTCTACTTAGTCTAAAAGTACCAATGATGTGCCCATTGATTAACTAATGCTAAAAAAGTACTGCTTTGCATCTCCTAGTTGATCAATAAGTACTAATTTCCAGCCTTCTTACTAAATGAGGCAGTAAGTACTTTTTGGCCCCCTCCATAAGTTTATAAGTATTATCTCGTAATTGCACATGTGTATAGTTTATAGACCTGTACAGCTCTCTCACAGTACTTGATGAGTATGTAAACTATCTGGTGGACCTCCTACTAAGTCATTAACACTGTCTGGCCCTCCTACTCAGTCAATAAAATTTAATGCTGCTTAGTCATCTTATGCACATAAAGAGCTTGCAAGATCAGCATTGTCTGTGACTAATAGTATGGGAACTCTCCGGCATATCCCATTAAATTGTGCTGACTTCTGAAGGTGTCTTCCCATTGACTTGCACCTTGCATCCAATCTGAATAACCACTGTCTCCATTCTCTTGATAAGAAGGTAAGGCCATTTTGGATACATATCCCCCTGGAACTGCCCTGGGAATCTTTGCTGGTGGAAAGGTTACTGGGGGGGACAGTGGGCGAGAGCCATACATTAGCTTTGAGGAGACAGGTCTTGGTGGCCAAGATGATCTGATGAAAAAATGTCATTTGAAAATCAGTCATGAATATCATAAAATGCACAATACTGCTTCCTCTCCATTCAGTTGAAAAAAAAATTTAACTTGAACCATCTACAACAAAGAATCAATGTTACATGTACACCCTTTTTTGTTAGTTTACCGGTAATATTCTGATAACATCTGATAAAGACTGCATAATTTATACTGACTGAATGAGCCCCATCAGCACGGTTAAATCTGTATTTAGTATTATTTTTTATTTACCTTTTGAAGTCCAAGTCGTAACCATACTGATTTCTCTGATACTGGTGATCTCTCCACATGAAGTGATCTCTTGGAGGCCTCCAGTATAAAGCTTTCCATTCCACGTATGACATGGGGTGAGTGCGCGACAGCTGCCATTTCTCGTCATACTTGGAAGAAAACAAAGGGGAACTTGACTTCTTCCGAGAAGTGGACAGTGGGTACCATCCTGCAAATTAAAATAAATTGGACGTGGTCAAAATTACTTGATAAAAGAGAGAAAGGGAAGGGGGAATTATTCAGGGGAGAAAGAAAACATCCCAACTTATTTCAATTAGCCATACTAGTGGAATGTTCATTTTCTTTGAACATTAGACCTTATTATAAAACATGCTACTGCTTGGGTAATGCTAAATACAACTTCTGCAGGACCTTCTTTTTCAAGGGTTGCCAAAAATCACTCATATTATTTCTTTAAAATATGATTAAACTAAGTTTGTTTTCTTTCTTTCAACTATCATAAACTAGACATTTGCATCCTTCTATATATGACCCTATGCTAGTGTGAATTCAATTTTCAATATTCAACTTAGTTCAGAGGGCCAACAACTAAAATCAACCAGTTGATCACATTGCTCCATAATTTGTTTGCCCAATGTCTGCTCAGCATTGGACTGAACACTGTCTAGAACGATCCTGCATGATCAATCCTGCACTCACAGTGCATGCACATCTCTGAAAGAACCTCCTTTAAACAAAAAAGACCTATTGACACGCTCTTCATTTTTGGTCTGAGTACACATCTAGTCAGCTCCCAAACAGAAATGCATGCATTTTTCCAGTCCACAATCATGGCATTTCTTTTTTCAAACATTTTCAGTCATGTAATAAATCTCTTATTAACCAAGCTTGGTCAGGACAGTACTGGGAGAATATCGGCCCTGGGTTCTTCTTGGATCATCAACCCTTCTACACATGATTGTCTGGTAATTTTTGAAACATTGCTAATTGCCGCCATTGTATGGCTTAACATAGTACAAAATGGCCTAGTTTGTTGTATCACAAAATATTCACATTACCTTCAAAGCCTCCCTGTACTTTCCTTCTTTGGATAATGTCCTCCACAGCGGGTGACAGTCTCCTTCCAGAAAGCCTATGCAAATAATGTGATGGTATGTCTCCACCACTTCTCCCAAGTCCAGATTCCTCACTGTAAGTTGCACCGGCGCTATCATGCCTATGTGACCTACTGACTGACTTGTAACCATACAGACTGTCATGATCTCTGTGATTTCTGTAGTTACTAAACGTACTGGGATGCGGAGCTAAAGGTGTTGACATACGGACTGGCTCCCATGCAGAGGATGCATTTAAACTCAAATCGGAGAGTGTTAAACTGTGAGGATCATAGGAATAGCTGCTTACACCTTGAGTTGGAGAGAACCTGTTGGCTCTTCTTAATGCAGCTTTTGCTCTCATCATAATAACTTCCTCATCAAGGTCATTAATAAGGTGACTAAATTTATGAAAGCTTTCTGTAGTACGGTAATTCTTTGTTTGCCAATTTCTGCGGTTAAAAGCTGTAGGGTGTCCACTTGGATTGTCTTTGCTAAGTCCTGGATGTTCATTCCTTTGATCATAAATCTTGGGTTCTTGACTGAAGTTTGATCCAACATCTTCAACTTGCATACTACTCTCCTTTGGCAACTCAGGTTGTTCAGTAGATGTACTTTCACTTCTGACATTTCCAGTGTCCATAGCTTCTGCGGCAGCATTCTCATCAGGAACTGGTTCTATTCCAGGAGTCAGTGGTTCAAACTTCATCTGTGGCAAGTCTGCGCTATGAGCACTACCCTTCTCTTCTGTGGAATCTGAATCATCAGCTAAGTCCTCCATTGTGATTTTTGGTGGCACCTTGTCATCATCATTATCAAAATCATCTACTTCCTTCTCTTCTCCTTCATTGTCATCTTTCACAGAGAGTGCTGATACTTCTAAAGGACCGCCATCATCAAGTGAAGTATTTCGATTTTCAACATGTTCTGCTTCTGAAAAAATAAGGAATTCAAGGTTACTACCAATCAATGCCCTAGCTTACACCATCCATTGGCAGTACATGCGAGTTCAGTTTGCAGACCTAAAATGTGGCACACGCATGAAAATATTGAAACCATAACATTTCGTGTGGTTGTGAGGCCTACAATTCACTTAGCTTATAATTGATCTTTCGCTCACAAAGCCGAGTGGACTGTCCTTTTGAAAACGACGTACTACTTAACCATAAGAGAAGAGAAACGGAAGAAAAACGTAAAAATCACTCGTCACTGTGTTATACACTCGGTATATTTTGCTTAGATAACAGTAGACATTGATATGAAACATGCTACAAACCTGAGGAATGCGGCGATTCGTCTTCGCTTTCCATCATGCAATTATATTTCTCGTGTGAACGATCTTACACCTTATGAAGCTACACATACGAGCAAATCGCAGCTACATTATCTTTCGGTGTATACAAAAACTCAAACAAATCACCGAGAACAAAAAAGAAATTGAAATTATTTAGACGAGTCGTTTTCTGAAGGACCAGTTGACAGGCACTTAAAACTTCTGCGTAAAATGTTGCAATTGTCAAGGACGCCATTCTCGAAGGCCAACGATGCGTAACATTGTTGTCGAACCCAGACTCCTTGAGAAAGCAGAAACCTACCAGTTTCTAGGACGTGGCTTCTGTCTGTTCTCGAATTCGCTTTGATTGGAGACAGATCTGGAAAGGCATCTCCTATGATTTCAATCCCAGATGACTCTAATACGTTTGTTGAACACTCCATTGGGCTCAAACTCTGTCTTGAAAGATATGGCCTTCTGGTAGAGGTGGGTGTCTCAGGGACAGACAGTAGTGGTTTTATTGGAGAGATGTTCGGACTTGACATGGTGCTAGCAGTTGAATGTCTGTTCTTTAGTACATGTCTTGGTGTAGACTGGTCAGACACTGGGCTAGATGTGATCTTAAAATTATGAACAACGTAAACATTTTAGATAATGTTTTTATCGTTTCATGCATTTTTTTGTTTACAACATTTATAATTAACAAATAGCTTCCTTGTTGCCATGTGTCTGTTCAATAATAGGTCACAGATGACATCAAAATGTGGTAATAACAAAAAAAGTGGCACACAAGGTGATAGCTGAGTGTGTCAGTAATGTTCTTACCACAGTTTGACGTTTTTTGTGATATATTTCAGAATAGACCCATATTTGTAACATGAATCTATCTGTTTTATATAACAAAGAAAAAATACAAATGTTACTGATGTCATCTATGTGTTTGCCCAACTAGTACAATAGATCAGAAGTAAAAACCAATCAAAATGCTAGGAAAATTGACTTATAACTATGAATGAGGACAATGAGTGTAATTTCCTTTGAAAAAATAAGCATAGCCTAGTGTGAGAAGTTTTCTGATGAGCCTGGTAAGACAAGATAGACCAAAGAAGATCTCTTAAAAAAAAGGTGGATTTATGTCAAGGGGAAATTCTAATAGAACAATATATTTTATTGCATTTGAAATTATGAAACCTTACAATAATTGTGCTGTACTAAATCTTAAGGTTTAACTGAAAACTTACCAAAACAGGACTTTTGGGGCTCTTTAAAATGGATCTAATAGAAAAAAGGTTAAGTCTTTATGACACAACAGTGCAATAAAATATAAGTATCTACAGTTCTGTTTTTCCCTTCATGTCACTATGGTCAATGTGTAAAGAAAGTCATGTCTAATGGCTGGGGGTCATGATAACTAGTAATATTTTTTCCTTTGCTTGCCCAATGTTCCTGAAGAAGTTGTTTTATTTTGTGGCCATTGGCAGCAGATATTTAGAATTTTCCTAGAGGTTCCTGGATAGGTTTGCAATGCAGACAGAGGGCTACTGCTACAAGTTCGCTACACATCATGAGAATGTATGTGTAAAAACTAGGGACTTATACTGGCAAATATACAGTAAATGTTAAGAGTTATCAGCTCTTATTAAATTTAAAATAAAAAAAGCTAAAGCTCCTATAAATTCTTCAACATTTATTTCATCTGAATTCATATCATCATGATTTGTTATTTTGTGCTGTTAACCCACTTATAATCCGCAATTCCTTTTAGCTAGTTTTTTTCCCACTGATTACTGATTTATTTACCATACATAAAGAATGGCAACTTTGCTTACTTGATTTCTAGTTGATCCTTCTCTGCAGCATTTTTGTTTTCTACTTGGGTGAAAAGTTTCCGCCTTAGAGAAGACAGTGAAATGTCCTTACTGCCGTTGAGGCCATCCTGGTTGTAATAAGTTGGACCTGAAAGAGGAACACCTCAGTTTTTCTTTTGTTGTGTGATATTGTCGACAAACTGCACTATCTATACTTGGTGTTTTTCAGCTTACAAGCTTTAGGATGCTATTTTTGCTTACCAAGATGGCTTTTTAAATCAAATTCAGGTGGTAAGGAAAGTCTGGTCTGGCTGCTTGCTGAAAGAAGAAAGTAAAAACCATATTTCCATATTTAATTAACAGGCTTGTTAGTAGCAGGCTAAAAAAAGAAAATGACAATGCTTTTCAGTTATAAATACATCTTTTAATAGTAACTTCTGTCATCATTAGTTATAACCAGAGTGAATAAGAATATACAAGTTAATAGACAAGTTTCATACTATAGACCTGTGTTACCTGGAATAGCTTAGTACATAACAAATTTAATTACTAATGAAGTAAAAATCAACCATATGACAATATTAAAGACAAAGTTACTCTTTCTGATTTCTATGGACAAATTGGAGTCAGATACCCTGAAAGGGGTAGTAGGAGAAGATGAGTCCCCTAAAATCTGTATTTTTAGTGGGTGGACTGGTCACTGATAAGTTGGTATAGCTTACTTGGAGTTACAGTACTAGTAAGCAGTAGATAAATGTTGTACTGTAGTATTGCATTGTAAGTTTTTTTTTTTTTTCGTTGTAAATTACTTACAACATTGTTACATTTATTTTATTTACTAACACTTGCAATAATTCGATTACTTATGCTAAAAAAAAAATAATAAAAAAAGTTGGTATGGCTTTATTTTACATTGCAATGGAAAGACTTTCGGAAAGTCCTTTCCAGTACCGGTAGTACTTTCAAGGCCTCGTTTCTCCATAGAGAAGTTTGACAAATTTAGTTAACGTCTGTGTAATAAGTTATATGTAATGTGATATATATTTGTAATAGTTGAGAGTAGTAATGTTTATTACTTGATAAGTAATATAATTATCAAGTATTTGTATTGTAAGCATATACATTTCAATGTTTTCAAAGTTTTTTTCTGTATGTGTATTGTAAAAACAAGAATTTAAAAAAAGGAAACTGTCTACACAACAGATTACAGTTGAGATTACTTGTTATTTCTTACCATCTGCTTTAGTTTTGCAGTTTGTTGAGTTAGGAGACAAGTATGAGGATTCAACGGAACTTTCAGCTTCAATGTCTATGGAACAGAATGATTTGTTACACCAAATGCTGCAATGTTTCAAACTTCTCTGTTACAATTACTAGTAATTAAATTCAAAAGTTTAAAAAGCTCAGTATGTGGACCAGCTTAATCACATAATTATGATTAAAATTAACTGCAGAACAGTGTTTTGAGCTTGATATTTGTAGATGCAATCCAGCAATACTTACAAGCAGTTGCAGGTGGTAAGGGAGAGAACTTGACATGTTTCGCTCCGTGGTTGCTTGTGGTTGGTGTCCATGGAGATGGAACAATGGAACTTTGAGAGAAGTACTGAAATGTAGATGAAACAAAGCATGCGAGATTTATGTAACTTGATTGCAAAGAATTTCTAACCTAGGTTTAGTGGAGATTAAGATTATTATAAGTTGCTGACCACCTACCTCATCAACAGCTTTTTGTGCCGCAATTTCATCTTCTTCCCTAAATAGGAAACATGAAAGTTGAGGAAATGATTATTTACTGCAGAGCAGTTTACAATAGACAGTGACGAAGAATAACTGTATCAATTTTCCAGCCATTTTTTTTTTGGAAAAGGCACAATAGTTGGAATTGAAGGTGATAATGATGATGAAAGCAAAGGTGAAAATGTATAATTGTACTACCTGTGGGTTAATAAATCAAGTAACAAACCTCTCAAAAGTGCTGCCATATTCTTGAATTGGAAATTCATCAATATCAGCAGGATTCTATAAAATTATTATGTATTTCAATATTAGTAGAAATATTCAGTCGTTTGTTTGGCATAAGTTTCTCTAACTGCCCCAAATATTCACAAGTGTAATGAATTAGGCAAATATATACACAATCTGGTATATTTCTTAAACATGTTTCTCCACACCATGGTTACCTGGAGTTTCTAACATCATTTAATTTCTACCAATTTTAAAAACGGGTTAAACTTTATTCGATGAATATTGAACACAACCTTGTAACAGAACGATCAGACAAGTAGATAGTTGGTAGCTTACCAAGCGTGAAATCTGCTCTATTGACCACCTGAAACTTCGCCCTTTCTGTGACATTTGTAGGGCAGTGGAAAAAATAGCCGATTAGTGACTATGAAATCAGATTTCAAAACAAATATTTCGTCTTATTCCAACACGAGCTTTGTACCTTCTGGCTGCCTGGGGTTTCTTGCTCACAGAACATCGAGGGGCTAAATCCAGGACAGTTTGTGCGCTCTTCGCGGCCACTGTCGAATGGATTCCGCGTTATTTCTAAAGAGGACCATGTAGACATACTGTCTACCATTTTGCAATCGCTTAAAACAAATATTCTTTCACATAAAAAGGAGAACTTTCAGATGTAAATACCGAAATTCTGAAAGATCGAACTGTTTCGTAAAGTAATTTGAATCTGGCGCTCAGCAGAGGTCGAAAAGAACATTACAGGTAGAGAGAATCTAAAATTGATCGACAAGGTCTTTTCTGTTAGAAAATACCAATCGTCGCTCCTGTAAGACAAATTCAACGAGGGAATTACTGAAGAAAGCTACTTCAAAATGTATTTAAAGCAATCAAAGGGTTTCAAGTCAATTTAGAGATAACGTTTATTATCAAAGTGTTTCTAAACCGATTTATCGTAAGATTGATGTTGCATTTTCTCCTAAAGCCCCATTGAAATGGATTCCGCTGCCCCCAAAAAAGATGTATTCCAAGATCCAAGATGGCGGAAGGCAGGGTTGCTTCTGCGCGCGAAGCAATGGAAGGTACGTTATGAGCATAATTACGAACGTTTGATATCCACAGTATTAGTTAGGTGTAATATTTAACGGTTTTGGGTACAGCTGGTTTATAGATTTAAATGAATTACCGTCTCTAGATCGCTTCAAGGCAGTTCGCTGCTAACAGAGTTTTGGATACGCGTTGGAACAAACTGACTTACAATAGTGACCATATACCATTCAAATAAAAAAAGAGCCAATATTTTTCCACTGATTTTTTTCTTCTAATTTGATGTTTCAATTCGTTGCAAACTTGTGCCATTTTCGACCCATCCGATTAGCTATAGCATTCCATCGCATTGCCTAACTAGTACTGTTAGGGGCTATAAGAAACGAAGACCAACACTTCTGTAAGGTGTTCAAAGAGGAAAAAACCACTTGAACTTTCTGGTGTGCCGATCTTGGAATCTTTAATATAGCTTACTGTTGTATATCACATTTTCAGCGCTGGTTGAGATATCCAAGTTACTGAACACTGGCCTGGATCCTGAGTCTTTAGCAATCTGTGTAAAGCTATGTGAAGCAGGAGTGAATCCCGAGGCTCTAGCATCAGTAGTACAAGAGTTAAGAAGAGAAGCTGCTTCCCTTCAGGTAAAGGTGTATACCTGTCAAATTTAGCCTGCAGTGCAGGCGTTTTCCGTGTGTTCACGAGTTATAGCGGTATAAACTCGTGATCGAGTTGATCCGCTGCCAGGTGGGTTTAGAAAAAGTGGGTGGGGAGGATAACAGGTTTTAGAGAAAAAGGTCAATGAAACAAGGGTACTTTGATCAGCCACCTTAAAAGAAAGCCCTGTCCAGTGTCCAGCCAAAAGACACACCTTTGAGGGCAAAACATGGCTCAAATCTTCAGCCGACAGGCCATCTCATTTTCTCATCATTTCATTGATGCAGAGGGAGATAGTAAAGGGAACTGGGTCCTTCCCTTAATTGTTTTAGAAAAGGGAAAGGCTAAATTGAGATCAAGGCCTACAGGTATGAAATTAATATTAATTTTTTATCTTTTTTCTTGCACTTATTTTCAGACCCAGGACATTGGGGAGAGGTGAAAGTTGTAAAGATCACAAGATTTCAGTGGAAAGAAGCCAACATTTTTCAGAGCATTGCAAGTGGGAGCCAGCCTTAAATCTAAGAACAGTATTTCTCTCCGTGAACAGAACTTTGTATAGATGTATTGGACAAGTTTTATTTAACAGTTGTAGTAAATATAATTATATATTTGGTATTTTGTCTGGTGTTTAGCACATCCTGATTTATTAAGTGAAATTGAATTTGGTGCAAAAAAAATCCATAATGTCGCCACAGTGTTTGCCAAGGGTGCAAAAAGTGTATTTGACTAATTAAGAGATTGGAATTCCACTGTTTATGTAAAAAAAAAAAGTCTATTGAAATAAAGTGAACGTTATTAACGCCACAAAAGCTTCCTTCATACTCATTCAGTTGTTGCATTTGTGGCTCTTTTTCACAAGTAATTTATTAGCACTACAGTCATTCAATTCAGTCAAGTGTCTTTACGAGACTAAGGTTGTATAGGAGATTGTTATATAGATCAAGCCTGAATACAAGCCAGATGGTACATCAGGCTGGCACTTGTCTCCCGTTTCTGCAGCATGAAGTGATTAGGAGTATTTTCAATCCCCACAAGGTGCTAGACTGCGAGCAGTCTCTCTTTTGCTCAAAAATCTGTGGGGAAGAACGCAGAACAAGTAAAAGTGCAAGTGTTCTCACAAATGTTGTTTTGCATTCTTTCTTGTATTCTTCCCCAGGGATTTT
>Ga0126337_10003693_pt1 | contig 10093 bp, 5 predicted proteins | sample DipCmetagenome_FD_92527 | JGI IMG/M metagenome (GOLD analysis project Ga0126337, IMG submission 92527) | Coral microbial communities from La Bocana,Puerto Morelos, Mexico - Diploria C A metagenome | ecosystem: Host-associated > Invertebrates > Cnidaria > Coral | place: La Bocana,Puerto Morelos... | reverse complement strand
TTGTGAATATATGGTACTTCCTTGCTTTTATAGCAAACTTCCTTTCTATAATAATACTTAGTGTGGTACAACTCAAACTTATCAGAAAATCAGACTTCGAGCTACAAATAAAACTTGTAACGCAATCCCTTCGAGCCCAGTTCCTCGCGGTGGGCTGCCAGCGAATTTTAAAGTCGAAACTGTTCCCAATGGCTTTTGAAATGCGGCCAACGTTTTATTAAATAACAGTTCAAACCTGCACACTGATGATAACAATGTTCAACCTCCTTTTTATCTCCCGGTGAACAGGCTCCCATAGGAGTATAGGATATCCCAGGGTCAACACAATCACGGTATCTCGATCGACGGTTGGTGAGACCACATGTCTCGCAGGACTGCCAGGTACCCCAAGCAGTGTAGACGGCGTTTCCTATAAGGAAAGAAATGGTCTCCACTTCATTTTTCAAGCACTGTAACACGCACGAGTTGAGTAAAAATACTTCGTTACGTTTATGTGGAAATTTCTAATCTTGCCCTCTCGAGCCAGCATAAATTTACAAGGATTTTCTCTCTTAAATTGATAAAATATTTGAAGAGTCTGCCTCCTTCAGAGACGTGACATTGTTATGGTATGCTTGAGAGCTTGGAACGAGAATACAAAGTACAGCAGCAGCTGCAGCTGGAGGAACAGCAAATAACAAACGGGCGGCTGGGAACGAGGCTCCTGGTGGACGGTGTTCCGTCGGACCCAAAACGGAATAAAATTAAAGCTGTACAATAAATGATTTCTCGCAGAAAGCAAAACATAAAAAACAAAAGACGAATAATTAGCACCTACATCTTTCAACTCCCCCCTCCCCATCTTCGCTTGTAGTGGTTTTACTTACGTTTCTGACAGCTGTGGTACACCGTGAGATAACTACTGGTATCTTTGCACTGGTACTGGCCTGTTAAGCCCAACTTGTTACCGGATACTCCTGTTATGTCACAACTGTGCCAATTGCAAAAATCTTTGATGCCGCCGTATGTCAGATCAGAGATGCAGGGGGTTGGTCCAGATGCGGGACAAGATTCAGAAGAATTCACTTGGCCGTAGAAAGGCTCATTATGAAAAACCAAACGCAATTCACGAGGGCAGCTGATAAGGGCTTTGTCTTCATCGCAAAATGTTCTCTTAAATACTACAAGAAAAGTACAAACATGTTTCAAGTAACACATTAAACACAAGAGACCGTGTTTTTCCACATTTCCACAAACTGAAGAGAGAATACGACACGCCGCGTAGTATATTTGACACACTTTGAGGAGTACAGCATTTTTTTTCAGTTATCAAAAATAATTACTGGCAGCCCTCGGTTGTTTTGAAGTTAATAATGATTGTCCTCTAAAATCAGCCACGTGGGGCCACTAATAAACAATAGCGTAATTATATACTCCGGCCTGTAGCTAGTTATAGGCATCCCGAGGCACTTGCCACATACATTTTTTTTCGTTTTTGTCATAAACACCGTGCATACCTAAGAAGAGAATTAAACCATGGACATTGGCTCAGACAAAATTTTTTCTTGGACATTACCTCAAATATAATTTTTACATGAATATTGTCTCAGTCATATTTTTCTTATTTAGCTACAGCCCTGATACTTAGTGGCAAGTAAAAATTGGAAAACGTTTTCTAAATTTTAAGAGCTATACACATCCTCACCCGGACTGCATGTGTACTCTATTTTAAGGCGTTTGGTAAATCCAGGACATGGATCACGAAAGGTATCATTCGAAACCAGGAAAGTACAATTTTGTCTCATTTGGCATCGTTCATAAACTTGTGCGCTATTATGGCTTCCCATGTCAGCGGACGCCGAGCACGAGCCATTACTGGCGCCAGTAGTGTTGCAAGTCATATTAACTCCGGGGTCAGGACCGTAGAACACGGTACCGATGTTGATAAATGTGCCGTTTGGACAAGACAAGTTTGCTGTCATAAAATCACACGTTGTCGAATTTCGATCTGGAAAAAAAAGGAAACATTCCGAGTGTTACCGTGTTTCTATTTTAGTTGCTTAAATATATGTTTTTTTTTACCACGTGTAGAGCTATAACTTCCAGTTCAATTAATGTGATGTGCTAAACGACTCAACTCCTTTCTATTTTTAAAATCAACTGAATAGTTATTAGTCACTCGGTCACTCGGTTACTTGGTCGCTAGGTCGCTAGGTCGCTTGGTCACTCGGTCACTCGGTCACTCGGTCACTCGGTCACTCGGTCACTCGGTCACTCGGTCACTCGGTCACTCGGTCACTCGGTCACTCGGTCACTCGGTCACTCGGTCACTTATTCACTTGTTCACTCGGTCACTTAGTCACTTGGTCACTTCTTCACTTAGTTAGTTGACAAATGTTCCCTAATTATCAACTCGTATTTTATCCTAAGGGGCACTGTGTTTGCACAAATCCGAGCCTGTTTTTTATGGTGAATATCTCAAAATAACTATGATACCCTAGCTTACCCTACCTAGACATGGAGTATAGCATCCTTCGGGGCGAGTCTCTGACCTTAATCCAGAACAGTCTGCTCCTCCAATAAACTTGGTAGGATTGAGGCAGATCCTCCTTCTAACTTGATGGTACCGTACACCACATACATCAGGACATGCACTCCAGCTTTCCCACTGCAGGTACCCACTTGATGCTAACAAAATAAACAGTTGTCAATTAACTAGCCAGGCTGAATCAAGCCGAGAACGAAAGAGCATTAATTTTTTTTTTAATTCGCACCGACCGATCTAAGGTGTTTGTAACTGCTTTGGAGTCACCTTCATACCACGAATACAGCGTAAAATTCCAAACAAAATATATACGAATGTATAATTCACAGCATTGGCACAATTTATTTGTAGTTTCAATAATGACGGTATAAGTAAATAACATGTATGTATGCTTACCAGGCTGACAACTGCTTTTGATGAATAGTCGTAGCGATGTTATTTTACTCTTATAAGGGTCACCCAACCTTTCCTTTGTTACGTTGAAGTTGCATTGTTTCTTCCCGCGGCATTGACGCAATCTCAATGTGAAAATTCTTTTGGGCTTGAGTACTTTAGTGATGTTGTAGTACTCATAAATTACACAATTGTCTTGTTTAAACACACTGGAGTTCGAAGAGTTCAACGACGACTGTGACACCGAAGAGGACACCAGTTTCAGATGAAACAACGACGAAACTGTTATTGAAGACGATAATCCCGGTGGCAGTGATGCTGGATCTGCTGTAACCGTTGATGATTCGGATGATGCCTTTGGACATACCGTTACTAATGATACTGACGGTGGTGATAATAACAGTGATTTTGATGCCATTGTAAGTGATTCCGACGATGTTGGAGATGTTTCTGCCAGTGATCCTGATACTAGAGCTGGTGATGGTGCGAATGATGCAGACGATGGTACTTGCAGTGTTGCTAATGATGCAGATATTTTTGACGATTCTGGTAGTGATGCTAACAGTGATGCTGATGCTGACGATGTTGCAAGTGATGGTAAAGGTGACACTGGAGATGCTACTAATGAATGTGATGATGATTGTGAAGATACTTCTCTTAATGATGCTGATGCCGATACTACGAAACTCGATAACAATACGACCTGACTTCGGTTAGGAGAAGAAGTCAGCGTAGTGGGTAATAAAGTATCAGGACTCCTTGCAAATGATTCTGTCACAAACCGTATTGACAATGCCTGAATTCCTGACGTGTGAAGTTGGATGGGAGTAGTCACTTCAGTTCGCGTCGCTGTATTGCTTGTTTCACTGACATGTGAGGCATAAATCCCAACGTTCGTCTGGTAAGCCTGATTATTTGTCGATGCAGTGAACAATGCGTTAGTGCTATTGGGTAATATAGTACGGTTTTTCAAAATATATTCTAATCCTCTCCATTCGAGTTTGTGGATAACGAATATTTCACCTATTGGACAAACAAAGCTCGCGAACGTATTCTCAGGAAATTCAGTTTCGTTGACTGCAATAAAAGAGTAAAGTATTTATAGTTAAGTAAACAATAAAAGCATACTTATATTAGTTCATTTACACATATGAGCCTATCCCTGCAGACACCTCTATAATGCAGATAAGTCTATATTACGGACTGTTAACTGTGCCAAACATTATGCTACACCGCACCCTGCGGATGACAGGTAGGTTAAGAAGGAGAGAAATGCACCAGTTATCCAAAAGTGGAAATTGGGATCCAAGGTTCAAACAACATTGATGTACAAATGTTTCCACGTGGGGAGCTGAGTGTAGCCTTATAGTTTTCTTCTGAATGATATAAATGAACGACCCTTTGCTTCTTTCCTAGTTTTACTTAGAAGATAGGAGATTTAAAAGCTAATATTTATCTTTGACGACATGGTTCAGAGACGCAAGACACATTGAATGTTAAAAATATCCTTGATGTTCATACAGTCCATGACTTCGTGGGTCTCACAGGACTGTAGGAGGTAGTGGCAGGTAAATTCAAGACTTAACGAGAAGACGAGACTAACGTTTTTCTTTGCAAGCCGAGACTGTGTGACTTCTTCAACTGCAAGAGAAAGACCCGTGAAATTTGACGAAATTTTTGCGAGACTTATTTTTTAAGTGCTATTCGCCACTCCTGACCATGGTCTTCAAAATAACAGGTTAGTTTTTATTCTTTACAATAATGTGTTGGCAGCTTTCTTATGTGCATACCAACCCGCTACACTACTGTCTGTAGCAAACAATGTTTCCAACTTACTTGTCTTACAGTTGTAAGAGATGTTGAAGTAGTTTGTTCCATTTCCGTCACAAGGTACAACTGTGCCGTCATACGATCCGTTTACGACACAGGACGACAGCCCCTGACAGTATGGCAACACTCTCCAGCTCAAGTCAATAGACACATTACAAGATGGTATCTCTTGATTTGGCGCCAAGCACGTTACGTTGTCAGTTCTTCCATATGACACGGACTCGATAAAAATCTTGGAATCGTTATGACACGTAATGGTTGCCAACTCCGTGGCGCATGCAGTCGTAACAAATGATGCTGTGAAAAAAGTACGTACACACAAGAGATAACGATATGCATATAACATTGAATGTCAATCAACTTTATTTTATTGCTGTTGAAGGCATGTGGGATGTGCAAAAGATACCAGACAAGGGTTAGATGTTTTGAGAAGGTGGGCGCGGCTGGATATTAGGTGAATTTCGTTGATTTCATTGCTAATTGTGTGGACGCAGTGGCGAGAGCGCTCATCTCCCACCAATGTGGCCCCTGCTCGATTCCGGCCCGGTGACATATCTGGGTTGAGTTTGTTGTTGGTTCTCGTCCTTGCTCCGAGGGTTTTTCTCCGGGTTCTCCCAAAAACCAACACTTTAAATTCCAATTCAAGCAAGATATAGGTTCCACATGAAAACCAGCTAAGGCTGATGTAGCTTTCTCTCTGAATGTTGTAACTTTTTATTATTATTTGTAGGACAATTTAGGCCGGGTTGGTCACTGCCGTTTTTTAAGTATCAAAAACTACTATTTCACCATTCAAATAAAACATGTGAAATCTCTGGTTGGTGGACTTAAATGTCTAGCATTTCCAGTATCAATCTATGACATTCCTGCAGATAAACTGACAGAGATACCGATCACCGTTCACAGCTATTAAAGTCAAGTGGAACCGACCTCTTTCTAACCGACACCATGAAAACATAATTTTTTCCTCATTTTAACCGGTCGGTCATTTTTCAACTGCTGCGACTTTTATTTAAGTTAAAAGATAGGAATGCAGGAAGAAAGCATTTTTTTCTATTTCGATTCTACCGTTTCTAGTGGTGAAAGTAAAGGGAGCCATGCCAAGCAATACTCAGTTAGAAACTGTATCGGCAATCAGAGAATAAAAAATTGGCTAAAAAAATCTATTCCAATTAACAAGGTCTCATGATGTGCAAACCTACATCTGCATTTGTTCCCATTTGACCCTGAGGTTTTTTTAAAAACAGATCAAGAATAGTCTCCGGACAACCCGGCTTTAACGTCGATCAGTTTGTTTTTTAAGTAAAGGAGATCATGATTATTTTAATAAAGGTTGTAAGTGGAGTTAACTACAAAGCTCAGTAAAATATATTTACTCACCGTTGCAGGTTACGAAAGTTAACGGGAGTATCAAAACTAACAACAACAACATATTCTTCGTTTTCTTTTAACAGCTGTGGGAAGAAATCGTAGAAATTAATCAACGGCCATTCTCTTAAACTACACAGCATCAAGCAACACATCAAAAATGACAATCTATCTTAGAGTGATACTCTAATACAGCATCGATGTTAAGCTCATTAACATTTTCAATGAAATATAATGTAAACAATATCATAAAGTCCTCGTAAAATACAATTTTTTAATTTTTTATTTTTCATTCTTTTCGGATCGAGATTGTAGCTATAGTATGAAATGGGACAAAATTAACTCAAATTTATCGACTTTTTTTCTGATATAGTTTTCTAAACAGAGGAACAACGAATACAAATTATATTTTAGTTGGAAATGAGCGTCCCAAAGCTATTTACAATTGTATTAATTAAATCTGGGTAGCACTTTTTAGCTGGATGTCTTAAAGAAGTAAAGAAACTACCGCATTCAAACTACTCAAACTGTCTGAAAGCAAATTGTGTTTTTTTCTTAACCAAAGCTTCCGGCTTTCTTAATTAAAATGACATTGGTGCTATACATAGACACTATTAACTTCATGGGTCTCAGAGTTCATTTAAGGTCCCGGCGGAAACAGAGTTTAAAATGATTAAACCAAACAGCAAGGTATGAAGTGGTAGAGTATAAAATTTAAAAAAAAAATAATCCTAAATTCCATTTTTGCAGGAAGTGGAAAAACAAACAACACCATAAGTTTACACACTAGGGTTTCATCTACAAACGTTAAAGTTACAGACCCTCGCGAAGAATATACTTGAAGAAATTGAAGCGAAGTTGAAATTGACTAATAATCATGAAGGCTCTATACGTATTGTATCACATTTGGACAAGGACTGTCTTGAACTTTCTTTAAAAAAAAACGTTGAAAAATAATTTTAAGTCTAAAACAGTAACTGATTTTGAGGCGATGTTGAACGCGAAGTTGTCATCAGAAATGAAAAATAGGTGCAAGCTGTTTCTTGTCTCCACACCTATTTTTACAGCTTCATTTTCAAAATAGTTTTTACTTCGGTCCTCTGTTTGTTACTGGTTTAAAAGCATTTCTGTTTTCTAATTTTTCTCCGAAACAAGCTAGTGATTTCAGACTGCAATCATTTTAGCCTGTGAAGAATAAAACACGAAATGCAAATTTTCTAGATCCATGCTTATTCATTCGCTACGATTTTACTATTTTTTTCAATCAGTAACAGTATTAATCGTTTCGTATATTACCTTTTTGTCCCCAACAACACGATTAGCAACTAGAAAAAAAAACGGTCCGACGCTAGTTTTATTCACAATACCCGAGATTGGTTATTTGCTGAGTGAGTTTACTTAAAATAACTAATATTAATCATAGTAGTCTGAAAAATTTTGTAAGGAAAACAATAACTTTTACCGGATTTGGATTCGAAGTAGCCGTAAAAACCACCTGTCAGTTTGTTTTGTGAAATTCTGGTTTTTACACTAAATGTAACAACACTGGCAAAGGGGAAGTGAATATGATAAAAGGGCATTACCTTAGCCGTTCTTAGAGGAAGGTCGATCTCGGATGCGTGCACTTTAAACCAATTATATGCATCTATTGGCTGGGTAAATCATCAACATCGATTACTGCAGAAACGACAAGCATTTTAAGAGTGGGAATGAGTTAACTTGAAACCTGAAAGATATAAGCTATTGCAATACTAAGTATTAAGTAACTGAATAACTTCAGTAATTACAACCATTTTGAAATCATGGATGATCCTTGCCGCGGTCTGATTGACTCTCAGCAGTGCGATTTATTCACGAATCGCATTATTTTTTTTTCTGTTTTGTATTCACAGTGAGATATAAAAACGATTCCGATTCTCAGTGCTTTTTTTAAAAATAAACTTACCAAAATCCTGTATTTAGGCGATTTAATTTAGTTGTGCGATTTCAAAATGGATGTATTCAAGTGGCAATTGAACTTTGTGTCGAGCAATTTAGTCTGAAAATCATACTTGCGCGTTCGCTCGATTTTGAAATCACACGCACTGGTATCAGACCAAACTGCACGACATGAAGTTCGGCTGCCATTATATATCACCACATCAACTATACTGACAAATATCTTTCCCCATTGTTGAGATATTGATTAACTGCCTCTCAAAATTATTTCAAAACCAAATGGCGATTCTTACTTACTGTAAATGACTAGACGAAAGATCATATATTTGAACTGTGGAGAAACATATGAAGACATGATTGATGATTATGCACACAACTTAAGCAGTTGTGAAATTAAAGCCTGGAAAAAAAAACATTGGCCTGAACGGGATTTGAATCCATGACCTCTGCGATACCGGTGCAGTGCTCTACCAACTGAGCTATCAAGCCAACTAAGGGGCTGCTCACATTCTGAGTTCGTAATATACCCGTAGAAGGTGAATGCAATTGAATATATACGAAAGATAATGTATTTGAACTGTGGAGACACATATGAAGATACGATTGATCATCGCAGCTATGCACACAACTTGAGCAGTTGTAAAATTAAAGCCTGAAAAAAAAGTCGGGCCTGAACGAGATTCGAACCCATAACTTTTACGACACCGGTGCAGTGCTCTACCAACTGAGTTATCAAGCCAACTAAAGACTGGTCACATTCTGAGTTCGTAATATACCCGTAGAAGGTGAATAACACAAATGAATATACGAAAGATCATATATTTGAACTGAGGAGAAACATTATGAAGACATGAGTGATCATCGCAGTTAAGCACACAACTTGAGCAGTTGTGAAATAAAAGCCTGAAAAAAATTCAAGCCTGAACGGGATTCGAATCCCCAACCGTACACCGTATACCGCATTTTTCGTAATTTTTTGCAGTCTTAATTTTGACAATTTGTTCATTTACAACGAGGATGGTTCATTATTATTTACACAAACCTAGCAGATATACATCGTATTTATATTACTAGAAGAAAATACATATATTTCATGTGTATGATATCAAAAAGGAAAAGAGAGGTGAAATCATTTTAATCGTGTCATTTTGCGGCCTTCGTCTAAGTCACAGTTTGCACATCTCGAAACCTTTAGGCTAAATTTTTCAAATTCGTCATTTGTAATCCGTATCAATCTTGTCCATCCTCAACCATCCTCGTTCCTTAATGGTTTATTATTATCTCTTTTGCGGTGTTTTTCTATCTTAGTAAACTACTATTCCAGGTTTTCTTCAATATACCATGGCCGCGCTCCTCTAATATAATTAGCTGTTTTCTCTTACGTAGTTTCTACATTGCGAAATATATGAGTACAATTGAACATGCATCACCTCACGATGTATTACCGGAGCTGTGAGAGAAAACTGGATTTTGATCACTCTTGAAAATACGAATGAGAATTTCATTCCACTCCCTTGGCACCCCACAAACAAGCACTGATGTCGAGGGACTATGGTATTTAAAACCGGCTTGGTCCACTCCAAATTGTATTTCGTAACTTAGTCATACATAAAAAAAAGGGGTTCACATTCAATCGTTATTCATTTCCCCAGAAACACCTGCTAAGACCCTGCCAACGACACTCAAAACTGTGGAAATACATTTTAGGGATCATAGATCATTTCTCTTTTGTAAACGTATTTGACACTCAACGAATGATTGCGATCAGTACGAGGTCAGTGACACATACGAAGTAACCATACGTTTTAAGTGAAATAGTTAAAACACTGAGGTATAAGAAGGCCTGCATTTCTTCGCTAATGTAGGCGAAGGTAAACCTTAAACGCGGCAATATGTTAAATGCGAGACATCTTCCATGAAAGAAAAATGTGCAGTGGAGATAAAAAAGATACTAATAATAGCATTTGAAAGGTCGGCCATGCGCGCTACATATTGCATCATCATGGGTGGTTTTTGATTTTATACAACCCCAAAATGCTC
>Ga0126337_10003691_pt1 | contig 10096 bp, 2 predicted proteins | sample DipCmetagenome_FD_92527 | JGI IMG/M metagenome (GOLD analysis project Ga0126337, IMG submission 92527) | Coral microbial communities from La Bocana,Puerto Morelos, Mexico - Diploria C A metagenome | ecosystem: Host-associated > Invertebrates > Cnidaria > Coral | place: La Bocana,Puerto Morelos... | reverse complement strand
TTTACTTTGATCTACATTAACACATGGAGTTAGAACAAAAAATGAGTATTTAATACCGGGAACACTTGTTATAGAAAATAAATAAAAGTATTTCTCACAATGAGACCCACCTTTCTTTTTAAATTGAAATGTCACGTTATCTCCAATTAGTACAAATGGTGCCCACTGGCTGACGTCAGAGAAGCCGTTACATCTCATCCACTTCATGGCCTCGTGAAGAGATTCACTAGCACTTTTCCCATCAACAAGGTGGTCGTAGAAACGGCTCATTAACAGCATCGCTTCTTCATCTTCTATAGCCCATATCCCTACCAAAACTGAGCGTGCTCCGGATCCTAAGAATGCTCGGGCCATTCCCACAACTCCTTCGGCTTTAATCTCTCCACATCCACTGTGGCAACAGCTAAGGACCACCAGTTTAGCTCGCATTTTAACTTTGGAAATGTCAGACATTGTCAATAAGAAGTCCACTTCTCGAGGCAGCCTGTTGGGAGTACGAAAGGTCGGTGCAAGAACAATTTCGCCTCTTTCGGCATCGCCGTGTGCAGAAATATGTATGAGAGCCACTGACTTCATGGCTTGAAGGAAGGCCTGTTTAGTTGCATGCTGTCCAATTAAAGGCTGTACACCGAGCTTTTTTCCTACCATATTGGCTTCTTTTTCTGCATAAGGCAGTGGAGAAATGGTGACCTCACGTGATTTCCAAATCACCGTGCCGACGTCAGGATTCCCTACTATCAGTACTCCAGTCTGACAGTGATAGTACGGTGGACTGTCATGAATGAGTTTGAGTGTGGTTAACGAAGGAGCGAGGCGGACCCAGTAATTCTCTGAAAAGCACTCCCCTTTCTCGTCAGGTAACGCGGCAAATGGAACGTTGTACAAAGCAAGATCAGGAACAATGACGATTTCAGGGCCCTCAAGTAAGTCTGCCACGGGTGTAAGGATTAGTTTGTGAAACAGAGCAAGATTCATTTTGGGTCCTCGGTTACCTTGCCTTTCCTGACCAAGAATTTGCGGACCCAGGTGTATGTGTTCCTCATATGATTCGGATTCTTGCTCAAAAACATCTTTCAAAAGCTCGCCCGGCAAAATGTCATAAGTTCTGCGGTTAAGAAACCGTTTCAAATCTTTACGTATTTTCTTATAAGCAATAAATTTGTTTAAATTTATCATTCGGAAGCGTCTGACTTCGCGTCCTTTAAGGATCCACAAATATATGCTATTCCCACAATAAGATACGTACAGACATGTACAGTTACAGACTTTCTCAACGATCCTTTCAATACTAGTCCATGTTTGGCGATCAGCTGATATTCCAATCTGTGTAGAGTATTGAGCTGACATTAAATCTGCCAGTGCCCTGGCCTTTACAAGCTCTAAAGCATACAGAGCTAAATTAGGATTCCCTCTTTTACAAAGCACCACACTGAGGTATCGGTAAGGCAAGATATTTTTATCCGAAAACGATATCTTGAATTGGTCGTTGTTTCGAAGGGAGCTGCGCAAGTCTTCACATTTTTCAATAGATGTAAGTAAATACCGGATTGCTTCCGGAATTTTTCCTTCTTTTAATCGTACAAGTGCCAGTCTTATGAGTGATTGGAATTGCTTCTCAACATCCCCGATCTCTACACTTATTTCAAGTCCCTTCTTGAGATATTTTTCAGCAGTCTCATATGCCTCAAGATCGTGATACACACATCCTAACCGTAAGTAGTTATCTGACTCTCCTTCCCTATTTCCAATCTCCTGGTTAATCGAAAGCGCTCTCTCAAAATATTTTTTAGCCTTAGCAGCATCACCAAATGAAAAAAGCACTTTTCCTTGGCTTACGAAAGAAATCGCCACCCCTCTTCTGGCTCCAATGTCTGTCGTGATGGCAAGTGACTTCTCGTAATGCTGGTAAGCCTTACGGTAGTTTCGAAGAGCGAAAGCTACGTTTCCAAGGCTTTGGTAACAAAAGGCTTCTCCATTTCTGTCACCAATTGTTTTGTAGATTGCAAGTGATTTCCCGACATGTTCTATAGCCTTCTTAAATTCGCCAACACAGTGACACACACTTCCCAGGTTTCCGTGACAGCTGGCTTCTCCATTTCTGTCACCAATTTCTTTTTGGATCGTAAGTGATTTCTCGAGATGTTCTCTAGCCTTCTCATATGCCCCAACTGATTCATATACTTTTCCAAGACTTTCGTAACAGTAGGCTTCTCCATTTCTGTCACAGATTTCTTTGCGGATCACAAGTGATTTATGGAGATGTTCTGTAGACTTCTCACATTCGCCAACTAACATATACACACTTCCTAGGTTTTCGTAACAGGAGGCTTCTCCATTCCTTCCACCACTTTCTTTGTGGATCGCAAGTGATTTCTCGAGGTGTTCTCTAGCCTTTACATATTCGCCAACTGATCTATACACATTTCCCAGGATTCCGTAACAGGTGGCTTCTCCATTTCTGTCTCCAATTTCTTGGTGGATCACTAGTGATTTTTCGACATGTTCTCTAGCCTTCTCATATTCGCCAACTGATCTATACACATTTCCCAGGATTCCGTAACAGGTGGCTTCTGCATTTCTTTCACCAATTTCTTTGTGGATCGCAAGTGATTTTTCGAGATGTTCTCTAGCCTTCTCATATTCGCTAGTTGATCTATAAACACTTCCCAGGTTTCCGTAACAGAAGGCTTCTCCATTTCTGTCACCAATTTCTTTGTGGATCGCAAGTGATTTCTCGAGATTTTCTCTAGCCTTCTCATATTCGCCAGTTGATCTATATACACTTCCCAGGTTTCCGTAACAGGAGGCTTCTCCATTTCTGTCACCAATTTCTTTGTGGATAACAAGTGATTTCTCGAGATGTTCTCTAGCCTTCTCATATTCGCTAACTGCTTCAAATACAGTTCCAAGGCCCCTATAACAGCACGCCTCTAGATCTCTGCATGAAATGTCTATGCTGATTTGAAGCGCTTTCTCGTATAGATCTTTTACCTTTAGGTATTTACTCTGACTGAAATACATTTTGGCTAGTTTTATGCTTAGCTGGCATTCATCTAGTCTTTCGCCAATATCAAAACAAATTTGAAAAGGCTTTTCGGCGTATTTTATGGCATTTCTGTGGTCACTGATAAGAATGGATGCATTCACCATTATCAAACATATCTTTTCGTACAGCCGTTCACCTAGTTTCTCTCCTTTTATGCCCGGGTTGCCTTCCAGTAGGAGTATGCACTCCCTGCATAGTTCAATAGCCTTTAAGACTTGTCTGGTGTTGAGAAGAAAGACGACAACAAGAACGCCGATGGAGATGGCTTGCAGAAGTTCGCCTATGTTGTTCATTCTAAACACTTCTGTCAAAAAAAATTAAAAGAACCAAACTTAACATCAGCTAGTTTCGTTAGCTTATAGTCCATTTAAGTTACTACAGTGGTTGGGGGACTTTGTTTAATTAGGAATGGATAACGAAAATATTAGATGGTGAAGAATGCAATTGAATATCTGAAATATCATATATTTGAACTGTGGAGAATGATATGAGGACATAGCTGATTATCGCATCGTATATTACGTACTGACAATGTGACCAGCTGCCACTTGGCCTAATAGCGCTTGGTAGACTAGAGGTCATGGGTTTAAATCTCGTTCAGGCCTTATTTTTCCGGCTTTATTTTAACAGTTGCTTAAGTTGTCTATGGGGGTTGGGTTGAATGGTGGTAATTGGTCCCGGTTGGGGTCACTGAGGCCACCGGGTGCACCTTTAAAATGCAGTGAAATGCCCATCGTTTCAACCAGGCTCAACCACCAAGTCGGCTGTTGCACATCTTCGTTGTAACCCTGGTAATGCAGCCTCACACTGCAGCTGAGCAGCAACGGCGAAAGACGAGCATCAGGCGCCTTTAAAATAACGGGATATCAGTGGCTAAGGGAAGGACAACCCTGACAGAAAAACCCTGGCCCTCCAGGTTTGGGGGGTTGAGCAGTAGGCTAACCCCCTACTCTCATAAAACACTCACGGCTACAGAAACGTCTACAGAAATTCGTATCACTCAACTAGTCCTGGACCAAAGAGGAGCAACCCGAAACGGGATTGAAATGACGTCCTATAGCCAAACCCATAATGTGGACGCTGCAAGGTCGAATCGAACCACCCATGACTACCATTAACATTGGGACATGGAATGTCAGAACCATGTTCGAGGTAGGAAGAGCTCAACAGATTGCAAACGAAATGAGTAGATACAAAATTAGTCTACTTGGTATCAGTAAAACAACACGGACTAAGTCCGGAAGGCTTAGGCTAGCATCTGACCAAACCATACTCTATTCAGGATACGACGATGATCACGCAAGACACATACACGGAGTAGGCTTTATGCTCTCACCAGAAACAACTAAAGCATTGATGGAATGGGAACCGGTTAATGCAAGACTAATTACTGCAATATTCTATGGTACCGCTACTAGCATCGCAATTGTGCAAGGATATGCCCCAACAAATGATGCAGAGCCAGAGGAAAAAGTGGGATTTTACGATACCTTGCAAAGCACCATAGACAAAATACCAAAGAAAGATCTGGTTATCATTATGGTAGACTTTAACGCAAAGATTGGCGGCGACAATACAGGAAGAGAGTGAGTAATGGAAAGGCAAGGAGAAGGTGAAATAAATTCAACTGGGGAACTCTTTGTAGAAATGTGCGTGTTCAACTCTATGGTCATTGGTGGTTCCATCTTTCCTCACAAACGCATACATAAAACAACCTGAGTGCCTCCAGACCACAACACTGAAAATCAAAACGAACGCATCTGCTTAAGCAAGAGATTCAGACGGTCAGTGCAGGACGTGAGATTGTACAGAGGGGCAATAGCTGGACAAGGGCTGCTAAAAGGGAAGCGCAGAAACAGAACAACGAAGCCAACCAGGAAGTGCGTAAAGCTATAAAACATGATAAAAGAGAGTCTATTGCGATCTGGCCTGAGAGGAAGCAGAGTCACAAACAAATCAACACAGGATGAAAGATTTGTACGGACTGACAATGAAGCTAGCAGGAAAAAAGTGCCCTGCATCAAACCCATCAAAAACAAGCACGTCAACACGCTCACCAAGTAGGAAGACCAGCTGAAGAGATGGAGAGAATATTTCGAGGAATTGCTGAACCGACAACCACCCGGCCAGGCTCTATAGCCATCTCAGAAGCCGAGCTCATGCTGGATGTAAATACCGAAAAACACGCAAGGAAGAAATAGCAAAAGCAATCCAGAAACAAAAGAACGGAAAAGCTCCAGGGCCGGATGGCATTCCAGCAGAAATTTTTTGAGAAGGTTTCGGAGGAGCAAACTATTCCTGAGGAATATTTTTTCACGGCTACCTGATAAAAGTCCCCAAAAAAGAAGACCTAGCAAACTTTAACAACTACAGAGGAATTACCATGCTATCTGTACCAGGAAAATCCTCAGCCAAATAATCCTGCAAAGATTATTTGATGCCCTCGAGGAGATGTTAAGGGATCAACAAATGACCTTTAGAAAGAACAGGTCTTGTACTGACCATATCGTAACCCTAAGAATTATAGCTGAGGGGTCACTAGAATGGAACTCTTCACTCTACATCACTTTCATAGACTTGAAAAGGCCTTTGATAGTGTTGATCACAACACACTCTGCGAAACGTTTATTTCCATCGCAAAATAGTCGTACCACAATTCTCAAATCAGGGTAATACACGATCGTGAACTGACGCAGCTTTTCTCTGTGGAGACCGGAGTCCGACGAGGTTGCATCCTATCACCTATGCTTTTTCTTTTGGTTATTGATTGGATAATAAAGACCACAACGGAAGGCTCCGATTACAATGGACCCTCCTCTCCCAACTTCACGAACTAGATTTTGCCGATGACCTCGCCCTACTTTTCCACAACCACAGGTATGCACAGGACAAAGTCCAGTCATTGGCTACAACCGCAGAAATGGCGGGTCTTAACATCAACAAAAACAAGACCAAGACAATGTGCATAAACAGCACAAACCAAGCCCCAATCAAGCTGGACAACGAGGACATAGAGAATGTCGCCTCCTTTACCTACCTAGGAAGCGTGATAGCTGTTTATGGAGGAACCGAACTGGACGTGTTAGTGAGGATTGGCAAAACCAGAACAGCCTTCCTTCTTCTCAGACCTGTGTTGAAATCAAAGAAAATATCCCTGTATACCAAACTAAGGATCTTTAACACAAATGTTAAAACAGTCCTGACGTATGGAGCTGAAGCTTGGAGGGTCACAAAGAACATCACAGATAAAACTCAATCTTTCCTAAATCGCTGCCTACGCTACATCCTTGGTGGAAGATGGCCAAACACCATTAGCAACGAAGATCTATGGGCAAAGACTCAGGAAGACAGGATGGCCATTAGCAACGAAGATCTATGGGCAAAGACTCAGGAAGACAGGATGGCGATCCAAATCAGAAGGAAAGAGGTGGAATGGATCGGAAACATGCAAGGAAAACCGCACAATAGCGTAACTAGACAGCACTCTTCTGGAATCCCCAAAGAAAGAGAAACCATGGAAGGCCAAAAAACAACTGGAGAGGATCAGCCGAACAAGAACTGCGGCAAATAGGTCTACGATGGACCCAGACTGAACACTAAGCCCAAGACAGAGAACAGTGGAAGAAAACTGTGGATGAGCTATGCTTCACATAGGAGCCAAGGCTATATATTTATATATAAGTTGTGTATAGAACCGCGATGATCACGTATGTCTCCATACGTAATATATTTAGATATCCGTAGGGATAATACCAATTCGAGGTTACCAAGCGCGCCAAGGAAGCTCAAGATGTTAAAAACTGTAGGAAGCACGTTCGCTTACATTTTTTGAGCGTCATCAAAGCTGTTCATCCTTTCCTCATTACACCAGTTTCAGCAATGGGATTGCACCGAGTAACTATCTAAGAGGCGACATTATCTGAGCAAGAAGATGTGCGTGAACAGTCTCTTCGGGACTTTGGAATGTACGCAGCGGTTAACCACGGTTGACAGAGCAGTTCAGTACTTTTCTCTATTGAAAGAGGGGGCAAAGGCCTTCTCCACCAGAGTCAAAAAAAAGTTTCCACAATTTATCTAAGAATGGACAGCAGAAATATGAGAGACCCGGGCCTGGTTATAGAATACGACTTAAATTCTAGGAGTTGAAAAGAAGATGCACTACTACATTTGTATTTGGACCTAAGAATTGCTTGCAGATTCTTTGCCCACCTACTAGTAGACCAACCACGCGAAAGGCCTAGCGCAGTACAGAAAAATAAATAATCAAGAAATCGGTACTCAAGAGCAACCACAGCGAAATGTCGATTCGCTAATATAATTTTCTAATAGCTTCTTATGACTGCAGCTTAGATTGTAACTTAAAGAATTGTTACACTAAATGAGGTATTAGAGTAGTGAAGGCGGTATTTTCACGTGCATTTAACGGCCGGGACAATTCTACAGGTAGAAGCAGCCAGCTTGTAAAACTGTCAGTAAGAAAATGGAACAGAAACTGGCCTAGTTTGCCAGACGTTCTCGAGAGTCTTTCTCTGCTGTAGTACGGAGTGGAGGTAGACGGAGGGGTACAGTTCCAAAGCCCACAGGTTTTACCAGAGCTTGCAATTGCCGTGGTCAGAATGGGTCTATGTAGTTGCCTGACTTTAAACGGGAGTAGGGCTTTCCAAGGACTCTTTCACCGGCATAGCCCATCAGTAAAGGGATCTACTATCCACACCGTTCTCAGAATGAGCCCATTGTTAGCACACGGTGTACAAAGACAAGGCTACAAGTCAGGTGACTGAGAATGAAGTCCATCTTTTTGATGATACTTTTGCATAGTTGAGTTGAAATCTTCAAGAACTCGTGGTTGGTGGTTAAATATTCACAAGTTTCGCATGTCTGAATTCACTCTAGTGCACTACAGTTCGTGGGGAAGCAAAAGTGGTGTTGGATTCTGGGATATTTATTTTGCAGCCATCCTCATGGTCTATGATTAAGATCTGAATGAGTCAATTTCTGAGGATCGTCATTTTGGATTCTTCTAGTATTGTCCTTTACCATTTTAGCTTGCTGGGGAACCTAGAACGTTTCAGGCAGTGATTGACTAGGCCATGCTGCAAGTGTTAGATATTTACGACGTCATGGTCTACTTGCACGATGTAGCTTTTTCCACATTAGGTTTTGAGGAGCATTTAACAGGCTTTTAAAAGGTCTAGGGACTATTTCAAACAAATTTAAAATGTCGCGGAAGAACTGTCACTCTGCCGTGAAATCAGCCCTATTCATGACCTTGATAAGGGTGATTTTAGACCAGAGCAAGGGACGTTGGGCTTGGTCGGCGGGTGGAAGAACCCTCAGGATGAAGCTAAACTTTGTCAGTTTCTAGATGTCCTTACAAAAATCGTCATAAATTAGGCAATGTGTTTCGAGTTCAAATGCTGAAGCTCTTCTACGGCCACTGGAACTGCGCAACATTTTTTAAGGAGAAAACGATAAGGAGGCCCTCGTATATCAAAAGCACCAACTGTCTGGACAGGAAGCTATCATCTGGCATTTAATTTGACGAAATGGTCATCTCCAGTGTTCAAAGTACCTTGCTAACGAAACGCTTGAGAACATGATCCTTTCCCAACAAGGGGATTCTGCAGGACTGGTACCAAGTTGAAGTTACTTAGGGAGGCCCAGCGGCCCACGTTATTGCGAACCAATCGATTTAGAGGCGTCTTCGCTTATTTATTTTGAAATGCATCAATTAAATTTTTTTTTTTAATCCTTCGCTTTTTGCGCTACTAGGTAGTGATGGCATTGCGCCAAGAAATTCTGCATTCCAAGTTAAGATTAAAAAAGGAATAACTTAACGCTAGATCAAATTTTGCGTTGGATATGGTTTTACTTGGACAATTTAAACTCGTCTTAAAATCAAAAGCGCTCCCGCTAGTTAGTAATAGGAAAATTGGCTGACCCAATATCGTCGGATTTATGGTTAAATAGGTACACTTCCGTGACATACCGGGCTCATTTACTCTTGGCAAGAATTTTTTGGCTAGACTGCGTCCGGCCAAATTATACAAATCATGGCTTGACCGATCTCGCTTTAAAGGGCCATCAAAGTGTAGCTCTAAGGTACGACTACATGTAGGTACAAAACATAAGGGAGATTGATGGATAAGAATAGTTCCACTGGCAAGGTTGCACTCACCACTCCAGTTTGTCCCGATGAAGAAAATACAAATTCATGTGCCTTTCATTAGGCAATGACTTTGTCTATAGGATAACAGAAGAATCATTAAAGGCTGATTTACCACTACAAATATTTTCTCTTAAAAGCAACCAATTAAGTAACAAGTTATGACGATGTCCTCGTTGTGGTCGAGAGTTTTCTCACTTGCCTAAATATGGATCAAAATTACTTATAGGTTATCATCTTCCCCAATCTTTTCCCTGCATGGTTGAATGCAAAAATGATAGATTCCCTCTCAAGAGATCCGGCTCACAGAAAAACCATCCCAGGTGTTGTTCAAGATATTGATTGATTTAATATGGTCTCCGTTATTAACATTTGATATCATTGGACTAGGGAGGCGTACAAATTTCAAACGGAAAGTGTAACTTTAATAAGGGTAAGACTCATGGACAGAACTACATTACCACCGAGCCAACTCCAATTTAATGCAACAACATGGTACTTAAGTGTGGACTAAAGGTGTGGGTTGAAACTAAAACAGTAAACAGCAAAAAATTACAATAAAGAAATAACAAACCAAAAATATGAGGACTGTGAAGAACACTTACATTGTTTCGGCCAGAGATAACTGCTACAAAGCGAACTGCAAATAACGCGAAGAGACTTACGAAGAGTGTGCTAAAGAGAACTGCGCTTAGCGCGGACCAAAATGCAGTGACCCACTGAACTAAAAAACTACGATATATGAAATACGCTAGAAGTTGCGGGAAATAAAACTATGGAAACTTAAGAAGGCTGTAATGAAGATGTTACAGAGAGGAAAGGCTAGCGAGGGGGCCAAAACTGATAGAAAGGAATAAACACCTGAATTTACAAAAAACAAACTA
>Ga0126337_10003687_pt1 | contig 10098 bp, 5 predicted proteins | sample DipCmetagenome_FD_92527 | JGI IMG/M metagenome (GOLD analysis project Ga0126337, IMG submission 92527) | Coral microbial communities from La Bocana,Puerto Morelos, Mexico - Diploria C A metagenome | ecosystem: Host-associated > Invertebrates > Cnidaria > Coral | place: La Bocana,Puerto Morelos... | reverse complement strand
TACAATTAATCTCTAGAGAAGATAAGCTAAGCGTTTATGAATAGCGCTAGAAATGAAACTCAAATTGCTGTTCATTTATTGATTTGCCATAACACAATTTTAATATAATATGGCTACAGTCTAACAAACTTTAAACGCTTATAGAAAAATAACATTTTCCTAAAGAGCGAGTTCAGAGTTTAGAGTTCATAAGGCTAAAATTAAAAAAGTATTTTTTCTTATAAACATAGTTGATAAATAAATAAAGGCTATTTCAATTAAAAATGTAATGAAATTAACATCATTGCAAGTTGACGTTAATTAATTGCAAATTGTAATAAGACTATCGATCAAGTTACATTGTGGAATATATTATCAATCTGATTTATTATGTACTCGTAATTCAATTGGTCTTTAGGAGGACTTATAACCAACTGTGGAGCAACTACAGAATGCAGGGCCTCTTTCGATCACCTGTTTTACATGTGTCCAAAATCGTTTGAAGAACGAAGCATAACACAATAGGAACTATTGTGATTCAATAAGATGTAAAGAAGTGGTCCTGTATTCTGTAGTTTAGCCCCAATTGTAAAACAATGCCTGGTATGACATCGTGCTAATTCATTTTCTGAAGAACAAATGAAACTGAAAAAAATGAAATAAATGAAAAACCAATTTGAAAAGTACAAATCATTATCAAAAGTTTTCTTGGTTGTCATTTCAATCGAGTGCACTTGACTATCCTACCCGTTAGTTAAAAAAAGTAACAAATTCTGGTAACTATCCACTTTTTTTCTAGCTCTAAGGTAAATCAACTACAAATTGAGCGGCCGGGTTAGGAAAACTGCACCCACCCTCCAAAGAATACGAAATATTTATGTAACAGTGAGTTGAAAAGTCAAATTAAGTCAAGTCAAGTTTTGATTATATTATTTAACAAAAGAAGGTTATAACACTCTTTTGATCTGTCCTTTTTTTTGTATCGGCTTTGTTATCCTTAAATGTTTTGATATCCAACTGATATTGGGAACAAATTCCAAATTCCTATCTAGTATTATTAAATAATTGACATTCCGTTGTACCACTTGTAAAAGACACATGAAACATGCGCAATAACTCCAAATAAAAGAATGAATCTGAAAAAAAAAACAATAAATGGAAGACATCAATTAACGGGGTAGATCGTTTTTTTCCTATGGAAAAAGGTCGCAAGCATTCGGAGTCTTTAACTCCAAGCTCATTCATACTTATTCCAAGCCAGCGGAGAAGGCGGAAAGAGCGGGAGAGGCGAGCGGAAGCGAGGAATCGGGAGTAGCGGGAGAGGCAGGGTAGCAGGAGAGCTGGAGAGGCAGGAGGAGCGAGAAAGGCGAGGGAAAGCGAGAGAGTCTGGGGAGAGGCGGGGAAAGTGGAGAGGCAGCGGAGTGGGAAAGGGGGAGGGGAGGGGTAGCAGGAGAGGCGGGGAAGCAGGGGAAGCGAGCGTGGAGGGTACCAGTTCTGGTGTTTGTGTTTTTCACGAGCGACCTAACCGTGGTTAACGAGTCGGCGAGTATAGGAAACAGTGCGCTTACAGCCTGAAACATATAGGAAACTCACGTGCGTGTATGGTTCACATTCTCATTTGGGGATAAAGATTTCTTACCGAGCCTTGGTGCAAACACCAGAAGATGCACAGCACGAAGGTTGTCCTTGTTTCATACAGCAATATTTCAAGTTTTTGTTGTCTGTTGGGCGTGGACAGTAGTCCCTTTGACTTGATCCATCGTCGGAGCAACGCTGTCCTCCAGGCTCACAGCAGCTTGGACCGTTGTCATAGCAACAGGCAGAAGTTTTATTTGTATTAATTTCTTGTGGACATTCAAATGGGTATTTCCAATCCGCCGGACAGGAAAGTCCTACAACAAAGGTACATTGCTTTACTTGTTTCTAGTCTGAGAATGATTGTCATTTTTTCTTAGCTTTATAGCAAGCGTTCCTCTTGTAGTGAGCATCATTGACGCTTACGAAACTCCAGAATGAGAGACTCCATAAGTGAATTATGCTTTGCATCTGAGTGTAGTTTTTAGCATTTTGGAATAAAGAAGAAAATTTTTTTTCAGTTCTAGAGTTAAAGTATATGTCGTTCATTAAAATGCGATGAGATTTCTAAGTCGGCTTTTGCTGATACGCTTTACATCATTCATTAGCCTCCTTTTTCCACCTTTCCTTGAGCTATATATCCAAAATAAAATAAGGCCCAGGGGCGTTAAACTGGTTCATTACCATTAGACGGACAAACGAATAAAATAGATATAGAACCACGCCGGCGTTTCCATTCCTTCGTAATTGTTTGCACGTTTTGGAAAGACACTTTAACTAGCACACCTTTTCACTCACCTTTCTTAATTCTGTACGAGGAAAACAATGCCACAAAACCAGAGCTGACAACTTCTCCATCGGATTTGAATCTCACCCATAGGTGTCTGCCACTTGAATAAATAGGCTCGGGTAAATTTTTTTTGGTTCCACAAAAGGTAGCCAATAGCCTATCGCTAGAAGAGCTTCCATCCCGGATTTCAAGATAATCACACGAACAAAAATCAGGCGTTCCCGATTCACCGCAACTTTGTATAGACATATGCTTGATGTTAAATCGCATGCGAGTGTTATACCGAGTTGTGATTTGCCAAATGCAGTCAACTTCGTTGGGATAATCTTGATTCGGAAATTCAGGGCTATGAATAGAGCCTACTGATGCGATGAGACGCGTAGCGTTCCTGCAAACTGAAAGAGAGAAAGATAATTACAATACTTGCATAAAGCGGGAACGGTGGAATGGGCAAATAGTTGTCCTTTTCATAGAATCTAAAAAAAACTGAAATCATAACGCACACGCGTTTTTCTGAATAGATAGCTTTCAAAAAAAAATAATAGCATCGATTCGCTTGTATAAGAACATCAACAATCTCAGAGACTAGAGTACAGTCAACTCTCAGCTAACGGCACTCTCGTAAGCGGAGAGCTTTACTTACGGACACTGTCTTCAATTCCCCTTTTTACGTCCCATTCAAACTCTGTATTTACACATTCCGGCTTTTTCTTTTTCTTATGCTTACGCTTTGTCCTATACGGACACCAAATGCATAGGTCCCGTTCCACTTTTTGTCGAATCGTATACTGTGTACTCTATACATGTTTTTCTTTCGAGTATTTACATTTTACATCAATTAAGAGTTTCAGCCACAGTTACTTTATTTGGCTACCCAATAGCACACGGTAATGTAACTCTCCCGTAAGCGGACATCTGCCATAGTTTTATTGGGTGTCCGTTTATGGGAATATTTCTCGTAAGCGGAGAGCTCTACTAACGGACACTTTTTCCAGTTCCCGAAGGTGTTCCCTTACGAGAGAGTTGACTGTAGTTTAAAAGATAAAAACTGCCTTCACTTGTCAGATTTCTACATTGCAGTATTCATTGTGACTAAGATGTTGCAAAGACAATGGTTACAAAATTACAGTATGAGTCCGCCATATTGGTGTACCACTTCAGGAGCAGCTTTGACTTCGGAATGCTGTAGCGCGGCGGTCTAACCAACCCTTCTATTTATTATTGTCTATTTTAAATCTCTAGCGTCGTGCAAAAGATTAAGGTAACAATTTTCTGGCAGGATTTTGTGTACAAAAAAATGGCCACAGAAAGCAAAGTTTTCCTCTTTTCTCCTTCTTCATTCTTCTTCTTGTTTCTCTCCACTCAACTTAATTATGGTATGCTGCCCGAGGGTAAATAACGATGCGTGATTATGTACCAGTTTAGCAATTAATAAATGCTAAATAGAACAAACCTGCCCCAGGCAATACTGTAGAATACGACGCTGTGAAACCTGCCAATCCATTGCCGTCATCGGACTGAAAAACAACTAGCAACGACTGCTTACTGGAATAGAAAGGACCTGGTAAAGAGCTGCCGCAGAACCTCCCCAAGGAGATCTGTTTGGGCCCAACGACATCGAAAATTTCCACAAAGTCACACGTGCATTCGTTGCAGTCCTCCAAGTCAAATGTTTTGAATGAAAGTATGATGTGTTGATTGATGTCTGATATTGTTATTCTCCATTTACATTGAGTGTTGTCCGGATAAAGTAAAGTATTTTCTGGCTTGGGACTACTCAAATCTCCAGAACTGTTCGAAAAATTGATAATGTCATCACACCCTATCGAAAAAAATGAACAATATCTTGTCAATTCACGACTATAAAATACGATTAGCAGAGAATCGTGCACGCAAAAATTGAGCGACATAGTAGTAAGAGCAAGCCCAGATACCCATTGTAAATAAAAATATGCTAATTAGGCATTTGAAACCCACCCTAAACGATGTTTAATACTGATTGTAGGCTGTATCTTTACTAGTTTGCAGCCCCTGTCATTTTTATTGTTCCTCAAATATTAATTAATTAGCTACCCATCTTAAATTTTATTTTATTTTGTTCTTCCTTCCATTCTCAACGCTCACTTGAAGATGTATGTCGAGACATGCCAAAGGTCAAGTAAAAATATATCATTTTTGTTCTCCAACCATGCATTTTATTGTCATGTTTATCACCACAGATTGCGTGGTATTCCTTGTTAAAAAAGCTATAATCTTATAGAGGAAACTGAACCTACTATTAAACCGGAAATGATTTCGATATGCCCTGCCGACCCTGATGAAAACCTAAGAAAGAGGGGGTCCATGCACCCTCCTGGTACACGGAGGAGGAGTGTGGCCTTTATGTCCGAGGGTCAAGCGAAGAAAACTGCATCCCGTTCTATTTAACTTGTAAAGGGACCCGAACAGCTAGTATTAACAGTTGGCAAAGTAATGTCATTCTAAAATTGTTTTCTTCTGTCGCTTATGCCCAGAAACTATAGCGCATGCGCGACCATGTTTCTGATGCGGTACGTAACCCTACAGTTCAGATGGAAAATAAAACAAAGAGCGGTTACAAACTTACATTTCGCTAACGAGAATTCCACTAGATAGAAAACTGTAAACAAAGAAAGAAATAAAGCAACAATCAAGGATTAGCAGTTCAAGTCTGAAATAAGTAGAAAATTCGAATTTAAATTCGATAAGATTCAATGGCATTGAAAATTATTTATTTTAAAATCGATACAGCCCACCTTGTAGTAGTACCTAAAGATATTGCTTCGAGAATTATATTTCATTTCATAGTTCAGTTACCATCACTAATCATTTTACCAGCTCAACATTTTATCAGCGTGCACATATTTATTGGTTATTTTTTGCAAAATGTCCAAATAATTATATTCTTAATTTGGATGTCTTGCAAGTACTCAGTTTATGTGCAATATAATACAACTAAATTCGAAATGATTTAATTCCAAATATTTCTTTGGCTGCCAAACTGCACTTGACCTGTGTCCTCGTCTAATTTCGTTAGCCCTCGGAATTTTACTCATCCAGTCATTTGCAAATTGGACAGCTCACACGTTTACTGAATACAAATTTATTACAGACATCTTCTTCTGCTCAGCCCATCTTTACAAAGTGAATTCAATTAAAAATTGCTAGTGAGAGATAAAACTTTGAGCCTCTCAGCCGATTTTTTGAGATACCGAAATACTAAGCCTCTGGATAGGTCCATGGCATCCGATTAAAACAAAACCGATGAAAAACACGGAAAGCCTCAATTAATGCGGAGCAAAATTAAAAATAGACGCTAGAACGGACTTTGACTTCAGTGGTTATTGTTTGGCTGACTCACGCATCGATTTACTTCATTTGAAAAAAACAAACATGGATTGCCTGGTAACTTTATTCAGGTCACATTTAAACACGCTCTTAACATATGATTAAAATGACTGTTAAATGTAATGGTGGAGAGTGGGAACGATGTAGAAAGATCGGGCTTTTTTTTTAGCAAGATCTTAACTACGTTTTCCCAGAAAAGGAAAAAAAAATTCTTAGAGACAATACGGCAACAACGGTGTTGACTTCCGTCAACACCGTTGTGCCGGTCACCCAATGCCGCGCGCGCCCAGCACCATTTAAAAAATTTATTTAACACACTCGGAAACACTATAGATCGATTTTGCGGTTCCTTCTCGGACAAAATAAACATGGTTGTCTCCGTCGAGAAACAACTATTTTGACTTCCAACCTCAATACAATTAACGCGCGATTGAACATGTTTCAGTGAAAGTCACGGTTGGATATCACGAATTTAAATTATAAAAGGACTCGATCAGTGGAGCACTAAATAAATAAAATGACGAAGCAATATGCCATGGCACGACTTAACTTTGTCACGACCAGCTTGCCCGTGAATTCTGTCTCACAACTTTTCGTTGCCGCCAGAAACTAGGCTATCGAAACTGGAAAAAGCAAATGTTGGAAGTGTTCCCTTGCCAGTTTCGATGGTTGGCTTAATCGATTTTCAATTACTTTCGCTTCAAATTTTGTTTCGTAGATATTTTGCACTTTGTTTCTATCCATGCTATGTAGCTTCCGTCAACCGGAAAGATAGCTTAAAACAAAGAACGTGTGGCAAACATGAGAAGAAATGAACACGTGGTGAATTGTTTTCTTTCTATGGTTTGCTGGATCGCCTGTTTACTTTGAGATTTTTAAAATGCTTTAGCAATTTCCTTTGTTAGAACGGCTGATAATAATGTTATGATAATACTTCCACTTCGTTCTAAAACGTCGTACTGTGGTACAGAGGGTGCACCTCTTGACAGAGGAGAAATAAATAAAAAATACACTCGTCATCGATGGAAAGAGCGACAAGCGTAAATAATCGCGTGACAGCGGCGCCATCTACAACGCAACCAGTTCAATGGAGACTTACTGCACAAAAGAAGGAAACTCAAAGACGAATATTTAATATTTTCTTTCGAGGAAAACAACGACACAGTTGCTGTGGCGTTCAGTAATTTGATCCGCGCAAGTTAAGGATCGTGATCGCTCGCTAGACATAAATAATCATCGCAATTGTCGCGAGAAAAGGACAATTGCTTGATATTAGCAAAATCAGTTTTCTGGATCATTTTTAAACAAAGCAGCACAACGTACTTACCAATAAAAACTCTTAACATCGCAATGCGCGTGTTCCAAGTTTGCTAAGCCATTTACGAGGACGAGGTGCGAAAGCTGCTTGCAGTGGTCTACAGCCAATGTGACTGCTCGCTGAAATCGCCGCCGGTCACGCGGACAATTTACTTGTCTATGCAAATTCTACTCTTACATTTTGGCAGGTGCTAAGAAACACGTCCCGAGCTTTCGAACAGCTAATACTAAGTCAATTGATAGAAATGACAAAAGCGTCATCTGGATGAAATGTCAATAAACGAACTCAGCAACAAGTTCGTTCTTGCCACCACAATTCACTGGAGCCTGTCATCAAGAATTGCCTTTTAATCATTCACTTTTCAAAAGTGACAGATTGATTAATAAAAGTGCCCTTCTGAATAACTCGTGATCGAAAGCTATGCAAATTCCGAAAATAAAAAGTCACCTAGCCAGAGAAATGCCGCCGTTAGTTATATTGTAGGTACACGAGGGTTTTATTAGACCTAATGAATGCGTGGAATATTTTTGTCTGTGTGTGCCGCTGGGAATTGATTGAGTTCTTAATCTTAAGTTTTAATTTTGTCGGAAGGCTGATGTGTCATATATCTTTTATTACAAGGGGGAAACATCGCCGTATAAAGTAAAATATTAAAGAGAAATAAAATTCAGATCGACAGAGATTTTCTTTATCAAGATTGTGGTGGTATGGAGTAAATTTTCACTTAAAGTTTGCAACTCTGAAAATCGATTTGTAGCGCTCGTGCAAAGGTACGCCATTTTGCCATCAAAACAACTGTTTTGATAATTTCGTGGACCGTTTGCTATTTTCGTTGTTTACTTCGATTCAAGTCTCAAGATATCCTAGTAAGTCAAGAGTAAGTCAGAGTCAGTTGGTGTTGTTGGTTATCTATAATTGATACTTTAGCTTATCCGGCTACAAGTAAAGACAGTAAAGATAACTGGCGTCAACAAATAATAATAACACCCAAATTTAAATAATGCCGCACATTTATCGGCATTAATTTGTTTTTTCTCTTAACTTTTTTTTTTATATGATCAGACATTTTTGTCGGTTCTGTTTACATGTTTTGGTCCCCAGGGCTTTTAAGTCCACCAGGATTTGGCACAAGGGAAATTCCCTCGACCCTCTTGCCAAGGCCCCGCCATCTAAGAAGGACAGGGCGGCACTGGGAACTGCGATGTTGTAGGCTTGTTTCCAGGGCGTTTCACAGTCTTCGTCCATCTCAGAAAAAAACTCTATGTAATCGAAACAGTGTATCAACAGAAAAACCTTTTCCCTCTTACTTAGGCTCCTCGGTTAAGATGAACAGAGGACCCTGGAGACAGCGCACCTGTTTTGCTTTAGTTGGTTTGTTTGAATGTTTTCTATTTTTCTACGTTCATCTGGTATACTTTTTTTGAGGTTTTCAATCAAGAAAGGTATTTAGGCAAATGAGTCAATGTGCGGCACATTTTGAACATAGAACGCAATAAATCCACAGCTAAACCATGCAACCTTTCTTGGATAGACATTTGTTGACACGCCACCTAGTCAAAGCTGTGAGCACTCTGTAGGTACCCGGATTGAATAAGACAGCGATGTCTACACTAATGGCGCAAGTGTTAATGCATTCACCAAATAGAAGATGGTTTTCCCTGTTCTGTAATTAAATCATTAACCCATGAGGTGAGCTATCTCCTCATAGGATCTCTGTTTTCTATGGTGGTCCAAAATATTGTTGGCTTGCACGTGACGTCATCATTTTCTTAAATCCAAAACTAAAGAGCAACTAATGTTTTTACCCGCATTACACATGAGAGGGGGTAAATTTATATCTGTGTACCCCTTTTCAGCTGAGTAGCCTGCTTCCTCTGGAAACCAGCGCAGCTAAAATTTCAGTATTATGGCGGTGCGTGACATAAAGCTATGAACACGTTTGTCAAAATCATATTCTTACCTCGTGATATTTAGCCATTTTGGAAGTTAATTAAAGTACTAGGAAAAGTGCTTATGTGAATGCTTGTTTCTTCACTATAGATAATCAGTCGTCTCAAGAGAAAATGAGGTGTGGTCTCTTGGTCGTCTAGATAGCCAAAGTAGGTTAAAGTCCCGGCGGGGTACTTCTTGGAATTTTTGGTAGGGGTGTGCCGCCCGCATCTCCAAATCCAGACCCAATTTCAGACCAAAAAATGCCATTTCCCACACCCGTTTTCAGACCTGGCCGCAAAAATCCATACCCATTTTCAGACCTGAGATTGTACGTGATTAAGCATAGCATATGCATCAGTGCTGAACGGAAGTCAACGTAACAAAGATGAATATGTACAATTTAGCTGGGATGATATATTTTTCTATTTCCCTTTCTTTCTCACCAGTTATTCACTCCGGTTGCTGGAAAGAAAAATAAGCTTTCGTGAACCTTTGCCCCGATAACCATACCCGAATTTCAGACCAAAATGTTCAAAATCTATACCCGTTTTCAGACCAAAACGGCTCAAAAACCATACTCTTTGGGGCAGCACATACCTATATACCTGATATAGGGGAGTACCCCCCCCCCCCCCGGTGTTGCGGCCGCCATGTTGGTGTACCACAAAAGTTAAACCAATATGGCTGCTCCATACTGGACTCTATAAATTTGTGCAAAATATTTCGACTAATATCTGAAGTTAAGAAAAACGCACAGACCTCAAACTTGGAGAAGTGACTTCTTTATTAATCTCCCATAACAACACAATTTTTTTACTTTGTTTTTTATTGCGTGACAGTGCAAGGAAGAATATTATTTTCTTTATGTTGAAATCTTTATCTCTTGTGTCTTAATCACAAACAGTGTGACGCGCTTTGAGCTTTGGAAATTTGCGCTATATAAATACATGATAAATTATTATTATTATTATTATTATTATTATTATTATTATTATTCCTTAAAGTCTTGCCGCTATTAACTTATGGTGCCGAGTTCAATCCATGAGCCTAGGGCAGTCACAAGTCTGATGGATTACTTGATGGATAGAGTCCTCCTAAGTATGTGAGCAGTTCCAAGGAGGACGGTCTTCTGTAGCTC
>Ga0126337_10003686_pt1 | contig 10099 bp, 5 predicted proteins | sample DipCmetagenome_FD_92527 | JGI IMG/M metagenome (GOLD analysis project Ga0126337, IMG submission 92527) | Coral microbial communities from La Bocana,Puerto Morelos, Mexico - Diploria C A metagenome | ecosystem: Host-associated > Invertebrates > Cnidaria > Coral | place: La Bocana,Puerto Morelos... | reverse complement strand
GAGCCTATCATCCCTAGAATCAAGGCGTAAATGAAAAGAAAACCTCCAAAGGAAAGGCGTGAAAGCTTGATAGAACAGCCAGGGAGATGGTGTGGAGTAACCAGAAAACAAAGACGCTGGGAGAAAGAACTCGTGCGCGCATTGTACTTAGACAATTTAAAACGGCTCAAAACGAATGATCTTAAATAAAAGGCCGGAATCACAACTCATCGACCTCCACCGTGAGCGAAAAATTTACTTCAGTGAAGCTTTGGTGTAAGATTCTATATTTCAAGCTTGTTTCCATCTGTAAGTCCTTAAAATTAATAACACGCGCTATCACTGTTTGCACATCCACAGTGGATCTAGGCTTGGCGCCCACTGCTTCAACAAGTCATGGCCGAAATTAGCATCAAAGACAAACAGACTAGCAGCTGAATTCCTTTTTAAGATAAATTTGCTTTTGTGCAATGTATCGGGAGAACGAGTTGTGTCATTCGGCAACAACACAATGACACTGCCGGCAACTTTATCATTCAGCCCCTTGGCAACCATTTTCTTTGCTATGCAAACGCTATGTATCTCACAAGGCAAAGAGAAAGGCCATTTATTAGAGTGAATTAGAGAAATCAGCTAGCGGATCAAAGCCTCGGCCACAATTACTTCTTGTCCTATTTTCATTACTCTCCATTTCAAAACTGTCGAGATCAAATCAACTTTTTCGGAGCTCAATAATCTTTGGAGAATCTTGTCTGTGGTGAAAGCTTTCGCTCATGATCAAACACACCCGACAACGCAAAATCTCACCGACGTCCATCAACTTGTCGCCTAAAGCTTGATAACAGCAATAACAATCACACTGGTAGAATCTCGCTATTAGGACAAGTTGACAGCTTCACAGCTCAGCTGTCGAGGGGTCGATCTAAATTACCTCCATAAAATATGTACAAAATTCTAGCAATTTCGTCGATATTATCAGCCTACTTTTCTGCGCTACCACAATTCTATACGAACTAGTACTGCTTCACTGATGGAATCGCGATTAATCTACCCGAGCTCGATCCATATCGAAGACCACTCTCTGATAAAGATCGATGCGTTCTATCGTGTTCTTAAGATTGATAACACTTTAGTGAGGCATTTGCGAGACGCCGGCATATTTTTATTCTCCTAAAAGCAATTTTCATTTCTCATTTTTAGCGCGGTATCGCATTGACCTGCCAAATTCAGCGCGACCTCATTCTGCTTGTTTGACAACTTGGACAGGCGGCCTTGTTTTAAGTAAAGGTGATTTACAGTTGCTAATGTTATCTCATTAAGATAGATCAACTTGAAAATATTCATTTAATTTTTAGTTAGGAATCCACAATTTGACAGTTCATTTCCTACGAAGCGACAGCGCGAGATTGGTTTTCGCAGCGGGCGAGCCACGAACAGACAGATTGATTGACAGTTAGTAATCGATATTGTGCGAAACGTGTGCTAAGATACGACAGGATAAACAAATAGCTGGTAATTGTCGTTTTCGCCCTCAAACCGAAAATTGAACTCCCTTGTGAAAACTATTTGGACATGTGGCAAAACTCATGAAAATGTCTTTTAAGTCGCCGCTTCCCTTAGACATGTCAGAACTGTCAATACAACCCTGATCAGTTGTTAATGACAGAGACTTACTTCTGTCAATCAAACATTCAAAAGGCTTGTTCACGAATAAAGGGAAAATAGGTTCAACTCCTTGTATGCCACTTTCTGTCTCCAACTAATGCCCCGCAGCGAAAAAAAACCGCTATCTCAGAATTACCACGTTTATCAGAATGATTCCATCTAGGATGTTCTTTAAGAGATCTCTTGCGGTCATTTTCATTTTGGAGATAAAAGTCTCGGGAATTTTCTCTCTTATATCACGGACTAGAAACCGTACAAGCGGCAAAGAAAAAAAGATCCCGAAAAAGATAATCTCGATTCTTATTTCTCAAGCAAAACAAACGAGACAGCTTTTAAGCTAAAATAACATGTTTTATTCATTGGCTACAAGGAGTATGTTCATTTTATCTAACAAAGTCTACACTTTCCAAGCGAACAAATGTCGCTCTGAGATGGTTTATTCTAGGTGCAAAAATTACTCCCCAATATACCAACAATGAAATGCGCTAAAGAATTACTCCAAATTTATTCTTATTTACACCCAAACCATTTATCCTCCTTCAATATACAACGGTTAGTATCTCGAGTGTTCTGTTTCGCCTTTGTTTAAAAATCACTAGAAACACAGAACGGTTTCCGTTAAGTCTATTTTCATGCGAGTACTCATCAAAAGATTGGACTTACTTCGAGCCAATATTAATGTCTGTAAATTTAACAAGTTTCCTTGGTATTTAATGTCTAACGCACTGTCTGCTGCACATGTCGATTATTTGAAAAGTCTGTGCGTGTCGTAGCCGTGAAGGGGATACGGCGAGTAACAGCCTGCTGGAGCCGGTGGAAAAACTGGTGGTTTGTAATAGTAAGGCCTGTATCGCGCGGAATGCAAAGTGGACTGAATAGGACTTGTCCTAAGCTTGCATGGACATCCATGCACGTTGCATGTCGTTTGCGCGTAGGGTGAATTTACTTGGGTTCCCGCTTGAGTGTGCGTTCGTAGATGCTGGAAGAGATCTTCCGAGGTTGAGAACGATTTTCCACAGTGTTTGCTTCCAGCCACCCAGTTGCACACGTATGGGGAGGCCTCGTCGGCAGCCCCCGGCTTGTAAAGCGCCATACCGTGGGGGTAACCGAAGCACGAAAAAGGCGATTGTGGGCTTTGATCCGTCTTCACACCGTCGCATTGAGTACAGTGAGGACCGCACTGAATGGACGTCGGATACGCGTACGGTGAAAACTGAGGTTTACAGTTCGTACAGTTTACATCGCGACACACGGTTCTCTGGAGGTAGTCCATGTAGGGCGTGTTGGCGGCGGGGCTGTGTAGCGGGAATTGATGACGTCCAGCGCCGAGTGCCTGGGTTGCATCCCCAGTGTGTGGCGAGCAGAACCCGCATCCACACTGTGGAAAGCTTGTTGGAAAATTCAGCGGCATCGACGAGGCCAGACCGTGCGTTTTTAGAGTAGAAGAGACAGTGTCCGGTCCTGTTGGCATCGGATACGGTTGTATCGTTGTCTTGAACGGCAGAATAGATCCTGGATGAACACAGCCAGCTCCGCACTCCTTATGCAATGAATGAACTCCAAAACTTTGTTGGCTTGGATCTAAGAACATACCGCATACTCTACTTTGTGAACTCCCACAGTGGTTTTCGTCGCTTGTGGGATACTGCAGCGAGGAACTCTTCGTTCTCTCCTCCTTGCTGCTCGTAATAGGCGATACAGAGGTGTTATTTTCTTTACTTGGAGCGCGAAAACCGGCTTTTTCAGCGCTCATTTCGTCGAGCTTTTCGGCGGCGGTGTGTTTGTACGGTTTAAAAGACGATCTTGTTTCGTCGTCGCTTATCTTACGCGTCCGAGACGTGTTATCTCCTTCAGATTCGACTGGTTCTTTTGAAGGCTCGGTTTTCCCAATGCTGCTACAAGTCGCCGCTAGCAGAGCCAGTGGGGACTTTTTCTGTTCGTCATCCTAGCGAAATAAAATAAATAATACCGCGGATTGAGTTGACCGGTAAGAAGTGAAAATTAAGGTTAATTTTACCAAAGGGCTGCGTTCGCATATCTCGATAACTAAAGAAATCTTCGGGAGATATTTCAAAATATTTAGCTAACACACGGCGTAGTACCTTGAAAGGAAGAGGCTGAATATACTCCGGGTTACATTTTGAGACACTTTGGGTCAACATTTGTAAAGCTTCCAACGGTACCCGATTGCTAGGACGAGAGATCTCAGCCAAAGATTCTGTAGCCTTAAGAGCGATTGTTCGCGTCGGCATATCTGGTCTGTGTGTGTGTGCGGTAGGCCTTGTGAAATATTAAATACTGGACAATGAAAGGTGTAGATACACAAGAAACGAGGCCGACTATAGACAAAGCCAGAGCGCTCTTCTGTCGTAAATGAATTGGCTAGATTAGAGAACATTCGCCGCCGACCAATCAGAAGGCGTCTTTAGCGATATTTCACTCCTTCATTGGATAATCAAACTGACAAACTTGTCATTCTTGGACATCAAAGTAATTGGCTATATAAGATATTGATTGATGATTTGCCGTTTGGCCAATCACGACACAGGAGTTAATTAAGTAGTAGATCACCTAGGGTGTCAGCGCACTGCTCAGAAGCAATCAAGCTGTCAATCTTCGTCAATTATTTTTGTCACCTATTGTTGGAAGATATGTGTTGAAGAGAGTTGTGTAAAACTTGTCAATTTCCAGCTTGGTATCCGTTGTGCGTTTAAAATCACGCTTTTGTCCGCATTGTTTCTTCAGAGAGTTTCACATAAAGCACGTTTCAGCGGGGTTTTTAAGGTGTAATGGTAGTCTGGCGTTGCGTTGACGTGGGAGCGCGGTTGGAAACAAGGTTCTCCTAACATATGTATACGGTTCGGCGCTGTTTGATCCGATGACACTCCTTAGCGTTATCTTATCGAGCCATCAATCAAACCAACGGGCGTGCGAGGCTTATGAATAAGATTAGATAATGTGTTGACATGTCTAATAGCTTTGACAGCTCTGTCAACTAACTTCAAATGCTTGACTGAACATTTAGAACACTATTAGTGCTAGCCAAAGACCGCCAGGACATGTAATAACATATCCTTCAAAACTCGTTATTAACCAAACAAAGACCTTCAGGCCAACGGGAAACTCATTTCAAAATAGAACATCGCCAATATAGCTTTCGAAAACAACGCAAAACATTCACCCTTCAGACGCCTAAATTTGCATAATTAATTCCGCAACTAATAAAGCAATTATAAGAAGCGATAACAGATCTTAAGAAGCTTAAAATAACGAAGGCCATGAGAATTCTCTGAGCTTTTTAATGAACGGTTGAGAGTTCAGCGGATAACTATATTAAGTTTCATTCTTAGTGAAAGGAGGTTGGCAATTTTTTGTTATTTATCTAGATTTCGTTCAATTTCCAATGAAAGACATTTAGCTGGCACGAAGAACAGGCACCGGACAGCTGGGAGCGCTTTCACAATAACCTTTATAAACAGCGTGTAGGAGTGTTTGCTTGGACCCCAAATAATAACAGATGATCTTATGAGATAAGAATTGAAAATTCGCTCGGGAAGTTATTAAATGATAGCCGTCACACGAAAGCCATCGCGACTGGAGACAGGGGGCTATGAAACTGAGCGATATCTATCACTGCACCACAAATAAGCCCTTAACAAAACAAAACTTTTCTTTGAAAGAAAAAACCAGGAATGTTTTCTTCACCCGCTCTGTGGGTTTTTTTCATCAAATATTCCATTAAAAAACTACCAAATCCCCCTGACAAAGAGTTCTTGCGGGTAGCTTTGACAATACGATGAAGTGGTGAAAAGCTTTTACAATTCAAACAAAGGGCCTGGATAATTCCTATTTCACAGTCACAACTCATTCCATTTTTGACAGGTAATCTATAGTTATCAAAAACAAACAATTGCCGCCGCCACAACTGTCAAAACAACCTATCCGCCCGTCAGCCTGTCACTGCTTTTATTAGAACTAAAAACACAACGCTTTCGCGGTAAAAGCACACGCGTAACCCTTATTGAGTTTAATGCACCATCAAACAAACTTATTAAAAGTGCTCTTAATAACTCGTCTGGGTCCGAGAAGATGGCAATGCTGAAAATTGAGCGTGGAATTGTTCAAGACCTTACTTGACTAACAAAGTAATTAAATCTTGTACGACGTGTTTTGCAAGGCTCTGCTACTTAAATAGCTCATTAGCGCCTAAAGCTGTCATGTGAAAAGATGTTTGGCGCTTTTACAATATGACTGATCGCCGCCGTGCAAGATGAAAGAGTGCCGCACTCTAGAAGCTGTCATTTTAAGGCGGAAATGTCAGCCGTTTCTCAAGTGTCCTGTCGAACTGTGTGCATATCAAACAAACCCAACTGAATGATCTTGGCCATTTGGCGCCAGCCTGGCCTAAACATGCGAGGAAACCACGCCTTCAGTACCTTGCACGGAACTCAGGGCATATTGGGGGGGGGGGTGAATACTTATAGAAACATCAGGTGGGGGTCTGCCAAAACCCTTACCCTATTCAGACCAAAATCTGCAAGCCTGCGATTTTATAGCCTGGCCATAAATTTGAAAATGTATTCATAAGACCTGACTTTAAAATCAATACACTGTTTCAGACATGCCTTATAATTAGTTTACCCTATCTGAGACCCAAATGACCGAAACTGATACTCTATTTCTGAGCAAAACGGCTAAAACCTCCATATCCTTCGGGACCACACGTAACTTTAATGCCCGTACCGTATAAGAGAGAATCCCCCCCTGGACCTGAGGGGCCTAACTATTAAAACTATTTGTCACTGAATTTCCAATACATTAACACGGAAACTGAACAATTTCTCGCTAAATATTTCTCCTTCAACTTTGTATCATTACTCATCTCTTACTTACTTATCCAGCACGTTTCAACTAAAAAATCATCTTTCTGTCGCCAACTGCCGTGTGTATTCGATATTTGCATGTGCCTCATGTGGCTCGAACCGAAGAGCAGATGAGGCACTGATAGCATAAATATATTTTACAGAGATCAAAAAATGATATATTTCAAAGGTGCTTATATTGTCTTCGATTTAAGCTTTTTTCTTGTATCAGCCTTTTTAAAATATTTCATTCTCTGAAAAAAAGTCTCTTTAAGTTCCGTGGCGTGGCGACACACATTTATATATAGATGTATGTCGGAGACCTTATTGTAATTTACTAGGCAGGTGATAAGGAAGTTGAAATGAAGATAAAAAATTCAGAAAACTTGGCAATTTGGCATGAAAATTTTCTTGGGCTTCTATAGTGTTCGCTCAAAGTGTCGCTTCGTTTATTTTTTAAGGCATGAAATTAATCCAATTCTTTCTAGCGAATGAGCTCGGCTCTAATTAAAAATTTGCCGCGTTCTATTCAAACAAAACTCTTCAACGATCTGTTTTACTTTCCTTTGATATTTAATAATAGTTATCTAGAAGAATATTTCGAGTATCTACAAAATATTGATATTCAAAGCCAAACGGTCGAGCTGCCTGGCAAAGCTTTAAATTGGTGGGAAGTTTTATAATTTTTTTTCCCTTTGGCTTGATATATCCCTTTAGCAGAAATTCAATACAGCAATATGTTTGTTATAGTGCGTTGACAAAGTTCCGGAGTAAATAGCGAATTGTAAGGCGAATGTCAAACGCTACAAAAAAACTCAGACCCCTCGAAGACACTTGTGATGTAAGTACTAAGAAAGGAAGACTTTTACACATTTCGTTTATTTTTAGCGCGCGTTCAAAATCTAAAGAAACTTTGCCACGCGTGCACGAGTCTCCGCGTTTCGTGTATTCTCGTGCGTTGCGTGGTCTTCACTGAAACCACGGTGGGCGGCTGTCGTTTGAAAGTTGATCGAAGCCCGACGGAGTATTAATGATTTACCTGACAAGCTGTTTGTATTAGTTATTGTTTCCCATTGATGGGTGGGAGGGATTAGACGAAATTTTACCGCCTTGCTGAGCACTCCAAAGGGAATCCACGAATCATTTTGCGGTCGAGTAATCCTTAGACGCGCTTAAGCTGCGCTTGTTGCGATTTCGTGTCGATTTCAATCCTTCCTGACTCGGGCATTTGTCATTTTCTTGCCGAAATCAATCATCCCGAAACAGATTATGTCAGTTTCAAACCGCCAGCAAATAATTCAACACTTAAATCAGCATATAAATAGAACAATTCAATATAGCCATGATTAAAATTCGCCAGTTGAGCCTATTATAAAATCAATTTTAAGTGTAATAAGCGCGTGCAAGCCATGAGTCATTTTGCACAATGATTCCACTCTTTGTGTTTCCTTGTCTTTATCTTAAGTAACAGTCACGTTTTGTTTTCAACCATTCATTTACAGATGCAAATTAATCATAAAGTGATACATTGATTCCGCTCGACGAGAAGATGCGAAAAAACGGGACAAAGTGTAATAATAAGTTTTTGGTGTGTTGGTTTTATCCTTGAGCGCAGTATGGCGTTCAAAAAGTGACACTGTATCTTTGGATGATGAGAGAATCTTAGCAACGGTAATGTATTATTTTTATTGTCAACTTACACAACCTTAAAAGCATAGAGTTTCGTAATTAAAACTTCCAAGATCCGCTCTTCACAATATCAAACATGATATATGGTGTTTTGAACGACATGTTAAAAGGGTCTAGCAATGAACGGAAAACCCATCAAGGGCAAAGCTGCGCTACCTGACAGCTGTCACTTGAAATTGATAAGTCGCTGTTGACAGCCAACATCAGCGCGATCCTGAATATTTCGCAGATGAGTCAACTGCTACAAGAGATTTGGCATTAGTGGTTGACAAGCAGACTGAAAGGCTCCGAATTGCAGATAATGATGCTTGCTATTATCTCATTTTTTACCTTGATTTTGACTGCCAGCAAATTAATGACGCACTGCGACAGCTGAACACTGAAGTGGACACAAAACACAACGGCTGAAAGCTTTTATTTTTCTCAATTTTGCGACCTTTTGCGAGCAAGCGAAGTAAAGCATGTTCAGTTAAGATCAAAAGTTTAGCGTTAGGTATGTGAGTCCAAAAACTAGCAAAAATTTCCAAACCTAGCAGTATCTTCCACCACTGAAGTCTCTAGATTTCTGAAGGACATACATAAAAACCTCCTTAACACAACGCACTTAAAATTATCTCGCCTTTTACATTTTCTGGATTTCACTTCCGTGACTTTTTTTTGATTTTGTATTAACACCTGTATTTTTTTATTCTTTACCAATTTTGCTTTATCACTAACCGCGTAACAGTTTCATGTGAACGAAAATATATTTAAAGAGATATATTTAAAAAAATGTAAATTCCTACCTTCTAGAAAACGATTACAGTTTTAAAACACCGTTTCCGACATATTCCTGAATGTTCTCAGACTTCGAGAGCACTTCCCAAAACATGTCTAGTTTCAGTTCCTTTATCAGGGGATAACTCTTGCGTACTTCGCCAGCGGATATACATATTTATGTATGTTTTTTCATGATTTTTTTCCCTTTTAAATTGTCTTTCACCTCTTGTTGTTTCATTAGCACAAACCGACAGAATATATTACTTTATGTTTGTGTTGTTTAGCTCTTTTTGATTTCAGGTTTTAATTTGTAATTCCTTCATTTTAGCTGTGTTATTCTTTGAAACGCAACGAGGGTCGTTAAGCAATGAAGTTTCAGTTAACAGGAGAAATGTAAAGTCCTTTCAGAAACGGTTCACTGAAGAGCGACTGAGCACAGTTCGGTCAGGGGCCAAGTAATTCTATCACACGTTCAAACTTAGCTGCAGTTCCCGGCGTTGAAAACTCTGAAAATTCTCGATACCTAACAGACTCTTACCAGCTTTCAAGGCCGCCTTTATCATTGTCTTTGGCTAGTAGTAACATCCTCTTCAGCTTCAAAATTGATTCAGCAATTTCCGTGGCCACGAGTGCACAGCACAACATAGACTCGTTCCAGTTGTTCACTGGAACTCTCTCCGACAGAGAGCCGTATGTGGCGTGCGGAATTTACAGTGTTAATTTGGATACCCACCTAAGATTTTTATTAGAAATAACCTAGCAATTGAAAGGCAGTTAAACTTCTTTGATTAACTTAAACTACACACTGCGTGTGTCGCATTACGCAAAGCAGGTGAAGAATTTGAAAGAAAACTTTCTTTATTGTGACTCGTTACCGTTCGGTCAGATTATCTAGTTCCACGTAAAAACAAATTCTGTTCTCCTCCTCGGCATGATTTAGCTGGAAAATTTTACTGCGTAAGTTGAAAATTTCCACTGCAAAAACAAAAACAATGTCTTTGCGTGCTGTTAATTTTTTCCCAAATTAAAACTGCTATGAATTTCGTGAAATCATTTGAATAATCATTTGATGGCCCCCTGAGTGTGGCCTAACCAGTCAAGCACAACACAACAGCAGCATGAAAAAATTAATTGCTACCAAGCAG
>Ga0126337_10003685_pt1 | contig 10099 bp, 3 predicted proteins | sample DipCmetagenome_FD_92527 | JGI IMG/M metagenome (GOLD analysis project Ga0126337, IMG submission 92527) | Coral microbial communities from La Bocana,Puerto Morelos, Mexico - Diploria C A metagenome | ecosystem: Host-associated > Invertebrates > Cnidaria > Coral | place: La Bocana,Puerto Morelos... | reverse complement strand
CTGTCTTACTGTCGTACTGTCTTACTGTCTTACTGTCTTACTGTCTTACTGTCTTACTGTCTTACTGTCTTACTGTCTTACTGTCTTACTGTCTTACTGTCTTACTGTCTTAATGATTAACTGACTGACGTATATGTCCAGCACTGACTTGCTATGAAACCTACAGTTCAGTCTGGGTAAAGTGCTGTCCTCATACATAGTTTATTTCATCAAATGGTAGTTTACTACATCTGACTATGTATAATTATTTCAAGAGGACAGAAGGTCATCTGCCATGAAACGTAATCGCTTTTGTTACCTTTAGAAGGTCTTCTGCCATGAAACTAAATCGCTTTTGTTACCTTTAGAATCAGTTGAAAGATGCAAGCAATACCCGAATCCCAAGAACGGTCGCATGGTGTGTGACAGTTTGTTTCGCTTGTTTTGCGCTCCGGAATGTTACGAGGGCTTCACAGCTGAGTTTAAACCTGCAGTGGTATACATGTGTGGGCCTCTGACGGGCGAATGGTTCACATACCCTGAAGGAGAAAAGATCCCTTGGCCTGACTGCGTAAGACAAGACAGGTAACTGTAAGCTAGATTGAAAGATCGGTGTAGTTCTTGCCACTGGATGAGGCAGACATAGCAGAACTTTGTAATAATTTCTGGAATTTTTGTGAATCGAAAGTCAAATCGGATTAGGGAATAATACTGAAACAATCATTTCTCTGCTCGAAGCTTTCTACTTTTTCATACGTGCTTGCAATGCAGTGAAAAGATCAAACGAAAACTGAACAGAGATTATCATCATTATCATCTCAACTCCACATAAATCATATGGAAACATGTAAATATTATCAGTATGCTTCTCGCTTGCATTGCCAAGGTGTTTTTAAATATTATAATTCTGCTTACTAGTTACCCAATAAATGTGTTCCTAGGTAAGATTGGTCTCAATAGTTATGATGGACTTTAATCAGCTATTTAGTTACACACTTATTCGCCAGAATGGCTCCATTTCATTTTTATCCAAGGCTTGACCGCGGACATTGTGTTATGTTCTTGGACAAGACACCTTATGCAGGGGGTAGCCCCGCCTGCAATGGACTAGCATCCCATTCAGGAGGGAAATACTCCTAGTCGCTTCATGCTACAGAAACCAGGATAGGCGCGGCCTGATGAGCTACTTGGTCGTATTCTCGTACGAGATTACTGTTATTTTTGTGTCTTTCTTCTCCAGCTCCAAGAGTAATAATGTCGAAGATGAGGTATCTGCTCGCAGGGCGCAAATAACTCAGAAAATACATCAAACACATCAAGGGATGTTCCTTAATAACCAACCAATGAAACAGGCGCAGCTGACTGAACACCCAAACGCCAGGTGAAACTTACGTCCGTCTTTTCTACGATTAGATTGATATGCTCACTCCAAATCGATGATGGGGCGGCGTTTAAACTAATGCAGCTTCGCAAACGAAAAATCCGTCACGGAAACTTACATTGTCGTGTAAGTACAAATAATGCTATTGAAGTCCTTCTCATCAACGAGAACGAATGGTGGATCCGACCTTCAAAATAGGCTTCTTGACTTTAAAAGAAATCCCACCGGATGATTATCATGAGAATTGTGCACTTATCTTCAAAAATTATAGTTACGGCGAAAACTGATAAAACTGTACAAAACGTCATGGACAACTGCAAAGCTCTTTTCTCTAATGATTAACTCACCGATAATTTGTTAAATTTCCCAGATATCTTCATCTCTTTGACTATATTCAGAGGGCGCAGCAGATTTATAATGATAAACAGACATCTTCTATTGGCTACAACGCTCTAGAAAAACAAAGGCTATTAGACTTACAACAACAACAACAACAACAGAAGCAAAAACAACTGGAAACACAGCAACAGGTGCAGAGGAGACAAAACTTGATAGGACAGCAGGAATCAGAACTGCGAAAACGACATTTTCAGCGAGAAATGATGGAAAAACTACGTCAACAGCGCGAAACAATATATACGTCACCAGTAACAAATAACTATCAACAGGTTGTCACACCGAAGTCTGCTAGATGGAGAAATCCTGCAGATCAAAATTGGCAGAAGAATCTTCAGTCTAATGCTAAAGTTGATTCCAGATTTGTATCACCTGCGCAAGCTGTGTCATGGGGTTCACATTATTCTAAAACGCCACAGCCTATACATGAAAGATTTTCCACTTACAGAGCACTTCAGGAAAAGACAAGAAGCAACGTGGCAAAAGGTGATTTCCATCAGCAGCTAAGTAATTCCGAAGTAGGAGCAAATTCCGTAGGTTTGACCAAACAGAACGTTGTACTGAAATCCTCTTTGCAAAACAGTCAAATGGAGAAAAAGCTAACGCTAATGAAAGAACAAATGGGTCCCGTAACTGTGTCACAACCTGTCACGAGTACCTGGCAACGCCCAGACTTCAATAGAGTACTACCTAGCTCACAACGAAATGCTACTCCTCTGACTTCACAACCAGTGCAACGTAACCAGAGTAACGTTCATGTAAGCTCACAGCTGATCTCCAATCAGATCGGATCTCCTGGAGATAACGTCAACCCTACAACCCAATCACAATTCAGAATCTCTTCATCTAACCAACTGGAAGAAGGCAACCAATCTATTGTTCTTCCGAAGAACGAGTCTTCTCAGTTATTTGCACAATCAGCCAAAGGTCAAGTTAATCAATTTTCTGTGAAGGTTGCAGGTTCTGTGTTTCAAACAAATAACGATGGCCCTCCTAGTGTGAAATCCAAAGACGAGTCAAATAGAACGTCACAAACACAAAGACGAGGAGGCGTAGGAGATGGACCAGAACCACAAGAAAAACCTCAGAAGAAAGAAAAGCTGTTTTATTTCCCAATTAAAAGAGACACTTTAATAAGACTGCTACCTTCGAACCTCCAAGAGGAATTCAGATCTCTTCGAGAAACCAGAAATATCAACTCAACTTACGAGACCTCCATCGATAAAGAGAAAGCAAAATCCAAATTTCTGGAAGATATGAAAGTTCAGCAAAATGTAGCTCAGAAGATGGATTCTTCAGCGAATATTTCAAACTATAAATATTCTATTGAGCAAATCAAAACAGGAAATAACAGTATAACAGAATATTTTGATCTAGTGCCCCAGAGCTCACGGAAGAGTCCGTATCAAAGCGAAGAGGCAATTAAATCAAATAATACCACCACTGTTCCTTGAACATTCAAAAACAAAATTAGAATTTTTCTATGGAAATTTTCGAAGATAATAATGACATCATCGAAGAATTTAAAGAAAACGGATTGTAAAATATACGTGCCTGTTTTGAAGTAAAACTGACATCCTGTACGAGACTACCGGTGTACTTGAGGCAAATAATACTTTAAAGAATGTTCTAGTCTATTATTTTTTGTTACATTTAATGTAATTTATTATGCTCACTGAAAATTTTGAAAACCCTAAGAAGCATCTATTTAAAACATATTTCCGAAAATTTTTAATTTGTCCATATTGGACGGAAATAAAAATGTACTTGGTAACAGACACAAACAACAATAGAGTTATAATATGTATATTTTGTCTTAATTAGTTGAAAAAAACACAAGAATAGTTCTTTCAAGAATGAATATCATTTTAGACATTTCAGCTACGTACGGTCCTGTGTTTCCTGTTAGTTTCTTTAGTATTCAAGCGATCTGTATAATAAAAATTATAATAAAATCGAAGTAATATAAGAATATATAAGTAGTCGACTGAGGTCAATTCCCTACCTAGTTAGAACCCTGTTGCATGGTTTCTCACAGCTAACCAAATTGGCTTCGTAAATTAGAGATTGATTTGTCCGAGACAGTTTTGCTGTTAACTTATAAACACCGTTAAAAAGATGGTAAAGGAGAAAATGAATGTAGCTTGTCCTAATAAACCAGCTCCATGTCTCCTTCATTATTTTGAGAAAAATGACCTAAATTCGAATAGGTTTCTTTTTATGATATTCCGACGTGACGTAACCCGATATATTACTGGTTTTCACGGGATATGATGGGATGTGATTGATGACTGACATGCAACAAGCCGAATTATTTAACAGTTCCTTCACGCCCGTGTTTTTATTCCTCCTCCGATATCTGAATCTCCCCAAAATGCGAGATCCTATTATAATAGCGTGTTAGTTATGTAACAACAAGTATACCACGCATTTATTCCGTCACAATATAAAGATTATCTCGCCCATAATTACGTCGCTGCGGTTTATTCGGGAAAGTGTTTCACCCCAACTTACAGAGCTTTGTATCTAGACGCCATGTTGGTGCCCTTCGGAGGGGCATCCGACATGGCATCCGCATTTAAAAGTAATAGAAACATATGTCATTGAGTTATTTTTCTAAAGCAACGACATATTGAAAATTTATACTTCTTCTAGAGCAAGAACTGTTCATAAAACAGACTAAAGCGATAACTAATCTTTTAAAGTACACGAGAGCCTTCACGGCCTGCCATTTAATGTCACGAAAATCAAAAGCTTAGAAATTCAAACGTGCCTTGTTACAAAACGAAGAACCCTGTCGAGATTAACTGTTGCAATACGTCAAGTTAATAAGGGGTCTTATATCTCATAAAACTGAACCTCAGAAGGAAAGCTAATTTTTAACTTTAAAATGTGACTACGTAAACTGAAACCGGCAATTTTCTTAAATTTAAGTGCACACGTAAACTAACTCCCGCAGAGTCAACCTCGTTCCCACTGCTTTACCCTTTGAACGTGGGAGGAACTAGGTTGTTAGAAAGTTTGATTGGTCCTGTAATGAAAATGTTATTTTAAGAAAGCAAGTACAGTCATTCTTAGGGATTCTGTTTCTTACAAAATAGTGTAAAGGCGAACGTTCCCTTAGGCTTGACGAGAAAATCTGTTGTCAGAAATCTTAAATTTAGATCATACATCGCTGCATTTTTCAAAAAAAATGGAACTTTATAGAGATTTGTTGACATCAGAATTCCACACAAGATAAGAATTTCGCCCAATGTTGGATTTTTTCGATGAGTTAAATAAATCTACGCCCATTCATTTGAATGAAATAATTCAAAACCAATTCTAAAACATGTGTTTCAGACAGCCAACTTCAATCACGGCGCGATTAAATAAAGACAGCAACTGAAAAAAAAAAAATAATTGTAAAAATTTAAAGTGATGGTGGACTAATCACACTTAAATAGGATTATTCATCTTTAAAAAACATAAAGAGCTTAAAAGCTCTTTTGCTCTAAAAACAGGCTTTAGTTTGGCCGACAACGTAATGTCTGGCTATAGAAGGTCTAATGGGCGTCTGCTTTTTAGCAAAACCCTAAAAAAATAACAACAAAAGAAACGAAAGAAGCAATAAAATGGTGTTACATCAATTCAATTAACAGGTTATGGTGCTAAATATTCACGAATCCATTGTTTACATGAGATTCACTTCCCCGAATTAAGTCGAATTTCGCTAAAAACACTAATCTCACCGATTATATATACTAACCTCATTAAAGTTTCCATGTTAGTATACCCGCACATATATAGTCGAAACTATTTGTGAACCCATTTTCTTCAGTCAGCTTCACAAAATCCTCTGTCAAAGGTATTAGTTTTGAATTAAAATTCATAGATAGCTCTCGGTAAATATTACACCGCAATGAAAATATTACAAATGTGCAATTATTTAGGGATTGTCGATACTATTTTTTCAGTGACGTTTTCAGACGTAACACTAGCATAGAGATTAACAAAGATGAGAAAACCCTAAGTGCACCTTAAACATAATCTTTGATCAAAGGACTTTATGAACTTTTCCTCCTGAAAAAATCGTGAATATTTTGACAGCAGGCTCAGCCAAAACTGACAGAAATAAACACAAAGAGAGCCATGGAAATTTCTCGACAAAATCCATCTGTATAATGCTGTTAAAAATCTATTTTAAACACACCAGACATTTATCCTAATTATCAAATATCTGTCGAAAAATGGAAAACAGCAAACCTCAGTGGACGAGACAAAGAATATTAATTAAATCCATCTGAGTAAACTTTACATCGTATTATTAAAATACCTCACTTTCAATAACAAACAAAGTAAAGTTATCCATTCGCTTGAGGGGATTTGATCACTGTCTCAAAATGACCCCAACAACAGCCACTATCATCGAAGCAGCGATCCTCGTTTTCATTTGCACAGTTTCCATTCTTGGAAATATCAGTTTGTTTTTTGTTTTTACTAGAAGAAAAACCCTTCGCACCATCTCCAATGGCTTTCTTCTCAACCTTGCCTTTGCTGATTTGCTCGTGTCCGTGTTAAACATGCCGATAACTGTGGTCACAATCATCAGACAGCGGTGGATATTTGGAGACAGTGCTTGTGTTCTTCTGGGATTCACTACAATGCTGTCGTTTGTTTCATCCGTAATGTCACTCGCTATGATAGCAATCAACAGATATTATTACGTGGTGCAGTGGAAAACGTACCCTTTCATCTTTACACCAAGAAGATCAGTGCTGTTTGCGGGAACTGTGTGGTTGATATCTCTGTTATTATCCATTCCTCCGCTTTTCGGCTGGGCGGAATATCGTTATATAACTGGCAAATCGTATTGCTTTGTATTCTGGCCTTCTGATGTGTATTACATGTATTTCATGTTAACGATATGTTTTTTCGGACCTCTAACTGTAATGTTTTTATCCTACTTTAATATTTTAAGATTCACAAGAGAGGCCAAGCGGCGCGTTGATCAGCACAAAGATAGTGTAATAAGACAGCAGGAAATGCAAACAAGACAAGAAAGTGAGAGTTATTTTTTTGAGAGAAACAAAAGACGTTTCAGAATGACCCAAGAAGAAGCAAAAATAACGAACACTCTGTTGATTGTGGTCGCTTGTTTCATGGCTTGTTGGGCGCCATTTGCCACGACTATGTTTTTTGACGTGTACTATGCACACTCACTACCAAGAATACTTGACATCAGCACGTTGTTGCTAGGCTACGCGAACAGTATGTGTAATCCGATTGTGTATGGAGTAAGGAACCAAGCGGTCAGAAGCGAACTCGTTCGTCTCGTCACGCACTGTCATTGTCCACGTTTTAATACTAGCAGAGTTTCTGTTCTTAACACGTTTCAAGCAAGTTCAGTAATGGCTTGTCAGGTGACTGCGGCTCAAGCTCCAGACATGCTTCAAGTATCAAGGCTATTGATTGCGGAATCAGCAAGCGATGAAACAAATACTTTGCACTCCACAAAGCCTGCGCTTCGATCCACTGACAATACTCAGATTGACCAAGACACAACGAATCTATCGAGTTCAGACCGTTTTATTCGACATCAGCGATCCGTATGAACGGAGAACAAAAATGTTACAACAAGAAAACATGGAAATTAATTGATAATAAATTTTTGGCTTCCAAACCGTAACTGAAGGAGCTACTGGCAGATTCGATTTAAATATCTTAAACATTCCATGTTGCGACATCTACGATAGAAACATAACACAGATGCTCCTGGTCGATTGTGTTTTGACATTTCAGACAGGATATCTAATTTTCAAATTTACCCAATCAGTTGCACATATTTTAAATTTGAAAAGCGGGAAGAAATTACTTATCAGCTAACTTATCAATTTCTAATTTTGATTTAAAAAGTTAAAGGCGCAGGGTTTTCAGTTTGAATACGTAATATTAAGGAAATGTCAAGAATAAGAAAGGTTAATTAATGATAAAGAGATTTCACCTGTTAAGGCCGTAATCTGAGATAGAATGGTCTAATCAGGCGTCGATTTGCTGAAAGTCTTAAGTTTGTTTTAAGCCTCATAAAAGTAAACCGCGGATTTGGCTGTTTCTATCTTCGACGATTCATGGGAATGACGAGAGATAATTTATCTACCTAGATTTTTACATTTATGTAAGTATTTCAGGAATTTTTAAGTTTAGAGCTGTTATTTTATTACTTGTTGATGTTGATATCTTTGCCTTTTGAGAAGAGGAGTTTCAAACGTGATCAAATATTTGATATACGAAGCACGTAGAAGGTCTAAAAAGCTTTATAACGTAAGGAAAGATATTGAGCATCACCAAGGTCACGTAGACTGCGGTTTGCTATCAGATACATTTAAAGACTAGTTTTCGCTGACATAAGCACAAGCACATGAGAAACCGGTAGTCTGGTAGTTACGACACGTGAAGCGCGTAGGCGTGCGTAGAAAGGATACCTGCCGTGCTTTTCGATTCCATACCTCCTCGAAACAGTAAAGCAAAACGGCGGACTTACGCTTTGGCTTATGCTTGCAGCAGCGCTTTGTCTCTTGACATGAGCATAAGTACAAGCACGAGAAAAACAAAACTTTCTCTTCTGATGGTGCGTGTGCCTACGCTTCAGTTGTGTGAACCTCCTCGCCACCGCTATAATTCTCTTGAATTATGGGGAGACGTAGAATAGTTTTTCTTTTATTTCAGTTACAATCTATTTTACTTTATGAATTAAATGAAAGAGCCATTAGCCTTTTTCATATTCCTCAAATTACATACTACCTAACATTTGACTGGCTGCGAGCAAGATGCTAATGAGTCATGTACAGTTTTCCAAAAGGTCACTGTATCAAAATTCCCTTGTGCTTTCGAATGGAAAATGTAAATAAATTTAAATATTTTGACTTTGAACGTGATCAAACTGAAAGGCGGACCGATGTGATTGAAATAGAAACAGAAACATTAAATCAATTCAAATTCATTCGAAGGAAATTTTCTGATTCAGGTCAAGTAATCATTTAACAAATAGATTCCATGTTGCCGTGCGTCTGTTCAGTAATAGATCACATATGGCCTCAAAATGTGGTAAGAACAAAAAAGTGGCACACGAGACTATATTCGAGTGTGTCACTGATGTTGACGCCCTCTGTGATCTATTGCTGAACAGACGCACGGCAATATGGAATCTATTTGTTTTATATAATAATGACACAAACTCTGACTACAGCTTTTTCATTCAAAACCTTTCATCATTACTCGAAAGCCGGCCTTTGACTTTGACGAACACGAAAAATCCATTTGACGTAGTTCGCTCTCTGTACAAAATCTAGCAATCTCATTCGTTGCTATTAGTAGCAAAAAGTGTAGGAAAATCACACCACTGTCAAACTTGAATCGAATGGCTTCTCGTGGAATGAAAACTTACAGCGAAAGCAGAATTGAACCGCGAAATCTACAAATCTTGAAGAAAGTGCTGGAGAAATTAAGGCAGTTTTTCTTATCAGAGCGGCCTTGTAGGTCGAAAAGCTTGGATGCTGCCTTGAATACTACGCTCGTTTCATTCAAAACTCGAATCGAGTGGCCTTCAGTGTTGACCGCAACCACAAGTTTTCGGGCAAATTTAGTATGAAAGCAAGGTTCGTGTTTACTTTAACTGAATTTAAGAAGTGATGATTTGATGTTTAATTCCTGGCATCGATCTGTGTCAACAATTCTTTTGAGACTGAGAAAAGTTGAATTTTTTAAATGAATTAATTTAATAAACATTTTTTTATCGTTTTTGTGTTTGGTTTTGTGTTTCTTATCGGTTTTGTGCTTTGGTGCTCGCCTTATCTTTGCCCAGTCACGTAAAACATTATCGCTTAATTCTCAAATCTTTCCACCATTTAAAAACACATGTACAGAAAGAAAAATCTTTGAATGATGGCATCAATCGTGCGTCTGTCCTCTAATAGATCATAGGCGATAACCAATCAAAATGCGAGAATAACTTGGTTTATTATATATGAAATGCCATTCGAAATGCCATTCGATCGAGTTACGTGGGCATTGTGCATTTCAAGCCAAGTAGACACTCCTAATTCTACCACATCCTCCTCTAGTTGTTGATTGGTCCATCGACTCGTGACTGGCTTGTTATACCAAACGATTACGAGTGATATTTAACAATTATAATTCAGTTTTAGTCAGTATACCACACAAGCTGAATAACTAGCGGACCAAAGCGTAACTTTGTGGGGAGCAGGGATGGCGCAGTGGTGAGAGCGCTCGCCTCCCACCAATGTGTCCCGGGTTCGATTCCCGGACCCGGCGTCATATGTGGGTTGAGTTTGTTGTTGGTTCTCT
>Ga0126337_10003683_pt1 | contig 10100 bp, 6 predicted proteins | sample DipCmetagenome_FD_92527 | JGI IMG/M metagenome (GOLD analysis project Ga0126337, IMG submission 92527) | Coral microbial communities from La Bocana,Puerto Morelos, Mexico - Diploria C A metagenome | ecosystem: Host-associated > Invertebrates > Cnidaria > Coral | place: La Bocana,Puerto Morelos... | reverse complement strand
ATGCTTACTTATAGTTATTGGAGGCTTAGTAGGTTTTGCTGTGGTTGGCTTTGCTGTGCTTGGTTTTGCCGTGGTTGGTTTTGCTGTGGTTGGTTTAGCTGTGGTTGGCTTTGCTGTGGTTGGGTTTGCTGTGGTTGGTTTTGCCGTGGTTGGCTTTGCTGTGGTTGGTTTTGCCGTGGTTGGTTTTGCTGTGGTTGGCTTTGCTGTGGTTGGTTTAGCTGTGGTTGGTTTTGCTGTGGTTGGTTTTGCTGTGGTTGGCTTTGCAGTGCTTGGTTTTGCCGTGGTTGGCTTTGCTGTGCTTGGTTTTGCTGTGGTTGGTTTTGCTGTGGTTGGCTTTGCTGTGGTTGGTTTTGCTGTAGTTGGTTTTGCTGTGCTTGGTTTAGCTGTGCTTGGTTTTGCCGTGGTTGGCTTTGCAGTGGTTGGTTTTGCTGTGCCTGGTTTCTGGAAATGAAGCATGATAGACTAAGAAATCATTCATATATACATAAAAACGACGACATAGGACTGCTGTTTAAAGTGATCGCTGAAAATAGCACGATTTTCCATGTGGAAAGTATATTTTGCGAATCGGCGTTGTTGTATTTTGCGGTAACTAATTTTTGCGATTTTAAAAGACTGGTCTTTCTTGCTGGGTACTTATCTTTGTGATCCTCGGGAAGTAGCGTGGAAATAAAAATGAAATATTTCCTCATTTTTTTTAGAGAAACAACACGTAGAGAGGTAAATGACAATATTTCAATGTTCAATGTCACTCTATCACAATAACATCGTGCTCTTGCGCGGAATTGTAAATGCTCTTCTTAATGTACTACTGTTGAGACAATCCTTTTATGTAAGCTTTTTGTATTTCGGAACGTTTTATTCTCACTTCATCATTTTGTTTCTAAACGAAAGCATATATAACTGATTTCACATATAATTTATAATTTCATATCTAATTTCACCAGTGGAGTAAATGTTTGCGGGAATTGTTTAGGGGGAACTTCTTTTTCGGATCGTGGAAAAAAGCTGCAAAAAAAAAGAACCCGCAAAAATTAAGTGCCACTCGGTATAAGAACATCATTAGACAAAAGTTTATATAAATTCAATGATAGACCAGTATTTTGTGATGGCGACAACCAACATCCAGTTTAGGAAAGCAAACACTATTTTTGAAATAAAAGCAGAATTGCTGAAGAGATCGCATTTTATGTTACTCAAGTAGAATTTTAATTCTACTTGACTGTATTAAAATACAGTCTACTGAAGTTCGTGTAATGATTCGATTGGGGTACATCGACTAACACCGCAATTCAGTCAAGAGGCGATTCAGGCAGACACAAAAAATGCGCGCTTTCCCGACAAGCAGGCAATTACTGACGTAATGTATTTCATCTGAATGTGACGAATTCTTTAAGTTGTGGTTAATCTGGTGCAAATGCCGGAGTTTTTAAGATGTACAATTTTGATTTTTAGTCACGTGAGTTTAAAGTTGTTGGCATTAAACTACAAGACGATATTCAGTGGACAAGTTTCCAAGGCATAGGTTAACAATAACGCCGACAAATTTTTCTACATCAGATAAAGTATGGAATGTCTTACTTAAGTTATGAACACATACTTCTTTCTCGAAGTACACGAAGTTTGTCCACTTTGGTCCACTGCATACCCTTTCATAACCAGTCTCAGCACACGACTTATGTACTGCATCTACACAACTCTTTCTCTTCTTGCCATGGATGGCGAACCTCTTACCCGCCCAACATTCTCTATAGAACTGGATGCCGAAGAATGGATAACCCAACTCTTTTGCCTTGCTCGCACAGCGACAGACCAAGCTTAAAAATACAACAAAAATTAATCAGCAGACCGAACATAACCGGCATTGCTTAACCATTGACGCCTCTGCCGGCCTTAACTGGCCGTGACAGGCGTCGACCTTTGTCCTACTTCTGACGTCATCGTCTTATACCCAAATTGACGTCAGCTAAACTAAAATTTTGCAAGAGAAAAACATCTTTCCAATAATGCTAGGATCAGAGTAATCAATTGAGCCTGAATATGCACGAAAATGCTCAGAAATTTGGGTGAAAAATCTCAATGCAAAATTTCCCTCAACTACACTCAGCTACTCCGTGGTACGAATTTCCTGTCTCGATGATGTTTTCTCGGAAATTCTTAAGCAGGAAGCAAGCCCAATGGAAGGTCAACAACTGCAGCAGAAAGATCAGAAAAGGAGAAAAAGGAAAAGCGAAAAATATTAAAAAACCGAAAAGCCTGAAGACGTCACTTTCTGGTCCTAGGCCACTTTGCTAAGAAACACTGATTATAATACTAATTTCATTGGGGTTGTACAACGCATCCGGAAAAAAAATAGATAATCTAGACAAACGAACAAACAAGTGCACCGCTTTCAATTCTCTCGGATACCTGACAACTTTTTCAAAACAAGTATTTTCATTAGACCAATAAATGGTCCATTGAAAACTGGTTTAAGACTAGAAGGGAGGTGCTAAGTTCGGTTTTCGCTCTAAAGGCGGCTAGTATTTTTACCAATCTGATAGATAGAAAACCGTACCTAGCACCTTTCTTATGAGTAGGCTTGAACAAAGACGACCCTATTGGCCCTTAGTCCACTTTTGAAAAGAATTGTTTTGTGCTGTAGAATATTTGCTCATTCCATCCGTGGCAACAATTACCTCGGAAGTTCAATCTCGAAGTTGTTCCAGAAGTCTTTTCTGCCACGTTCATACAGAATTAAATGTGGAAGAGTTCTTCGACGTCCAAAATCCCTGTAACACCCAACAGCTTGGAAAGTGGCAGAACAGTTTTGACCAAATGCTATGAGGAGAAAAAAACATTGCTGTTAATTTTTGCAATAACTTCTTGTAGTAGTTTATTAACACAGGAGGTATTCCATCATCAACTAGTTCAAGGGAGAAAAAAAAGTTTAAAGTTTTCGAGAAACGTAACGGTTAAATGATGCACCAACTTCGGCACTCGCAGACGTTTCGGACGAGTAACTATGCTCTCCTCATGGTCGCTAGCACGGTATTTCCTGTAGCCGGTAAATGGTGCGAATTTTTTGCTTTTTGTATAGACATTGTCTTTTAGGAAAAATTGCTATTTCAACTTCAATCTCTTTATTATGCACTATTAACAGAGTTTACATTAGTTAGTTTTCTAAACTGATATAATAAGAGAAATTCAGTTTTTTTCGTACGGTTAGTGAAACGACTAAAAAGATATGTGCGTGGTAACCAAAGTAGCCATTGGCCCTCGAGCTGGTCACCGGCCACCATAATAAGCTAAATGCGTTAGAACAAACCAGCATAACAAAAAAACTATATTACTGAAAATACTCAACTTAGAACTACAAAAAACGTTCTTTCGGATTCTTTAATATCGCTGCAGTAACAAACAAATAGAATAAAGAGTAAGAAAAGGAGAAAAATCCGAAAGCAATCAACAGCAGAAAATCACAAAAAAACGTTGCATGTAAACAAGCTGATTTGAAAGTCATTTAAAAAGTTTCAGTCAAAGAAATATAAAACCCGTATACGCAACCAGTTAGAAACATATATATGCCATTATTTTCTCAAAAAACGGAGTAAAACATGTTGTCTATTTTGAAATTAATTTGTTTTCCAAGCACTTCAAAAGTGTGGAGAAATAGCTAAACCTCTTGTCAGAGCAAAGAATATCTCTACATCCTCAAATTATAACGGTAGATTACTAATGACTTACCGCCGTATGACACAAATGTGAGCACGAAAACCAAAATACAGGCCGAAATTGCACTCATGTTACCAGTTCTGCTCTAAAAGCTAAGGATTCCCAGCAGTTTTTGCTCTCTATTACTAATGAATTAAAATTTGAAACCACTTAGTGAACACTCCATTAAGAGCAAGGCATTTATAAGAAATTCTAAAAACAATACGTCAATTCATCACTAAGATACAGAAAGTGCTGTTTGAAACTTTTTTTTATATTGATGAAATAGGCGTCCTAAAGCTTAAAAGGCGTGGACAATCGTGCGAAGCGTAGGATGGCACGTACTCACTTGTACGAATTTCGCAAGGTGAATTTTGCGCTTGAGTTAAGACGTAATGGAAGATAGTGCAATGCTTTATCGCGCTGAATTAGCCACAGCATAAAAGTGAGAAATCCCTCAGTAAAATAATTAAATAAATTTATATTTTTAAATCTGAAAGTGACTGTAAGAATAGTCCTAGAACTGTCCTTTGGAGAGGAAGTAGAGTTGATTTTCCACCAACAGAACTCTTCCACAGGTTAATATCTTTGTAAACAGTTAGTTTTCATGTTCCTAATCACATGAAAACATTGCAATAAGAACCGCCCTCAAGCGGTAGGTGAAACTTGGTCACAAAGAGTTGGACTGTACATCTCAATTTGGTGGACGGATGAGGCCCATTAACCATGTTTATTTTCAGTTCATTCATTGTTGATTACTTTTTAAGATTCGCTGTACAACTATAATTATCTCTGCAATGAAATTCTCGATTTTAATATTGGTTTTATTTTCCGTACGCATATTTACCAAATGAATGACGTGCGATTGTATGGATATGACAAATCAGAGCTGTTCACTGGACATCAGCCCGTCAATTCCAGGGCTCGAAGCGACATCTTTACCAATTCGCTAGGGCTGTTAATTTGCGTTTATTAACTTTAAGATGTTAAACAGTTATAACTGTTTCACTTATTCGCGACCCAGCCAAAACATGTCTTTGAAACTAATAGGAAATTTCCTCTGTGAGACTGGGAATCATGGTAGTCAGGTATTCATCAAAACACTCCAGTCCAAGATGACGAATACAGCTCGCACGCATTTCCTGCAGACTGGTCTCATACTTAAATAAGTATGTTATTTACCCGCTGTTATTTAGTACCACGCCATGCATCATTGTCAATATAATGTTCTTCTCTTCTTTGCCTTCTTCAATTTTGGTTGAATGTTGTGTTTGTTTCATTCTATATATTCAGAAATTAAGATGTTTTCATTCGTCGGATAAGAGGATTGAACAAATGACGCCTTGTAAGTTATGATGTTCATTGCCTGGCTCGAAGACTAACTGTTCTCGCGCTCCGTTTAAAGAACTAGTTGAACGTATAATATATTGATTTTTTTGTTTGGCATCAACTTTAATTTCAATATGCAATATCACGAAGTGATTAATTTTTCAACACTCTTTTAGTTTTGTATTTTTATGATCACCATCGGACTGTTTAAATAGGTTGAAAAATATGTATCATATCTTTAACAGTTAGTCTTTCCAGAGCCCGAAGGGCCGTAAATCTATTACACTATGCGTAAGATTTATGAAAAGGTGATTGACACATCGTAGCAAAATTTGTAAACTGTATTTCATTATCTTGTCATTGTTCAACTGTGCAATGTCAAAGGGTTATTAAAATTCTTGTGAATGACTTTAGTATCCATAGAAACTAACTGTCTGAGCTAATTCAACACTTAGCTTTCTGCCGTAAATAAAAATCGGCATTTTTTTTTCAGAAGCTATATACACTGGAAAATAGTCAGTTGGCAGATAAACATTTTGTGGTTACTAGTTTATCAAAGGATGCGAATAACGCCTGCAAAAGTGTACGAGTAAGACTTTCTAGCGAAGGATGAACGGAGTCGAAACGACAGCTTCACAAGTCACTAGGACGCTAGATTACAGTTCATCACTTTGAAATGATGATAAATTATGCCGTGAAATCAGTCGAACACATCGCTTGAAGATTAGCAATGGACAGTCCAAATGTGTCGATCTACATTTCAAGTGATGAAATAGTGACTTTATGGGTTCCTCACTTTCAAGTTGACAAATAGAAGCCAACACCTTTATTGTTCACCACTAATTTTTCTCTCATTCTTAATATTGGTTTAAACTGATCACGTGACGCGATAGTAATTGGTTATTCTGTGAAACTAAACTCCAGAAAAAAGAGAGCAAAAATTCGCTTGTCTGATGCATTGAGATACCAGCTACAATGGGCTATAGAAGACGCCCTGGGTTTGAACGACCAAGAGTTAATTCTACCAGCTTTGTCCCCTCCTTCATGGGGGAAGACTCCCGGCCACATAAAATTGGAAATCTTGAAATTTTGAAAAGAACCTCTGCAAATCTAAAACAACGCATTTAATTAACTATTGCTTCGAATACCTTCTACCCGTAAAGTGAATTGTCAATTTCCCCTGCATATTTATTTTCAGCTCAAAACCCTAAAAGATACCGCGGCAAAGGCTTCCGCTGTGGATTTGAGGCTGAACACCCTGAGAGGTGCCAAAAATGCTTTATAACCGTTTAAAAGTACATAGAGCACCCACGTCACTTTTATTTTGGAGTCCTTTCCCCGAGTTCTCCCCTTTGAGGCCTAGATAAATCAGTGAATTCTCTAAGCACTGTGGCTTATGAAGGTCGGTTGACCGGAATGAAATATTCTAGTTTTAGCAACTTTATGATCTTAAGCTCTACGTCCTTTTTTGTCGATCTCAGTTCCACCATATTTTTTCTCTTTGAAGAGGGTGTCAGTGGGGTCACCGTTACCGTTGAACTTAAAATGGGCCAAACATGTGGCCATCAGGTGTTAGCCGAGAGTGAATTTGATCTGTTAACCGTGCAAAAATGTTAACCGCAAACAAAATAGATTAGCCACGAAAGTGAAAGTCTCAAGATCTCTTGCCAAGATATTTTTGTGCCTTGTCTCATCGTTTGGTACAAGTACAGGAAACAGCTAGGAGACTTTGTAGTAACTATATTAGTCTAAAGTTTTCATATTAATACTTTTTTTCCTCACAGAATGGTCCTTAAAAAGCATGTTTTGTAGTAATCAAATAAATATTTTTCCTTTTTTGAACGGCATAAATTAATCCCTAATTTTTTAAGACGATTGTAATTAATTTCTAAGATTTCTGTTAATCGTAAGGAAAATGCACTCTTCGAGTATCTGCACCGTATAAAATGAATCTCTAGAAACCGTGGCCTTTTTTAGAAACCTTTTAAAAGGACATTCAGTCAATATTTTCTTGACACTGCATTGGTAATAACGTGTCAAAGAGACGTATAATTACACTAATATAAAGGAAAACAACGTAAAGTACCTCGCCCAATTTACCGCAGCAGTTACAAGGAGTCTATGGTAATTCGCAAAGACTAGCCGAAAAATAGATCATGAATTCGGCCAGGCTATTTATTCGGTCAGTAAAGAACATGTTAACTGTACTTTATTATGAGAAAATATCATTTGCATATTTAATCATTATGGTTCGTTTTGCGAAGTTGCCCTCAGAAGAGACAACGTAGCTATCCCTTCACTGTGAAACGTTTAGAGTCAAAATTTATTTTTATCTTTGTAAAAGTGTCAAAGAGCTTCCATGTGTACCATCTCCATTCCCAAGAAATTATCATTAGAGCAGTTAGAGCTCATGAATATCAAACTCGATAAGAAGACAAAGAAGTCTCTCGGATTAAGGATGGATAACCACAATATATCACCCACAACTGGTGGTAGGGAAGTTGTTTTCTGTGGATTTTGAGGAGTAAAGTGTTAACGACAAAGTGATAACTTAAGGAATTGGCAGTTAAAAGTCACTTTAACCATGAAATTCCAGGAACATTTTACGTGGAACGATTCTGCAGGTGGCACTTTAGACGCGACTGAAATCCACAACTTTCCGACGGAGAATTTATCGTTCAAAATTTTTAAAATGTTTTGTTATTCTCTCGTCTTTCTCTTGGGAGTTGTTGGAAATGCGCTTGTTTTCCGAATGGTGTTCAAAAGAAGAAGGCTTCGAACTGTAAGCAACATGTTCATTTGTAATTTGGCCACAGCTGACAATACCGTGTTAACCGTGAATCTGCCATTTCGGCTGGCGTACCAAGAAAACTCCTACGTTTGGCCTTTTGGTGGACTGTTATGCAAGACACAGTTCCAATGTTAACTTACCTCTTTATTACTGCATCGTCAGCCAGTCTAGTGCTCATGGCCATTGATCAATACAGAGCCATAGTAAATCCCTTACGACGAAGGTTCGCCATCAAAATCACTAAAATCGCGCTGCTGTTGATCTGGATTTTTTCCACCCTCATAACTCTGCCGTTCAACTTCGCTTTGACTGCTGTTGAACGTGAAAGTGGCCGCCCAGTTTGCACAGATATTTGGCAAAGTGTGCAATTTGAACGATCTTACTTTTTGTGTTTATTTGTAATTCAGTTTGTGATTCACATCATGCATGTTATCTTCTCATATGCGGTCATCTTAACTTAAGAACAACACTGAACCCGCTCACTCCAACCAAGCAACGATCAGACAGAAACAAAAAGATAAAATTAGTTTTATTGGACACTTAAGGCATTAACAATTCGCACATCCTGCGCAAAATGTAGAAAAAGATTACCATGAAGCAATCAACCTGTCTGTTCAAAGATGGTTTGTTTGTTGAGCATGAATCAATAGGCCTTCGAAGTTTTTCCGCCTTGTAGTGGGTTGCGCCTTGCAAAGTATGTGCCAGCTTAAAGAATGCGAAGGATTCGTAAATGTGGGCAGACTCAGAGTCACCACTTAAAGAAAACCTAGTGTCGAAAAACGATCCTCGCTTGTTTTTAACTTTCTTATCCTTGTAACTAGAAATTATTTGAGACCAAAGCGAATGTTATGGACAAAAAGACTACTATTATGTCGTTTCGGTGGAGCGGTTCGGTTTTGACTGCATGCCGTTCATAGTTCGGGCGCAGTCGCCGTGTCCAAGGTCATTCGCAAAAAGTGAAGAACACGTGATCGCAGGTTTACGATACTGGGAAAGGATAAGATAGAGGGGATTGGGTATTAGGGAAACTCTTACGAATCCGAATAAGGGGTTAGCGGCTTTACGGTTTACATGCTGACTGCAGAGGTCCAGCAGCTTACATTCGGCAACGTGGCCTTGTGGTTAAGGCGCTGGATTTGTAATCCAGAGGTCCAGAGTTCAAATCCTTTTCCTTGCAGTAGATGGATTTTTGTTTGGTAGTCCCAGATTCAACTCTTCCGGCACGCTTTATAAATAGCCAATTGGTCAGCCACCCGCCAGCTGGGATTTTTAACACGTTTCTGTTTAATGTGATTGATTTATTTATCTAGATATCGTATCACTGTTATGCATATTAATTACCTTAGAACGTCACTAATAGCCTTGTCCTTGTGCCTTTGTAACGAAACAATTGGTTTCTTTTGACCTTATTATCTTCGGCGTTGTTTGCTCACAAACTGTTTTCAACTTTTTTTCAGGTGATTAAAATGCTGATCGTTATAGCTGCCGTATATGCTCTTTGTACCCTTCCTTATCACGTGACCTGGCTGTGCGGCGTGGTACGTGTTTGGTTATCCTAATTCCGTTGCTAAAAAACTGTGCGTTCTTCTCGTGATTGCCACAAGTGCTGCTCATCCTATAATCTACGGCACACTAAACCAAGAATTTCCTAAAGGATTTAAAGCGTTTCCCGATGTTTAAAAATAAAGCAAGGAGAAACTCGTCAGAATGCGTTTGCTGAAATGAGAGTGAAAAATAGGACGCAAAACTTGACGCACCGACTTGCTTTCCCTGTGACATCGAAGAAAAATGGCGACGGACTACAACTTGCGAGAAATGAAACAGTCGTACATGATATAGTAACGTGTCTGTGAGGGATACGGGAACGAATTCAAAGAGTCTAACTAATTTTGCATACGGTGGTTGCGCCGGCAATACAAGCGGCAGTCAAAACCGAGCTATGTGCCCTTTAGAAACGATACGATAGTAGTCTTTTTATTCCCAGCAAACAAGACAATGCTTAAGTTGCTGGAAAACTCTTTGCTTAATTTGACGAGGAACAGTGTATTTTGTTCCAGAAAAGCACAGCTATTTTTCTACTTAGCGATACTCGACGAGCGACGAAAGAGTAAGCAGACGCGGGCGACCCATTTTGTAGGGCAAAATTAACACCTTGGAGACACAATATGTTATATTTTATATTTTCCGACTTTCTATATTAATTACATCAATACCATCTCCAATGAGAAAAGTTCACTAACTTAAGTACCTTAACGTACAGTGACGTCAGGCTGGACAGTTCAGTTTT
>Ga0126337_10003682_pt1 | contig 10100 bp, 3 predicted proteins | sample DipCmetagenome_FD_92527 | JGI IMG/M metagenome (GOLD analysis project Ga0126337, IMG submission 92527) | Coral microbial communities from La Bocana,Puerto Morelos, Mexico - Diploria C A metagenome | ecosystem: Host-associated > Invertebrates > Cnidaria > Coral | place: La Bocana,Puerto Morelos... | reverse complement strand
TTGCCAATGACTTCCAGAGATTCTGGCCATTTTATGTACGAGAACGCTTGTAGTAGCCCGTAAGTGACCTGGTAGAAACCAATGACAATCTTGAGTTTGGACAAAAACATATCTACGAAAGGGAGCGTTCTAGTGGTCTTCGTCTTTCTTCTACTGTTCCATGCCAAAACAGCAAAGATTATCAGTAAAACGGCCGTAATTATTGATAACTGTCCCACGATCCACGTCTTAGATGGACATGGTTCGCAGATTTGCAATTGCCTGTAATATCCTGAGCTGCAAACACCACAGAGTGGACCCTCGTATCCATTTGTACACGGAGAATCTAAACCTCCTTTGCAAGACCCTTCTATTGGACATTTATAAGGTCTTGGTATAGGATGTGAATATTGTACACTGACAGCGTCGAGTGCTGGTGTAGAAGCCAACAAATTATCAAGGAACTCTGTGTAGCGATTCTTGTAACTTTCATTTCGCCATTTCCACCAGTAACCAGGTTTTAAAGTTACATAATCATCCTTGCATTGGAGACCATCTTCACATTTGTGGCATTCCTTAAACATGTGGGTTCGATGAAATCCTTTCAAGCATTGACAACCACGTAATCCAGCAAAGAAATCAGTTTCTGTTCCTAGAAAAGATTTGAATTCAGTCGTAGAGTGTTTTTTTACGATTGTTAACTCTTGCATTGTCAATTGATTTAGAATGCAAAAAACAGGTGCTCTTCACCATTTTACAAAGAAAAATACTAAGAAAATACTGCAAATCCTAAGCACCACAGCCTTTAAGTGTACAATCACTACTTGCCTTCTAAAATCTTCTAAAAGTCATTTCTGCATATCTGCATTAGATCAAACAGGATCGGCTTAGTCACGCATTATCATTTACCTTCTGGACAAGACTTGCAATCTTGAGGTCGTGTTCCTGGAGCTTTATCGAAGGACACAAAAGACCCATTGGGACACCTCTTACAACTTCTTGCCACGTGACCAACGCTATCAGAGTAAAAACCTCCTGGAAGTAAGAGTAGCGAAAATTCGACGAGCTGAAATGATTGTATGGGCCTTAGCACATTTCAGTTCTAAATGCTCAGATATACCTCTATGCGCTTCATCAGTTTTTACAACAGATCGAAGATTAACATCGTTGTCAGCTGATTAACCGTGAAAAAACTCGCATGCATGCCTTAATGAGCACAATGTGAATAAGTTGGACTGAAGATGCAATCTTTCGAATTCGACCTGCCCATTTCTACTTTCATGCTACAAATTTAAACTTTTTCAGGCTTTCAAAGAGAAACTTTTCCAGCACACATAAGTCTCTAAAAGGCTAAGCCCTAAAATAACCCGAGGAAAGAATTCGTCTTTTCTCTCAGTATACGCGTCACTTCTCAGTATGCGCTGCTTACCTGGGGGACACTGTATACATCCTTGCTCTCCTCTGGAGGTTGAATTGTAAAACGTTCCCAGAGGACATGGTAGAAACTCAGCGTTATATCGGTTGTCATCCGCGTAAACCTCTCTGAAACCCGAAGCCAAGAGAGCGGAAATAAAGGTTCTACCGACAGCTGTGTGGGGATCCTCGACTCTCACATATTCTGTATCGGAATCTAGAGGATTCCTAGGAGAGAAAGGTTTCTATGGTTAACAGCAATATAGTTTATCGCGAATGGTTTCTATGATTACCAGCAATAAAACTAGTTGTCGCGCGGCTGAGGTCCTCGATTTACCATAACAGTGAGTATTCTAGTAGAAAGTAGTGTTAACGATTGATGATAAATGTACTGACAAATATATTGCGCAGCGTCTCTTTCCTTGATTGAAATATCTCATTGTTCCAATTTGTCTGTTGGGCATCACTCTGAAAAATAACATTTGTTGTTTAAAAATAGAAGGTCTGTATAGGAAACACTGCACCACTTTATTCAGTCATGTCAATGACAGTTAAACGCAGAGACTCTTTAGCTCTTTCCCAGGTTTACTTATTGATTCGAATATGAATCAACAACAACAATATAACAAAAGATTAGTATATGTGAAACAATATTCAAAGTTTCTTTATTAACAAACTAACGTTGGGAAAAGTAATAAGCTTTTTCCAAGTTGCTTTTTACTTCTTTCAAAACGAGTCCTGGAGATTAACCATTTATACAAAAAATGAGTTCCAATTGGAAGACAATCAACATGTAAGAAACATTTATTCCATATGAGAGGTTGCACCATGTCGTTTTTAAGCAGAGGTAACCCATAACAGCAACTCAAAATGGCTTATTACGTTATCAGTGGATCCTTAAATTGAAATACTGTGCGCTATTGATCAAGAAGAAATTCACTGTGTTCGTCAGAGATTCATTTTGCCTGTGTAAATTCAAGGGTATGAAACATAGGTTACGTATAGCACTGGCGTAAGTAGTCTGGAATGATATACATTACATTTTGGAATCCAGACCGCGCAGTCCGTAGAAGTACTCAACGCTGAATATCTTCAGATTCGTTCGCAACAAATAACTGAAGAAAAAACAGATACTGCTTTAAAGAAGATTTCTAACAGTATTTTCTGAATGGCACCCATTCCATCGCTATATTGAAATAAACGGTAGGTTATCACAGTCTAATATTTTTGTTTACTACATTTTCTGATACAAAAGAGAACAACTAGCCAAAAAAGGAATATCTCAGACATAAAAATATATAAAATATTCGCTGAAAACAGGAAAACTACTTTTCGTTTTTGTTACTTATAGTTATTGTAAACACGCTAAATAGGAACAGAATTCAACCATACAAATTGCCTCCGTCGTAATTTTTTAATGAACATTTCCTCAGGAATATTTTTTTCTTGGTGGATGCAACCCTGAAATAACATGTTTTCCATGGTAACTTACAGGCTTAAACTTGAACTACCAAGCCTAAATGCCTCTGGTTCGATCGTCTTCAACGGATTATCCGATATCATTCTAACAACAATAAAATAACATACAAAGTAAATTGAATGCAAGTCTGCTTTGGATTACCTGTTATGATTGCTTGTCAACACTTACAATATTTGTAGATGATGCATATTATAGAAGGCTCGATATGGCACAACCTGCAATTGGTTTGCACTCAGAAACCTAAGCGGTGAAATAATTAAGAGGTTAGTGAAGAATACAGTTTTGGTTCAACAATCATTGAGGTCCGTAATATTTGTTTTGCTTCTCACATAGAGTACATATTATTATTATTATTATTATTATTAAGCTGTCAACAACGTAAATCTTATTTATTTTCTCTGTATTTTCTCTGGCGCATCTGGTAGGAATGTTTTACTCCGGTCATTTGTCAACAATAGCTTCCATCTGGTGCGGATTTTGAACTTTGAGGAACAGATAATGTCGACGGAGTAAATGATAATACGTACAGATAATACGTACAGATATTCCATGTCGGGGAAGTTAGCGAACGTTGTATTGGAAATAAAGGTAATCATGTTGTTCTGCAGCAATCTACAACAGTCAAGTAACATACGACTAAAGTTTCATCCATAGTCAATTTTTTGCCAACCTCGTTCCCAGGGGCTTTTTCATTAGGGAAAGTTGAATTTTATGTGCTTTACATCACACAATTTTTTCGTTTTTTCGCTTTCAGACTGTGCAAAAGTAATAAAAGATTACAATGTTGTTTAAAAAATGGTATCTTGAAAAGGGAAGACGAAAAAAAAAAAATTGTTGTCTATTTAGAAAAAGGTCGATGCTAAGGGGACTGGAATTGACAGGAATTCATCATTTGTGCCCAAATATAGATTTCTTTTCTACGTTTTATTTCCGTAAAAGTTCTACTTGGAAAAGAAAATATGACATTGAAACTTACAGAGATGTTAGCTTTGTCATACAACAGAATAATTCCCTCGGCAAGTGTTTAATTCTATTGTAGGAAAAGTCTCTGCAAGCACAGATTAAATATATCTGAATCAATCAATCGCAACCTTTCTTGAAAATAAATAATAAGAAGGCAGGTGGAGTCAAGTTTATAAAACGCTATCAGATCTATCACCCTTAAATTTTTAATAAAGTATTCTCATTTGCTATTCCTATGTGCTGGCGTCTCATTATTGATCTAATACTTACAGAAGGCTTAAATCTTTTTGACGAACAAACATTTCCTCGGAAAGATTTGTAATAAAATTGGACGTCAAGTTCCTGCAAAGGAGACACTAACTAACAATACATAATAATCATCCTGTAATCAGTAACTATATCTCTTTCAAGGAAATTATAAAAACCTACTTAGCCTAAATTGCCAATAGGTAAAAAAAAAAGTCTGTATACGAGGCAAGTGGCCCATCAGGCAGGTGCTTGTCTGGTTTCAGTAGCATAAATGGACACTGTGAAAAGAGAGGCACTGTGAGAGTAGAGTGTCTTGCCCAAGAGCACAATACAATATCTCCGGTCCGACTGTGCTCGAGACGAGCGCACTAACCATAAGGATATCGCACCTCCACAAATTGCCAGTAGGCTACTCCAAAATACAAGAACCTATGTTGCCAGACTTTAAAAACTTAAGGTTCTCTCAAGTGGTTTTTACTGTATAAAGAAGTAACCAGAGAATGGTTTCTGTGCCGATTAGTACTTCTAAAATACTTTTTTCTCTTTACAAACATCACGAACAACAAAAAACATTCAAAACACTGAGAGTAAATGCTGCCAAGCATGGCAGATTCTGAAACAACTCTGACGTACAGTTCTTCTAACTTTGAAAGACTGGAGAATATGTCCACGCTAACGTTTTGAATATTGTTGAAAGCCAGGTTTCTAAAAAGCAAATGACATCATACAAATAAATAGCAATACTAAGAAGTAGATAAATTTCTTTTTTGCTTCTTTTTTTTATCTGCGCGGACCCAAGTTGTCCATTTTCAGCAGTAGGTCTTCGTCTTCTAAAGAAATGCAAAAATGAATTGCGCCTTAATTTCGTGTCACTCACAAGTGGGTCAGGCTTGTCAGGTTTACAAATAATCCTTCTGGCAAAAATGAAATGGCGTTTGAAGAAAAATCTCTGTCAAAAAAATAAAAAAAATAGTAAGCTATTCTGTGTGATAGAGCTTTCGCATTACTTGTAATCCTATGATGGCGTATTGATGACGTCATTTGTGATAACTGTTAGGTTTTTGTATTGTCTTCGCACAGAAAAGTTAAAATTATTCAGAAAACGGCATCCTTGTAATTGAGAACCTTTGTCGTTCTTTTTATGAAGTTTTTTTTTCAGCTTCACAGTTGCGGTTAATGAATATACCAACGTAGTCCATTCCGGCTATTTAACAATTATTCCATGAGACCGCGTTGGATATGAAGTGATAAATAACCAACGAGCGCGTAGTGCGAGTTGGTTATGATCACTTCATATCCAACAAAGTCGAATGGAATAATTGTTTTAGTATATTCTCAAATCGGGTTTTGCCGCCGATTTTTATTTCAACAATTTTGCAGAGCGGAAAATTTTTAAACTTGGCGCACTATTTTCCATATTAGGTAAAACTCCGACTAATGGCTCATAGTCGGAGTTTTTGAGCCATTATCATGTCAGATGTTTGTAGTACAATTTGAGTCGCAAGGTATAAAGAAAATTAAGCGTGTGGGATTTATCAAGCATGCGAAGTTTTACTTACAACCAAAATAACGATGTTTGTGTGGAAAAAATTCTGTCAGGCAGGAATTTAACAGCGTTTGAAGAAAAATCCCTGTATTGAGAAATCATACAAGATTATTTCCTGGTAGATACTAGAAAGTAGATGAAAACCATACAGTAGTCGTGCGAAACTGTTTACTTACAGCCATGTCATCTGTTTCTGATTTGAAAATACTCCAGAAGGCAGGGAAGTGATAGCGTTTGAAGAGATATCCCTGTGGAATGGTTTCATTGAAACGTTAACGTGTTATTAGAAGAATAAGTGTTAATCAAGAATTCTAACGATAAATTTGCCTGCTCTCACCCAATCACAATGAAATGATGTTATCGTTTGTTAAATATACTATGTAATGGAATAGAAAACGGCTCAGGTCAAGAACACCCCAATAAGTTTTTAAATTTTTTTCGACGTTAGCCAATGATCAGCCACGTCTCTGTTTTAAATTCTGAAAAAGATAATCACGCACGGTATTTGCTTTTCTTCCTTCTTACTGATCGTGGCGTAGATAAAATTCACTTCAGATAGCTAGATATTTCGCACATTCCAACAACGAATAGCAATGTTAATGGCGCCGATCAGGTAGAAACAATAGAAGCATTTTGGTCTGAAAATAACTATGCCAACACTATCTTAATGCTATTGTTCGTATGCACTGAAGTAGAATGCAATAAATGTATTATATATTAAACTTATTAATTAAAAAAATGAAATGCATTAATTAAGCGCAAATGTATTAATTAAGCTTCTTTGCATTGTACAAGGCTGGTTGCGATATCATCTACTCACAGTAGTGCAAGTCTCTTCAAATTAGAGAATACCCCGTCAGGTAGACCTGTGATGGCGTTTGACGAGAACTCCCTGTGAATCGTCCAGTAACACAAGATGGGCAACCAATGAGACGAATTTAATAGTTTAATGTTTCACACGTATATAATACAAATTTTACCAAAACTGAATTATATTTGGAGGTATTGGGAAAACTATGATCCCCGAATAACAAAAACTAATCGTGGGCAGTCAAGTGTGTGAATGCAACTTGTAACTTACAGCCAAAACATATCTCCCAACGATGAAAATACCCCACTTGGCAAAGTTGTAATTAAGTTTGCAGTAAATATCCTGCGGAAACGAATCATTGCACAAGTTAATTTGAAAGAATACTATTAAGCGTTATCGAGTGTTGAGGAGAAATGTTATTGGCTTTTCATCATGAGACATGGATAGAGCTGTGTCAGACTGCACTGGTATCTTATACTTACAGCTGATACAAGTGCTCCAGTGTGGAAAATATTCCATCAGGAAGAAATTTTATAGCGTTGTAATGAAAATGCCTGTGAAGAGGAAAGCAAAAAGGGGCGTAAGGTTGCTGCAAAGGAATCGAACTCGAACATCTCGATCTGAAGTTCAGTGCATGCACTAACCATTCAGTATGGTTTTTTTATGTACACATATTAGAATAAGCAGTAGCGATATAAAAACATGACGTTTCACTTCGTTTAACCTGAGCAAACGTGTTGTCCATACATTTGTACAACATTTTTGTGTGGCTTACACGAAATGTGTAGCCACATCATGCACATGAACGGATTTCATAATATATTTATATTATATGTTATAAGCCTCGTATGTACGCATTGCGGACATATTTTCCTAAGTATCCCTATCACATTTGTATTTGAAAGACAAAAATGGCAAACAAGTGATTGTCCTTGTTCCGTCTTGCCTACAGGATTTAGTATCTTACAGTACTTGTAGGTTTGTTAGGTTGGCAAAAATTCCAGCGGGTAAAAATGTAATAGCGTTCGAAGAGAAATCCCTTTTAAAAAGAAACGTAAACACAAAGTGAGGTAATAAAGACACCCTTTAAGAAAACCAAACTGATGTAAAATTATGATGACAATTAACACTTGGAAATCAAAGGAAAGTCATATTTAATTTATAAATGTACTAACAATGCAAGGTCTTTTACAAATCACTAAAGGAAATATTACAATATTAAGGATTGTTCTTTCAAATTTCCAAATTTGGGTGGTGTGTCAAAAGACAGCTGCTGTGGCAAAAAAAAATCAAACAACACTGAGGTGCAAACATAATTATAAACGTGCTTTGGTTTCGAACAGTCAATGAAAGTCTTAAAAACCGTGTCAAAAGTCCATAGATAAAAAATGTAAATAGCAGGTTGTAATCAGCCTTGAAGAATATCTTACTATAGAAGACACTGAGCAGTGGACACAAAACGCTAACATGCAGCTCGGTATTACTTACAACAATTCCAGTTTTTGGAGGTTTGCAAACAGTCCTTCAGGTAAAGATGTAATTGAGTTTAAATAAAAATCCCTGTGTTAAGAAAAAGGTTAGCAACTGAAGCAGAACATAATTTGGCAATTCTTTCCAGTTATTACATTCGCTTATTTGTACGTGTCAAAAGTATAGTTCCTTTTCACCGTCACGCAATAAAAATAAATCAAAAATCATCAAGTGGTTTAAAGTCTAGAAATTGTGATGTTATAGAAAATAAAAAAAGAAGAAGACCCTTCTCTAAAGTTTTCCCAAACTTTAGATATTCGTCGAAATGTTTCACAGAAATTTAAAGAGTTCAGTATGAAAACGCCATATTGGCGTATCTATCAATAATAAAAACGGATTCAAATCGTATGGTCAAAAAAAAAAAAAAACAAATCGAAACACGTTATAATTAAGCGATTAAGGTTCGATCAAGCGACTAAGGTTCGATCACTTACAGATATTCCAGGCTTGTGAGGTTGGAAAATATTTGGTCAGGTAACGATGTAAGAGAGCTTGAAGAGAAACTCCTGACAAATCGAAATAATTTCAGCCAGATTAGAAATAACCCTTACAAGATAATTAACAGTACGTAATTATGGGATGAGGATGAGCAAAATATTGTGATTTGTCATTGGCAAGCAGATCTATTTGCCAAAACCGAAGGCTGAAGTAAATAACTGATTTGCGAGACAGAGAAACTTTGGAAGAATTATATTACATTCGAGCATTAAGCGAGGAAGTTCATTAATACTTTCAAATTCCCCGGACATCAGAACGGTCCAGATATCCACGCTTCTTTTTAAAATATCATCGGCGGATAAAAGGCCTTTTTTTCTTTGTTCATTTTACAAAATTGAAATTGAAAACCATGAATCGAGATCCACCATTTGCCCTCAGCAAAAAAAAAGGCTTAAAATTTTCTTCGATTTAAGCTTACTGCAACAGAAGGTCGCAGTTTTTTGCTCTCCGATCACGGAGCTTATTATGCATTGAACTCACTATTTGTTTTCTGATTAGCTGATAGTGAATTTTGGAAATCTGTGCCTACAACGTTATCTAGCTGAGCTGCAGATTATACAATAATCACGGGTAATCATGTATGACCGCGGGGCATGATTTCTAAAGGAAATCTTGTCAGGCTCGCCGCTTCGCGTTGCTTGCGCGTCATTGAAAGAGCAAAAACGTGACTTGCATTTTATTTTCGTTCAATTATTAGATTCAGTTTTTAGTGATAACCAGAATAATCAAGGTCTCGGTAAGGGTTATCAACCTCAGCCTTCGGCTTCGGCTGATAACCCCTACCTCGTCCATGATTATTCTGGATATCACAAAAACCTCATTCACATTTGTATATCCTTCTGTCTAAAGCCGTTTAGTCAAGTCGTCCAAATGGCCCATCACTCTGGAGCTTGTCCCGGTTTTTATAGCATTAAGCGACTAGGAGCGTTGTTTACTCCTTTCTGGATGGGATGACAGTCCATTGCAGAGTTGCCCCAGCATTCAGGTCACCGGTACCCAATTATTCACCTAGGTGGAGAGAGGCAGTGACTTGCCCATAAACAACAATGAGCCCCTCCCAGGGGTTTTAGGGAACAAAGGAACTGGAACATTTATTTTTTTGGGAACAGGGGATATTTTCAAATTATTTTCAGGGAACAAGGGAACTCTTGAGTAGATTGTTGGGAACAAGGGAACACCGATCTACTTTCAGTAATATATTCTTTTTAACTTTCCGAACTAAAATATAAAATCTCTTCCGTTCTTGAGTGTCAGGTGAAATTATTTTCGAGATGATTATTGTTTGAGCTGTGCAAGGAATCTTGGGTGCAGCTTCATTTCAAAAGGGAACTGTAACGACATCTCTTCAGCTAAGTTTTGTGCTTCTTTATGGGATAGTGTCATTGAACAATGTGGCAGAGAAGATAGTGATAGCCTATGAGTAATGGTGGTTCACTCTGCAACAAAGTACACAGTTTAACCACCTACAATGACAACTCCTTTGCATTAAGTGACACTGGAGAGTCGTATATCAAGCCTTATAAACCTACAGCAAAGCAATGTTCTGTTGTAGTTGGCAATGGAAAAGGCAGAAGAGATGGAAGTAAAGCCCAGTTTTCCCGGCCAATAGGCATCTGCTTTGATTATGGCAC
>Ga0126337_10003681_pt1 | contig 10101 bp, 5 predicted proteins | sample DipCmetagenome_FD_92527 | JGI IMG/M metagenome (GOLD analysis project Ga0126337, IMG submission 92527) | Coral microbial communities from La Bocana,Puerto Morelos, Mexico - Diploria C A metagenome | ecosystem: Host-associated > Invertebrates > Cnidaria > Coral | place: La Bocana,Puerto Morelos... | reverse complement strand
CATTGCTACTATGGTTGTATGTGCTACATATAGATAAAGTTCCAGACATGAAAGACGTCTGTTCCGAGTTCTATGACTAGAAAGCATTCACCATTCATTATTACAAGAAAAGCAACATTGCACACAAGTGCCCCCGTGGCACCACGCTCCATTAACTGCATTTTACTTACGTTTGTAAATGCTTGCTTGACTTTTAAAATCTTGTAATAATTGAAAGGTGATGCATGTGCACACAACTTCAATTTCAAATGCAATTCAGCCCAAGTGCAAAAAAGTTTAATTGGAAACAAAAACAATTAGATTATTCACTCTCGATTTCTATGAGGTGATAGTTATTCAGCCTTTAGCCTCATCAACTATCAGCTCATAATCTAATTGTTAATTAGATATTTTCACAGCACACTTACCGGCATTTCTGTGGTCTTATTAAATGGCACAAGTCACCAAACCGAGACAAAGCAGCTCTCAAACCTCTAGCAGAAGCATTCTGAAAAAAAAAATTGTCTCGTACTCCTTCCTTGGATCAAAAGACAACCTTACATGGATACACTGAATAATAAAAATATATGATTGAAGTTCTGTATATTGGTCAGACATCTACTGGAGATCAACACTGAAAGGTCTTAAAACTATATAGTAATACTACCATTTTTTTCACCCCATATAAACGGCATTTAGCCACTGCCAACAAATTATTAATGGGTTTCATGGGTTGGAATCCAATTCAGGCCTGAATTTTTTTCAGGCTTTAATTTCACAGTTGCTTATAAGTTGTGCATATAACTGTGATAATCAACTATGTCTTCATATCTTTCTCTGCAGTTCAAAGATATGATATTTTATATATTCATTTGCATTTTTCAACATTTACTTGTATATTGATGGTCCTTGGAAAAAAAACTGGGAATTGTTATTTTAATTAAGACAGGACCAGATGCAGAATTATTGTCATGGCAACAGCACAACTGGCGTTGTTTTGTGTCTTTTGTGATAAACATTTCTGGTGCCAAGTTTGAAAGACACTGCTTCAATACTTCCAGAGATATTACAATTTTAGTTGCAAATCTTATGACATCACCACTTTCCTAATTTACATAACAGAAAAAGTTAAAATGTTTAAAAGGAAAATGTCATTCTTATTTTTTTTGACAAGCCTTTCAAATAAACTGCAATTATTTTTCTTTTCATAGGCACTTTAACAGCTGCTTAAGTTGTGTACATAACTGCGATGATCAACTACGTCTTCCTTACTTTCTTGGCAGTCCAAATATATGCTTTTCATATATTCATTTGCACAACATCATACCTTCTTAATTTCCTTGTAAAGCTCTACGTGTATTCGCCCCAGATAAGAATCCATTAATCCCTGAAAAGAGAAATTGCAATAAAATTATAAGTTTAAAATGATTAAATAAGAAAAAGATAAAAATTAGTACAAGCAATAAATAGTGTTTTCACATCTTATGCGCATTATTGTAGATCTATTTATAATGCAGAAACTAACCTAAACAATTACTTGACCATGACGGCCCCAATGATGTTGAAACATTGCCTGCTTCTTTAACTAATTTTTGTGCTGAAAATATTCAACATGATTGGACTAGAAAACTTGATGAATCAGATTATAATAACCGGCACATGCTTAGAGTGAATTGTTCAACTCTTGCTTGGATAATCTGGTTCTATAATTGAAAATAACTTTCTGTACTTTAATGATGTCCTGAGGACTTCAATAGGAAGTGAAGCGGTTATTGATCTAGCAATTCCCTAACAATGCTGGTTTTCTTCTGATAATTTTTTACAACTATTTTCATTCATTTCAAATTTGTTAACAATTTACCGGTAGATGTAATAGTAACATTTAAAATGTTCCCTGGCTAAATGGTGGATATGAGCCAAACAAGCTCCATTCTTTGCAATATGGCAGTAGGCCTTGTCCATGGTTTGGTGCTTCACATACATGTAGGTTTAACCACCTTGCACCTTAAAAATGTTCTCTGGCTAAATGGTGGATATGAACCAAATTAGCTCCAGTCTTTGCAATATGACAGTAGGCCTTGTCCACGTTTGGGTGCTTCACAGAGGTTAAACCACCTTGCATCTTTCCATGAGACAGAATTGACCAAGAAAAAAATTGCTATCATGTCTATGCATTCTGTTTTTTTTTGTTTTTTTTTGGGGGGGGGTATTTATTTTCAGGCTATATGTATAGTATATCTCATTCTCAAAAACCTGTAAAACATGTTAATTACGAGCTCAAAATAATTCATATCCAATCTCTCTCCTACTTTCATGTACCTTGATGAGTTTGTTAAGAGATTCCCCAGCAACTAAACGAACATCTGACTCCTGGTCATCACAGCTGCATAACAAAGAGTCCACTGCTATGGCTAGGATCTTTGGAAATTCTGTCAGACTCCTTATGCAACAAAAAAGCAAAAAACATTTTCTAACAGATCTCCTGGAACAAAGCAAGAAATGCATTGAATACACCAACTGAAATGAGAATGATGGAAAGCCACTACATATCAAGTCCTTTACAGTTTTCATTCAAAGTTAGTTTTCCTTCATTTATCACAATATTGTCATGACTTGTCCTAGCCTGGCTCTCCTCTGGGAGAATAGGACTGTTTATTATACGACTAGCTCCGCGAGCGGGCAAGATGAACCGAATCTTGTGCTGTGATTGGCTACGAGCGGGCAAGATGGAGCTATCTTGCCCACTCGGGATATTGGTTATGTCCCGCAAGGAACATTTATCATGTTATGGTGTTTTATCCCGTAAAATAAATCCTTTATTGACCAAGCTTGTTCGGTCAAGACGGCTGGATATTGACCTCGTTCTTTTTTTGAGTGTTTATGGACCTCGACTTCGTCTCGGTCCATAAACACGCAAAAAAAGGACTTGGCCAATATCCAGTCAATCTTGACCTCATGCTTGGTCAATAACCCATACATCATGATATTGTATAACCATGTATATGACAGTTTCTAAAATTAGCAGACTGATTTTACAGTATATGTCCATTAAGAATAATTAAAAAATCAAAGCAATTTTCAAAAAGATGTTGTAATGGCCCTAAAATAATCTGTAAAATATTAATGAGTTATTACTAATCATTGCTAACTGAGAGATCTGTTGCTGGCAAGCAGATAAACACCTTGGGTATGCATAGTTGTGTCATTGCTGTGCAGTTTTGCCTTCATGGTCTTGCTTTGTATAGCTTTGCAGCTTTTGCATTTGACTTGCTGACTCCCACCCATCGCTTGGTTTCTGTTAGGTCCCCATGTCCAAGTACATGTGAGTTCATTAATTCTCAACTGAGTATTCAGTGTGACAGGCATGTAGACAGGGTGTTACAAACTTTTAAATACCAGTTATCTACACTGTCGTTACCACTCCGCAGAGCTACATGTAGTTAAGAAACCCTCGCTGCTTTGGTCTACTAGCTTGCACCCACCTTATAGCTGAGGAGCATATCAGCTCAGGGACAGTGTTTAGAAGTGATATTCGTTCTTTCTTAGACAGTAGGCTTTCCTTTTTCCTATAAAAGAATGTTAATGTTACAAGCACAATTTTTGACATAAGTTAATGCAAAGTGTTTCTGTTGAAATTAAATAAATGTAAAATAACTTGTTGAGAGCTGTTACATTAAAGACAGTTCTTCCTGAATGTGAATTATTATTAAGGAGACATTGCCACAATACATTTGCTTAAAACTGTCATCAATTAAAAGAACTGTTCCCTAAATTTATGAAATAAGAACTTAATAATCTTTAAATATAAAATGATTCAAGGCCATTTCTTATAGAAAGTCCACACTGCAGTGATATTTTTGCAAAATTTCATCAACTTTCTAGACAAAATTAAACCTTCACTTCCTCATGGGTTTTAATCATTTGTCAAGTACTGCTCTACAAAACAAAATTAATATTGTTCAGCTTTCGATGATGAATATGTTGTAGTTAAAAATTAAATTCAGGTAAAAATTAAATTCCTTTGTCTCTTCACCCTACTTATTCATTGATTATGAATAATTAGGATTAAAAGACAAAGGAAATTAAGAATCAAACTAGGTTAAAATTATTTTTACCTGAATTTAATTTTTAACTACAACAGATATATGTTTAGAAATTTCTAAAATCATGCTAAAAATGGTGACAGTGTCCCTTTAAAACTTTTTCACTCTTCAGTGATTCAAAACCCAAGGGGGATATTTCTTAAAGGTTACAACAGCTGCGCAAGGTAGTACCTATATGGGGGAATGCAGCAGTTTTAGAGATGGACTATTATTTTCTTTAAGTTGGTGGGGGGGGGGGGGGGGGCGCTTAGTCAAATTTTAACAAAAAAAAATATAAGGACAAAAACCCAGGAGAAAGAGCCACAACTCAAAAGAGAGGAAAAAAAAAAATGTTGGACAGCAAAAACTGCTGAAGAAAGTCATGCACAGAAAGCCATGGAGAAAAATTAGCTGTCTGCTAACAAGGACTTGTGTTCAACTTTTACAAAAAATTATTGCACAAACTATTTCTCACCCCAAAAAGTTATGCACATCTAAGGGTGACAAAAAAAATAACCAAAAAATTAATGCCCCAGACAATTGCCTGAGCCCCCTCAAAAAATAATGGTTGGTACCTTACAACAATTTATTACCCTGGTTGTTTTGGAGTTCACGAATCTTCCTCTTGAAGAGCGAGTGCAGATATGAAAACTTGTAATCAATACACTATCCCATATTAAAACTCTAGTTGTTAATTATTGTTAATCAATTCCATGGTCAATAAGCAGTAAAAAAATTGGTTTCTCTTTCGTCTGCTATATTCAATTTAATGCGAAACGATCAGACAGAATGTGCATTTAAAATGATGTGTAAAGTATTCAAATCAATGGAGAAAGCCTCACTTTGCCAAGGGATTGGGGTCTGTAACTGGAATGCCTTCTCTAAAATTCTTCAACGCGTCAAAAACCTTGAGCAGCTTATCTGCTGCTGCCAAAGACATTTTGTAGAGTTAATGTGCTTCGTTTACAGCTCCTAAATCTGGTCTCAAGTGTCATCTACTTTCCACCCCAAAACAGCCGCCATCTTGATATTCATGAAGCCTCGTTTTTGAGTGACAGGTGACTTCGACCCAGATCCCCAGGCTCAAACAACGCCCTTTCTTTTCTTTCATTCTCACATTTCAAGTTGCATGCATGCAGGGTTTTCTTTCCTTCTTCTCTCGCCATAAACGAGAAAATGGAAAGTTCCCAGGATGCCCGCACAGAGTAAGTAACATGTGCACTAAGTGAGGAATTATTAACTCGTGTATTCAGGCGATGATGCTTTCGAACTGGCCCTGTGTGTTGCTGGTTGAATGATTAGTGTTTGCATCGGTCGAAACGAAAGAGTAATTCGTCTTGTTCAGATCTTGTTTTCTAATTAATCTGCTTAATTCCCTCCAAGGAGAGAAGAACACCTTCATTCTATCATTTCCAAGATAGCGGACAGTGCAGATAACATTCCTGAATCGGGATTGGTGAGCTATAAATTGGTTCAGTTTAATTTCCCGAACGAGTTTGATGTTCGATGTTAATAGTTCGAATTTCCAATACACTGACAGTCTGTAAACATCAAGCTTTTGCTCTAAAATGTACTTGGGTTACCATGGTGTTATAAATAGCTAAACTTATTTGATGCCTTAAGTTTTCTATAAAAGCCCCTAAAAATGATGTTTCGCTCTTGTCGAATCCTGGAGAATATAAAGCTACAGTGACTGAACGGTTATTTCCTTTTTTCACAACCGATATTGCGTGACTGTCATTCCAGTAGTGTTGCATGACACTGTTGTTGCACTGGTTGCAACAAAGCTTGTGAACACAGGCGACGGACTAAATAAAAATGCTTTCCCCTCTGGACATACACAGCAGCACAGAAATGTACCCCATGTTTAAGGATCAATACAGGAAAAAGTTTATAATCTTTTATGAATGTTGTTCTCTTATTAGTTATGTTACTCGCTATCTATTCTGCTGTAGAATGTTGGTCGTTTCGCCTACAGGTTGATTCACCTACATCCATGTTACACTTATTTTGCCTCCACAGTCGAAGTTTTTTCTCCTACACGGTCTGAGTCAATTTGTCACATTGAAGTTGATTCACCAACATGTCCTAAGTGCAATAAGGTTGTTTCACCTACACTGAGGTAAAAAATATTTTGCAAAAGTAGATAAAGATCACTACCCAAAGGGAGCAGAGGAGTCCTATTTGACCGTGTTTCCAGTTACAATTTCAGCATGAATCAATTTGTTGTTGACCGAAAGGATTTCAACAGACACTTAACACATTGCGTGTATACCCTTTGATCATGTACAGGTATTCGAGTCAACAACAGATTGATTTGTGCTACAACTGTACAATAAATTTACAGTGAATACCCAACAACAGTTAGTAAACAAACAACTTTAATCCCCTACTCTCTCTATATATACATGTAGTCATAATAAGGACATGTGCAATACTCTGATGGTCACACTCCCTAATTAATTTGTATGTGAAGAAACCTTTTACATATTTCAAAGGAACATGGCACTCAGGCAACAAAAATTTTGAATACATTTCTCAGTGACCTATTAATTTGAGCGCTAAGTGAATTCTCCTGACGGCCATTTTAGATGTGCATATTGCCTAAGGATTTGTTCACCAGCACTCCTCTGATTGAAAAAATCATCCCACCGTTTGAATATTTTAGCCTGTAGGGAGCAGTATTTTGCTCTTTGAATCCTTCTTAGCTTTTCTCAGAAAGCAAGCAAACTCACAATGCCATCAGCCAAGCCTCCTGATGGAGAACGTCAAGCAGGACATAGAATAGCATGCTTCATTTGCTTGTCACACGGCGACACAGCCCACTGTACTATCCTTCAAAGTCATTGTTTGTTCTTACGGCCATCTTAAAAACGTCACAAGTCTAAACAATAGGGAAATTGACTACAAAGGAGTAAGAAGTCACACTCACCCAATGCAGGTCACTATTACTAATCTATTATAACTTAGTGTGCACTAGTCCTAACTAAATCCCATTGTCTCTATGTATGCACAGCCATGCATAGATATAACATGACATGTGCAGTTTCAACTCAGCTGTAAGTTAGTGTACAGTAAGTTCCTTTTCTTAAGTTTCAACAATGCGAAGATCCAAATCCTACTTCAAGCCATTGTTTGTTTTCATTTTCATTGAGTATTTTTTACTTTGTTGCCCACATTTTCATCATAACTAATTTTTCATTTAACGTCCACATACATCCATGACTTGATATACGCATACTAAGCATGGACCAATTCTTTAAAAAATAAATAATAAAATTAAGTGTGGTAAATGAGAGACAACGGCAAAAAATATCGCACACAGAAAAATTCTCATACTCGATTCACATGCCTAACAAAACACATATACTGTAAATCTATTTGATAACTGTTAAGATATGCAGTATTATAAGACTATTACCGGTAAGTATTTAGAAGTTATAAGTATTTGGTGTAGGCGAATCAACTTCAGTGTAGGCAAATCAACTCAAACCTTGTAGGCAAAATGACTTTGATCGTGTAGGCAAAACGACTTGGATGTACATTAGGCAAGTCAACCTGTAGGTGAAACAACTGGCTACCCTGCTGTAGATAATAGGTAAGTAGCCTAGCAGTGTGCAGTAGTTAATGGTGGTCATTTTGTTTCAAAATGCTTGTGAAGAAGATTTAGATTAAGGTTTAAACAGCTAGTAGATTTAACATATTCTCTCACAATTTGTATTTGTGATATTTGACTCAGGGTGCACCCTTCTCAGTGTTCACATGATAGAAATCTCAATCTCATAATGTAATTGCTAAATATTCAATTGTTATGATTACATTTTTTTCTTTTAAAGGTTGACAGTGACTTTCTCATTGTTCCAACTGAACATGGAAGTTTTAAAAGGTGCTCAGACAAGTGTTTTATAATTCATCATTCAGTTTTCTCATTTGTGATTAGTCTAAGCATTTCAGGCGGTCAAAACTAAGGACTTTCAGTGAAAGCTTTCTGCAATTTATATCACATCCCTCCATTTTCAAAATTGCATGTAACTCTCACAAAAACAATTTCAAATGCAACACTTGGCAAATTAATCAACATCACCCAAATGGAAAGTCCTCAGTCTAAATTTTGGGAGGACAGGACTCTCCAATTCCAGTAAATAACTTTGCATATTTTCACAATACAAATAGACCATTCTCTATTTTTATAATAAAATACTACAAGATAGTGATTATGAATTGGTGACAATACCAGGATTTTCGGCCCGTAAAAGTTTTATTTTTTATAAGCATCTCTGACATTGTCATCTAGTCCCCCATCTTAAGGAGGCTTCTGAATAGGATTACTTTTAGTGCTTATGGATACCTGGATCGAGACTGTATGTGGGAAGGGCAGTCATGCTCAAATAGTAAAAAGCCCTCATTTTCACTTTTCACTTCACTTTCTACCATATTGTCCTGGGGGTAATGGGCCAAAACTTCTCCCTCGCCACTACACATATATAATGTATCAATTTATCGGTTTGTTCTGTACATTTGTATTTTACAGAAAGTCTGAACACAGTGAAGACGACAGAAATAAAATTCCAAAAGATGAAGTGGAACCAGGGGTCAAATTCATTAGTGGTGAGATCAAGCAAGACATTGACAGCATGGCAGTACAGATATTTACAGATTTGCCCGAGGACAATCCTTTCCAGCTTGCAGACTCTGCACAGGATGATGTTCTGGTTCATCAACAAACAGAACCTGTTTATCAGCAGTTAACAATAGAAGATCCACAGAATGACGTAGCACAGTCTTTGGAAGGTGTGTGTTTTTAATACAGTTTAATACAGTTCACGTTGTGGTGCATCTTAGTTAGGGCAATAATGCTCAAATAGTGTGCAACTGGTTTGTTAGGCAAACAAATGACTTATGCTAAGAGAACTCTTGTTTCCTTTTGTGGAAAGGGGCTTGTGTTGTCCCAGAAAATACCAGTTTCCATACTCAAGTGACATAATAGATCAGATTTTCAGACCAAAAGAATCAAAGAAATGTATGGAATCTAATTGGAATTTCCAGGGATGGGGAGGTTTTAGAAAAAAATCCCGTCTGTGGGAGAGGAACAGATATTTTATATTAAGCAATTAGGGTTTTTTTGTGAATCAGTTATTAATAAGTGAATATATAGCTCCTTGTTACCCCCCCCCCTCTCCCTCCTCCTTCAATCGAGAGTGCCAAGAAACAGACCAACCAAAGTATTAAAACTAGCACCTAATATTTAGGAGGTTTTCATTTTCATTCCAAGTGTTTTTTTCCATTCCCATACTACATGTAGCTTTAGCAACAAATGACCGTCCTTTTCAGTTGGTCATGGATGAGTACCAGGGATTTAGGAAGGTAACCAACTTAAGTCATTGTTTTCTGTTTTCAGATTCCCTGAACAATGTTCAAGTAACCAGCAGCAGCCCCATACCAATGCCTCAAATGGCTCTTGGACTGATTCCCACAACCAATGTGACACCTCCTCAGCCATTGTCCACTGAACAGATCAATTTGCAATTTCAAAAGAAACTTGAAGATTTGGAACAACAGGTAGGGGGGATCAAATAAGCCATAATCAATTGTACCTGCCCAGGACAGCACCCAACATAGTACTCCCAACAATTTCTGGGATTTTTCTGGGGTTGTCAGTAGTTCTGAAGATATCTGATGATGAGCTAAAGTTTTCTGAAGGTGACTTGAATATTTTGCATTGCCCAGACAATGCCCGGTCATGCAAGTAATTTGATTAACACACACTAGTCTCTTCTTGCCCTAGTCTATTCTTGTTTGGAATTGCATAAGCTAAAGGTTGTAACATTTTTTGGAACATGGTTGTAGGTCTATGCCAGCTTGTATTATTGCATTATTTTGAACTGTATATATATTCATTATATTATTTTTTTAATTTAAATTTGGTTAAATGCAATTTAACTAAGTTAACCACCACGAGCTTAGCGGTCAAGTGGTCCACAAGCTTAGCGGTCAAGCGGTTCACTAACTTAGCGGTCAAGCGGTTCACAAGCTTAGCGGT